>Ga0182024_10021072_pt1 | contig 11862 bp, 5 predicted proteins | sample P32metaG_FD_120480 | JGI IMG/M metagenome (GOLD analysis project Ga0182024, IMG submission 120480) | Permafrost microbial communities from Stordalen Mire, Sweden - P3-2 metaG (Illumina Assembly) | ecosystem: Environmental > Terrestrial > Soil > Wetlands > Permafrost | place: Sweden: Stordalen... | reverse complement strand
TCAGCACTCTCGGCGGCTGTCATCGTGTTTCCTCAGCACTTGGTCGGTCCGGCTCCGGCAACAGAAAAGCCCCCCGGTCACGAGGGGCAGCCGCGCCAACGACGGGGTCAGTCAGCGCGGCTAGGTAAGAAGCTGCCGGTCCGAACGCATGCACTAAGAGTAGCGCACGGCGGCCAGCCACGCTGCCGGTGCGGTATGTCCCGGTCGCCGGCGTACCGGGGCCGCCTGTGCACGAAGCGCCAGCGGCGCCGCCATGGCCGCGGCGTCCGGGGGCCTGGCCCCCTCAGGCACCCGTGGCGGCGCTGGCCAGCTTGGCGATCGCCCCGCGTAGCGTCTGCACCGCGGCCGCGCTCGGCTTCCCCAGGGCGTGACGCCCGGCGATCCAGGCCGGGTCGTTGTAGCCGAGCCAGGTCTGCCCGTCTTCATCGGCCCAGGCGAGCGCCTTCAGCGGCAGGTCGATCCCGGCCCTCTGGTTGTCCTGCATGAGCGGCGTGCCGCCCCGGGCGTTGCCGAACAGCAGCAGCTCCGTGGGCCGCAGCTCCAGGCCCGCCGCGCGCGCGCCCGCCGCGTGGTCAACCCGCGCGAAGACCTGCAGCCCGGCCGCGGTCGCGGCGTCCCTCAGCCGGTCGATGGTGTCCGGCACGGAGTAGTTGCTGCGCAGGGTCACCAGTCCGTCAGCCATCGCTTCACCTCAGTCCCGGCGCACCAGCTCGCGGACGATCCGGCGGCGGGCCGTTCCCCGGCCCGCTCCCCCGAGTATGCCCGGCCCGGGCTGGCCCCGCATCCACCGCCCGGGGCTGCCCGGCACCCGCCGCCCCGGGCCTCCCCGGGCCTTTCCCGGGGCCTCCCCGGCCCCGCGATGCCGGTCCCGGCCGCGCGCGGATTCCGGCAACAGGGTCCTTGGCACGCGGAGCGGTTAATACCATTCTGAAATGCGCCCGGCCGTACAAAGTCGCATGTCCCGCATTCGTGTTGACCGGCGGAAGCGAATGTTAATAGGGTCGTCCAGGTCATGGCGGCGCGCCCCTCATCGGATGACGCTCCCGCCGGGACGACCCGCCCCCGCACCGAGGCAGCCAGGGGGCGCCTGGCCTCCTGCCGGGTCGGCGGCTGCGGTCATCCCTGCGCCAGCGCCCGTGCTGGCCAGCGCCCGCACCGGCAACCCTGCGTGCGGGCAAATGCAGCAAATCAGACTTTTCCGGGGAACCAATGAATGTTGCGGGACGATCTGGGATTCCCGTAACCAGGAAAGAGATAATGGCTGGTGCATACGATCGCCAACCCGATTGCGCCCATGCCTGAGCGCACCGCACCGGGCGGCAACGCGACACCGATTGCCATCGTCGGCCTAGCTTGCAGGTTCCCGGACGCTGACGACCCGCTCGCGCTCTTCGAGAGCGCCCTGGCCGGGCGCCGGGCGTTCCGGCGGCTGCCGCCCGGGCGGCTCGGCGCGATCGCGGACCCGGGGGAAGGCCGCGACGACGGCCGGCCCGGCGGGGCCGGATCCGTCCCGCGGGCCGCGGTCCTCGAGGGATGGCAGTTCGACCGGGCCGGGTTCGGTATCGCTGAGCGCGCCTACCTGGCCGCCGACCCGGCCCACTGGCTGGCCCTGGAGACCGCGGGACGGGCGCTGGCCGACGCGGGCTTCCCCGGCGGGCAGGGACTGGCCCGGGACCGGGCCGGGGTCATCATCGGGAACACGCTGACCGGTGAGGTCTCCCGCGCGGCGGGCCTGCGCACCCGGTGGCCGTTCGTCCGGGCCGTGCTCACCACCGCGCTGGCCGCCGGGGACGTGCCGCCCGCCGAGCGGGCCCGGGCCCTGGGCCAGGCCACCGCGGCCTTCGCCGCGGTGCCTGAGGCCAGCGGCGAGACCCTGGCCGGCAGCCAGTCCGGGGCGATCGCCGACCGGATCTGCCGCCATTTCGGATTCCGCGGCGGCGGCCAGGCCGTGGACACCGCGCATTCATCCTCCCTGCTCGCGGTGGCCAGCGCGGCCGCCATGCTCGCCGCGGGTGAGCTGGACTTCGTCCTGGCTGGCGGGGTGGACATCAGCCTGGACCCGTTCGAGCTGGGCGCCCTGGCCCAGGCGGGCGTGCTGGCCAGCGGGGCGATGCGGATCTATGACTCCAGCCCGACCGGGTTCCTGCCCGGTGAGGGGTGCGGGATGCTGGCCCTCATGCGGCTGGCCGACGCCAGGGCTGCGGACATGCCCGTCTACGCGGAGATCGTGGGCTGGGGCGTCTCATCCGCTGGCCGGCGTGACGCGGCCGCCGCGGACCCGGACAGCCAGCTGCTGGCCCTCCAGCGGGCCTACCACCGGGCCGGCGTCGATCCGGCCGATATCCAGCTCATCGAGGGCGACGGGCGCGGCACCGCGGACGGTGACCTGGCCGAGCTGACCGCCCTGACCGCGATCCGGGCCGGCGCGAGCACCCCGGCCGTCCTCGGGTCGGTCAAGGCCAACATCGGGCACACGAAGGCCGCCGCGGGGGCGGCCGGCCTGATCAAGGCGGCCCTGGCGGTCAACGCCGGGGTCCTGCCCCCGGTGACCGGCTGTGCCCGCCCGCACCCCATGCTCACCGGCGAGGACGCGGTGCTGCGGGTGCCCAGGTCGGCCGAGTCCTGGCCGTCCGGCACGCGGCTGGCCGCGGTCAGCTCGCTGGACCCGGCGGGCAGTCACGTGCACGTGGTGCTGCGCCGTGAGCCGAATCAGGCGGCCTTTCCGCAGCCCAGCACCAGCCCGCAGCTGACCCAGGCCCAGCCCCGCCAGGCGCAGCCCGGCGAGGCCCACCACGCCCCGGGCCAGGGGCGCCCCACCGGACAGTCCCGGCCCGCCGGCACCCGCCCGCTCGGCTCCTGGACGGTCCCGGGCGCGCCGCGCCCCGAGATCTTCGCCGTCAGCGGCCCGGACCGGGAGACGGTGGCGGCGCAGCTGGCCGGGGTGGCCCGGGCCGCCGCGGGGCTGTCCGACAGCGAGCTCGGTGACCTGGCCTGCCAGCTCGGCCGCCAGGCCGTCCGCGGCCCGGTCCGGGTCGCGGTCGTGGCGGCCAGCCAGGACGAGCTGGCCCGGCTCAGCCGGGAGGCAGCCGAACTCCTGCCCGGCCTGCGGACCGGCCAGCTGACCGCGCGCCCGGGGCTGTTCGCCGCGGACGGCGCCGCCGGCCGGGTGGTCCTGCTGTTCCCGGGGGAGGCATCCACCACGGCCGCCGGGCAGGACTGGCCGGGCCCGGGGTCCCAGCCCGCCATCGTCCAGGCGTCGCTGTCCGCGCTGCGCTGGCTGGACACCCTGGGAGTGCGGGCGACCGCCGCCCTCGGGCATGGCGTGGGCGAGATCACCGGCCTGGTCTGGGCGGGCAGCCTGGCCGAGTCCGGCGCCGCCGCGCTCGTGGCGCGGCGGGCCGCCGTGCTGGCCGCACCCGGCGCCCGCCGGACCGCGATGATCTGCGTGGCCGCCGACGCCGACGCCGCCCTCGCACTGCAGCCGGGTGGTGAGCTGGTCATCGCGGCGTTTCACGGGCCCCGCTGCCATGTCCTGGCCGGCCCGGCGGACGCGGTGCACGAGGTGGCCCGGCGGGCGGCGGACGCGGGCATCCAGGCGTATGTCCTGGACGTACCGCACGCACTGCACTCCCCGGCGATGGAGGACCGGGTCACGCCGCTGCGGGGCGTGCTCGCCGGGGTCAGGTTCGCGGCCCCCGGACGGCGGCTCATCTCCACCGTGACGGGCCGCGAGGTGACGTCCGCGGATAGCCTCCCGGACCTGCTGTGCGATCAGCTGGTCTCGCCGGTCCGTTTCGCCGGGGCTCTCGCCGAAGCGGACGCGGCCGCTGACCTTCTCGTGGACACCGGCCCGGGGCAGGCGATGGCCGCCCTCGCGGCCGGGTGCAGCGCGGTGCCCGCGGTCGGCCTGGCGGCCGGCCCCGGCAGCCCGGCCGCGCAGGACGCGGCGGCCGCCCTGTTCGCCGCAGGCGCCGTCGCCAGCCTAACCGCGCTGCTGGGTGGCCGGCCGTCCCGGCCGATCGACATCGCCCGGGAGCACACCTTCATCACCAACCCGTACGCGCTGGCCACCGCCGAGCTGGCTGCCTTCGGGGAGCCGGCGACGGGGAGAAGCCCGGCGGAGGCCGCCATCCTGGCCCGCGCGGCCGGGCTACCCGGGGCCGCTGATCGGCCTGCGGCGGACCTGCCCGGTACCGGGCCGGACGATCCGGCCGATGCGGCCGGGCCCCCGGACCCACGGCGCCGGCCGGAGGCTGCCGAGGCGTTCCCCGGAGTCGGCCCCTGGGTCCGCTGCTTCACCGAGGAGCTGCGGGCCCCCGGGTCCCCCGTGCTGCCGGTGGAGGAGGAGCCCTGGCAGCTGCACGCGACCACCCGCCAGCCCTTCGGCCGGATGGCCGCGGAAGCGTTCGAAGACGATCCCGCCGCCACCGGGGTGCTGGCCGTCATCGGCGACCTGGCCGATCCCGACGCCGCCGCCACCCTCGTGACCGCGGCCCAGGAGGCCGTGGCCGCCGGGACGCTGGTCGTGATCACCCCCGCCGCCGGGCTGGCCGGATTCTGTGCGAGCCTGCACGCCGAGCATCCCTCACTGGGCATCACCCTGATCCGGACCGCGAACAGCATGGCCGGCCTGCTCGCCGCGCAGCGCTTCGCGGCGGCCGAGGCGGGCCAGTTCCGGGAACTGGTCCTGGACACCCGGGGTGAGCCGCGCGAACCGGTCATGGTGGCTACCCCGGACCTCCCGGCCGGGGACTGCGACCCGGCCGGTGACCGCGACGCCGCACCTTCCCTGGCCGGGCCGGCCGGCACCTCACCGGCCGGCATTTCACCGGCCCGTCCTGCGGAGGCCCGTCCTGCGGAGGCCGGCATCGCGCAGGCTGGCACCACGCCGGCTCCGGAGCCCGCCGCACCCGGCACACCCGATGCACCCGGCACACCCGATGCACCCGCTGCAGAGACCGGGGAGCCGGAAGCCAGGGAACACGAGACCGGCGAGCCGGAAGCCGGTGAACCAGGCGCCGCCACCGGAGACCAGGGGCCCGCAACGGATCCGGCACCCGGCACGCCGCTCCCGGGCTCACTCGGCCCGGCCGACGTCGTCCTGATCAGCGGCGGGGGCATCCGCGACCTGCTGGCCGCCGCCCGCGTGCTGGCCGGCTGCGGCGCCCGGCTCGTCCTGGCCGGGACAGCCGGTCCCGGCGAGGGTGCCGCCATCGACGTGGGGCTGGCCGTCCTGCGCGGCGCGGGGGCGGACGTCAGCTACGTGCCGGCCGACCTCGCCGATCCCGACGAAGCCGAGACGGCCATCACCAGCGTGGAGCAGCGGGTCGGCCCGGTGACCGCGGTGGTGCACGCGGCCAGCACCGGCCCGCTGCGCACGTGCCACTCCCTGTCCGGCGATGAACTGGGCGCGCAGATCGCCCGGCAGTCCGACGGGCTCAGCAACGCCCTCGGCGCGGTCAGCGCGGCCGGGCTCCGGGTGCTGGTCACCGTGGGCCCGGCGCCCGCCCGGTACGGCGCGGCCCGCCACTGCGCTCCGGCTCTGGCCGCGTCCGCGCTGGCCGAGCAGGCCCGCCGGCTGAAGCCCAGCCTGCCTGGCTGCCGGATCCTGCACGCAGACTGGTCCTGGCGGGGCAGCAGCGACCAGATGCGGGTGGCTGAGCTGGCCGGTCCACGGCCGCTGGGCACGGACGACCCCGCTGCGGCCGAGGTGAGCCGGCTGCTGCTGGCCCTGCTGGCCGACGCCGACACGCCGGGCCGGGTGGCGATCCATGGCCGCCTGAGCGTCCCCGCGGCCGCAGAGCCCGCCGCCGGAGCACGGTCCCCGGGAACACCGGCCCCGGGGGCACGGGCCGCAGCCCCGGACCGGCCCGCGGAGATCGGCGGCCGGTTCCTGGAGTCCGTGCGGGTGTACTACCCGGGCGTGGAACTCGTCGCCGACACCGAGATCTCCCCCCGGACCGACCCGTACCTGGCCGATCACCATATCGACGGCCTCATGGTGCTCCCGCTGGCCGTGGCCCTGGAGGCGATGGCCGAGGCAGCGTCGGTGCTGGCCGGGCGGCCGCTGCGCCGGCTGGCCGGGACCCGGATGGACGCGCCCGTGGTCCTGCTGCCCGGCGACCGGCAAACCACCCTGCGGGTCTGCGCACTGCGCCGCGCGGACACCGTCGAGACCGTGCTGCGCTGCGCGGACAGCGGTTTCCAGGTCGATCATTTCCGGGCCCTGTTCCCGCTCGGGCCCGGGCCGGAGCCGGACCGGGCCGCCCCGCCGCCGCGGGAGCCGGCCGCCGGGCCACGGCCCGGGTCAGGACTGGGGCTGACGGTGGCCTCCGCGGGCGGGATGGTTGACGGCACCGACCTGTACGGGCCGGTGTTCTTCCAGGCCGGGCCGTTCCGCCGGGTCGCGTTCCTGCCCGAGGTGACCTCGCGGTCGTGCTCGGCACTGGTCCGCGGGGCCGACGACCGGCCATGGTTTGCAGGCTCAGAGCTCAGCGGCGCACCCGGCATGGACGTGCCACTCGTGCTGGGCAGCCCGGGGCTGAACGACGCGGCCATGCACATGCTGCAAGCCTGTGTCCCGCATCGCCGGATGCTCCCCGCGGGGTTCGGCGCGCTCACCGTCTCCGGCGCGGAGGTCCGCGGGGCGGTGCAGGTCCGGGCGCAGCGCGAAGGCGGCCCGGCCGGGCAATGGGAGGTGACCGCGGTGGACGCGGCCGGGCACACCGTGCTGGCCGTGTCCGGGCTGCGGCTGCGGGACGTGGGACCGCTTGAGGCGTCCGCTCCCTGGCACCCCACCCTGCTCGCCGCCGCGCTGGAAGGCTGGGCGGCGGAGTTCGGCCTCGATCCGGCGCTCCGGGTCACCGTGAGCTGCGGCCAGCCGGGGCAGGACCGGCAGCCCCGGGCAGACGGCGTTCCGTGGCTGGACGCGGCGTCCGGGCTCGGCCCGCTGGCCGGCTATCAGCTGACGGCCCGGGCGAGCATGCCCGTGGCCTGCTACTGGGCGTCGGCCACGGCAGACCGGGCGGGCAGCCGGCCCGGACCGGTGGTACCGCTCCCCGCGGACAGTGCCGGCCGCCGCATGGACCCCAGCAATAGCCGCAACGAAAACCAGCCCGGGGCGCTGACCCGGCAACTGCGTGAGCGGACCGGGGAGCCGGAGGACAGGGTCGCGGCCCGGATGCGGGCCATCACCTCATGCCTCGCCGCGGCAGGAAGGGCGGCCGGGACGCCGCTAACGCTGGGGCCGTCCCGGGACGCGGGCTGGGTTCAGGTGGAGGCGGGTACCGCCATGGTGGCCTGCACCATCACGGCCATCGAGGGGATCCGCGGGCCAGTCGTCCTCGCCCTGGCCACCTGGCCCGCCGCGATTGCTGGCCCGGCTGGCCATGCAGCCAGGCCCACCGGGTACGGCGCCCAGCCCCCCGCCGAGAGTCCCGGGCCAGCAGACCCGGGTACTTCTGGCGCGGGTACTTCTGGCGCGGCGCCCGCCGGGCCCGTTCAGTCTCCCGGGACCCCGGGCACCGGGCCGGCGGCCACCGGGCGGAGCACAGCAGACCAGCCGATCACGGGTCCCTGAACGCCGGGCGGGCGGCGCCAGGGGCACGACTCAGAAGCGCAGGTCAGAGCTTGGTCAGCTTGGTGTACGGGGCGGCGACCCGCTCCCGCTGGGTACCGAAGTCCACGAAGACGCCGGACTCGTCGGCGCTGAGGACCCGGCCGAGGCCGTAACGGTCGTGGGTGACCTGGTCCCCCGGGGCGAATTCCTACACCGGGCGGACAACCGGGGGCGTGTTGAAGGGACTTCCGGGCAGGTAACGCCGGGTCGCGGCGCGGGCTGGTTTCATCTCTACAATTATGGACCCCGCGGCTATCCGCCGCAGGCGCACCGGCCACTCAGCTCCGATAACCATGCAGGTGTCACGCCGGATCACGACGTTCCATCACGCATAAGAACTAGCTGGTCACATGGCGTGTCCTCAGGCGGCCGGCTCGGCCACCGGGGCCCGTCCGGCCCGCCAGGCCGCCTCGGCCTGCCCCATCGGCGTCGTCGGCGGACCCTGGATGAACGGCCAGATCTCCTCGGCGATACCCCGCCAGTCAGCCGTGGCGGTGAGCTCGCCCAGGATGGCGAACAATCCAAGGTTGATGCGCTGCAAGATGACGTAGGACCGCGGCACGCTCACCCAGTGCGCCAGCGGGCTGCGCACGTCGAAGAAGCGGCGCACGACGGCGGAGGCGTAGTCCCCCGTCATGGTGCGCGGTCCCGGCCGGCGGACCGTGTCGTAGAACACGGCCATATGCTCGACCACGGTCTCGGTGCTCAGCGGCGCATCCGGGAGCAGGAAGCCCGCGTCCACCATGGCGGCCCGGAAGCCCTCGGGGTCCTGCTCCACGCACAGGTAGCGGACCATGTCCACGAGCGGCCGCAGCTCCTCCGCGGTGAAGTGCTTGACCAGGCCGAAGTCGAGGAACGTCACCCGGCCGCCGCCATGGAACAGGTAGTTGCCGGGATGCGGGTCGCCGTTGAACGCGCGCAGGTCGTACAGGCTGCGGAAGGTGAAGCGGTAGATGGTCTCCGCCGCCAGGTCGCGCTCGTGCTGGGACCACTGCGCCAGCTCGGCGAAGCGGGCGCCGTCGGCCAGCTCACTGGTCACCACGCGCCGGGTGGAGAGCTCATCGATGATCTTCGGAACGCCGATCGTGGGGTGCCCGTCGTAGTACGCCGCGACCAGCCGCTGGTTCTCCGCTTCCCGCCGGTAGTCCAGCTCTTCCAGGACCCGGTCGCGCAGTTCCTCGATGAGCGCGTCGACGTCCTGGGCCGGCGCGGTGATGCGCAGCATCCGGCGCAGCAGGGCGACGTTGCCCAGGTCCGCCGCGATGGTCTCGGCGATGCCCGGGTACTGCACCTTGACCGCGACCGCGCGGCCGTCGTGGGTGATGGCCCGGTGCACCTGCCCGATGGACGCGGCCGCGATCGGCTCGGGATCCCAGCGGGCGAACGCCTCCTCAGGCGGCAGGCCCAGCTCCTCGCGGATGACGCCGGCGGCGAGCTCCGCGCTCATGGGCGGGACGCTGTCCTGCAGCCGGCTGAGCGTGCGGCGGACGGCGGGTGACAGCCCATCGTCCACGTAGCTGGCCATCTGGCCGATCTTCATCAGGACGCCCTTCATCGCGCCCAGGGTGGTGGCCACGTCCTCGGCTGTCTCCAGGGCGAGATCGTTGCGGAGCTGCTGGCGGTGCTCACCGGCCGCGGCGAACAGCCGCGGCGCGCTGCGCGTGTAGCGCAGTCCGCCGCGGATCACCAGCTGCACCGCGGCCCGGCCGCGGGACAGCCGCAGCCTCCCGACCCTGCGGCCCGCCACGGCCAGCCCGGCGAGCCCTGCACCCACTGAGATCGCGGCGAGCAGCTTCTTGTTCACGCGCGCCGCGCCGCGCGCGCTCGCAGCGCGATCCGCTGGCGGGCCTCGAGGACGCCGGGTTCGGCGAGGAAGACCGTGTCAAGCACCCCGAGCGCCTGGTGGATCTCAGCCCGCCGGCCGTCGGTCAGCGGGGGTGGCGGCTCGTACCCGTACATATCCTGCGCCCAGCGCGGCAGCGCGGCGACGGCAGCGTCCCGCACGTCCTGCCAGATCTCCGCCATGTCCTCGTCCAGCCCGGGCGGGGTCAGCAGGTAGTCCATGGACTCCCGGGCCGCGGGTGTGCAGCGCAGCCCGGGACGGACCGAGTCGATGTAGGTGCCGAGGCCGGCGGTGCTGGCCGGCACGAGGTCGCGGGGCACGCCCACCAGTTCCGCCTCGGTCACCGTCTCCGCCACGTAGCGGTCGGCGTCCTGCGCGGTGAGCGGCGCGCCGAACAGCGCGGCAGCGGCGAGCCTGGAGTCCACGAACGTGGCGTGCACCCACAGCAGCAGCGCGGGATCACCGGCGGCGTAGGCCTGCCCCGTGATCGTGTCCACGCCCCGGACATGCTCGTGGATGCGGCGCACCCGCGCGGCAACCCGCTCCGCCGAGCCGCGGTCGCCGAACGTCACCGTGGCCAGGTACGCGTTGGTGGCGGCCAGGCGGCCGACGGGATCCTGGCGCCAGTCACTGTGCTGGTCCACGCCCGCCATGGCCAGCGGGTGCAGCGCCTGCAGGTGCAGCGCCCGGAGCCCGGCCACGGGGCTGGACAGGTCGGCACTCACCCGCCAGGCGACGCTCCCGGGACCGAAGAAACCGTCGTCGGCCGGGTGCTCGGGGATGCTCGACGCGTACGCCGCCGCCGAGCGGGAGACCAGGCCAGCAGCGGCCGCGTACGGGTCCGCCGTCACCGGGTCACCCCGGGACGGCCGCCCCCGGCGGCTGGGCCGCTCAGCCCGGCGGCCTTGCTCTGCAACGTCCTCATACCACTCAAAGTACCTACCACGCAGCCTGTTCCCTACCGCCAGGGCGGGCGGATCAGGGCCGGCCGCACCCCGGCGGGGCGGCCGGCGGGGCCACACCCGCCCCACTGGTGTGCCGGTCTGGCCCGCCACGCAGGACGGCCCCAGGCCATCCGCTTACCCCGGGGGGACTAAAACCGCAGGCTCTCGGGCGGGGTTGGCTCAAAGTGAGAACTACCCGTCTCCCACACAGAGGTACGCATTGTGCAATGGCCCGCGCAGTTTGCCGGCCTCGTGCGTTTCCTGCGAAGGAGCAGCCGATGACCGAACTCGATGCATCTGCCAGTAAGTCTGCCGGATCCGCCCCCACAGAAACGGAAATTGCGGGAGACGCCGTCCCCGTGCTGGCTCCGCTGGCGGGCGACCCGGCCATGCTGGGCCTGCCGACCTTCATTGTGGGGTCGGTCGCCCTGGGCCTGGTCCTGGTCGGCGTAGTGCCAGCCACCGCGGTAGGCGCCTCGCTGCCCATCATCCTCGCGGCCACCTCGATCGGATTGTTCATCGCCACGATCTGGAGCGCGGCCATCGGCCAGAGCGCTGTGGCCAGCATCTTCGGCATCTTTGCCGGGTTCTGGCTGAGCTACGCGGTGCTCGTGCTCGGGCTCATCCGCGGCTGGTTCGGTATCACCGTCCTGGCTGCCGCCTCCACCCAGGAACTGTTCCTGATCTCCTGGCTGGTCATCGTCACGGTACTCACCCTGGCCACACTGCGGCTGCCGCTCGCGTTCACGCTGATCTTCGTACTGGTGGACGTGGCTCTGCTGCTGGTGCTGCTGGGCACCGAGGAAGCCTCGACCAGCCTGGCGAAGGCGGGCGGCTACGTCGTGCTGGTCTTTGCCGCGGTCGGGGCGTACGTCTTCCTCGGCGCGGCCTCACTGGCCACCGGCGGCAGCAAGGGCGTCCCGCTCGGCAAGCCCATCCAGAGCTAGCTGACCACGCTCAACTGGCCGGGGAGGCGACCCTCCCGAGGCCCGCTAGCGCTGGCCTGGGAGACGTCTTCCAGGCCAGCGTGCCCGGGGGGTACTCGAGGGCCATGTAGGCACCTCCCGCAACCAGCGCTGATTTGCCGGCGAGGAGGCGAATGGCCGGGGAGCGTCCCCGGACCAACGGGGTTCCAGGGTGCAGCTGGCCGAGCCAGCGGAGCGGCGTGCCGCAGGCGCGTCCTGTTCAGCCAGCGCGTATCCGCGGCCGAGGCCGGGCCCGCCGCAGGCGGGTTCCGGCCGAGGCTGCGGATGGCGGGGGGGCCGGGGGGGTCGTCCACCCGGACAGACAGAGCATGGCGGGGGGGCCAGGGGGGTCGTCCACCCGGACAGATAGGGCAGCATAGAAGCGTGACTCAGGCTGCCCGCGATACCGAGGGACCATTCCGCACGGCCCCCGGGCTCGGCGAGGGTCGGGCCGATCCCGTTAGAGAAATTGCGGGGCTGATCGGGGCGGGC
>Ga0182024_10021071_pt1 | contig 11862 bp, 8 predicted proteins | sample P32metaG_FD_120480 | JGI IMG/M metagenome (GOLD analysis project Ga0182024, IMG submission 120480) | Permafrost microbial communities from Stordalen Mire, Sweden - P3-2 metaG (Illumina Assembly) | ecosystem: Environmental > Terrestrial > Soil > Wetlands > Permafrost | place: Sweden: Stordalen... | reverse complement strand
GCGCAACATCGTGGTCGACGAGTCCGGCCGGCCGCGCCTCATCGACTTCGGCCTGTCGCGGCTGCGGCACGCCTGGAGCGCCGACCCGGCCGAATCGGGCGTCACCGGGACGCCGGCGTTCATGGCCCCGGAGCAGGCGCGGGCGGAGGCGGATCGCTTCGGGCCGCGCACGGACGTGTTCGGCCTGGGCGGCATGCTCTATTTCCTCCTGACGGGATCGCCTCCATACCGGGGCGCCGGGTTCATGGAGACGCTGGAGGCGGCCCGCGTCGGCGCCTGGGACCGGGAGCGGCTGGCGGCGGCGAAGGCCCCGCGCCGGCTGCGGGCCGTCTGCGAGCGGGCCCTGGCCGCGGACCCCGCGAACCGCTACGCCGGGGCCGACGACATGGCGGCGGCCCTGAAGGCGTTCGCCCGGCCGACGCGGCGGGCGGTCCTCATCGGGGCCGCCGGACTGATCGGCGCCGGGGCGGCGGGGGCGTTGGCGTGGACCTATTGGGGCGCCCGGCGTCCGGACGCGCCGCCCGTCGAACCCGAACATGCCGCCGTTTCCAACCCCGTTCCCGCGCCCCGGCTGAAAGTGTCGGTCTGGCGCAACGGCCGCTTTCACGCGCTGGCCGATTCGACGCCATTGAAGACCGGTGATGAGCTGCGGGTGGAAATCAACGCGCCGGCGGACGCCTACGCGGCCCTGTTCCTGTTCACCGGCGCGGGGGCCGTCAAGCTGCTGCGGCAGGACGCGCCGTCCGGCGGAGACCGCCTATTGCGTTATCCGCCGGAGGAGGACGGGACCACGGAACTGACGGGGCCGCCGGGGACGGAGTTCGTGCTGGCCTGCGGCCGCCGCTCCGGGCCGGTCGCGGAAGAGGAAATCCGAACGGCGTGGGACGGGACCGGCGCCTGGCCCGCCCTGCCGGGCGACGCCGTGTTGTGTGTGGACCGCGACCGGGTGTGGGAGGCGCAGGCGGGGCGCGACTTCGGCCCGACGCACGGCCACGTCACGCCGGAAGCCGAGGTGAAGCGGCGGCTGGAGGCGTTGCGCGGCCGGCTCCGCGATTCGTTCGATTTCCTCTCGGGGATGGCGTTCGCGCACCGGGAGTAAACGGCCCTCTCGGCCTGGGAATGCCATCATGGATCGACCCTCGGTTCTGTTGAGCCGGCGCCTCACAACCGTCGCGCTGGCGGCGTGGTTGCTTGCGGGTCCGGCTCCGGGCCAACCGCAACCGTCCGGCGAAGCCCCCGTCCTGAAGTCGCCGCTCACGCCGGAGCAGCAAGAACGGCTGAAGGAGCGTGACGGCTATGGCCGGCAGGCGAATCAGGATGAGGACCAGGGAAAAGTCCACGAAGCCATTGCGGCCGCGGAAAAAATGCTGGGCATCGAACGGGAATTGTTTGGCGACGTCCACGCGGCCCCGGCCGCAACATTGCGAAGGTTGGCCCGACTGCACATGGCCTGTGATGAGTTCGACGCGGCCCGCAAGTCCGCCCAGGAAGTTCTAAAGATCCAAACCAAGCTATATGGGGAGCAGTCCTGGCAGGCAACGGACGCCCGCTGGGCGCTGGCGGATGTGGATCGGGCGGAGAAAATGGGGCCGGATGCTCGCCGCCGACTGATGGAAGCGGGGCGGCAAAATCGCAAGGTTTTCGTGCTTGCCAATCAGGGCAAATTCGCCGATGCGATGGGACCGGCCCAGAGCGCCCTGGACGCACGCAGGGAACTGCTCGGGGAGAAGCACCCCGACTACGCCGCCAGCCTGAACAGCCTGGGATACCTGTACGAGAAGATGGGGGATTACGCCAAGGCGGAGCCGCTCTACCGCCAGGCCCTGGATGTGCGCAAGCAGGCCCTCGGGGAGAAGCACCCCGACTACGCCGGCAGCTTGAACAACGTGGCTTATCTATGCGAGAGCATGGGGGAATACGCCAGGGCGGAGCCGCTCTACCGTCAGGCCCTGGAAGTCTACAAGCAGGCCCTGGGGGAGAAGCAACCCAATTACGTCACGATGCTGAACAACCTGGGCTTGCTGTATGTGACCATGGGGGATTACGCGAAGGCGGAGTCGCTTTACCGCCAGGCCCTGGAAGTCTACAAGGAGGCCCTGGGGGAGAAACACCCCGCTTACGCCGTCGGCCTGAACAACCTGGCCGCGCTGTATGAGAGCATGGAAGATTACACCAAGGCGGAGCAGCTTTGTCGCCAGGCCCTGGACGTATCTCGCGGCAACTTGGAGTTGGCCTCCGCCGTCGAGTCCGAACGGCAGCAACTGGCCATGACGCAACGGCTCCGAGCTTACCTTGACCACTATGTGAGTCTGGCGGCGCGGGCCGACCAACCCGGCAAGGCTGTTTATGCGCCAGTCCTAACCTGGAAAGGGGCCGTCTCCGCGCGGCAGCAGCGTCAGCGCCTGCAATCGAAACGGCCGGAACTGGCCGACGACCTGGCCAAGCTCCAAAGCGCCTCCAGCCGCCTCGCCGCCCTCGCCTTAGCCGTGCCCGATCCCAAACGGCAAGAAGCCCGGTTGCGCCAGATCAAGGATCTCAACGAGGAAAAGGAGCGGCTGGAAAGCGCCTTGGCGGGCCGCAGCGCTGAGTTTCGCGGACTTCAGGAGTCGCGCCAACTCAGCCCGGCCCAACTCCAGGGAGTGTTGCCCAAAGACGCCGTCCTGGTGGATTTCCTCGAATACACTCAATCCACTCCCTCTCCGAAGGATAAAGGCAAATGGATCGAGGAACGTCGCCTGGCCGCCTTCGTGGTGCGTCCCGACTCCATCAAGCAGCTGGACCTCGGCCCGGTCAAGCCCATCGCCGACGCCATCGACCGGTGGCGAGGCCGCGTCCAATTGGGCCGGGCCGCCAAGGACCAGCCCGACCCCGGCGCCGAGCTGCGCCGGCGGATCTGGGCGCCACTAGTGGGTCACATGCAAGGGGCGAAGACCGTGCTGGTTTCCCCCGACGGCGCCCTGGCCCGCTTGCCGTTGGCGGCCCTTCCCGGCAGCAAGCCGGATACCTATCTGATTGAAGACGTGGCCGTCGCCGTCGTTCCCGTGCCGCAGCTGCTGCCGGAACTGCTAGCCCCGCGCGAAAAGGAAGACAAGTCGGAACCCTCGCTGTTGCTGGTGGGCGACGTGGATTACGGGGCGGAAGCCGGTCTAGCGGACGCGCGGGCCGATAGCCGCTCGGCGGTTCGAGGCGGGGCCGGGGCGCTGCTCTCCTTTCCGGCGCTGGAAGGGACCGGGGAAGAAATCTTGGCCGTGAAAGGCTCCTTCACGGCCGTCTACCCCGACGGCCGGGTCACGATGTTGCACAAGGACAAGGCCACCGAAGGGGCGGTGAAGGAGCAGGCCCCCAAGTGTCGCTGGCTGCACCTGGCCACGCACGGCTTCTTCGCCCCCGAAGAGTTGCGTTCCGCCCTGGCGCCCTGCCCCGAGCGCGGCCTTGGCAAAGGCGAACCGGCGGGCGCCGGCGGCTCTCTCGGGAGTCAAGGCGTCAGCGGCTTCAACCCGGGGCTGCTGTCCGGGCTGGCCTTCGCGGGCGCCAACCACGCGCCGGCGGAGGACCGGGACGACGGAATCCTGACGGCGCTGGAGGTGGCCGAGATGGACCTGAGCGGTGTGGACCTGGCCACGCTGTCGGCCTGCGAAACCGGCCTGGGCAAGACGGCCGGCGGCGAGGGGGTGCTGGGGCTTCAGCAGGCCTTCCAGGCGGCCGGCGCCCGCAGCGTCATCTCCAGTCTGTGGTCGGTGGAGACGAGGCGACGCGCAAGCTGATGGTACGATTTTACCAAAACCTGTGGCGCGCCAAGAATCCGATGGGCAAGTTGGAGGCGTTGCGCGAGGCCCAGCTGTGGATGCTTCGCGAGGGCCGCAAGGACGCCGGTATCCAGCGTGGCGTGAAGCGTCACGCCACGGACGATCCCGGCGAGCCGACGGGGCGACTGCCGCCCTACTACTGGGCCGCCTTTGTCCTCAGCGGCGACTGGCGATGAGACCGAATCAGAAATAATATACCTCAAAAGGTGATTGACATGACGTTCCGTCGAACCCTGTCCGTCTGCGGACGCCTGACCCTTCTCGTCGCCGCGGCCGGCTGCGCCCGCCGGGCGTTGAACGCCCCCGCCGCGGCCGTCGAGCCGGCCGCGCCGGCGACGGACGGCCGCGCCCTGCTGGTCGGCGTCACCGTCTACCTCAACCTCGGCGAGGCCTACCAGCTGCGCGGGCCGGCCAACGACGTGCTGCTCATGAAGCGGCTTTTGATCGACAAGTTCTCCTTCTCTCCCGAAAACATCGTCATCCTCTCCGAAGAGGAGGGGAAGAAGGACCCGAGCAAGCTGCCGACGCGGGCCAACATCGAGCGCGAGTTCACCGCGCTGGGCAAAAGCGCCCACTCCGGCGAGCAGATCGTGATCAGCATGTCGGGCCACGGCAGTCAGCAGCCCGACCGGCCCGACTCCAAGGAACTCAAGCCCGACGGCATGAGCGAAATCTTCCTGCCGCGCGACGTGGGCAAGTGGGAGGACGGCAAGGAGGCCGTCGCCAACGCCCTCCTCGATCACGAAGTCGGCCACTGGCTCAAGCCGCTCCAGGAGGCGAAAGCGTCGACGTGGGTCGTCTTCGACTCGTGCCACTCCGGCACGATGACGCGCGGCGTCAACGAGGTCGCCCGGAAGGTGCCCGATGACGTCCTCGCCGTCCCCCGTGAGGCCGTGGAGAGGGCCAGGAAACGGGCGGCGGAACGGAACGCCGCGTCCGGCACGGCCACGCGCGGCGGCCCCGCCGCCAAGGAGCCGCCGATCACGCTGGCCAGCCCCGGCGGCGTCGCCGCCCTGTACGCCTGCCAGCCCAACGAAGTCACCATCGAGCGCGTCCCCGCCGACAGCGCCGACGCCAAATCCTACGGATTGCTGACATACACCATCAACGAAGTGCTGAATCGGTCGGGTTCCCGGCCGACGTACAGCGAATTGATCCAGCAGGTCCACAATCGCTATGAAGCGCTGGGCCGCACGGCCCCGACGCCGATGCTGGAGGGCGGCGACCGCGACCGTGAGGTGCTGGGCCAGGCCGTGTGGAAGGGCCGGTCGCGCATCGAGGTGAAGGAAGGCGACGCCGGCCTGAAGATCACGGCCGGCTCCCTGAACGGCCTGACGCCGGGCAGCGTCCTGGCCGTCTACCCGCCCGCCGGCCACGGGACGGCCGACAAGCCTATCGGCCACGTCCGCGTCGGCAAGGTCGGCGTCTACGAATCGGCCGTCGAACCGTGCGAATACGAAAAGTCCCCGGAGCCGAAAAGGGCGGAGTTGGTAGGCGGCCGCTGCGAGGTGGTGTTTGTGGATTATGGCGATCTGCGTTTGCGCGTGGCCGTCGACGCCGCCGATTTCGGCGGCAAGGCGGTCCCCGAAGCCGAGCGGCAAAAGCTGACGGAAACGCTGTCCGTCATGGAGAAAGATCCCAAATCGCTGACGCGCACCGCGGCGGGGCCGGCCGATGCCGACTGGCTGGTGCGTTGGGACGCGGGCCGGGTTTACCTCCAGCGCGCCTCCGAATGGTCGGCCGGCCGAGGCGAGGGCAAGCCCGCGTCGCTGTTCGGGCCGGCCGAGGGCGGCAAGACGGCCGAGTGGTTGAAGGCCAGCCTCGAAAAGATCGCCCGCGCCGAGAACCTGAAGCGCCTGACGGCGGATTCGCCGGAGGACGGCCGCGGCGACGACGACGCCTCGGCCCGCATCGACGTGGAGGTGCGCCTGCACAAGGGTGAGGCCGACGCGAAGGGCGTCCCGGTGGACTTCGCGCGGGGCTTGCCCGCGGTCTACGACGGCGACGTGGCGAAGGTCCACCTGAACAACACCGGCCACGTCCCGGTCGATGTGACCATCCTGTACATCGACAACGGTTACGGCATCACCTCGCTGTTTCCGGACACCAGCAAAAACGAGGACAACCGCATCCCGCCCGGCGGCACGCGGGTCATCCGGTTGGACGTGAACGGGCAAACGCTCGGGGCGGAGCATCTGGTGGTGATCGCGGTCCAGGGCAAGGGGTTGAACGCCGATTTCGGGTCGCTCGAACAGCCGACGATCGAGGAGGCCAAGGGGTCGCAGAAATCGCGGGGGCGGGACGACGGCCGCGGCCTCAATTCGCCGCTGGGCAAGCTGCTCCAGAACGCCCTGTACGGCGAGGGCGGGACGCGGGGAGTGTCGCGGCGGCACGAGGCGAATGAATATGTGCTCAAGTGTCTCACCTGGAAAATCGAGCCGGGCAAGCGGCCGGGCGAGGGGAAGTAGTTTCAGCGGGAGCGCGGGCCGCCGGGTTCCCCATGACGAATCGTGAACGCGGCGAACCATCGACTTAACCATCTGAGGAAAGGAGCCGACCCGTGAAACGAATCCTAGTGGTTGTGGCGTGCCTGACCCTATCGGCAGCCGCACGAGCCGGGGAAGGGTCGGACAAGCCGATCCTTTCGATCGACGCCGGCGGCCATACGAAGAACGTCGAAGCGCTCCAATTCACTCCGGACGATCGCGAGCTAATCTCGACGGGAGACGACAATACGATCCGGATCTGGGACGTACAAACGGGCGAGACGCGCAAGGTGCTGCGGCTGCCGATTTATAGTGGCTCCGGAGGAAGGACCGCCGCCTTGTCGCCCGACGGCCGGACCCTCGCGGTGCAGTGCCGCGGCCCGGAAAAGGCCGATCACTGGATACTTCTCGTCAGCCTTTCAGACGGCGCCATCACGGGGAGCCTCAAGGGGCATGAGGACGACGTGTTGGCGCTGGCTTTTTCTCCGGACGGAAAACGGCTGGCGAGCGGGTCCGCGGATCGCACGGCTCGGACCTGGGCCGTCGCATCGGGGGAATGCGAACGGGTACTGAAGGGTCACAGGCTGCTGATCTACGGGGTCGCGTTCTCGCCCGACGGCCTGCGACTCGCCACCGCCTCGGGCGACGGGACCGGGCGCATCTGGTCCGTGGAGACCGGCAAGGAAGAAACCGTCTTCACGGACAAGGAACGGGTCTATACTTCCACGTCGAGCGTCGCCTGGAGTCCCGACGGACGGACGATTGCGACGGGCCACTTCGCCCAGCGCATCAAGCTGTGGAACCTGGACGGGACCCTTCGCCAGCGCCTTGACCCCGGGCACGACTGCCCATTTTCCGTGAAGTTCACGGCCGACTCACGGGGCGTGGTGGCCGGCGGCTCCGTCGGGTGCTCAATTATCGATCTGCAAACGGGACAAGTCACCGCCCACTGCGCAGAACACCGGACCACCGTGCTTTCGACGGCGCTGTCCCATGACGGCAAACTGGCCGCGTCGGGCGGGGGCGGCGGCGAACTCTATCTCTGGCGGACGGCTGATGGCTCTGTCGTGCATCGGTTGATGGGCAAAGGCCGCGCGCTGTACAGGGCGGCCTGGAGTACGGACAGTCAGCGGGTGGCCTGGGGATCACGCAACGAAGTCCACCGCTGGTGGGGCAATCCGGCCTCGTACAAGTCCCTGAACCCGATTGAGCGCGCATTCGACCTGACCGCGCTTGAATTTGCGGAGGCGCCAGACAAGACCATGCTCCGCCCTCAGACGACGCTTGGGCCCCTGTCGGTCGAGGTGGCGAAAGAAACGGGCATTGCCACGGTGATAAGCGAGGGGAAAGCCGTTCAACAGCTGGCGGGCCAGTGGACCACTTGTTACACCTTCCTGCCTGACGGACGTCTCGCCGTGGCCAACGCCCTCGGCATCCACTTCGTGGAAGCTAAAACGGGCAAGCACCTGCGGCTATATCGCGCAGGAGGAATCGATGAAGTCTGCGCCTCCCAAGACGGCCGTTATCTGGCGACCGCGTCCACGGACCAGATGGTGCAGGTGTGGGGGCCGGATAGCGACGATCCGTTGCTGTCGTTGTTCTTTGCGGGCGACGACTGGATTGCCTGGACGCCCGAAGGCTACTACGCGGCCTCGCCCGGGGGCGAAAACCTGATGGGCTGGCGCCTCAATAACGGCCCGGACAAGCTGGCCACTTTCTACCCCGCCGCCCTGTTCCACAAGTCCCTCTACCGGCCGGACGTCATCAAGCGCCTGCTGGAAGCCGGCGGCGTCGAGAAGGCGCTGGCGGCCGCCGACAAGGCGCGGGGCGAAGCCAGCCAACTCGCCCAGGTGGCCGAAGTTCTACCCCCTTTCGTCGTCATCACTTCGCCCGACCGGCCCAAGGTCGAGGTCCAGGAGCCTTCCGTCGAACTTCGCTTCGTGGCCAAGCCAGTCGGCAAACATCCGATCACCGCGGTGCGGCTCTTGCTCGACGGCCGGCCGTATGCGGGTGCGGAGCAGATCAAGAAGTTCGACCCGCCCGGACGGCGAGGTCCGCGAATCCTGGACCGTCAAGCTGGACCCCGGCAAGCACAGCCTGGCCGTCCAGGCGGAAAGCGCCGTCAGCAAGGCGGTTTCGGACCCGGTGGAGGTCTTCTGCGGCGTGCGCGGCGTGGTTCGGGTGGATGAGGACAGCCCGGAAGCGCGAAAACAGCGGCTGCCCGCCCTGTATGTGCTGGCCGTCGGCATCTCCGCCTATCCGGATAAGTTGAAGCTGAATTACGCGGCCAAGGACGCCGAGTCGCTGGCGCAGGTGTGCCGGGAGAAGAGCCAACCGCTGTATCGGAAGGTGGAGGTGAAGCTCCTGACCGACGAGAAGGCAACGCGGCGCGACATGCTTCAGGGGCTGACGTGGCTGCGCAAGCAGATGACGCAGAACGACGTGGCCGTCATTTTCTTCGCCGGCCACGGGGCCAATGACACGGACGGCAAATTCTACCTCCTGCCGGTGGACGTGGATCCCGACGACCTGCTTTCGACGGGGGTGCCGGGCGACCAGGTGAAAAGCACCCTCGCGGGAATGCCCGGCAAGTTCCTTTTGATGCTGGACGCCTGCCACGCCGGGTCGGTGGACGGCGAACGCCGCCGTGCCGCCACGTCGTTGACCGACGACCTGGTTCGCGACCTGGCGACCGACGACTACGGCGTGGTGGTGATGTGTTCGGCGATGGGCCGGGAGTACGCCCTGGAAAGTCCGAAGGTGGAGCACGGCTACTTCACGCTGGCCATCGTCGAAGGGCTTTCCGGCAAGGCGGCCAAGACGGCGGACGGGGCGGTCTATCTGCACCAGCTCGACAGTTATGTGACCGACCGGGTCAAAGAGCTGAGCGACGGCAAGCAGCACCCCGTCACCGTCAAGCCGGGAAGCATTCGCTCGTTCCCGCTGACCAAGCCGTGAATCAGACTTCCGCCGGTTCTGGATACGAAACCGTGGTTCCCGTCCGGTTCGGCCGGATAAAGCGTTCTACCGTTGACCGGTCGCGTCGGCCGGTCGATGTTGTGTCCCGTTCCCCATCCGAGTTCTCAGGTGACGCCATGATGAAAGCGAATGGCTTCGTGTGGCCGGCGACCGGCCTGCTGGCGTGCTGGATGCTGACGTCCTTGGTCCCGACCGCGGCGAGGTCCGGCGACCAGCCGCAACCGCCGGCCCCCGCCGCGGACGCCGGGCAACCTGGGCGGCCGGACGCGCCTGCGCCGGCGCCGACGGCCCAACCGGCCGCGCCGCAGCCGATCCCGGAGGACTTACGGGACGCGGCCTTTGACCGCTACGTCGATCTGTACCTGTTGGGCAAGGCGTGGGGCGGCGTGGACCCGGTGTTGCTGGCGGACTGCGGGCTGCAGCTGGCGGAGGGCGAGCGCGTGCTGCTGCGGCCGCACAAGGCGCTGCCTGCGGAGCGCGTGCTGGCCCTGGCCGTGAAGGCCGCAGCCGACCGGCACGACACGGCCACGCTGGACCGGCTGGCGAAGGCCGCCGAGCGCGACGGCCGCAACGATCTGGCGTCGCAGGTGGCGTCGGCGCGGAAGCTGGCCGGCGCGGCCCGGGCGGTCGATCCGACGGCGACCGTGGCCGTGGAGGAGATGACGCCCAACGAATACGCCGTCTACCAGCGGTGGCTGCTAGACCTCAAGGCCGCGCGCCTGGCCGGCGACGGCGAGGCGCTGGGCAAGCTGGAGGCCGAGTTGCCCGCCCTGGGGGGCGTCAGCCAAGAGAGGAGCGAGCAACTCAAGAAGCAGTTGGCCGAAGCGCGGGCGTCCCTGCCGGAGAAAGCCAACCCGGAGGCCGCCGCCCTGATCCGCGCACTCGACCGCCTCAGGGCGGTCAGCCGGTGCGAAGTCGATCCCTGTTAGGCAAGCCGGCAGTCGTGTGGCGAAATCCGGGCGGTTGCCAGAGGGCGCTTCGCATGTTCGGACAACGATTCTCGGGGGCTGCGGGCGTCCTCCCGGCACGGGCCGCAGCCCTCGCCGTGGCGTCGTGTCTGGCCCTTTGGTGCGCCGGTCGGGCGGCCCCGGAGAAGACCGCCGCCGAGCGGGCGTCCGCCCTGGAAGATCAGGCCCGTCTCTGGCAGGAGGCCGACCGGATGCGTCGGGACGGCAAACAGGACGACTGCTTCAACGCACTCGCCAAGGCGGGCGCCTTGGAAAAGGAGAGCTTCGCCGCGCCGACGCACTCCGGCTACTACCTGACCGAGCAACTCGCCCACGACCGTTGCAAGGACGCCGCCAAGTACGGACTGGCCCACGGCCGGTCGACAACAACCAAGAATGCGAAGGGTGTGCCTCCCGAAGTAGGCGGCCGGTGTCCGGCTCCCCTCTCCCCGGTACTCCGGGGAGAGGGGTGGGGGTGAGGGGTGATCCTTTCCGAAACCCCTTCCCCTCACCCCCGGCCCCTCTCCCCGGAGTACCGGGGAGAGGGGAGGAAGAGAGCGCCTGCCTACTTCGGGAGGCACACCCGAATGCGAAACGGCGCCTTGGTCGCCGCGTGCTTCGTATGTAAACTACCTCTATTCACCCAAAGGGTCTTCTCAGGAGATTTCCATGTCAGCGATCCAATTAAGGCGGATTCTATCAATCGTTGTCGTGGGCCTCATCGTTGGGGCGCCGGCGTCCCGTGCGGACGAGCAGCGGGCCAAACCTAAGGCCGCCGCCACACCGGAGGAAGCCTTCACGCGGTTCGCCGACGCAGTCAACTCCGACAAGTTCGCCGACGCCCTGCCGTATATCGCGGAACCCGGCGACGCCGCCTGGAAGGCTTTCCTCGGCGGCCTGAAGGCGGCGGAAGGCCTTGGGACCGCCCTCGACAAGCAGTTCGGTAAGGCGGACCAGCCCGACCCCTTCCTTTCCACGGAAAACGCTATCAAAAATCTCAAAGAAAGCGTTTACGACACCCAAGGGACAATTCACGCGACCACCGCCTTGGCCAAGGACCGTGTTCGGTTAACCCTATGGACGATGCGCCAAGGGCTAGGCGGGGAGAAGCAGGCCATCTACGAGACTCTGATCGACGCAGTTCATGCGGCCGACGGCTGGAGGTTGGAGGCGCCGCCGCCGGGGCCGCGCCCCGTCGTCATGAAAGTGAAGCGTACGGACAAGGACGGCACGGAGGTCGAAGTTTACATGGAAACGAGCCCGAAATTCGACGACAAGGGACGGTTGCAGTTCGACGACAAGGGACGGTTGCAGTTCGACGGTAAGCAAATCACACCCCAACCATTTTCTCAGCGAGCCGACGAGCTGCGCAAGCTGAAGGAAATGTACTCCGATCTCGTCGCCAAGCTGGACGAACTGACGGAGGCGGTGAGCGCCGGGAAATATAAGTCAAGGGCGGAAGCGATGGACTCTTTGAAGAACAGCCTCCACGACCTTCAAAAAAAGTACCAGGCCCGTTAGTTCTACTGTGTCGTCGTCTGATCGGACGCAAGTCGTTGGCATACAACTTCTCTCGGCGGGGTGAGTTCACCGAGAGGAGGAAGCCATGGAGCGACGATTTCGCGTCCGCTTGGACGAACTGCT
>Ga0182024_10021070_pt1 | contig 11863 bp, 9 predicted proteins | sample P32metaG_FD_120480 | JGI IMG/M metagenome (GOLD analysis project Ga0182024, IMG submission 120480) | Permafrost microbial communities from Stordalen Mire, Sweden - P3-2 metaG (Illumina Assembly) | ecosystem: Environmental > Terrestrial > Soil > Wetlands > Permafrost | place: Sweden: Stordalen... | reverse complement strand
GCCTGGCGGCGGATTCTGCATTGCCTTGCGGAGAAGATCGTCGACCGCGAGGCCGGCTGTGAAGACACGTTTGAGGTGGGTCATTGACGTGTGCAATTTCACTCTCGGACGACATCGCCCGAGCGGTCACCGCAGCAGCCGCCGAAATGGGTAGCCCAAGGCGATGCCGGCGATCAGACCTCCCACATGGGCCCCGTTGGCCACCGATTCCAAGATCCTCGTGCACAGAAATAGCCACGCCATCATCAAGAAGACCGTCCTGGAATCGACAAACAGACCGGCCCCGGGATCGTAGCGGGCTTTCATCCAGACGTAGCCAAACAGTCCGTAAACGGCACCGGAGAATCCCACGAAGGCAGGTTGGCTGATGAACAATTGCCCCAGGTCTGAAGCCAATTGGGTCGCCAGGACGAGCCCGGCCAAGACTTTCGTCCCCATGCGCATCTCGATCGCCGAACCGAAGATATAGAGCATGTACATATTGAAGATTAAGTGGAGCGCGCTGCCATGCAAAAACATCGGCGTCCACAAGCGCCACAGTTGCCCGCGCCAAAGCTCGCTCAGATCCATGCCGGTGTTGGAAAGGATCAACCAATAGCTGATCTCACTACGGCGCGCGCTGAAATCGCTAAGTAGCGTTGCGGCGACCGACAGACCGATGAGGAACATGGTGAGCGGGACCTGGCGTCTGAGGGGCCCGTTCCAGCGCTGGCTGAGGTCGACGATCTTGCGCTGGGCCTTACGCCGCTGGGCGGCTTGGCGCTGCCGCAGTTCTTCGGCCGTGGCGTGCGCCGCGGCATAGCGCGGATCGGTGGGATTGGCCTGAAACTCGCTGAGCGTTTGCTTCGCCCGGGGGAGGTCGTTCTCTTCGATCGCCCAAACGCTAAAGCCATTTGGCGCGGGATCGACGCGAGAAGCGATGCCGAGGGTCACCAAATAATCGGCGAATCGCTCGGCGTCTTGTTGCGTGGCTAAAATACCTACTTGTCGCATGCGAAGAATCTAACCCAGTCGCGCGCCGTGCGAAAGTGGGCAGTCCGACGCCGACTGCAGGCGGTCCACCGCGATTTAATCCTCAACGCGGACGTGCCGGATGTCGTGCGCGACCAACCACTCCAGCCACCCCTCCTGTTGCTCGGTAATCTCCAATTCGGCCTTCCGCTGACTATCCAAAGGCGAGATGACCAAGAGCACCCCTTCGTCGAGCCAACGGCGGGCATCGGCCGGATCGATCCAATATTCCCCGGCGGCCAGTCGCGGCGGGGCCCCGTGCTCGCCGGCAGGCGTCATGAAATAGGCGATATCGGTTTTAAAACGGCGCGGCATTTCGAGCGGCAACAATTCTGGATGGTCGACGGAATAGACTCGCATCGGCAATTCCTCTTTCCCCAAGGCCGGAGGTGATCCGGCCGACCGGCTGGCCGCGGTTTTGCGGCCGGCTTCGCGAGCCAGTACACTCAGTGCAGCGAATTGGTCGCGTGGCTCTTCCCCGCCTCGCGGAGCGGCGACTTGCCGGACAGTACAAAGCCCAAAGGACTACTCTATCGTTCCGGATCTATAATCCCAGACACAGTTTCTGGTGACACGATTCCCACGGCCACGCGATGTAAGGATCGGGATGTGACACTCATCGACTCGCTCGAACCACGCCAGCGCCCTGCCGTCGAACCCGCCGCCCGACGCCGTCATCACTGCGCGCGGCAATCGGGCGGCGTAGGCATGCTGTCGGGAAGTTTGGCGCTGGCACTGGCAATCGTTTGGATCCTGCCGCAATCGACGCTGGCCCAAACCACGCCTGAAAGTCTGATCGCTGGCGCTGTTCCCGACAAGGGGCCCTACTATCCGGACTTGAGCCATGCGGTGGCTCGCTTTCGTGAAGGAAACCTTGAAGCCGCCCGTGCCCATCTGACGGCGGCCCGCAATCTGGCTCCCAAGTTGTCACCCGTGGAAGTGATGCTGGCGAACTTGTTGATTGACGTTGGTCAGACGGCCGCTGGCCGAGCGGAATTGGAGAAGGCCGTCCATCTGCATCCCCACGATCCCGAAGCGTTTGTCCGCCTGGCCGAGCTCGATGCGGCCGACGGTCGCGTCACCGAGATTGGCCTGCTGTATGCCAAGGCCTGTGATTTGGCCGACGCATTCAACGAAAGTCCCAAGCGCCGGCGGCAGGTGCAACTCCGCGCGCTATCGGGTGCTGCCTCGGTCGCGGAAAGCCGCGAGCAATGGAGCGCTGCGCGGGATTATTTGCAGGCCCTGGCGCGGATCGAACCCGATAATGCCGTGGTCCTGCAGCGGCTGGGCAAGGCGCTGTTCAAGCTGGGAGAGGCGGCGGATGCCCGCCGAGCGTTGGAAACGGCCAATGCGGCCGACAGCAAGTCGATTCCCGCCGATCTGACACTGGCAGCGCTCTACGCCCAAAGCGGCGACAAGACCCACGCCGAGAAGTGCATCCAGAGCGTGGTGGAGAAAGGCGCCGACAGCCTGATCGCACAAATTGGTTTGGCTCGCTGGATGTTGCAATCGGGCGATCTCGACCAGGCACAAGCTCACGCCGAGAGAGCACGTCAGCTCGATCCGGACAGCCTGGATGCCAAAGTCATTGCCGGCATCGTTGCCCGGTTGCGGAAAGATTTGGACGCCGCCCAATCGCTGCTGGAAGGCGCCCACATGCAATCGCCAGTGAACGTCGACGTCAACAACCAACTGGCGCTGATCCTGCTCGAGCGACCGGATGAGGCGAGCAAACGGCGGGCGACCGAGTTCGCCGAATTGAATCAACGACTCTATCCGAAGAACGTGGAGACCGCCGCTACTCTGGCCTGGGTCATTTCCCACCAAGGTCGCCAGGCCGAGGCCGAACGGCTCTTTAGCGCAATCTCTGCCGCGATGGTCAGCGGTTCACCGCCGGTCAGCGGCGACGCGGTCTACTACCTGGCCAACTTCCGCGCGGATCAAGGGCGGACCGCCGAGGCCCGACGGCTGCTCAGCCTCCTGCTCAGCCGCGACGTGCCTTCCTTCTATCGCCAAGAAGCTGAGGCCCTGCTCGCGCGGCTGGACGAACCGGCCGCAGCGGCGACGTCGACGGACGAGCCCGTCAGCAGCGATACGGAGAAGCCGGACAAGACGGAAGGATCTGCCGATGCGGTTGGCGATGCGCCCGCTTCCACCGACTCGAAGAAACCAGCCCAGCCATAGCCGACCGATCGAGAGCCTGCGACGAGAGCGTCAGTCGGCCGCTGGCGCTGCGATGTTCTGCGGCGTACGATCAGCCGCGAGAGAGAGTCGCGCGGGACAAACTCGCTGCAGCGCGGGGAAGAGCTGCGGAGAAATAAAAAAGGTCATGGCAAACGATCCGTCGCATTGCCATGACCTCTATCCTGAAGCGGGACCCACGTGTGTCCCGCCCTCCCGGCGGTTTGTACAGGAAGTATCGGCGCGACGCCGCGCATGGCTGGAGGCATTTTTCCGATCGCGCCGCAAGCGTCTGTCGCGACATGTTTTGACGCGTTTTTCGTCTCGCATGCTAGCACGCTTTGAAGCGATTGCGCGCGACCGGCGATTTTGCGCAGTCGTCAACCTGTCGCGAATTGCACCGAACTGGATCGTCGCCGGCAGCCGCCTGGTTCTGAAGGAACCCGGCTGGGTGCCACCGCGGGTCTCGCCGGAACGAATCGCAGGCGAGGCTGGCGGCGTCCGTACCTCCCCGCCGTCGTTCGCCTGACGACGTGTCACCTTCACGCGATCTTGTGTTCTATGACGGGAGCACGTCGGGAGGATGAACTGATTGAATCAAGCACTGTCGGCGCGGTTTGATCTTCCAGCGGCTTCCCACGAGGGTTTTGCTTGTCTGGGCCGAACGGTCGAGCGAGATGCATGAGCCCGCGGCGGCTCTTTACTGACTCGGGCGGGTGCCCGACTTCTGACCGGCGATCCAGGGTCAACCGTTGTCGAGGCGGAAACAGGCCAGAATTGTCTTAACCAACGGTGGCACGCCTGCCGCGGGTGCTTTGGCACATTAGGTTGCCGAGCGTTACAATACAGCCGAACTCAAGCGACCCGGATGAATACGGCGGAGTAAAATCGGCGGCATGCATCAAGCCACTCGGAATATCGTGGGAGTCGGGATCGGCCTGCTGGCGGTCCTGCTGCTCGTCAACGCCACCATTGGATATCGGCAAATCAACCAGCTTTTCGAGCAATCGCAGTGGGTGATCCACACCCAGAAAGTCGAGAACGCGCTCGCCCAATTACTGCAAGGGATGACCGACGCCGAGACTGGCCAGCGCGGATATTTGTTGACGGGCCAGCAGCGTTATCTGGCCCCCTACAAAAACGCGCGGCAAGATTACGAAACCTGGATCGACAAAATCGCGGATCTGACGGCCGACAATCCCGAGCATACCGAGCATACGGAAAAACTCAGAACGTTGGTCAATGCCAAGCTGGCCGAGTTGGCTGAAACGATCGAACTGCACGATCAGCCCAAAAACGGCCCCCAGGCCGCCCTGGAAGCGGTGAAGACCGATCGCGGGCAGCTCGCCATGGAGAAACTGCGGGCGTTCATTGGTGAACTCCAGCAAGATGAAGAAGTACTGCTCGGCGAGCGGCAAGCCGAAACCAAGCAAGCGTTTCGGTCGGCCAAGTTGACCATTTGGCTGTCGTCGCTGGTCCATGCCGCTGGGCTGGTCGGCTTTCTGTGGTTGCTGAATCGGCACTTCCGTGCGATCAACCAGTCGACCGCCGCGTTGCACGAGCAGAAGGAGCTCCTGCGGGCCACGCTGGCGAGCATAGGCGACGGCGTGATTGTCACCGACGCGACGGGGCGCGTAACGTTTCTGAATAAGGTCGCGCAAACACTTACCGGCTGGAAGGCCGGCGACGCCGTCGGAAAGCCGTTGCAAACGGTGTTCAGCATTGTCAACGAGGAAACCCGCAAGCAGGTCGAAAATCCCGCGATGCGCGCTCTTCGCGAGGGGCAGATCATGGGGTTGGCGAACCACACGCTTTTGATCTCGAAAGACGGCACGGAGTGGCCGATCGACGATAGCGCCGCTCCGATCACCGACAGCAAGCGAGAAGTTTGCGGAGCGATCCTGGTATTTCGCGAGATCAAGGATCGCAAGCGTCAGGAGAAGGAGTTGCTTGCGCAGAAGAGCACGCTGGAGGAATCCGACCGACGCAAGACCGAATTTCTGGCGACGCTGGCCCACGAACTGCGTAATCCCCTGGCGCCGCTCAACAATGCCCTGCAGCTTTGGCCCCACGCGGAAAACAATCGCGAGCAGATGGAGCAACTGCGCGGCACGATGGATCGGCAAGTGCGGCAACTGATCCGTCTGATCGACGACTTGATGGACGTGTCGCGGATCAGCCAGGGGAAAATTCAACTCCGCAAACAGATCATCAGCATCGACACTCTGCTTCAAGGGGCGCTGGAAAGCATCAAGCCACTGATCGAATCGTTGGGGCACCACGTCACCTTGGCCACCGCCGACGTTGCGCTGTGCGTCAATGGCGACGTCGCCCGGCTGACCCAAGTCTTCGGCAATCTGCTGCACAACGCGGCCAAATATTCGGGGCGTAGCGGCACGATCTGGATCAGTGCCCTGCGCCGAGGCCAGGAGGCCGTCGTCAGCATTCGAGATAATGGCCCCGGCATTCCCAAGCATATGCTCTCCGAGATTTTCGAGATGTTCCGCCAGGTCGACGCCACGCTCGATCGTTCGCACGGCGGCTTGGGAATCGGCCTGACGCTGGTCAAACGCATCGTCGAGGCGCATGGCGGCACCGTGGAAGCCCGCAGCGAGGGACCCGGCGCGGGAACCGAGTTCATCGTGACGCTGCCGGCAATCTCGGCGAAAGTCCCGGGCGAATCGTCGCACGGTCGGCGCCGTATTCAGCAAATGGCCAACCTGCCGCGCCATCGAATCCTGGTGGTCGACGACGTTGAAGCGTCGGCGACCACGATGGCGATGTTGTTGCGAGCGATCGGTCAAGAAGCCGAGATTCGGTACGACGGAATGGCGGCCCTGGACTGGCTCACTACGGATAGGGCGGACGTGGTGTTTCTCGACATTTCGATGCCGGGGATGGATGGGTACGAAGTCGCCCGCAGAATCCGGGCGCAGCCGCGATTGAACAACCTGGTGCTGGTGGCTTTGACCGGCTACGGGCAAGACGAAGACCGGCGAAAGGCCTTCGAGGCCGGCTTCAATCATCACCTGGTCAAACCGGTCAGCATTGACGCTCTGGAGCATCTGCTCGAAGGATTGCCGGTCGGCGAGGGTGAGAAGAAAACTTGAGAACGCGGCCAGGAGACCGATTGGCGGTCGATGTTTCTGTGCGGTCGGGTGAGCCGCGGCGACGCCGCCCGGGGGGCGCGGCAACGTTGGCATCCGCGATTGGCTTGGACGTTTGATCCCAAAGGCGGGACTCTGAAACGGATTCAGCACGTGGAATAGCCTGCCGGAGGGAACTATGGAAGGATCGCTGCCTCGCGTGGTAATCATTGGCGGAGGATTCGGTGGATTGACCGCCGCGCAAGCGCTGGCCAAGGCGGACGTGCAAATCACGCTCATCGACCGGCGAAACCATCACCTCTTTCAGCCGCTGCTTTATCAGGTGGCCACGGCGGGATTGAATCCCAGCGACATTGCCACCCCGATTCGCCGCATTCTCCGCAAGCAGCGCAATGTCGAAGTGCTGTTGGCCGAAGCCAGAAACATCGATCTGGCGAACAAGACCGTTAGCTTGGACGCAGGCTCGCTCGATTACGATTACCTGATCGTGGCCACCGGCGCGCGGCATTCGTATTTCGGCCGCGACGATTGGGCACCGCTGGCGCCAGGGCTGAAGAGCATTGCCGACGCGCTGGAAATCCGCCGCCGCGTGCTGACGGCTTTCGAGATGGCCGAGCGCGAGCCGGACGCCCCCCAGCGGCAGGCCTGGCTGACGTTTGTCATCGTCGGCGGCGGCCCCACCGGCGTGGAGTTGGCGGGAGCACTGTGTGAAATCGCCCACCATGCCCTGGCCAAGGATTTTCGGCGGATCGATCCGAAACAGGCCCGCATTATCCTGCTCGAAGGATCCGACCGGGTGCTGACCGCTTACGTGCCCGAACTTTCGGAAAAGGCACGGCGGCAACTGGTTGCCTTGGGAGTCGAGGTCCGCACCGCGGCGAAGGTCACCAACATCGACGAGCGGGGGGTATCGCTGGGCGACGAGCGCATTGCCGCGCGAACCGTGTTGTGGGCGGCCGGCGTGATCGGCTCGCGGCTGGGACGATCGCTCGGCGTGCCGTTGGATCGGGCGAACCGGGTCGTGGTCAATCCCGACCTGTCGGTTCCCGGCCATGCCGAAGCCTTCGTGATTGGCGACCTGGCCAGCCTGATGCAGGATGGCGCGTTGGTTCCGGGCGTGGCACCGGCCGCGATGCAAGAGGCGCATCACGCCGCGCAAAACATCGTGCGCTCGATCCGCCGCGAAACAACGTTGCCGTTCCGTTATCATAACAAGGGCTCGCTGGCGACGATCGGCCGCAAAGCCGCGGTCGCGCAGCTCGGCACGCTCAAACTATCGGGCGCGATTGCCTGGCTGGCCTGGCTATTGATTCACTTGATGTTCTTGATCGGGTTTCGCAACCGATTCTTGGTCATCTTTCAATGGGCATGGTCGTTCGCCTCGTACGATCGCGGCGCTCGACTGATCACCGGCCCCATTCAGCGCGAGCCCGACGGCGAGCCGGCCAAGAACACGACCTGAAGATCCAAACTCGATCCGGGCGGAAAGAACAAAACCTAAGACTGGGAGGCCTTTATGGAATTCAGACAGCTCGGCGGCTCGGGATTCAGAGTTCCCGTGCTGACCCTCGGTACGGGAACCTTCGGCGGAACGACCCAACTCTTCAAGGCTTGGGGAGCTGTCGGTGTCGACGAAGCGACGCGGATGGTCGACATCGCGCTCGAGGCCGGGCTGAACATGTTCGACTCGGCCGACATTTACTCGAAAGGAGATTCCGAGGCTGTTCTCGGCCAGGCCATCAAAGGCCGTCGCAATCGGGTCATCTTGTCGACCAAGGGAACGTTTCGGACCGGCCCCGGAGAGAACGAGGTCGGCTCGTCACGCTACCACTTGCTGGAAACCTTCGAAACGAGTTTGCGCCGGTTGGGAACCGATTACATCGATCTGTTTCAGCTCCACGGATTCGACGCTTTCACCCCCGTGGAGGAGGCGCTCGATACGCTGAACACCCTGGTCCGCGCGGGCAAGATTCGCTACATCGGCTGCTCGAACTTTTCGGGCTGGCATCTGATGAAATCGCTGGCCGTGTCGGATCGATACGGGTTGTCCCGGTATGTGGCGCATCAGGCTTATTATTCGCTGATGGGCCGCGACTTCGAGTGGGAGTTGATGCCGCTGGCACTCGATCAAAAGGTTGGCACGGTGGTTTGGAGCCCGTTGGGCTGGGGCCGGCTGACCGGCAAGATCCGTCGCGGCCAACCGCTGCCCGCCGTCAGCCGCCGCCACAATCAGGAGGCGAACGACATTGGGCCACCCGCATCGGACGAATACGTTTATCGGATTGTCGACGTGCTGGATGAAATCGCGGCCGAGACAGGCAAGACCGTGCCGCAAATCGCGCTCAATTGGGTGATGGGGCGGCCGACCGTAGCGACCGTCATCATCGGCGCTCGCAACGAGGAGCAACTGCGGCAGAACCTGGGGGCCGTGGGCTGGAATCTGACGGCCGATCAGATTGCCCGATTGGATGCCGTCAGTGTCACGACTCTGCCGTATCCCTATTGGCACCAGCGCGGATTTGTCGAGCGCAACCCGCCGCCGGTCTGATGCACGACTCGTCGCGGCGACTCGCCGGACATTGGGTAGACTCGCAAATTACGATCGGACGGGATCGGAGTAACTTACGTCCCACCGGTCGCTTTGGCCTTGCGCTCCTTGAGCATTGAGATCTGCACCTCCACGTCTCGAATTCGTTGTCTCAAGGCGTTGGCGCTGGCGACCAACGATTCCAATCGCTGCTCGAATATCTTTTTGCGTAGTCGCGACGATTCCGAATTGCTGGCCCCCAATTCCCGGGCTAACTTTTTGAATTTGTCGGCCTTTTGGCGAAACATCTCCTGGTTCGAGGAGTAATTTTGGGCCAGCAGATCCTTCTGTTTGAGCCGTGCCATTTTCTCGGCGCTAACGATCTCATCCATGTAGGCGTCGACGACCGAATTGACGATGATCGGCAATTCATCTCGGCGCGTCCCTTTGATCGCGACACGCATTAACTCGGCATCGCCGGGATAGTCGACAATCAGGCTGCGCTCCAAAAAACCGACCGGATCATCCTTGTGTTCCTTCATGGTGCCTAGCGCAACCATCGCCGACTTGCGCGCCGCCCGGCTGAGGACAAAGTTGCTTTTGAGCAACTGCAATTGTGTCTTCTTGTAGACGTCGTAGGATGCTGCTTCATCGCCTCCCGCATTTACGATGTTCTGAAGCACTACCGGCGTGATCTTACTGACCTTGATCAGCGCCTGAGCTTCGTAGCGCACCGGCACTAACAGACCGACCGCAGACGCCGATAGGATGCCGACCAGGATTCCGGCACCGAGAGCACGCGTCGAGCTCCGCCACAGAGACTGCGTGATCAGCAGCATAATGACCCCGACCATCATGAACGCCGCGGAGAAGCCAACGAATCCGGCAATGCCAATCCCCACGTCTCTCCTCGAGTCGTCCCCTTGCGGGCGCGAGGCCACGTCCATGACTTTGATCCGCTGCTCCGCCTCTAGCTCGAGATTCCACAGTGACAGTTGGGTGCCGACCCGTTTGATGATTGCCTTCAAATCCTCGAGTTGCGATTGCTGAGTTGTCAGGTCGGCGGTGTCGGTGTCGAGTTTGTCAAATTCGCGCAGTTGTTTTTCGATGTCTTCGTTCACCGAGGCCAGACTCTTTTGCAGAACGTCGCGCTCTATTTCCAACTGCTGCAACGCCGGGTCGCTAGGGACATCGACTGCGGAAGATGGATCGACCGCTTTGTCGACCACGCGTGCTTGGTTGACCACCTCTTCGAACGCGGAGGATGGCGATTCGATCGCCCAGATCAACACAGTCGCTAGACTGATCACGATCAAAAGACTGGCGGCGGTCGCGGCCAACTTCGCGATCGACGGACCGGTTCGTGGGAAGATTTCGCCGGATGAGTCGTTCTCTCGCCGGTCGGTCGATTGCTGGTTCATGGGACCTCTCCTGTGACGCGGTTACCGAGTTCACAACAGATCCGGCGGCAACGAGCGAGGAGACAGAAAATCGCGGCCAACGTCGCCGAAAGATGGGATTAGCCTCAGTCTAATCCTCTCGGTCTGAACCGGCAAGTTTTTACCGCGTCGGCTCCGAGGGTTTGGCAGGCCGAGCTTGCTGGCTAGCGATGGACCGTCAATCGATCAACAGCACCTTGGCCCCCTTGACCGAGCCATGTTTCAATTCGACGAGGGCGCGATTGGCCTCTTCCAGCCGGTAGGTGGCGACTTCCGAACGGAGCGGGATTTCGGCAGCCAACGGCAAGAACTCGGCGATGTCGGCACGCGTGATGTTGGCGACCGATTTGATCTCCCGTTCCATCCAGAGGTGCTGACCGTAGTTCAAATTGAGCAGGTAGTCTTTGTCGACATCCTCCTTGCGGATGGCGTTGATCACCAACCGCCCGCCGGGGCGAAGATTCGCCAGCGCTTCGACAATCGGTTTCCAAGCGGGCGTCGTGTCGATGACGGCGTCCAATAATTCTGGCGCCCGGTCGGTTGTCTCGCCAGCCCAGGTGGCACCAAGTTCAAGCGCAAACTGGCGTGCGGCTGCATCCCGGGCAAAGACATAAACCGGCGTATCGGGAAAACGGTGCCGCACCAACTGCAAGACCAGGTGTGCCGAACCACCGAAGCCGGTCAATCCTAATCGCTCACCATTGCGAAGCTTCGTCAGCTTGACCGCCCGATAGCCGATTGCCCCGGCGCACAACAGTGGGGCTGCTTGCTGATCGGAAAGCGCGTCGGGAATCGGATAGGCGTAATTCTCGGAAACGGTCATGTACTGGGCATAGCCGCCATTCGCGTCGCGGCCGGTGGCGCGGAATTCGGGGCTGAGGTTCTCGTCCGCCGCGCCGGTTGACGAGAAAATCCAACCGATGCCGACGCGATCTCCTGGGCGAAACTTTGCGACACCTTTTCCCAGTCGGTCGACGCGCCCGACAACTTCATGCCCGAGCACGACCGGAAGTTTCGGCGGAGCGGTTCTTCCCTCGATCTCGTCCAGTTCCGTGTGGCAGACGCCACAGGCAGCGATGCGCACTAATATCTCGCCTGGGCGGGGATCGGGAATTGGCAGATCGACCAGTTCGAGCGGCGCCTCGACATTGTCGAGCGAGACGATCTTGGACAAGATCATGGCTTTCATGGCAACCGTGGCAATTTTCTATGGTGGAAACGTTCCTAGGGAGTAAATGGGGCAACGAAGCTTTCGGGAGTCCCATCCTCGGGGTTGACGAAGATGATGTCCTTGGGGTGACGACGAGGGGTATCGACCGAGAGAAAAATGATCGGCCCTTCGAGAAAGTCGGGCATGGCGTGGACGGTTCCGCGCTGAAAGAAGAGCAATTGTCCCGGCTGGAACTCGGCTTGAGTGCTCGGGTCCTTCATCCAAAACGTGCCGCGGCCGGACAGGACGTAGAGGTATTCGTCGCAGGTCGCGTGATAGTGGGGCGGAGTCGGCCGATAGACGCGAAAGACGCGTGCGCTGGCGGCTTCTCGATTGGTCAGGTAACGGTCGACGAGCAAAGTCGTCGCCGTATCGGGTAAAGAGGCGG
>Ga0182024_10021069_pt1 | contig 11863 bp, 11 predicted proteins | sample P32metaG_FD_120480 | JGI IMG/M metagenome (GOLD analysis project Ga0182024, IMG submission 120480) | Permafrost microbial communities from Stordalen Mire, Sweden - P3-2 metaG (Illumina Assembly) | ecosystem: Environmental > Terrestrial > Soil > Wetlands > Permafrost | place: Sweden: Stordalen... | reverse complement strand
GCGCCCGGCTACATTATTGTCATAGCCTAAAGACCTCGTTCCAAAGCGGATGCTTAACTTTCTCCAATCTGTAAAAGTTTTCCTGTTCACTATTCTGAATGACTCTAATGAAGCGTCATTTCCTCTTGGGAGGGTAGACATGAGGGTCAATTTAGCGCCGTGCTTCTGACGAGCTGTGGCTTGCTAACCACCACGTACTACTATGACCTTGTAACTAGAACTTGTTAAATTAAGATGTTATGAATACTAGTAGAATCAACTCGTCCAAGAACATCCCTATCACACCATCGGGTCTTTGAGTAAAGATAAATATGAACGCTCGACTCTTTCGCGTCCATTCCCCTTTATCGTCATCTTTGATCTGCTGACATCCTCTGGCAGAGAGCCAGACTATTTCTACAGCTCGCCGTGTCCGGATGATTCTTTTCAAGAGTTCTTTCCATTCCACGACACGCCTTGATATACAAGCTCTCCGCTTTCACACATTGCCCCATTTCATGAAGACATGTCGCCATGCCGAAAATCGTTTGGAGAGTATCTGGATGCTCCTCACCGAAGACTCGTGTCCTCACATTCAAAGTCTCCTGAAAGAGCTCAACCGATTCCTCATATCGCCCAACCTCCCGATATACACAAGCCAAGCCATTCATGCTCTCTAACGTCTCGGGATGCTCTGGAGCCAACGTTTTCCTTCTCTTCTCCAAGGTCTCAGAGAGCAGCTCCAAGGCTTCATCGTATCGACCCATTTTCTGGTACGTGGAAGCCAATCCGTGCTTGGCCATCAATGCGTCACGATGATCTGGATGCAATGAGGCGGAGCAAATAGCTATCCTCTCCTGGAACAATTTTTCTGCCTTTTCATAGTTTCTAAGGCTCAAATGACTCCACCCGGCGCCGTATATACTGAACATCGTGTCTGGATGATCATGTCCCAGAGTTTTCCGGTAATAATCAAGGGTTTTTTGATGAAGCTTGAGGGCTTCCTCATATTCACCTAAACTCCAATAGCACCACGCCAGCCCATCCCAGTTCAACAACGTATCTGGATGATGAGGCCCCAGGATTCGGCTGGTGATCTCGTGCGCTTCTTGGAAAATTTCCACGGCTTTCGTATATCGCCCTAATTTCGAGTGTCCCCATGCCAAACCGTATAGATTCATTGCCGCATCCGGGTGCTCAAGGCCGAGTGGCATGCGTTTGTTAATTTCGAGTATCTCTTGAAAAACCGAAGTCGCCTTTTGATATTCACCTAGTCTCCAATAGGACCATGCCAAACCATCCATACTGAACAACCTATCCGGGTGATCATCTTTTTGAAACGTCTTGCGTAAATTCAACGCATCCTGAAACAATCGTGCGGCTTGCTGGTACTCGCCGAGTCTCCATTTCGCCCATCCCAAACCATTCATACTGGATAAAGTGTCGGTATGTCCGAGACCTTGAATCTGTTGGCCGAGTACGAGGGCCTCCTCGTGAAGGGCTGCAGCCGTGTGATATTCCCCCAGTCTCCAATATGCCAAAGCCAAACCATTGATACTCTGCAAAGTTTCAGGATGTTCATTCCCAAGAAGTCTCCTTCTTACGGCCAGCGATTCAGTATGCCACTTCGTTGCTTCCATGGGATGTGCTAGATCGGTAAATGCACAACCCAGACCATACATGGTCCGAAGTGTCTCTGGGTGCTCGGGCCCAAGCACTCGCGTGCGGACCGCCAGTGTTTCTTGAAACATTTTTATAGCATCGTCGCCCCGAGCGAGCTTTATGAATGTTGATGCCAGGTTGTGCATGCTCTGAAGCGTGTCTGTATGGTCCGGGCCTCGATATATTTTGCTCGCATCAACCGTTTTGCTCGCTAGTTTTGCGCAGTCTTCATAGTAACCATCAAAGTATAGAAATGCTGCAACTCGCACCGACAGGAAATGCCAAGCGTCCACACCGCTTTGAGGTTGTCGAGGGCCGAGGCACGCCATGACCTGCGATCGATAGCGTCGGCTTAGTTCCAGAGAGTTCGGATTTGAGTCAAGCTGAGTCGCATCAGGAAATGCCGAAATCCCCAATCTGATGGCTTGTACCATCATAGACTCCTGCTCCGATTGATCCATATCGTCGATGATGACACTCTGTACCAAACGATGAATAGTGACTCTCTGTGTGCCATTTCGCTGTCGTCGCCTGATCAACGAGAATCGCTCCAATTCGAACAAGGCTTCGTGGAAGAGGTCGGGGTCTCGGATGACTTCTTGCAGATCGATCTCGAGACCCTCGTTCCCTGCTTCCAAAAAATCAGTGTAAATGCCGTCGGGGTTTAGGAACGCCAACAGTTGCAGTAACTTTGACGCTCCTTTATTGTTTTGTTTCACTTGCTCGAATGATAAATGCCAAGTGGAAGCAATCGATTCTCCGTATTTCCAGTTTCCTTTCGGCTTCCGGTTATGATGGTGTTTCCTATTTTTTCGGTAGCTCGGAAGAAATTTGAAGATGTCCTTTGATACTTCGCGAATATAAGCGGCTGCTTGTTCGATAGCCAACGGAAGGCAACCGACTTCGCGAACAATTTCTTCCGCCTCAGGCCTGATTTGCTCATTCTCGAGCAGCTCAGCGCCAGAACGGACAGACAATAAATCTACGGCATCGTCCTTCTCAAGCACCTCCACTTCGAGAGCTTCGGCGGCGAATTCGTCAGAGTTCGGATTTCGGGTTGTCAGCAATGTTAACTGGCGAGGTGATCTTTCCGGGAGGTAACCGTCGATGACTGTCGAATCGTCAACGTTATCGATTACCAAAAGCCATCCATCTTCTTTGTTTAACCAGGCGAGGACGGACTTTGCCCTATCAGAGGGGGTGGTGTCACGGTTGTTGTCAATGCAACCTACTCGCTTTCCGATTTCCTCATATCCCGATAGAAGGCTTGCTTGATCCACTCCACTGATCCAATATACGCGGTCGTGAAGGGCCTTGTGTGTGTAAACATATTCGAGAGCAAGTTGGGTCTTCCCAACCCCTCCAAGTCCATGTAATGCCACACGATGATTGTATCGTTTCGGCACGGCGATGCAAAGTTTCTCGCAGAGTTTTGCCAACAAGCTTTGCCGGCCCGTGAAATGTTCATTCTTTTGGTATGGGATAATGAATTTCTTGTAGTGGCTCCTAAAGGGAGTAATCTCTGTCGCAGTACCTTCGTCGGAAGATCGTAGGTCAAGCGCTGTTATAAGTCAAACCCTGGACGCGGAAGTTTACCTTTTACTCTCTCGGCGACATCCTCCACCTTGTTGCCAATATGTCCGAGTTTCTGAATTGTGTAAAATGCCATGCCAGTATTTAATAGTATCAGGGCGGAATTAAATTCAGTAACGGCGGCTTGCAAATCCCGTGTCGCTGCCTCGCAGTCCATGTCTCCCTTCAGAAGTGTTGTTGTAACATTGCCTACATCAGCCGGAAACGGGAAATACGACTCACCGATGAGTCCCTTCGATTCGCGACGAATATGAACTGCAAGGTAGTTCAAGACAGCTGTGCGAACATCCATGGCCCGATAACCGAGACCAACGCAATCGAGATCTTTTATCGCTAGTTTCCCTGCTATTTTCACACGTGCGAGCTCCCTTGATATGTATTCAATAGTCGTTTCGATTTCTCCCGAACGTGTGAGTTCGCGAGTGGCAAGCTATCCCATAAGCGGAGAATCATAAGAGAATACCGTAAGAAGGAGAAGTAGACCACCACATATAAGGCCACACGGATTTAATAAGGGAATCTACAACGAACAGTAAGCATGGTCGTAAGTTGGAGAAAGAGGAGATACCAACTGCGCATCTTTGGCAACCAGTAATAGATTCCGTGTCAACGGGAAAAAGACAACAAAGATTTGTTCAAACAATCTTTTTGCTTTCTTTGAGATAGAGGAGGCGTCTGAAAAGTTATTGAGTCTGCTCCCAATGATGGTGCGCAATTCTGATGCATCGTCATTCTCCAGAAGATCAATAAATCCATGATTACTCCATCCTGTGGAAGGAAGCTCAAGAACCTCTTTCAATCTCACTGCTGCTGCTTGGTATCTCATATGTGTGCGCTCTCTGTCTTCGGCGAGCATATGATCGCTGGGATCGTCGAAGGCGTAAGAGGTAATCGGGGACATGGGCGACCGTAAAATGGGACTGTTTGGTGGCAAAACTTGGTCCCGTAGATCGGGTGCGACATCAGCTTGAGGCGACTGGTGTTCACTACCACGTAGGGACTCGTCATTCAGCGGGGTGATGATCTCTCGGTCCAAGGATATTCCAGAATTTAGGACGGCGAGGGCAGTCTCCGGTGCGGTGCCTAGGACTCGAACTGGCTCGTTTTGGAGTGGTGTCTGTCGCCATTCCTCGGTTCCGAATAGACTCCTGAGCTTCCTTGAGAATTTGCGGCGTTTGTCATTAGCCATGACGATTCAAACGACGGGGCTTGTGGGGAAGTGTCGTTGATTCTTCCAATCGGTTAGTCTGGAAAAGCCAACCCGCATGGTGGAAATTAGTCTCCTCCCTTTGTTCTTCCAACGCCGCCACGTGCAACCTTCTGCCCAGCCAATAGCAGAACCTTTTATTCCACACAATAGCAGCATCGGAAGTAATACTCCATCAGAGAATCACCGTAATTTGAATAAATTACAGACGATTGTTAAATCAGAGTGTCCTATAAGAGAGCAATATGAGTTGGTCTTGTTCTGCCATTCTTATAATAGATTCGATGGATATAAGGTCACAGTAACGAATACTTAATACTCAAATTTCTATATATCACTATTGGTTAAGCTAAGATTGCCGTGTAATGCATGATGCCCTTCCCTCAGACCGAGTGTGCCGGAGACATTGCAAAGACTACTCATCATCCGCCAGAGTATCTCGCGGTGCCTTAGTTTCAGGTGGCAATGTTTTCGCTCAAAGGCAGGACAGGGTCTCGACCGGACTAAACCTCAAGGCGTCTTTTGACTTCGTTTCCAGCCGTCATGGCAGAACGCGCCTTATACCACAACGATTCTGAGCCACCTTTCCCCTTCGACGATATTGTACCTTCTTTGGATTGGCTCCCATCGTCCATCGCCTCCTACCAAGACCCTGACAAAGCCGACTGGAACGGCGAACTCGTGGCAATAATCGATACCGTCCTCGTTTTCGCCGGCGCGCGAACCTCGTGTCTCCATGCAATAGAATATCATCCAATATGTGCTGCTCTAGTGGCCCGTTTGAACTCTGTGCTATGTTCCCTAGGCCTGGAGAGATATGAAATCGAGATTGTACTACGAGGGACCGCATCCAGGGGACGGTGGATATTCTTTGTCACGCGAAAGCATAGTCGGCGGTTTATTTGGCCGCGTCATCTCACACATTACGAGATCGGAAGGAATTTAGATATGTTTACTGCGGGTCATTTTCCAAGGAATATTACTCGTCCAAGGGGAGCAAGCTCGATAATCGAGAGGAGTAGTTTGTACTCGGTGTTCGATGAGGTAGTGTTACTCGAGTACCTCACTCCGGAGACAAAACAACAGTTCGAAATGTTCAACAGAAGAAAGGAGAAGTAGTATAATGACGCAATGCAAGAATTGCAACTGGAGTTTCGATTTATATGGCTTTTCGACACACAGGAAGCTTGCAATCAGGCCGCGGAACGGATGAGTTTGCAGTATCCACCAGACAAACACTGGTGGGCACACAACTTTCCTTTCGTGCTCGGTCGCGGGGATAGTGACCACGTTGTTTGGGACGGAAACACGTTTTGCGGGTGGAATTCACATTATGAACTGTACTGGGGGTTGATTCAGCGGGCATACGATTTTTGTATGAAGTATCGTGGGGAAAAGGAATGGCGGGCATATGAAGATGGGAACGATCACTGGCTACGATCCTCGGCACTATTCGAGGAAATAAAAGAGGCTGTGGCAGAAGTTGTAGACCAGGAGCACGCTACGACAATTACTTCCGACTTTACGGCACGAATGGAGCGACTTGCGGAGGAAGCCGACAACTTTCCTCTACCTTCCGAAGATCGGCCGGCACGGCTCCGAAAAGAACGGTCAACATCTATTTTCGACTTCCAGAGATGGTTCTCCCGGGTTGCGCAGTATGTAAGCGTCAGTTGGGAAGCTTTTACATTGGTTCTGCTCGAGAGATATAAATTGAGTCCCCGGTTGACAGCTGCTAAGTCAATCAATTACCCTCGAGAGGGTGACGAATTTCTTTTCTAGCTTGGTTATGTATTTAGAGAGCCGCTGGTGTTCCGAAATAGTATGTTACTCTCAGTTGTTAGGTTCTCAGAAAAACTAGTATGTTTCGGTATGGCCTTCGTTACAAGGCATATTTCCTTCCGTGATATCCCAACTCGATATTACTACCTTCCACTCCGGAAGAAATAGTCGATACTAATCCTCGTCGAAGGATGGCATGGCTTTTTTGTGTTGGAATTCAACATCGCAGCCACTGAAGGGAGTATTTGCATGGCGTAAGGATTGGAATCGATGGAACCTACACATCATGGCCTTCCACCAGTGAAGCGGCCACAGGCTGAGGACTGAGAAGGCTAACCCCTGTAGGTAGATAAAGATGGACCGGGGTCTGTCCACGACCATTGGAGGCCGCCGATTCTGGCAAGTTTGGTACAGGAGAGCATCGGCGAGAGATTTTGAGATGAAAACCACTCATTTTCTATGTACGTTGGAAGATGCTATTATCGTTACATGACTGTTACAAGCTTCCAACTCTGCAGCTAGCATACATGTGTGAAAATTCATAATTAGCGCGTCATTCTTGCTTGGCATACTGGTACCAACTTTAATAATTGCTACTAGTGTGTATCTTGATACTACTTAACGCGAGACTCAGACACATTTCGCTTTCCTTTCATTTAAGACAGGTCCGAGCATATTTATACTACTTGCACTAGAGTGGACGCTTGAATCACCATCCAAACACATTTCGCTTTCTTTTCAATAACTTGACCGTTGTTGCGTGACCTTGCTTCTTTGCGAGGTCCTTGGCTGTGGCTCCACCACGATTTTTTGTGTCGACTTTAGCGCCGTTCTCAAGTAAGGATGTCACAATTGCATCGTGTCCGAGTGAAGCTGCTAGGTGCAGCGGTGTAAATCGTTTTCCCAGCCATTGATTTGCGTTAGCTCCTCTCGTCAATAACAATCGAACCGTTCCCTCCTGATTGTCTTGAATAGCATAACACAATGGCGTCTCGTCCTTGTGATCCATGGGATCGATGTCCGCACGGTTCTCCAGTAACAATTTTACGATCGCTTCTTGTCCCTTGCGGGCGGCGAGATGCAGTGGTCGAAACTGTTTGCCAGGCGAAACGTGTCTTTCGTTGGGGTTGGCTCCATGTTTCAGCAATAATAGGACTACCCCTTCGTGGCCTTTCAAAATGGCAAGTAACAACGACGTGTCTCCATTAGCGTTCTTTGCATCGATGTCGGGGCGTTTCTTCAGGAGGAGACCCACAGTTTCTTCATCTCCGACGGTCACTGCAAAATGCAGTGCATTCCACCCAGCGTGGGTCATTGCGAGTACATCGGCGCCGCCCTCGAGTATAAGACTCACGACAGCTTGACGACCAGGGTGCTGTACGGCTGAGATAAGAGGAGTAACCCCATTGCCGCTTTTATTGTTTACGTCCGCTCCTTTTGCGAGGAGCAATCGTACTGCTTGTTCATGGCCCCTCCCGGCCGCCCACGCTAGAGCCGTAACGCCGGCGCTGTTTTGAGCATTTACGTTTGCCCGACTTGCCACCAGCACAGATATCACTCTACTGTGGCCTGCCGCCGCGGCAACAATTAAGGGAGTGGCGCCACCATCATTCCTCTTGTCCACTTCAGCACCTGCCTCTACCAGCATCTGAACAATCTCCTCGTGCCCATGTTCGGCGGCAAAATGAAGTGCTGTACGCCCATGCCCGATCTCTTTGGTGTCCACCAACGCATTCGATTCTAAAAGGAGGCTCAAGGTAGCAATATCTCCAGCCTTTGCAGCCAACATGAGCTCGGTCTCCCCTGGACTGTCTTGAACAGCATCATCCCTCCATTCCCCCTTATATTGGCGTCCATCGGGCCATGTGTATAACCCGTAGCCGTGTTTCTTTCCCTCTTTCCAGTCGCCGTCGTATTTCTCGCCATTCGGCTTTACCAGAACGCCATGCCCATCATATTTGTTGCTCTTCAGTTCTCCCTCGTGAAACGACCCGTCCGACCCAATAAGCTTTCCATACCCATCTTTCTCACCTTTCTTCCATTGTCCTGAGTACTGCGATCCATCAGGTTTTGTGATGACACCAGCGCCATTAAACATATCCTTTTGGAAACCTCCTTCCATCCTCCCCGAAGCCGTTATCAGTACTCCAACCCCGTCCTTCATGTTGTCTTTGAAATCTCCTCGGTAAATATTTCCCGTGACCCTCCATGTGTTAACGCCATAGCCGTGCCGGAGACCGTTCTGAAACTCCCCGTCATACGTTTCACCAGTTGTAAGTGTCATAACCCCACAACCATGTTTCTTGTCATCGAACCAATCTCCGTCGTAAATGAACCCTTGTGGGGTGGTGTATATCCCATATCCGTGCTTATGATTCAATCTCCAACCTCCCTCATATTTTTCCCCGCCTGTGTAGTTCAAGGCTCCGACACCATGCCTTATCGACGAACGATAGTGTTTCCGCCCGATAGGGTGGGTTTCCCCGCCGCCAAGTAACCTCGTTCCCTCGTATCCGGTACCTCTGCCCCACCCGAATACTTTATCATCGTATATCCCATTCGCCCATGGTGTATTCCATGCATGATCGTTCTTTGGAGATACCCTAATTAATGGGTCCTTGGGAATTCTTTGCGATAGTTGTACAAGGACGATCACAGTTTCCTTCGTAGCTTTCGTAGCAATGGAGGAGCCGTTCTCATAAGCCGAGATGTCTGGCAGTTGCAAGGAACCACGTGAAACGGAGCCGAAAACAGTGTCTACGAGTGAACTCACAAGTTCAACGATCAACACGAGAGCGGCAATCGAAGTGCCTAAATTAGTCAGGCGATATCTTCAGTAAGTTATACCATCTCCACGCGAAAACGATGGACCGAGACGTTGCGCCGCCTTATTGTACTCAATATTGATTTTCGGCGGTCCTTCGCGAAGGACATTCAGAAGGCGCGATTCTGCGGCCTTTACATCCAGTGAGACTTGCTGCCGTTGAGTTACCATGTGTTCGATGGCTTTTTGAACTCTCAAGAGCGACGAGACTATCAGGGCGACGTTGTCCGCAACCGCGAGACCTGACATGATTCCAACCGAATGAATGAACAGATGCGAATGGGGTTTGTGAACGCTTATGGGGCCGTTTCGTGGAAGGATATGGGCTCCCCTAGACAAGGAGGGTCTTTGTGTTTCAACCGACGATATTCAGAATTTCCGTCTCCTCCACAAGAGGGAAGCCGCCGCATTATAGCTCGTAGCGAATGACATGTTCTGTACAGAAATTTGGCTATTCGTGGAGTCACATTATCATTCCTCGGAACCTTAATTGCAGAGATGCGTGGGGGCGGACTCCGCACACTCTTCCGACTTCGTAGTCTTATCATCCGGCCGTGACGGAGTTTCGAAAATCGAGTTCAGGATGGCCCGGTCCCGGGAGGCCAGAGTCCAGCTGACCAAATGGAGCGAGCAAAAAAGGGGAATGACATTTTACCCCAGCGATCGCTTGCCACCGATGAAGCTCTTTAGAGCCCATTTAAATAAGTGAATTTCGTTCTTTGTCGGAAATTGGCTTCCCAACTCTCCTCGGTAAATGTTTGATTCTCTGATCATTATCGAAAACTCTGCCCTTTCACCATGAAACCCGAGAGTCCGCAGCAACAAATTGCATTGGGATTGCATCGCCTCAGGGATACGGTCCAATGATCAAACCTTGATTGTTTCGAGAGATTTGGCCATTGTCTCTTAGACTTGTTCGACGCCCACCCACTGTGCGGAGAGAACTTTTAGGTTCGTAGTACCCCCATGGAAATGCGATCTCCTGACCAAAACTGTATTCCCACAAAACCCCTCGCCCGAGCCTAAAGCGCAAAAGCGCAACAGAATAACCACATGAGTCACACCACGGCATGCCTCGCCACAATAACGGTACTCTTTTCTCATACTGTGTGGTTCGACAATGTGATTGGTTGCTGTTGGGCGCTTCGGACTGTCCGGTTTTCCACTGCTTAGACCTCTACTAGTATGCATATGCACGTAGACTCTTAGTATTATTTTATATAGGAAAAAGCAGAGTCCACTTGCCCCACAGCTTAGAGGGTTAATATAGCTTAGAGCCTAACGTTGCAGAGGAATTCGGCCGCCCTTGTTCTAGCTATTTTTCCAAAGAAGCCAGCCTGTTTTATGAGTACCCATCCAGTCCGCATGCGTTCTACCATCACGTGGTAAAGGTAAAAGGTGTCATCTGTAGGGATTCTTGGAATGACTTAAGATTTTTCCCGAACGACCTACTATGCGTGTCAAGTCATTGCTGAGCCGTCTTGTGTTCTTGCACCATAAATTGCACGCTTCCAATATAGCTCTAGTCTGAATATGTACAAGATATCTGAGCTTATTCCATCAGTTCCGCAAGCGATTGATATCCAATCCGTGACAATTGACATACTTCTTCTAATTCTTTGACACTCCGAAGAGATATATTTAATCCAGCCGTCAGCAAGTACCGCGCTGTCTCATCTGCATTCCATACTTCCACATCCCTCTCTCCTATTATCTTTAAATTCGTATCAGAAGTCATATGTGCCCATCGATCATTCGCCATGGGAATCCAGTAATGCCATCGGACCGAGTCAGGCCCCGGATTCGCAGACCCCTTGGGGGACACAATATGGCTTGCTGCTTCTTCGTCCGTAATTATGCTGACTGAAGAGCAGAGGGCTCGAGCAGCAGTGGTCGAATACAACTCGCCCATTGTACGGATTAGGAGAACACAAGAATCGTACAGATCCATACCCGAAAGCTTGGATCCCCTCAACCATGCAGCACTTGTCAAGGTGGTATCCCCGATGACCGCGGAAATCGTAACATGGAAATTCTCAGAGGTCGCGAGATCCGGTAAATATAGAAGAGGAGTTACAGGGAAACCAGAGTTATGCCATTCCTCTAGCGACTGCAAATCATCTTGATACGAGTATCTGCCTCGTGGGTGGCTGTGCATTTCGTATATCGATAATGCGAACATCAGTTTCCAGACCCTTTCCTTTGAGCATTGGGAGAGATTCTCCATACTGCTCAGGGCCAGGATGGGAAAATTACTTTCCGCTCCCTCACTGAGGTGGTAGTACACCAAACGCAACATGAGCCACAATATTTGAAACCCGGTCCAGATCGACACAATCGTCATAGCCTGTTTCCCGAGAATGAGATAAGTTGTAATAAGGGAAAGCACGCATACAATGCTACCCATAAGCCAAACGCATCTCCACAGGTAGTGGCGCCGATGATTCTTCGGAACACCCAACAGAATTTTCCGTGCTCCAGCTTGTTTGCAAGCAGTCGGCAATTCCCCAGCCAAAACGTCCAACGCTCCACCTTCGTGTTGTCTTGGATATCCCCTTGACAGTCGCTGCTGCTGAAGTAACGACCCGCAGCAGAAAAAGTACAACCACGGTATGCTGCTCACGAAGCAAAGAACGCAGGCATCGACTCTCCATAAGACGTAAGTCTCTAATATTTAGCTTCGCTATTGAGAGCATTAACCACATCCAGTCTCTGCGAAATGTGGAATCGATGTGGTGGGGGTTTACTACATAGTGATTGATACGTAGGGGTTCGGCAGGATGACACTCAATTACGTGATGAATCGGAGTCTGGGT
>Ga0182024_10021068_pt1 | contig 11863 bp, 9 predicted proteins | sample P32metaG_FD_120480 | JGI IMG/M metagenome (GOLD analysis project Ga0182024, IMG submission 120480) | Permafrost microbial communities from Stordalen Mire, Sweden - P3-2 metaG (Illumina Assembly) | ecosystem: Environmental > Terrestrial > Soil > Wetlands > Permafrost | place: Sweden: Stordalen... | reverse complement strand
GCCGAGCCGGCAAATGGTTTCGACCCCGACCGCGATGCCGATGAGCGCCGCCGGGCCGCCCAGAGCATGCCGCTCGCATGCCGCCAGCACCGCCGGCACGATGACGGCGCCGGCATGCACCGGGCCGCCCTCGAACGTGTCGTCGAAATCCTCGCCATGGGCGGCGGTGCCGTTGACGAAGGCGGCACCGGCGGCGCTCATCGGCCGCGCGTGACCGATCGCGGTACAGCTGCCTTCGTCGTCCCAGCCGGCGATCGCGCTCTTGACGTAGGGCTCGCGGCGGGCCGTCACGCACAGGCCGATCACGTCGATCAGGAGATCTTCGCATTTGCGGCGCACGGCCGCGGGCAGCAGCGCCGGATCGAGCGCGGCAATCTTGTTCGCCAAATGCTCGGCGACGGCAATACGGGGAAGCTCGGCGTCCATGGGATTCAACTAGGTTGGAGGGATGTCAGGCGTTGCGCAGCCGGGCGCCACCGAAGCCCGGAATTTGATTGACGGCGGTGACGACCGCAAAGGTGATGACGAGCATGATGAGGCCCAGCACCGCGATGGCGCCGAGGTCGCCGCTTTCGTTGAGATCGAAGATGAGAACCGAGATGACCTTGGTCTCCGAGGTGAACAGGATGATGGCGGCGGACAGCTCGCGAATGACGCCGACGAAGATGAAGCACCAGGTCGCGATCACGCTGGTGCGCAACAGCGGCGCGGTGATGTCGCGCAACGTCCGCAGCCGAGTGGCGCCGAGGATGCGGCCGGCATCCTCGAGATCCGCATGCACCGAGCGGAACGCCGACTGCAGCTGCTGATAGGCCGCCGGCAGCGCGATGGTGACGAACGCGATCAGCAGGATCCACAGCGTGCCGTAGAGCACGAACGGCGGCCTGGTATAGGCGAGGAACAGCCCGACCCCGAGCACGATGCCGGGGATGGCGACCGGCGCGGTGGCGAGGAAGCCGAGCACGCGGTGGCCGCGCACGGCCTGGCGGGCCGTGAGATAGCCGATCACGAGCGCCATGACGGTGCCGACGGTGGCCGACAGCGTCCCGAGCAGGAACGTGTTCTTGACCGCAAGCTGCGTCTCCGACAATTCGAAGAAGACGAATTGGACGTTCTGGAGCGTGAAATTGTCGAACCAGACGAACTGCGACGCGACCCGCGAGAACGCTGCATTGAACAAGGCCCCGTAGGGCAGGAACACCGGGCAGAGCAGGACCGCGAATACCGCGGCGAGCGCGAGCCAGCGGCCGCGCCCGAGCTTGACCTGCCGCGGATCGCCCTGCTTGCCGGCGAGCACCGAATAGCCGCGGCGGCCGAGGATGAGGTGCTCGGCGCGCAACAGCAGGACGGTCAGCACGAGCAGCGGCAGCGAGGCCGCCGCCGCCAGCTCGAGCTTGGGCGGATATTGAAACAGGCTCCAGATCTTCGTCGTCATGGTGTGGAAGCCGGCCGGCAGCGCCAGGATCGCGGGCGAGCCGAACAGCGTCATGGCCTGCAGGAAGGCGACCAGCGCGCCGGCCAGGAGCGCCGGCATGGCGAGCGGGATGGTCACGCGCCGCGCCGTCACCCAGGTGCCGCCGCCGAGGATCGCGGACGCGTCCTCGAGCTCGCCCGGAATCCGGTCGAGCGTATTGGCGATCAGCACGAACACGTAGGGAAAGGTGTAGCAGGAGATCACGAAGATGAGGCCGGTCAAGGAATAGATGTTGAACAGGTGCTCGTCCGGCGCGGCGCCGGTCACGGCCCGAAAGGCCTTGTTGAGCAAGCCGCTATTGGGTGCCGCCAACAGCTCCCAGGCGATCGCGCCCAGGAAAGGCGGCGTCACGAAAGACGCGGTCACCAGCATCCGCACGGTGCGCCGCAGCGGCATGTCGGTGCGCGCCACCAGCCAGCCGATCGGCGCCGCCACCAGGCAGCAGATGATGCTCGACGAGGTCGCGATGATGAGCGTGGTGACCAGCGGCTCGAGGAAGATCGGATCGGTGACGAGCTCGGTGAAGTTGGACAGGGTGAAGGCGCCGCTGCGGTCGACAAAGCTGTAATAGACGAGCCAGGACAGCGGCAGCAGGATCATCACGCACAGCAGCGCCGCGAACAGGATGAGGATCGGCCAGGAGAGGTCGAGCCTGACCGGCCGCGACACCGGTACTGCGGGCAGCGCGACGGTCACGGACGGGCCTCAACACAAAGGCGCGGCCGAAGTTCCGGCGAACGCAGGAGGGCGGTTCCATGTTTGGTGTCACGGACGCACAGCCTTTCACTCCTTCGCCCACGGAAGTCGGGCTTGCCCGACTTCCGCATGAATGGTCGCCGAAGTCGGATATATCCGACTTCGGCTGGGGAGAAGGTGGGATGAGGGGGCTCCGGCGGTGCGATATGGAAAGATCGTAACCCCCTCACCCCACCCTCTCCCCTACGGGGCGAGGGAGCGAGAGGCCGTGCCCAACCCACACAAGGCCTGTGCTTGAGTGGCGCGCCGGCGTCCCGGGCCAAGCCCGGAACGACGCAGAGCTGATCGAGTTGGTTTTGACCCGCCATCACACCCCGAATATCTTGCTGTAGCGGGCCTTGATCTCCTCGCTCGCCTTCTCGACGCCGGCCGGATCGTCCTTGAGCTTCTTGATCTCGGCGAACGGCTTGCGGCCCGGCTTTTCCTTGGTCTGCGGGTGCATGGAGCGCAAGCCGCCGAAGTCGATCAGGGATTGCTGGCCTTCCACCGAGAAGCAATAGCTCTGGAACAGGCGGGCCGCGTTCGGATTGGGCGCCGCCTTGAACAGGCCATTGGGACCGACGATGAGCGGAGAGCCCTCGCCCGGATAGACGATCTCGACCGGCTTGCCGCTCTCCTTGAGCTCGAACATGTTGTATTCGTTGCCGTCGGCCATCACGGCGCGCTCGCCGAGCTCGAGCTTCTTGGGCGGATCGGCGGAGGACTGCACCTGCATGACGTTCTGCTTGGCGAGCTTCTCGAAATAATCCCAGCCGATGTCGCGCGCCATCTGGAAGGTCGCCGTCATGATGGTGCCGCTATAGCCCGGATGGGCCTTGACGATCTTGCCCTTCCATTTCGCGTCGAGCAGATCGGCGAAGCTCTTGGGCGCGTCCGCGGCTTTCACCTGATCGGTGTTGTAGCCCATGACGCAGAGCCAGACCCGGAAGCTCGCGAACATGCCGTCGGGATCCTTGTGCTCCTCGGGATAGAACTTGGCGACGTCTTCCGGAACATAGGGCTCCAGAATGCCGTCGCGCTTCCACACGATGAAGTGCGAGGCATCCGACGATTGCACGACATCGACCGCATGGATGCGGCTGGCATATTCCTGGCCGATGCGCTGGAACACGCGCTCGGCGCCGGTACGCTCGACCCGCACCGCGACCCCGGAATATTTCGCTTCGAAGGTCTTGGCGACACGCTCGGCCGCCGGCAGGTCGAGCGAGGTGTACCAGACGACCTTGCCTTCCTTCCTGGCGGCCTCGATCAAAGCAGGCGTGATGGGGCTGGCCGGCGGGGCGGCCGCCCTGACCGAGGTCGCCTCCATCGAGGTCGCGAATGCGCCGGCCGCGATCGCGGCCGAGCCTTTCAGGATGTCACGCCTGGAAAGTTCCGGCTTGCTCATCGTGGTTTCCTCCCGTCAATAATTCCCGCGGTCTATTGCCGCGTTGTTTCTCATTCTATTTCGCGTTGTGTTGCTCGTTCCGTTGCGGGACACGAGCAGGAGCGGTTGCTCCAGGCGGTTCATCCGCTCAGCAACCGGCAGCCGTCGGGCGGCATATAGAGCCAGACCGGAACTCCCTGCGGAACGTTTTCGACCGTCGGCGCGACCACGCGCAGCTGGGTATCGTCGGCCGCCGCCACCATGTAATCGCGGCTCGAGCCGAGAAAGACCTGCCGCACCACCGTCGCCGGCACGATATTATCCATCTTCTCCGGCCGGTTGACCCAAAGCCTGATGACATGCGGCCGGATCGAGACCGCGACCTCGCTGCCGGCCGCAACCTTTCGTCCGCTGCAGCGCAGCAGGGCGCCCGCGCATGCGACCCGACCGTCGTCGGCGACCTTGCCTTTGACCACGTTGCTGCCGCCGATGAAGCGGGCGACGAATTCGGAGCGAGGGCGCTCGTAGATCTCTTCCGGCGAGCCCGCCTGCTCGACCTTGCCGGCATTCATCACCGCGATGACGTCGGCGGTGGTCATCGCCTCGGACTGGTCGTGGGTGACATAGACGGTCGTGTAGCGGTATTCGTCGTGCAGGCGACGCACCTCGAAGCGCATCTCCTCGCGCAGGTTGGCGTCGAGGTTGGACAAGGGCTCGTCGAGCAATAAGGTTTCCGGCTCGACCACCAGAGCGCGCGCGAGCGCCACGCGCTGCTGCTGGCCGCCTGACAGTTCGCCAGGGTAGCGGTCCGCCAGATGCTCGAGATGGGTGGTCGTGAGAATGGACTTGAGCTTGCGGGCGATGGTGCCGCGGTCGTTCTTGCGCAGCTTGAGCCCATAGGCCACGTTCTCGCCGACCGTCATATGCGGCCATAGCGCGTAGCTCTGGAAGATCATCGACATGTTGCGCTGCTCGGGCGGCAGCGTGCGCGCGGGCGAGGACACGATCCGCTCGCCCACCCGGATCTCGCCGGCGGAAGGCTCGAGGAAGCCGGCGAGGAGGCGAAGCGTCGTGGTCTTGCCGCAGCCGGATGGCCCCAGCAGGCAGACCAGGCGGCCATGCTCGATCGTCAGCGACACGTCGTCGACCGCCGCATGCGATCCGTAGCGTTTTGTCAGGCCCCGCAATTCAACTGACGCCAAGACCCGGATCCCCCTCAACTGCCGGTGAAAGCCGGCTTGCGCTTTTCCATGAAGGCACGGCGGCCCTCGGTGTAGTCCTTGCTGGCGAAGCATTGCTCGACCAATTCGGCGCAGCGGGCCAGATTGCGCTTGCTTTCGTCGCGCATGACTTCGTTGGCGATGAACTTGGCGGCCTTCACGGTCAGCGGCGCATTGGCGGCGATCGTCTCCGCGTAGGATTTCACGTAATTCTCCAGCTCCGTCGCCGGCACGATACGGTTGACGAATCCCATCATGCGCGCCTCTTCCGCGTCGAATTGCCGCGCCGTGAAGAAGATCTCCTTGGCAAAGGCGGGGCCGACCATGTCGATCAGCCTTTTCAAGCCGGAAAACGAATAGCCCAGCCCGAGCTTGGCGGCCGGGACCGCAAACCGCGAATTGTCGGAGGCGATGCGCAGGTCGCAGCAGGCCGCGAGCCCGAGCCCGCCGCCGATGCAATAGCCGCGGATCATGGCGATGGTCGGCTTGGGAAAATCGTAGATGCCCGAATTGGCCCGCTCCACGGTGGAGTTGTAGATCTGGGTGGCGTCGAGCGAGGCGCGTTCGCTCTCGAACTTGGACACGTCGGCGCCCGATACGAAGGCCTTGCCGCCGGCGCCGGTCAGCACCACCACGCGCACCTCGGGATCCTTGGCGAACTCATCGAGGATTTCGCTCAGGGCCGCCCACATCTCGAGCGAGACCGCATTGTGGCGCTCCGGATTGTTGAAGATCACGTAGCCAACTTGGCCGTCCCGGCGCGACAGCATCTTGTCGGAAGTCGTCATGCGGTTGGTCCCCTTGTCCTGGTGTCTCTCTTGGTCCGCGCCGCCACCCGATCCTCCCCGGCAGACGAGAAGCAACGCGGCCGTTCAGATCGCATTGGCTTGGCGCAAAGCGGCGATCTCCGGCTCGCCATAGCCGAATTCCTTGAGCACCTCCTCGGTGTGCTGGCCGATCTCCGGCGGCGGCGAGGCGATGGCGCTCGGCGTGCGCGACAGCGTCACCGGCTGGCCGACGACGTTGAGCGTTTCGCCGTTCGGCTTCACGACGCTTTGCGCAATGCCGAGATACTCCACCTGCGGATCGGAAAAGACCTGGTCAATCGAATAGATCGGGCCGCAGGGAACGCCGGCCTCGTTGAGCGCCTCGACCCAGTCGGCGCTCGCGCGGCGCGACAGGATCTTGTCGATCTCGGCATTGAGCGCGTCGCGATGCTTGAGCCGCGCGGCGGCCGTCGCATAGTCCGGATGCGCGGCGAGCCACTGCGCGTCGACCGCCTGGCAGAAGCGTTCCCATATCTTCTGCCCCGCGCAGGCCAGGTTGATATGGCCGTCGGCGGTCTTGAACACGCCGGTCGGGATGCTGGTCGGGTGGTTGTTTCCGGCCTGGCCCGGAACCTCGTGATTGATCAGCCAGCGCGCGGCCTGGAAGTCGAGCATGAATATCTGCGCCTGCAGGAGCGAGGTCTGGATCCATTGGCCTTCGCCGGACTGCTCGCGCTCGAGCAGCGCCACCATGATGCCGAGAGCGCAGAACAAGCCGGCGGTGAGATCGGCAACCGGGATGCCGACCCGCACCGGTCCCTGCCCGGGCAATCCGGTGATCGACATCAAGCCGCCCATCCCCTGCGCGATCTGGTCGAAGCCCGGCCGCTCCCGATAGGGGCCGTCCTGGCCGAAACCCGAAATGCTCGCATAGACGATCCGCGGATTGATCTTGCGCAGCGCCGCGTAATCGATGCCGAGCCGTTCTTTCACATCCGGGCGGAAATTCTCGACCACGACGTCGGCCCGCTCGACCATGCGGCGCAGCACCGCCAGGCCCTCTTTTTCCTTGAGATTGAGGGTCATGCTGCGCTTGTTGCGGTGCAGGTTCTGAAAATCCGGCGCGTGGCGCGGGCCGCCCGCCGGATCGCCGGTTTCCATCCGCTCTGGGGTCTCGATCTTGATCACATTGGCACCCCAATCGGCGAGCTGGCGCACCGCCGTGGGGCCGGACCGAACCCGCGTCAGATCGAGAACAGTAAATCGTTCGAGCGCCTGCGAAGCTTTGGGAAATGGCATCCTTGGACCCTGGACAACGTTTCTTTTGGGCCGGCGGATGGCGCCGGGGCGCCCGACCTTCCCCGATATCGCCTTGGTTGTCCACCAAGGAGCAAGCCGCGGATCGAGAGCCGGATGCGCGCCGGCGTTCTTGCCGCGGTCCACGGGGTTAAATAGGGTTCTGGATGAGAACAACCTTGTCCCGGGCTTGACCCGGGACCGTACCGACCTCTGAGTCCTTGACGGTCCCGGCTTATAGCGCGTCAAAGACGCGCGTAAACGCGCTAATGGCCGGGATAAGTGGTGCCGAAGAAACGATGTGCCGGGAGTGGCCATGATGGCGAATCGGATGGCGATCCTGCGGCTGCTGCTGGGGCTCGCGCTGCTGGCGCCGGCGACCGCCGCGGCGCTGGCGCAGGCGCGGACGCTCGCGGACATCGCCTCCGACGTGGCCCCCGATCGCCTGCAGAAGCTGGCCGCGGGCGCCAAGAAAGAGGGCTCGCTCAGCCTCTTCACCTCGCGGGTCGCTGAAGACGCCACCCCGCTGACCGATGCCTTCACCCGAAAGTACGGGATCCCGGTCCAGACCTGGCGGGCGAGCAATCAGGACATCGTCCAGCGTGCGGTGGCGGAAAGCCGCGCCGGCCGCTGCCCTGCCGACGTCATATCGTCCGGCACCCCCGCCCTCGAACCGCTCTACCGCGAGCAACTCCTGCAGCCGGTGAAATCTCCAACCGCCAGCGAGCTGATGCCGCAGGCCCTGCGACCGCATGGCGCATGGGTGGGCGTCAGCGTCAATATCATCTCGGGGGCCTACAACACCGATCTGGTCAAGCCGCAGGACGTTCCCAAGAGCTATGACGACCTGAGAGACCCGAAGTGGAAAGGCCGTCTTGCGATCGGCGCCGACGACGCGGACTGGTTTGCGGCCCTCCTCGGCAAGCTCGGGGAGGACAAAGGCGCGGCGCTGTTCCGAGACATCGTGCGCACCAACGGCGTCTCAACCCGAATCGGCCACACACTCATCGCCAATATGGTGGCGGCCGGCGAGGTGCCGCTGGCGATCACCGTCTACAGCTACAAGCCTGAGCAGCTGGCACGCGCCGGGGCGCCGGTGCGGGCGCTTTATCTATCCCCGCTCATCGCGCTCGCGACCGGCGTATCGGTGACCCGCTGCGCGCCCCATCCCAATGCGGCGGTTCTGTTCTACGAGTTCATGCTGCGGGACGGCCAGGAAGTCCTGGCCAAGCGCGACATCGTTCCGACCAATCTCACGGTCAGGCCGTTGCCGGCGAACATGGAGATCACCTTCATGGACTCCCTGCAGATGCTGGACAACGGGCCGAAATGGACCGAGCTCTGGGACAATATCTTCATTAAGCCGCATTGAAGCCATTTACGTGCCGGCTGCAAAATGTTCGGTTATGATCGCACCCACGCTCGGGGGGTCGCATTGGAAAAGGATCCACGGAAATGCCCATGCTGACATCACCGGCCGGCACAACGACGAGCCGCACCCTTCTGGCGATGCTGCTGGCCGGCGCCACGCTCGCGGGCGCGACCCTGTTCGCCGCCGCCCAGGAGCGCCAGCGCGGCCAGCCGCCGGCCGATCATCCGCAAGGCGAGCCGCAGCAGCGCCCAAACGAGCAGCGCCAAGCGCCGGCCGGCCCGGGCGTGCTGCGGCTGCTGCCCGGCGATGCCGTCACCCAGCACACGATCGAGATCGCGGGCGGCAAGCTCGATTATACGGCGACGGCCGGAACGCTTTCGCTCTTCGATCAAACGGGCGAGCGCTCGGCTGCAATCTATTATACGGCCTATGTCGCCAAAGGCGTCGACCCGAACCGTCCGCTGACCTTCGTATTCAATGGCGGACCGGGCGCGGCCTCGGCGTTCCTCAATCTCGGCCTGGTCGGACCGCGCATCGCCCAGTTCGCCATGGCGAGCCACGATGGTTCGCTGACCAAGCTGCAGGACAACCCCGATACTTGGCTTGCCTTCACCGACCTAGTGCTGATCGATCCGGTGGGCTCGGGCTGGAGCCGGACCGCCAAGCCGGACGGCGGCAGCGCATTCTGGGGCGTGCAGCGCGATGCCGATTCCATGGCGAAAGCCATTGCCCTCTACGTCGCGAACAACGGGCGCGCCGCCTCGCCCAAGTACATTCTGGGCGAGAGCTATGGCGGATTTCGCGCCGCCAAGGTGGCACGGGCAGTGCAGGAGCAGCAGGGCATCATCATCTCCGGCATCGTGATGCTCTCCCCGCTGCTCGACGGCGCCTTGACGTTCGGCGGGACACGGCTCGCGCTGGGAGCGGCCTTGCAATTGCCTTCGCTGGCGGCGGCCGAGCTTGAGCGCACCGGCACCTTCAGCAAGGAGAAGCTGGCGGAAGCCGAGCGCTTTGCGCTGACCGACTATCTCTCCACGCTGGCCGGTGCGCCACCGCAGGGCGAGGCGGCGCATAAGTTTTATGCGCATGTGGCCGCCCTCACCGGACTGCCGGAAGACGTGGTTGAAAAATCGCAGGGCTTCATCCGCGACAGCTATGTCAAGAATCTCGATGCTGGCGCGCACAAGATCGTCAGCCATTATGACGCGACCTTTGCGGTCGATGATCCATACCCCGATCAGGTGGCCGGTAGAGGCCCCGACCCCCTGCTCGACGGCGTGGTGCGCGCCTATGGGGGCGCCTACGCGGCCTATGCGCGCGACGAGCTCGGCTTCAAGACCGAGATGACCTATATCCTGCTGGCGTCCGACATCTCGGGCAAATGGGACTGGGGCCAGGGTTCCGGACGATTTGGAGCCAACGTCGTCGATGATTTGCGCACGCTGCTTGCGCTGACGCCGTCCTTCCGGCTGCTGATCGCTCACGGTTACAGCGACATGGTCACCCCCTATGCGGTCAGCCGCTACGTGCTCGACCATCTCCCGCAGATGGGCGACCCCATGCGGGCGCAGCTGCGGCTCTATCGCGGCGGCCACATGGTCTATCTCGATCCGGGCTCGCGACATGCGTTCAGCTCGGACGTGAAAGCGTTCTACCAAGAGTCACCCTAGCAGGCCGCATCCTATCCCATGACATCGAGCACGACCGATCGCCGGCCCGCGGACGCGGCCGGCGATCGGGATCATTTCATCGCGGTCCGCAAGACCGACATCCTCGACGCCCTGATCGACCACGGCCACCTCGCCGACGATGCGCAACGCGACCGGTTCCGCCAGGTCTGCGGCCGGCTCGCCGCCATCTATCACTACGAATATTTCGCGCAGCTCGAACGCCTGCGCGGCGACTACTTCTACTTCAATCCCGAGCTTGAGCCGCATGCGCGGCTCGACCACGCCGCGCTCGAGCGCGCCTATGCGGAGCTCGTCGATTCCTTCACCACCGTGCTGGCGGACGCCAACTTCGTCGAGCTGTCGCATGCGGAAATCGAGGAAGCGCATCGCCGGCGATCCGCCATGCGGGTCGAGATCGAGGCGCCGCTCGACGATTTCCGCGAGGTGCGGTTCTTCCGGCGCGGACACCACCAGGAGACGATCGAGATCGCCGGCTGGCTCGGCCTGCGCAAGCGGGCCGCGCAAGTTCTGGTCTACGACGACCTGATCCTGTTCGTGGCGATGAAGCCGGAGGTCGCCATCGCCTCCCAGCGGGAGCGCAAGCGCCTGGCGCGGCGCAAGCTGCGGCCCGGCTCGGTGCTCATCAAGTACTTCCGCAATATCGCCGGCGACGATCTCAACGCGCTGTTTCCCAATGTCCGCGTCGTGCTGAGCCTGGCCGACAAGCTGCTGCTGAGTGGCCCGGCGCTGGCCGGCGGCGTGCCCATCCTGTTGAAGCTCGCCTCGACGATCGCCGTCCTGTTCCTCGTCATCGGCTTCTATTTCGGGCGGTCGGGGAGCGTCGGGGAGAAGGAGACGGCGGGCGCGCTCGCGGCGCTCAGCGGCCTGGTCGCGCTCGGCGGCTTCATCATGCGGCAATGGCTCAGGTATCAGCGGCAGTCGCTCAAGTACCAGAAGGAGCTGACCGAGAACGTCTACTTCCGCAACGTCAACAACAATGCAGGGATTTTCGACAGCATGATCGGAGCGGCCGAGGACCAGGAATGCAAGGAGGCGTTCCTGGCTTTCTATTTCTTGTCCGTTTCGGCAAGCGCGCCCAAGCAGGCCGAGCTGGAGGCCAGCATCGAAAGCTGGCTCGCGCAAGCCTTCGGCGTCGAGGTTGCCTTCAAGGTCGGCGATGCGCTGGCCAAGCTCGACCGCCTGGGCTTGCTGCGTCGGAACGGGGAGCAGCTGTCGGTGTTGCCGCTCGAAGCGGCGCTGCTCGAGCTCGACCGTATCTGGGGCGACTTCTTCAGCTCCAAGCCGGCAGCGGCAGGCGGCGGTTAGAGCATTTTCAGGAAAAGTGGAATCCGGTTTTCCGTCCGTAAATGCGATAATGCAAAAATGCCAGAGCGGTTTCTGCTTCCCGTCTATGTGAAACCGCTCTAGCCGCGAGCGCAATCCCGCAACGAACGCCGTCTTACGGCACGCCGCCGGCTTGCCGGTCGGCTTTGGAGGAGATTGCATGGGCGAGAAAGGGCCGCGGGAATGCTAAACCGAAGCTAAAAATTGAACCGAGGGGTTAGCAAAACGCGAAGGCACGGCCGGTAGGTATTTTTACGGTGGCGGCAAAACCCCGGAGCATCCCATGCGAAGCCTTTTGATACGCTTTGTGAAGGACGAACGCGGTGCGACCGCGATCGAATACGGCCTCATCGCGGCCGGCATCGCCGTCGCGATCATCGCCGTGGTTCAAGGCGTCGGCACAAACCTGAGCGCGACCTTTGGATCCGTCCAGACCGCTATCGCTCCGGCCGCCTAACCCCCGGTCGCAAGTGGTTGCTGATACCAGGCCCCGACGCTTCGGGGCTTTCTTCCGCCTTGTTCACAGGAGCCCACCACCGGCGTCGAGGATGCTGGTTGACGGCAGGCCGGCCTTGTATGATGGGGCGGGTCGCAGCAT
>Ga0182024_10021067_pt1 | contig 11863 bp, 10 predicted proteins | sample P32metaG_FD_120480 | JGI IMG/M metagenome (GOLD analysis project Ga0182024, IMG submission 120480) | Permafrost microbial communities from Stordalen Mire, Sweden - P3-2 metaG (Illumina Assembly) | ecosystem: Environmental > Terrestrial > Soil > Wetlands > Permafrost | place: Sweden: Stordalen... | reverse complement strand
AGTGGTTACAAACAGGCTTTTCATGGTTCTGGGTTCCCTTCGTTCAAAGATCACTGCACGCCAATCGTGACGGCATTGCTTGATCGTCCGATGTACGTCAAGCGGACGGAGACTGCGGGGCCCGGCGCGACGCCGCTCGGCATGCGGAAGTTCACCTGATAGTAGCCCGGATATCCGGGAGCGTCGCCGAAAAACAGAATCTCTGCGAGCTGACCACCGATCGCCGCTTGCGGAGGGATCACGCCGCCTTCAAACAGGCTGGTGGTGTACATCGACAGCACGTCCCCAGCGGTAGCCGGGTTGGCGGATGACGCGATCTTTCCCGTGTCTGCATGCCAGATCGCGCCTTGGCCCGTACCATCGCCCGACAAGGAAAACAGAGCTGGCGCAGGCGCCAACAACTGCGGAGTATAGAGTTCCGCGCTGGCCAGGACGTCGTCAGAGGGGCCTCGGCCCCCTGCGATCAAGACGGTGCCATCGGGGAGCAGGGTAGCCGTCTGAAGGAAGCGGCCCGTAGTCATGTCTCCTGTGCGTGAGAACGTGCCAGCGGCGGGATCATAAAGTTCGGCGCTGGCGATAGCAGCGTTGAGGAAAACCGGCTGCTGGCTGCCGGCGATCAAGACTGCTCCGTCACCGAGGAGGGTGGCCGTGTGGCCAAATCGGCCGGTGGTCATGTTCCCAGTGCCGGCGAATGCCCCGATCGAGGGGTCGTATAATTCTGCGCCGGTGGTGCCGGGATGGCCGAGAGCGCCGTCCTCAGCATAGCCACCGGAAAGCAGAACCTTGCCGTTCATCAGCAAGGCCGCCGCGAACCCGTCCGCCTGGATACTCGTCGTCGCGCCTGTCAAACTGAATGCGCCGCTTGCAGGGTCATAGAGTTGTTCCGCGGTGCAGCAAGCAACCACCAAGACTCTCCCGTCGGGAAGCAAGGTAGCCTTTTGATCCCCAAACCAAATCACCAGTTGGTCTCCTGTAGCCGAAAACGTGCCGGCGACAGGATCATAGACTTCGGCAGCGGCAGGCAAGGGCCCGGTGCGGTCGTGAGCGATCAACACCCTGCCGTCCGCAAGCAAGGTGGCTGCGGAGCCATCCCCCGCCGTAATGGAGCCCCCCGCCATAATCATGTTCCCTGTCGCGGTGAATGTTCCTGTGGAGGGATCGTAAAGCTCCGCGCCGGTTCCGGCATTACCCCCGGCAATAAGGACCCTGCCGTCAGGGAGCAAAGTCGCCGTGTGTCCAAATCGGGCTGTGGCCATGCTGCCGGTAGCGGCAAAAGTACGCGTGGACGTGTCATAAAGCTCGGCGCTTGCTAGGGGTGAGGCCGCGGACGTGGCAATACCCCCGGCGATGAGGACCCTGCCGTCAGGGAGCAAGGTCGCCGTGTGCACAACTCGGGGCGTGCTCATGCTGCCGGTAGGGGTGAATGTGCCCGGTGATTGCGCCATCGCAATCGACACGTTGCCGGTTACCCCGAGGACGAGCAGCCGAAGAACTGAGCTGGATTTCATAATCGGGTCTCCTGAAATCTCACTGCACTCCGATCGTGACTTCGTTGCTCGGGCGACTGAGGTAGGTCAGGCGCACCGGAACGGCCGATCCCGGCGCGACGCCGCTTGGCACGCGGAAATTAACCTGGTTGTATCCCGGATAGCCGGGAGCATCGCCGAAATACAGGATCTCTGCGAGCCAGCCACCGATGGCCACCTGCGGAGGAATCGCACCGCCATCAGCTAGGCTGGTGGTGTACATTGACAACGCCTCCCCGGCAACAGCCGGGCTGCCGGGCCAGGCGATCTCTCCGGTCGTGGCGTGCCAGATTGCGCCTTGCCCTCTCCCGTCTCCCGAAACAGAGAACAACTGAGGCGCGGGCACTAAGACTCCGGGATGATAGATCTGGGCGCTGGCAAGCGTTCCTCCGCACCCCGGCACAATGATGCCGATGGGTGTAGCTCCGCACAGGACCCAGCCGCCGCTCAGCAGGACCGTGCCATCCGGCAGCAAGGTGTCCGCGTGCCCCTCCTGCGACTGGGCGTAGAACGGCGCGCTGAACATGCCCGTGACGGGATCGTACAGTTCGGCGTTTCCGTCGCGGCTAGGGCTCTCCCCGCTGATGAGCACCTTTCCTTCGGGAAGGAGCGCGGCTGCTTGCCAATAGCCGATAGCCGCGGTCATCGTGCCCGTGGCACTGAAGGCGCCGGCCGCAGGATCGTAGATCTCCGCGCTTGACGAGTAAAAATCCCCCGCGGCCCCACCCGCAACCAGGACTCTGCCGTTGGTTAGCAATATCGCGGAGGGCTCTTGTCCAGGAATCGCCGGCGGGTATTGTCCCGCAGTCGAATAATCGATTATGTCTCCCGTACGAGTGAACGTACCCATCGCGGGGTCGTAACGCTCGGCGTGGTTCTCCTCGAAGTACTGAACGCTCCGGGTGACCAGGACTTTGCCACCGGGGAGAAGCGTCGCCGTGTCAGCACCGCGTTCAGTCATGTCGCCCGTAGCAGTGAAGGTTCCCGTGGAAGGATCGTAGATCTCAGCGGTTTGTAACGCGGGGCCGCCGGCGATCAGGACTTTGCCGTTGTTGAGCAGAGTTGCAGTTTGGAGACTGCGGGGAATGGTCATGCTGCCTGTTGAACTGAAGGTCCCGGTTGCCGGATCGTAGAGTTCCGCGCTGGCTTGTCCAGGACCGTCGTTTTGGAACTGACCGCCTGCAATGAGGACCTTACCGTTGGGAAGCAGGGTAGCCGTGTGCATGTACCGGGCACTGTTCATGTCGCCCGTTGCCGTGAAATTCCCGTTGGTAGGATCGTAGATCTCCGCGCTGGCCCATGTGGAAAATGGACCATTCCCAGAAAAGCCACCGGCGATCAAGACCTTGCCGTTCGTAAGCAAGGTCGCGGTGTGAAATTCCCTCGGCGTGGTCATGCTGCCCGTCGCCGTGAACGTTCCCGGGGACTGCGCCAGCAAAGCCGGGACGTTGCTGGCGACGCCGCTCGCCGCTAGAGCCCATACTGCAAACCGGCCCATCGCAGCGAATGAGGACGATGATCTTGAGGTGCCGCTCGATGTCTGTTTCATTTCGTCGCCTCTTTGCTCCTTCTCTGTGGGGCCCGGCCAATTCGAGGGCTGAGTGGGAGCTAATCGGCCGCGTGGCGCCCTCTACTTAGGGAAGCGTTATCGGGAGCAGATTTAGCAGAAAGATTTGGCGCGCCCGGAGGCCTAACGAGTGGGCGGCTCTATCTGCCGGTGGACAAAGGCATTATTGGGAAACTTGCGGGCCCAATGCTGCCATAGTTCGGCGCGTCGCGACCGCATGCTGTCAGCCTTGGCTGTTTCACCGGCCCGCAGATAGAGACGCGATAGCGCGTCATATAAGCGCGACAGTTTGGGTGCATCCTCGAAATCGGGGAGAGCCGCCGCTCCGGCTGGCATCACTTTGTCCAACAATTGTTCGTAGTTCACGATAGCACCGCGCACGTCGCCGCCGTCCGCTTCTTGATCCCCCAGCGCGCAAAGAACAGCGTAGATTGCGCTGTCGAAATAGTATCGTTCCGCCGGAAAATCCTTCGTATCCTTCAGAATCACCGACGCGGCGTCAATCCGCTGTCTGGCTTCGGACGCACGGCCAAGACTTCGGAGGGCATACGAGGAATTCGCCAGCGCCAACGCCTGATCGCGTTGCGCAGGCAGGCTATGGTGAATCTCGCTCAGCCGCCGGACTACTACGTCATATATCTCAAGGGCCCGCTTCGGATCGTGGTGGCGCATGATATCGGCCAAGGCAATCCCAGCCTTAGCCTCGCGGGTACGGCTCGAGGCGTCTGCCGGATCCATTCGCGCAGCTTCCGCGTCCAGATCGAAAGCCCTCTGCAGCGCATGGATCGCATCCGCCGGGCGGCCCAGGTTCACCTCGCCATCGCCGCCCAGAATGAGGCCCTCCATCAATAAATTGCCGTGAAGTTCGGCGTTGCGCATTCTCTCATCGGGATAGACTTCCGCTTCCTCAGCCTTACGCATTTCCTCCAGGGCCTGGAGCGCGCCTTCCAGATCGCCCTGGCGCAATGCATCGAGCTGTGAGACAAGGCTTCGGTTGATCAGGACTCGCGCAGAAGGAATAGATGCTGTGATTTCCGCTTCCCGTCGAGCATACGGAATCGCCTCCGCGTACTGGCGCATCCTCAAGAGCGCGATGGCGATATTCCCATAACGAAGCGCGGCGTCCACCCGCTCGGTTTCCTGAGCATTCCCGACGCTCAGAAACGCGTCCAGCCGTGCGGCAGATTGTTGCGCGTAAACCAACGCGTCGGGGCGGCGGTGTTCCTCAGTAGCTAGAATCATGCGATCGTTAGCGATGACAGCCGCCAGGTACAGCGCGCTTCGATCTTTGGGGCGGCCTGCAAGAACCCGTTCGGCGAATTCAGCCGCTTTCTTCAAACTGGCCTCGGCTTCGGCGCGCTCACCGAGGTTGAGTGCCATAGGGACGCCCTGAATGCGGGCTACACGCCAGTACCCCTGGCTGATCTCCCGGGCCAAGTCCAAGTCCCCGCGAGCAGCGCCACCCAGTCCCTGCAGGTATTCGAGCGAGGCGGACACGAGGCTCTGTCTCGCCTGCGTCGAGCCGGGTAGATCACGGATCGCTTTGTCGAGGTCAAAAACTTTGTTGGACAGTTGGCGGAGCTGCCCGAAGCGCTGTTCCGCAACCACGCGCTCCCGATTCGCAATGTACAGACCCGCGGAGAGGCTGGCGATCACGAGCATCGAGGCAACCACCGGGACCCGATAGCGCCGCATGAACTTTCGTATGTGATACCAAGCATCTCCCGAACGCGCCTCAATGGGCCGGGACTCGAGCAGCGCGCGGATGTCGCTTGCGAAAGCGTCCACCGAGGCATAACGCTCCTCGGGCTCCAGCCGGAGAGCCTTCCCCAGGATGTAATCGAGGTCGGCGGGAAGCTTGCGGTTCAGACTGCTCGGCGCGGGGATCTCTCGGATGCCCGCGATTACGTCGACGACCTGCGAGGTGTGAGTGTCGGATTCGTGCGGAGAGCGGCCGGCCAGGGTCTTGTAGAGAACCGCGCCAAGCGAGTAGACGTCAGTGGCGGTGGTCTGGGTGGCGCCGCGGAGTTGCTCCGGGCTGGCATAATTCGGCGTGAGCAGCCGGTCGGTGGTCTGGATCGCGTTGCCAGTTTGATCGAGCAGCCGCGCGATGCCGAAATCCAGTAGCTTGGGCTGGCCTGATGTATCCACCAGGATGTTGGACGGCTTCAGATCGCAGTGAATGATCAGACGCCGGTGCGCATGGGAAACGCCTTCACACACCCTCAGGAACAGCGTAAGGCGCTCGCGGATCTCCATCGTAGCGGCATGGAGATCGATGGCAACTCCCTCCACATATTCCATGACGAGATAAGGGCGGCCATCTCCGGTGCTCCCGGCATCGATCACATGAACGATGGAAGGGTGATTCAGGGATGCCAGAAGCTGTCGTTCTTTGAGAAAGCGCTCGCGCCATCCGGGGCGATGGCCGTCGGCGCTTAGGAGCTTGACGGCAACCGTCTGTTGAATTTCACCGTCGGTTCGCTCTCCGAGATAAACCGCGCCCATTCCGCCTCGCCCGAGGAGCCGAACCAGTCGATAGGGTCCGCAATCGACGTCCCGGCCAGCGACGGAATCCAGAATTTCTTCCGCGGTTCCGGAAACACACGCAGTCAGTCGGCGAACGTCCGTTGAGTCGAAACTCAACAATGATTCCAGCTCGGTGCGAAGTTCGGGAGTGATCTTCCGGTCCGCCATAATACGTTGGCGCTCAACCGGCGGGAGGTCGACAAGTTCGTGAAACAGAACACGCACTTCATGATCCATGGTTGATACGGGAGTGGCATCATTATAGTGCAAACGCTACCGGAAAACAGTACTCTAGGGCGTGAGTTCCACCCTACCCGAACTACTCGAACTATCGCGTTCGGGAGACGAGGCAGCGCTCAACGAGCTGGTTACCGCGCTTTATGGCGAACTGCGGAAGGTCGCTTCGCGGCACTTACGGGGAGAACGTACCGGGCATACCTTGCAGACCACGGCCCTCGTTCACGAGGTTTACGTGAAGCTGGCTGGCGGTCGCGAGTCCGGATTTAACGACAGAGCACATTTCCTATCAGTGGCGTCGCGCGTGATGCGCCAAGTTCTGGTGGATTACGCCCGGGCCCGAGCAACCAAGAAGCGCGCCGGCGATGAACACGGGAGACTCCAGCCGTTGACCACCAGCATTCAGGTGAAGGAGAGCGGCCTTGCCTCGGTGGAACTGCTGGATCTGGATGCCGCTCTGGAGGCACTCGCTCGCGAGGATGGTTCTCTGGGCCAGCTCATCGAAATGAGTTACTTCGGTGGGATGACCGCGGAGGAAACGGCCGAGGCGCTTGGCCAATCTGTCCACATCGTCCGGCATGATCTCCGGCTGGCCCAAGCTTGGCTATGCCGGCGATTAAGCAAGTAGTGGACCATGAAGCTTGCCGCCGTGCCGCGCAATCCGCCGGCATCTCAAAACCGGTTCATCCGCATTCGCTCCAGCACGCCTTCGCCACACACTTGCTCGAAGGCGGGACCAATCTGCGCACCATTCAGATCCTGCCCGGTCACGCGAACCTTGCCGTCATAGAGCGCCGCCAGGGGTAGAGCCGCAGCGTTGAGCAGAGTCGCCCAACTCCCGGATTGTCGGCCACTCTTCCATAAACACTGCTAATGGAAAGGCAGTCTGGAATTTGTGAACAACAGCCATCAAGACCAAACGGCTAGGAAGCTGGCGGCTTACAATGGGAAGTCGCCCTCACATCTGATGAGGCCTCACACCTTTGACACCTTCTGTTCGATGAACAGTGAGCCTGCTCGCTCTCGATGATCCTCAACTCGGTCGACCAGTCCAACAGCGCCATGCACAGACCGTCAACGTCCGTGTGCCCTGCGAGCAAAGACGCTTCGATGGCCGCGATCTCCGCATGGCGGCGTTCGATCGCTCTCTCCACGTCGTCGGGCCGTTCTGTTTCGTTGCTCGGAAGCGCGGCCACCGTTTCCAACGCGCCCTACCAGCGGAACGTGACCTTGTCGTCGGTAAAGAAGCGGCCGCGAACCGTGCGCTGCGGCGGTCCAGTTGGTTGTTCGGGCCTCATCGGCTGCCCAACTCGTTGTGATAGATCCGCCAAGCGTGCCTCCAGCGTCGCCCACGTCAAATCATTGAAGCGGTCTATCCCGTAAACGGCTGCCGCCGACCTCGCGTAGGTCCTAGCGTCAACGGCTTCGTTGCGATCCCGCGTCTTCTGCCACTCCGGCCGCCGGTAACCCTTTACGATTCGCGTCACCAGCTGTTCGGCGGTGAGCTGCTTGAAGTACTCTTCGCCGTACTTGGGGAAGTGGCAGTAACCCGGCGGATACGGCTCGCCACTCTCTTCGGTCGGGCGATCCAGACGTAGCCACCGGTACAACTCCTCCTTGATCATCCCGCTGTTCACGGGCCACACTCGGACTCCAAACTTAACGTGCTTGCCCTGGGGCCCAACATCTATCGGAGAGGGCTGACTGACCGGAGCCGCCGCTCGTGAATCGCCCTTGATCACGACCGCCCGCGCGCCGCCGTACCGCCGCGTCCAGGCGTAGACCTCAGGCGTGGCATAGCCAGAGTCGATCGCGAATTTTGCAATCGGCATGGCCGCGCCGGATTCGGTCGGGTAGTACGAATTAAGAACGGCTGTGAGCTTTTGCCAGACTGCGGCTTCGGCCGTTTGCCCTTCGAGCACCTGGTAATCGACCGACCATGACTCCTTCCCGCGCCCCCAGGCTACGACTTCGAGCTCGATACGATCTTTCTGGATATCCACGCCAGCCGTCAGAAACAGCCCGCCCTTCGGAACGGTTCCGATCCGGTAGTCCTCGCGGCGATCGTACAGCCGCTGCCATTCCGGCGCCTCGCCCTGCAGTGCCCACGTCTCGCCCAGCACGGTGTTGATGAACACCTGAAGGAGGGCCGGATTCTTCTGCGCGTCAGCGAACATCGCTGCGGCATCCGCCCAGCTGAACCAGCCGACGGGACTATAGAGGCTCGATAGGTGAAAGCCGGCTGCCTTCCCCGGTCCTGGCGACGCCGAGCGCCATTCACCCAACGGAAGCATCCAATGCTTCTCGTGATTCTCGATCTCGCCCTGGCAGTGCTCGCAGACATAGACAGCTTTCTCGGGCTCGCCCTTGGGCCAGCGCACCTGCGGGAATTTCAAGACCTGATACTCATTGCAGTGCGGGCAGGGGACCCAGTGGTAGCGCTGGTCGCTGTCCTCGAAGCTCGATTCGATCCGGCTGCGGCCAGTGATCTTTGGAGTTGAGATCATGAACACCTTGCGCCGGGCGAAAGTGCGGGTCCGCGCCAACGCCAGGTTCACCGGATCGCCCTCACCATCGACATCGCCCGGATAAGCATCCACTTCGTCGAGGAAGAGGTAACGAGCTGCCATCGAACGCAGACCCACGGCACTGTTCGCTCCGGTCATCACCAGGATGCCGCCGGGGAACTCTTTCGCGAGCATGGTATTTCCAGAGTCGCGGGAGCGCGGATCGCTTACCAGCTCCCGGAGCACCGCACTCTCCTCGATCAGCGGATCGATTCGCTGCTTCGAGTTGCGCTTGGCCATTTCGACCGTGGGCTGGACGGAAAGCATCGGACCCGGTGCCTGGTGGACGACATAGCCTATCCAGTTATTTCCGCACTCGGTACCGCCGATCTGCGCGCCCTTCACGAGCACCACGGTTTCGACAGCGGATGAGGGCGATAGGCAGTCCATGATTTCGCGGAGGTACGGAGTACGGTCCGTGCGCCACGGGCCCGGCTCGGCGGAGGCACGCTGCGAAAGGGTCCGGTAGGAGTCAGCCCATTCCGAGACAGTCAGTAGCGGATCGGGCCGGGCGCCCTCTGCAGCGGCGCCGGAGTAAATCTCTTCAGCCGTTAGCACGGTTTGCATCAGCGAACTCCGTAAGCGCTTTGCGAATCTCGGTTGACAGCAACTCATGCACCTGTCGTGGATCGGCCTCTGCCGCCAGCACCGCAGCCAGCCGATCTGGGATGTTCAACATCCCGTCCCGAAACGTGCGGTACCGGTTGAAGGCGGCGACCTGGATTTCGTCCCGGCTCACCAGCTTTTCGGTGCGCTCCTCAAAATCGATCTTGGCCAGCCGCGCCAGATAGCTTTCCCGGACTGCGCGGGCTTTAGAGTATTCAAGGCCCGATTCAAGCTTGGGCGGTTCTGTTGGTTCCCGCCGCGGCGGGTCAGAGTGACGGTGCGCGCTCTGGGGAGAGGCCGGCGACGCTACCTCTTTAATAGCTGCCTTACTGACCGGCTTAGATGACGGCCGGGGGCGAGGAGCGGTGTTGCGAGCCCAGTTCATGTCGGCCACGTCGGCATCCAGGCGCCCGTCCTCTTGCGCAGCGATACGGCCGGACGCGAGCGCCTTCTGCACCGCTCGAAGGCTAACGCCGCGGTGCCGGGCATACGCTCGCAGAGACATGGGTTCCATGCTCACGCCACCCGCTCGGCGGCGACCTCATCGAACGTGCGGTCATCGGCCGCAAGCACCGCATGTCCGCCGGTGTATTCTTGCCACCGTTTCACGATCACATCCGTGTACTTCGGGTCCAACTCCATCAGCCGTGCGTGCCGATTCCGACGTTCGCAGGCGATAAGCGTGGACCCGGAGCCGCCGAACAGGTCCAACACGCAATCGCCGCCCTTGCTGCTGTTGACCAGAGCCCGCTCGATCAGCTCGACCGGCTTCATGGTCGGGTGCAGGCGATTGGCTGCCGGCTTCTTCTCCTGCCACAGGGTGGACTGCGACTTGTCGCCATACCAAGGATCCTTCTGCTTGGCGACGTGGCAGTAGAAGATCGGCTCGTGCTGAAATTTGTACCGCCCATGGCCCCAGGCGAACGTGTTCTTCGCCCAGATGATCTGGCACCGCACGTCGAACCCGGTGGATTCAAGAGCGTTCTGAAATTCCCGTTGCACCGAGGAGGCGTGGCAGACATAGAGCGACGCGCCTGGTTTCACCGTGGCGCGGTAACTGGCGAACGCACCGTGCAGGAACCTGTCGAACTCTGCCGGCTTCATCCGGTCACCCTTGATCGTGAGCTTGTCCGCGGTGTAGCCTTCATAGTCCACGTTGTACGGCGGATCGGTGAAGACCAAGTCCGCGTGTGCGCTTTCGACTAGACTCTGGACAGCCTGCAGGTCTGTCGCGTCGCCGCACAGCACTCGATGCTTGCCCAGCACCCAGAGATCACCGGCGGCCGTAACCGGGCGCTCCGGCGGTTCCGGTACCGCGTCCTCATCCGTCAGGCCGGGAGTGGGTTCGTCCTGGTCAGCCAGGAGCTCACGCAACTCCTCGTCGCTGAACCCGATCACAGCAAGATCGAAATCCTCAAGCTCCAGCTCCTTCAGCTCCATCCGCAACAGGCCCTCATCCCAGCCGGCCAACTCGGCGAGCTTGTTGTCGGCGATCAGATAGGCCCGGCGCTGTGCCGGGGTCAGATGATCGAGCACGATCACCGGCACTTCCTTGAGCGTGAGCGCCTGCGCGCCAAGCAGTCGGCCGTGCCCCGCCAGGATGCCCGCACCGCTATCCACCAGCACCGGATTCACAAACCCAAACTCCGCGATGCTGGCGGCGATCTGTTTCACCTGCGCGTCCGAGTGAGTGCGTGGGTTGCGGGCGTAGGGAACCAGCTTCTCAATCGGCCAGATCTCGATTCGCCGCGCCATCGCTTCGGAAAACATCTGCCTACCTCCTTGCGGTGATTACTCCAACCACCGACTGCCGACTACTGACTACCCGATCTGACTACCCGACGACCTGGCGGGTGACGACCTCTTTGTAGGTCCTAACGCTAGCGAATTGGCGCTATGGTTTCACCCGCGCGCCGACAATCGCCAGGAAGTACCTTTTGGTTATGGGGGCTGCCACTCACCCACCTGTGCCGAGGACGGCGTCGGTGCGCGTGGAGAGCCCGTCGCGGGCGCGGGCGGGACGGCGGGCAAGCCAGACCGGCGGTCGCCGATGCACGTTGGGGAATGACTTCTCCGCGCGACTCCGATCGACGCGTCGAGCTTCGCGATAGAACACCGCTGTAGACACAGCTGGGGGCGCAGCCAGACTCCATGCCATAGAAACGATCTGAGAGAACATACGTCACCTCACCAGAACAGCTAAACAGGTTGTGTTGAGGGAGCTTTCGGAGGTGCGCTTTTGCGCTGGTCTTGCGAACCGGGCCCTTGCCTAATATATACGCGATCGCGGCGGGATTGTACAGAGCCACGGGTAGTGTGGTCCTAGGGACCCGTTCTCTAAAGAATCAAACCCGAGCATTGCGACATTGGTCTCGATTAGGCATCTGAACGAGCAGTTGACCGAGAGGTACGGCAACCCGACGACGGAGAAAGGGCGTTGCGAACTAACGATGGACGTGCTTGAGTCTGGACTGACAATCTCTTGTGACAGAATGTGGAGAAGTAGACGGGCAAATCGTCAAATTGAGTTGGTTCGTAGCACGGCAGCACTATGGCGAGCCGCTACGCTTGTTCGTCTGGATCTATGATACAGTCTGCCTCCCAAACTTTGGTGGTGGTCTCGATTCGCTCCAAGTACTTTGGGGCGCAAAGTTGAAGCGTGGCTGTCCGCTCTGGCATCTGGTAAGCTTGCCGGATGGGGCACTTTCAACGTAAGCGTCAGGCCAATCCAGGGTGAGGTCAGCTCCGGGATGCCGACCAGCGTGAGGGAGTTAGATCGACAACCTCGGATAGCTTCCGCTGATTGATACCCGGCAACGCCTTCATAAGGT
>Ga0182024_10021066_pt1 | contig 11863 bp, 9 predicted proteins | sample P32metaG_FD_120480 | JGI IMG/M metagenome (GOLD analysis project Ga0182024, IMG submission 120480) | Permafrost microbial communities from Stordalen Mire, Sweden - P3-2 metaG (Illumina Assembly) | ecosystem: Environmental > Terrestrial > Soil > Wetlands > Permafrost | place: Sweden: Stordalen... | reverse complement strand
TTCCTTTTCAGGCGACCGCATGCTTGCTGACATTCGCACGCTTTCTTCCGACGAATTCGAGGGACGCGGGCCCGGCTCAAAGGGCGAGCAACTCACGATTGGTTATTTGCAGGACCAATTTCGCGCAGCCGGCCTTGAACCAGGCAATCCCGACGGCACCTATCTGCAAAACGTGCCACTTGTAGGAATCACGCCGGACCCGGCGATGAAACTCTCTCTGATGGGCCACGGGCAAACGCTCGAGCCGAAGTTTCAGGACGATTTCGTTGCATGGTCCAAGCGCGTAACGGAATCTTCTTCGGTCGATGCGGACTTGATTTTTGTTGGCTACGGAGTGCAGGCCCCTGAATTTCAGTGGGATGATTTCAAGGGCGTTGACGTAAAAGGAAAAATTCTCGTCGAGCTCATCAACGATCCGCCCGTGCCCGATCCGGCGGATTCCTCCAAACTCGATCCCAAAATATTCGGCGGCGATGCGATGACCTACTATGGCCGCTGGACCTACAAGTTTGAAAAAGCCGCGCAGATGGGCGCCGCGGGATGCATCATCATTCACCAGACGGACCGCGCTGGATATCCCTGGGAAGTGGTGCGCAACAGTTGGAGCGGAACGCAATTCGATCTGGCCACACCCGACAAAAACATGGGGCGTCTCGCGGTGGAAATCTGGATCACTTCGGACTTCGCCACAAAATTATTTCACGCCGCGGGACAAGATCTCGACCAACTCATCCAGTCGGCGGCCAGTCGAAATTTCAAGCCCGTCCCGCTCGGCATGCGCGAGAAACTCACGATTCACAATTCGCTGCGCACAATCGATTCGCACAACGTGATCGCAAAACTGAGCGGCAGCGATCCCGCTTTAAAAAATAGCTACGTGATTTATACGGCCCACTGGGACCATTTCGGAATTGGCCCGGAAGTAAACGGCGACAAAATTTATCACGGCGCTGTGGACAACGCTTCCGGTGTCGCCGCGCTTCTGGAAATGGCCCGAGCATTTAAAGCGCTGCGTACATCGCCGCGACGCTCGATTCTTTTTCTCTCCGTCACGGCCGAAGAACAAGGCCTGCTCGGCTCGCGATATTACGCCGAGCATCCCTTGCATCCCCTCGCGCAAACCGCTCTCGACATCAACATGGATGGGATGAATGTAAACGGCCGCACGCATGACATCGTCCAGATTGGCCGCGGCGTCTCCACTCTGGACACTGTGATCGATGCCGTGGCGAAAGAGCAGGGCCGCATCGTGAAAGCCGATCCCGAACCCGAAAAGGGCCTGTACTACCGCTCAGACCATTTCGAATTTGCCAAAAATGGCGTTCCGGCATTCGATCCGGACAGTGGCGTGGAGTATCTGAACAGGCCAGACGGCTGGGGAATTGAGAAGCGCAAGGAATATACGGCAAATAAATATCATAAGCCCGCAGACAAAATCGAGCCGGATTGGAACATGACAGGGGCGGTAGAGGATGCCCAGCTTTACTTCCTGGTGGGCTACCGCGTGGCAAACGATCCCCATGTGCCGGAATGGAATAGTGGAGCAGAATTTAAGGCGATTCGTGATGCGTCTATGAGCGCTCCGCCCACAGAACATTGAAAAATTGTTTGCTGGAAGCGCTTGATTCTTGGCCAGTTTGCCGGGGAATCCGCTGGGTAGGTGGGGGTATATTTTTGGTGTACAAAGTCATTTACGTATTGACACCAAAGCTGCTTATCCTTACTCTTGTAACGCGAGAATCTGGGGAGGTTTAATGCGTAAACTATTTACGGCAGTTTTTGTAGCGATGTTGAGTGTGGTCCTGATTCATGCCCCGATGATGGCTGCGCCCGCAAGCTCGCCATCGGCTCCCCTTGGAGTGGTCTTGGCCTCTGAAAACGCGCATGTTGGGGCGGGAGTGACCACGAGTGGCGCGACGATTTATGACGGCGACCATCTGCAGACACCGGAGAATTCCACTCTTCGCGTCAAGCTCGGTTCCGGCCAAATTGTATTGCGCCAGAACACGATTGCCGATGTGCACTCTTTCCCGAATGGATTCTCTGCCAATTTGAATGCCGGATCGGTGATTGTTTCTTCAGCTGAGGGCCAGACGTTTCAGCTGATCGCGGACGGCGCGACGATTCGTCCTGCGAACACGCAGGCCACAACCGGCCAGATCAGCATGATTAGTTCGAATGAAATGATTTTGACCGCGACTCGCGGAACACTGGAAGTCACCATGGGCGATGAAGTCAAGACGCTCGAAGCCGGCAACTCCTACCGCATGGAAGTAGAAAGCGAAGATCCTCCGGCCATGCCGCAGCAGACTACCCGGCCCACGGCGCGCAATCACTTTCTTTGGATCGCGATTCCGGCAGTGGCCGCTGTGACGGGCATAGTGATCTGGCGCGCTCTGGTCAGCCCCACCAATCCTTAATTTTCACTTCGAAAAATAAATGCAATTCCAGGGCGGCCGAGTCGGTCGCCCTTTTTTATTGTCGCGGAAATGCCCATTTATCTTCCCACTTGCCCGCTTTTGGCTATAGCCGCATTGGGCATCAGGCAGGAAGCTGCGCCCGGGGATCGGAAACCTTCTTGGTAAAATAGATCTATGCGGCCCTCCGCGGCGATTTCCCTGAGGTTTTTCGCTGTTTTATGCCTGACGTCACTTGCTTCCGGAAGTGTGTTTGCCGACACGATATATCTGAAAAGTGGCCGGAAGATTACCGCCACACATGTAACGCAGGAAAATGGCCAAGTGAGTTATGAAACGCCCGCCGGCCAGTTCAGTTTTCCGATTTCGATTGTCGACCACGTAACGCATGACGATTCCTCGCCCATTTCCACCGCGGGAATACGCGCTGATCGTGCCGCAAATCTTCCCATTGCGCCGCCTGCCGAGTTGGCCGCACCGTCCACGGATCCCGCGGCAAGCGCAGCGGTGCGCGATGGCTCGATCGACAACGATTTGCTTTCCAAGCTGGAATCCGAGGCCTCGGCTAATCCATCCGCATCGGCCATCGCTCGTGTGGTTGCGGCCGAAAGCGCGGCGGCAAAATTTGAAATCAGCGTGGGCGATTTCGAGCATGCCGTCGATCGCTACAATATCGGACTGCGCTTCGATCCGGACAATCTTGGCCTGCTGTTGGAAGCCGCGTACCTGCATTTGAAGCGCAGCGAGTACACTGCGGCCTCGGATTTGCTTGACCATGCGCGACGCATCAGTCCGGATTCAGCCGAAGTGGCCAAATTATCCGGCTGGGCCTATTACGGCCTCAATCGCGCCGCGGATGCCGTCACGCAATGGCGCCGCGCCATGGAATTGCAGCCGGACGAGGACACGCAACACGCGCTTGAAAAAGCGGAGCGCGATGCGCGCGAGGAAGCGGAATACCACGAAGGCGAAACCACGCATTTTCGATTGAAATATAATGGCGATGCCGCTCCCGAACTCGCGCACCAAGTTCTCAAAACTTTGGAATCGGAATTTGACGAAATTTCCGCCACGCTCAATTACAGTCCGCCCGAGCCCATTGGCGTAATCCTCTACACGAATCAAACGTTCATGGACATCACGCGTGCGCCAAGTTGGTCCGGTGCGCTCAACGATGGCCGCATCCGCGTCCCGGTTTCAGGGCTCGGCAGCATGACCGATGAACTGGCGCGCGTCCTGAAGCATGAACTTACGCACAGCTTTGTTGGGCAAAAAACCGGAGGGCGCGCCCCCGTATGGCTCCAAGAGGGCATCGCCCAATTCATGGAAGGCAAGCGCAGCCGCAATAATGCCGCGGCGCTGTCCGCCGCCTTCGAGCACCACATGGAATTTTCGCTGCTCTCCTACGAAACTTCGTGGCTGAACCTGCCGAAGGATACGGCGTCCGTCGCCTACGCATGGTCGCTTGCCGTGGTCGAGACGATCATGACGGAAAACGGTGTGGACGACATGGAGAGAATTCTCGAACGCATCGCAGGAGGTTCTTCCACGGAAGACGCCATTCGCGCTGTGATCCATGCGGATTATTCCGAGCTGATGCTTTCCACCGCGCAATTTCTGCGTAAGGCTTACGAGTAGAAGGTTTGTCTCAAGAAAACTGCGTACCTGTGCCGATCAGGCACGACCCGTAACAGCCCCTTACGAATCCAAAGCATTTTTCTTCTGCTCTCTCCCAAAGTTTCTATTTCTGTCCGGCGTTGAAACGCGATATCTCGGTCAGCACAGACCAGTCGAGTTGGTTCTTGCCTTGCGCCTGTGCGGCCAGGCACTTGTCGCGAATGATGCTTGCATAAGGCAACGGTGTTTGGACTTCCCCCGCAGCGGCAAGTATCAGCGTGACGTCCTTTAAGCCGGCATCGAGTGTGAAACCGGCGTTGTCGAAATTTCGGGAGCTAATCCTTTCCGCATACTCGGACGTAGCGGGCATGAATTGCTTGAACATGTTCGTGATAATTGAGGGGTCAACGCCGCGTTTTTCCGCGAACACATAAACCTGCCCGATTAGTTCGATGATGCTTGCGACCATGAAATTTCCAGCGAGTTTCATGCTCATGGCGACCGCGGGATCTTCGCCCATGGGAATGATTCGGTCGGCGTAGGCGTTTATCACTTGCTTGCTGCGCTCTATCGTTTCAGGCTTTCCGGCCAGAAATGTAATTAGCTTCCCGGCGGCAGCGGCGTCCGGGCGGCCTGCTACGGGTCCGGCGATGTAATGGCTCCCATGCGCTTCGTGCATTGCCGCCATGCGTGTGCTGAGTCCCGGCGAAATGGTTGTGGTGCCAATGTGGATGGAATTCGGGCGCATTCCCGCCAGAATGCCATTTTCGCCAGTCACAGTTTCGAGTACAGACGCGTCGTCCATCAAATTTGTGACTACAATATCAGCGGCAGCCGCTGCTTCTCGGGGCGTACGCGCCGTGACCGCGCCTGCGGCGACAAATCGTTTGGTTTTCTCTGAGGTGCGGTTGTAAACAGTGAGTGGAAAACCGCGTTTCTGAATATTATTGGCAATGCCGGAACCCATGCGACCGAGGCCAATACACGCAACGGTTAAGGTGGTCATCTATTTTCTCCTGTCGAACGATGGAACTGTGACGGCAAACCTTTACAATTCGAAAGTGAAGCTCAAATCGTCGAGAGCAAATCTGCGAGCAGCGCGGCGCGCTCGGGAAGCGCGCGAATCAAAATATTTTCATTTGGGCTGTGCGCGCCTTCGCCCACCGCGCCGAGTCCATCGAGCGTGGGAACGCCTAGCGCCGCCGTAAAATTTCCATCCGAGCCGCCGCCAACGAAAGCTTCGCCAAGAACGATGCCCATTTCTTTCGCCAGCGTTCGCGCTTTGGCATACAAGCCTGCGGCGTTTTTTCGCTCCATGGGCGGGCGATTAAATCCGCCGCGAATTTCTAGCTTTGCACCGCGCAGCACGGGCCGCAGTGCGTGGAATTTTCTTTTGAGCACACGCATGTCGGCGGTGCGTGTTGCACGAACATCGATAACCACTCGCGCGTGTTCCGGAATCACATTGGTGCGCGTCCCGCCCTCGATCACTCCCGCGTTAACCGTGATTCCGCGGCGTGGCTCGTTCCAGCGCGACACGCGCGCAATTTGCAGCGCGATTTCTTCAATCGCGTTGATGCCGTCTTCCGGATTCAGTCCCGCATGCGCCGCGCGGCCCGTCGCGATGATTTCGATTTCGCCCAATCCCTTGCGCCCGGTTTTCACGCGGCCGTCGAGTCCCAGCGCAGGTTCCAGCACGAGCACAGCGTCGCTGCGCCGCGCCTCGCGCTCGATCACAGCTTGCGAAGTGCCGCTGCCAATCTCTTCATCGCTGGTCCATAGAAACACGATTCGCTTTTCAGGCATGCCCCCCGCTGCTGCCAACGCGTCCACCGCGAACAAGGAGATGACCAGCCCGCCTTTCATGTCAAACGTGCCCGGCCCAAAGGCGCGCCCTTTCGATAATCGAAACGGCATCCGCGCCAGCGTCCCCGGTTCGTACACCGTATCCAAATGTCCAAGAACCAGCACTTGCCCCTTGGCGCGATTTCCTCGCGGATTCCATTCCGCGCGAATGTGGTCGCCCCGTTCGCCCTGCGGTAGAATTTTTACTTTGGCGCCACGCTGCCGCCATTCCTGCGCGACCATTTTGCCGAAACGGTCCACGGCTGCTTTCTCCAGGCTGGGAGATTCCGTGCGCACAAACTCACCCAGAATCTGTACCATCGCAGCTTCTCGCGATCTCAACCATTCGAGAGAGGATAGATTGCCGGTGGATGCCTTCATCGCGGTGCTATGCTAACAACGCGTCAGACAAGGGGCAACTTCGTTTGCTGGCTGACGCATTTCGCATATAATTCTCGTCACCGTCGCCCGGCATTTTTATGTCTATGCGGGCGCATATTGGGGAAATGAAATGATTCTTGACAGCGTGGCTATCCAGAAAATTCTGCCCCATCGTTATCCCTTTCTTCTCGTGGATACCGTTGTTGAAATTGAGCGGCTGAAGCGCATCGTTTCCTTGAAAAATGTTTCCGTCAACGAGGGCTTTTTTCAGGGCCATTTCCCGGGGAAGCCGGTCATGCCTGGCGTGTTGATCGTCGAAGGCATGGCGCAAACGGGTGGCCTGTTGCTGCTTTCGGAAATTCCGGACAGGGACAAGAAGCTGTTTTACCTCGCTGCCGTGGACGAGGCGCGATTCCGCCGCCCGGTTGTCCCCGGAGACCAATTGCGCATCGAAGTGACTGTGCTGAAGTGGAAGGTAAAATTTTGCAAGTTGCAGGCAGTGGCCACTGTGAATGGCGACGTCGCTGCGGAAGCCATCCTGCGCTGCATGCTGGTCGATCGCGAGCCGGATGCCGCGTCCAGCGACGCTCCTGCCGACACAACGGTTGGTGTGCGTGATGAGTGAGGTCGATTCCCGCGCCATCGTTTCCACGAGCGCGCGCCTGGGACAAAATGTGCGCGTTGGCGCATTTGCCATAGTGGGCGACGATGTCGAACTTGGCGAAGACTGCGTCCTGGAGCCTCACGCCGTAGTGCGAGGCCCCGCCCGCATCGGGCGCAAAAACATTTTCGATTCGTTCTGCTCGGTGGGCGGCAATCCGCAGGACCTGAAATTCAGCGGCGAGCACACCGAAGTCATCATTGGCGATGGCAATCGCTTCCGCGAATTCAGCACAGTGAGCCGTGGCACGACGGGCGGAGGCGGCGTCACGCGCATCGGGAACGACAATCTTTTCATGGCCTATTCGCACGTCGCCCACGATTGCATCGTCGGAAGCTCTACTGTATTTGCGAACGGCGCAACACTGGCCGGGCACGTAACGGTGGAAGATTACGTAAACGTCGGCGCTTTCAGCCCCGTGCACCAATTCTGCCGCATCGGGCGCTACGCGTATATCGGCGCGTGCACGGTGATCACGCAGGATGTGCCGCCGTTTTCGCGCGTCGTCACCGAGCGCGAAACAAAATGCTACGGCCTGAATAAAATCGGCCTGGAACGGCGGGGATTTGACAGCACGCGCCTCGAAGCCATTGAACGCGCATTTCGCCTGCTACTGCGTTCCAAGCTCAATACGACGCAGGCCCTGGAACAAATTCGTGCGCAACTAAATGGTTCGGCCGATGTCCGCATTCTCGTCGAATTTATCGAATCGGCCCAGCGCGGCCTGCACAAGTGAGTTCATCAAATCCAATTTCTTCTTCCACTGTGCCGCACAATGCCGCCGGTTGGGGATTGATTGCCGGCAACGGCCAATTTCCGTTTCTGGTGTTGGAGGCCGCACGCGAGCAGGGAATTGAAATGGCGGTGATCGCCATTAAGGAAGAAGCATCGCCCGAGCTTGAAAAAGTGGCGACGCGCCTGCATTGGGTCAGCCTCGGCGAATTGTCGCGCACGTTGGAATTGCTGCATCAAGAGGGCGTTACGCGCGCCGTGATGGCCGGACAAGTGAAGCACAATAAAATTTTCAGCTCGATTCGCCCGGACTGGAAACTGGCGAAACTTCTGTTTTCCTTGCCGCTGAAGAATACGGATTCGCTGATCGGGGCCGTCGCGCGAGTTCTGGAATCGGAAGGCGTCCAGCTCGTGGATTCGACTTCGTTCCTGAAGCCGCTGATTCCTGCTCCGGGCGTGCTCACGCGCCGCGCGCCAGATGAGCGCGAAGCCGGGGACATCGCGTACGGCATGGAAATAGCCAAGCACATTGCGGGACTCGATCTTGGGCAGACCGTGGTGATTCGCGACCGCGCCTGCGTCGCGGTGGAAGCCATGGAAGGCACGGACGAAGCCATCGAGCGTGCCGCCCGCGTTGTGGATAGCGGTTCTCTGGTGGTGGTGAAGGTCAGCAAGCCGAGGCAGGACATGCGATTCGATGTACCCGTTATAGGCCTCAAAACCGTCGAAGTAATGCAGCGTTGCCGTGTGTCCGCGCTGGGGATGGACGCGGGCCGCACCTTGCTGTTTGACCGGGCGCATGTGATAGAAGCCGCGGATGCTGCCGGAATCGCCATCGAAGCATTTCCACTCGAAGCGTTCGGGGTTGTCGATCGCAAGGCGAAACAGGGGAAGTCGTGAGTTTGGGAATTCAACCGGATCAAAAAGTGCGCGTTGCGGTTGTCGGCGTGGGAGAATTTGGGAAAAATCATGCCCGCGTGTATCGCGAGCTTGCCGATGTGGATTTTGTCGGGATCGTGGATGCCCGCGCCGAGCACGGCGCAAAAATCGCCGCTGAATTTTCCACCGCATTTATTCCCGATATTGAATCGCTCGCCGGCCGCGTGGATGCCGTAAGCCTTGCCGTGCCCACCGTGGAACACGCCCGCGTTGGCTGTCGTTTGCTCGAGCTTGGCATCGACGTCCTGGTCGAAAAGCCGATGGCCGCGTCGCTCGCGGAAGCCGACGCATTGCTCGCTGCCGCTTCGCGCCACGGTCGCATCCTGCAGGTGGGCCATCTCGAACGTTTCAACCCTGCCATCACAGCGGTTTTGCCCATCATGAATCATCCGCTCTATTTTGAAGTGCACCGCCTCGGCGTCTTCACGCCGCGCAGCCTCGATATCGACGTTGTGTACGACGTAATGATTCATGATCTGGACATTCTACTTGCGCTTGTCGATGCGCCCGTCGTGGATATCAAGGCCATTGGCATTCCCGTGTTGACGGACAAGGTGGACATCGCGCACGCGCGGCTCGATTTCGCAACCGGCGCAGTGGCCAACGTCACCGCCAGCCGCGTTTCCACCGAGCGCGTGCGCAAAATGCGATTTTTCCAGCAACACGAATATATTTCTGTCGATTTTACGCGTCAGGATGCGCTCCGCGTGCGCGTTGCCGAACCGGGGCCGCAGCCAAAGTTTGATTTTGCAGCGCTCCCGGCCGAGCGTGAAGAACCTCTTCGCGCTGAGCTGCGAGCGTTCATGCAATCCGTGCGTACGCGCACAGCGCCCATTGTAGATGGCGCAGCCGGCAGGCGCGCCCTGGCCCTAGCAGACCAGGTGATGGCAGGCATCCAAGAGCATGCCCGGCGCGTCCAATTGGGAGCCTTTGCTGCCCCGCAGCCAAACCTATGATTCCCAGGATTCTGGTTCCAAAAAATGCCCGGCCAATTGTGCCCGGTCCGGATGACGCGCCCCCGAAGCGACTGAGTTCAAATCTCGACGCGCGGACGCTTGTCCCATCGGACTTACCGCAGTTCGAACTCGATCCGCACTCCTCGATTCCTTCTTATTTCAAGTTGGAAGTCCTCGGCGCTGCCGTCGTCGTTCCGCGCGACATGCCAAACACGCCGCTGGACGGCATAAGCAAAATGCCCAGCCACGTGCCGCTAACCATCCTGGACTCGCGCGTGGCTGTGCCCAAGGACGCGCACGCCTCGAAGATTGAGCCGAAGCAACTCGTCGCCATTCAGGATTTGCCCGACGTGTTGGATCCCGACGTTTTGACCACCGGAGAAGTAAACCTGATGGCTAGGCCGGTGGAGCAAAATACTTCGGCCTGGAATGCCGTCGCGCGCTTCGGTTCCATTGCATTTCACTTTGTGTTGATTCTACTCATCCTGTTGGCACCTAAAATGTTCCCGGACCGACAGCCGGTAAATGCGGAAATTGCGCGCAACGTCACGGATTTGTACATGCCATCGAACCTCGATCGGTTGAACCGGCCGTCAGCGCCGCCACAGCCGAGAAGCCCGGTGATGAAGATCGATCCGCGCCTCTTGCGGCAACTCGCACCGCCGCACGCCGCGCAGCCTTCTCCTGAACCAGTAACACCTGAAACGCCACGCGAGGCACCCGCGAAGCAATCGCCGGTAGCTCCCATGTCCCTGCCGCACCCGGCAGAGAGCCCCATGCGTCCGCAAACGCCGCCTCCGGATATGACACCGAGCCTGACATTGCCGCGATTTTCGCCCGGCAAAGCCTTGCAAGACTCCATGCACGAGGCGATGAAGGGTGGTGGTACGGAAGCTGAGACGTTTGGTGGTCCTACCGGTCGAACGTCACCCGGAATGGGCGGAGGCGGAGGTGGCGGAGGCCAGGGGTATCTCGGCGGAGCGGTAGAAATGCTCACACCGACTGAGGGTGTTGATTTTAATGCGTATATTGCCCGCGTCCTCGCCAGCGTAAAGCGCAACTGGTACTCCGTGATGCCCGAATCGGCGCGCCTGGGCGATCAGGGCAAGGTCGTTCTGCAATTCCGCATCATGAAAAATGGCGTCGTTCCCGAAGCGGAACCTGTGATGATGGGAAGCTCGGGCAAAGAACCGCTGGACCGCGCCGCAGCCTCGTCCATCCGGGCCTCCACGCCCTTTGAACCGTTGCCAACTGCCTTCAGCGGCCCCTATATCGAGCTTCGGTTCATATTCCTGTATAATATTCCCTTGAACCAGCAGACGGCCCAGTGAGGCCCTCCCGCACACAAGCGGCAGGGTTTTTATTGCTAGGCCTGCTGTTTTTGTTTTATCTGGCAATCCGGTACTGGAAGTACCTTTAATGAACACCGCACTAAACTCAACACCCGATCCATCCGAATCTTCGGTCATTACCGGACGCGATTCTCTCCCACTCGTTGCCATTATCGGCCCAACGGCTTCCGGCAAATCCACGCTTGCTGTGGCGCTTGCCCGCAGGCTTGGCGGCGAGGTTGTAGCCTGCGATTCCACGCAAGTCTATCGCGGCTTCGACATTGGCACGTCCAAGCCCACGCTTGAGGAACGCGGCGGCGTCCCGCATCATTTGCTGGATGTGGTCGAGCCAAACTTTCCGTTCACTGCGGGGGAATATCGCTCAAGAGCCGTTGCGGTTCTGGAAGATCTGCGCAATCGTTCGCGTCTGCCGATTTTGACGGTGGGTACCGGCCTGTATCTGCGCGGTCTACTCGAGGGCTTGGCGGACGCTCCGGCACGGTCTGAGGAATTGCGCGCACGCCTCGAGGCTGGAGCGGATGCGCACAGCCTTCAATATCTTCATCGCGTACTGCGGCGGCTCGATCCTGAGGCGGCGCTGCGCATCGGTTCCCGCGACCGCCCGAAAATGATTCGCGCCATTGAAGTGTGTCTGCTGACGGGGCGCACGCTCTCGGAAGTTCACCGCATGGGTCGCACGCCCTTGGATGGCTACCGCCCGATTAAAATCGGCCTGCAACCTCCGCGTGCCGCGCTCTATGAGCGCATTGAGCGGCGCGTCCATACCATGCTGAATCGCGGCTGGCTGGATGAAGTTGCCGGCCTTGTCCGCAGCGGCATTCCGAAAAATTCAAAGCCCTTCGATTTCATCGGCTACAGCGAATTGCAGGCGCACATCGAGGGCACCGTCACCCTCGAGGCCGCCACGAAAGCCATTGCGCAGTCCACGCGCCGTTACGCCAAGCGCCAGGTCACCTGGTTCCG
>Ga0182024_10021065_pt1 | contig 11863 bp, 7 predicted proteins | sample P32metaG_FD_120480 | JGI IMG/M metagenome (GOLD analysis project Ga0182024, IMG submission 120480) | Permafrost microbial communities from Stordalen Mire, Sweden - P3-2 metaG (Illumina Assembly) | ecosystem: Environmental > Terrestrial > Soil > Wetlands > Permafrost | place: Sweden: Stordalen... | reverse complement strand
CTGAGCGGAGCAAACAACTGTCCGTTTATGGGATTAGGTTTGTTTTGAAAGGCTGGGGCTGGGGGTTGGTGCTTGGGAGCTGGCTGCTCGATTTTACGCCGGCTATGAGCCATGGATTGAATAACTTAGAGTGCGGTGATCGTCGGCAGCCGATTGCGGGCGCGGAAGCGATTGTGGTCGCCCCGCGCCGCTTGGGTGACTGCCGACGGCAAGACGAGCTGCGTCGAATTTATTCAATTGTCAAAGATCCGAGGCGCGGCGAACGGCTGATCGGAGAGAAGCCGCGGGCGCAGACTACTGGTGCAGCGAGGGCGCCTGACGGGTGGGCCGTGAAAGGCGCTTTCGGGTGAAGAGATAGCCCCCCTATTTAAGTATACAGGACGGAAAAAAGCGCTTAGGCGGTTTTTGTATTGTTTTCATGGAGATGCGGGCTGTGACTGGGTTTCTGGCGAGGATATGCCCGGCTGGGGAAAATTTCCGGTTTCATGTAATCTTACGCCGATAGATGTGGCACTGACAGGAGTTGATCGGGATAGTCCCCTGCTTGCGAAGACGCGCGCCAAACGCGAAGTTCCCGGGCCAACTACGGATAGAAGCGGTCTTCTCCGACCGGCGCAATCTGGCTTGGCGCTATCGTTTCGAGAGCGTTCAGGATGGCATCTTACAAATGGCAGCAGGTCCTCGAGTTGGTTCCGCGAACGGATCGGGATGATCGAGAGTTTCCGGCTAGCGAGATTCTGTTGATGCTGCCATGATTTCACTTTATCTTAACGCGTGGATTCGGGCCGGATGACGGTTCGCGGTGTCCGCCGATAAGATTGAGGCATGCGGCCCGGTGCGTTTCGCCGACCCTTCAACATCCCGCCGCGTCATGCAGGTAATCGATGAGGTTCTTGAACGGAACGCGAGTTCCACGAAAGCATGGCGTGCCGCTCATAATGGTGGCGGAGGTGTTGCGCGGCTCGCTACGGGCGTGAGCTACGGGCACGAGAGTGGGACGGTGGCTCGTGGTGTCGCCGCGCTGCCTAAGGATGAGCAGGATGCAATTGCATCCCAGATCCTGGCGTCGCTGGCCGACGAGGACGCCTGGAAGAAGCGCTTTGCCGAGAAGCGCGATGTGATTCGCCGCATCGCACGGGAAGCCCTTGAGGAAGACGAGAGAGGCGAGACGCTGCCGTTGCACGATCTGCTTTGATGCAGTCCCGGACTACGCGGCGGCGCTGGCGTTTGTTTTCCGCTTTGCCCGACGACATTCAACGGGACGCCAAGCGCGCCTATCGGCTCTTCCAGAGCAATCCGGCGCACCCCCGGCTTGCAATTCAAGAAGCTGGAAGGCGAGGATCGCATCTAAGCTCGCATCGGTCTGGAGTATCGCGCTCTGGCGCTCAATGAAGCGCGCTCTGGCGCTCAATGCAGCGCGCTCTGGCGCTCATGCAGCGCGCTCTGGCGTTCATGCAGCGCGCTCTGGCGCTCATGAAGAAAGACCGCATCAACTGGCACTGGATCGGCGTCACTCGGAATGCGACCGTCCGGTCTGAAGATTGGCGAACCGTTGGGCGGACGGCAGATTCAGCGCGCTGCCTCGGGGCTGAACGCAGGATGGCACGAGGTCGCTTCGCCATTTCGACTCAAGTTGGCGCGGGAACGAAAAGTATCCACACCTCCGGGGAGGGCATGGTCCGCGCCGGCGGAAAAACGCGTTCACACGAGTGTGAACGCTGCACGCACGAGTGCGTCGCACGAGTGCGTGCGCCACGAAGGGGTTTGGTGATTTTCACTACTACTGGGCGTCGTATGTGTTAACATTGGCGAAATCACCCCGTAGTGTCACACCGCTTTTTGGAGGGGACAAAACTATGCCTTTACAGACTTCGCATCACCGCTGGCCGTTATTGATATCACTGGCGGCCGGCCTTGCCTTCACGGGTATCGCAGCGGCGCAGGGACGGGGGGGCCAAGCCCCAGCCACGCCGCCGCCGAACGCTTCCACCGACCCTCTCTTGCGTGGATTTCAGTTCCGCTCCATCGGACCGGCTGTGATGATGGGCCGCGTGGACGATATCCAGGGCTCGGAAAAGGATCCGATGATTATCTACGTCGGATTCGCCACCGGCGGGCTCTGGAAATCCACCGACGGGGGAGAACATTGGCATTCGCAGTTCGATAACATGGCGAACGAGTCCATCGGCGCCATCGGCATCGCGCCGTCCGATCCGAACATCGTTTATGTGGGGAAGGGCGAGGCCAATAACCGGCAGAGCTCGTCGATGGGCGATGGCATGTGGGGTACTACCGATGGCGGCAAGACCTGGAACCATCTGGGCTTGGAGAATACGCAGTCGATCAACCGCGTGGTGGTGGACCCGACGAATCCGAACATAGTTTACGTCGCCGTCCCCGGGCATCTGTTCGGCCCCAATCCGGATCGTGGACTCTACAAGACCACGGACGGCGGCAAGAACTGGAAGAATTTGAAGTATATGGATCCCGACACAGGCTTCAACGATGTCGCCATCGATCCATCGAATCCACGGATCGTCTATGCGTCGTCGTTCTCGCGCCGGCGCACGTGGTGGGGTTATAACGGCGGCGGCCCGGGCTGCGCGCTGTGGAAATCGACCGATGCCGGCGCAACCTGGACCAAGCTCGATGGTCCCGGCTGGCCGAAGCCCAAGGACGGAATCTACGGGCGGATCGCGATTTCCATCTTCAAGGCGAAGCCGACAACGATTTACGCGCAAGTGGAAGCGGGCGTGATGATTGGCACCGGCGGCGGTACCACGGTGGAGGGCGGTCCGTCGCGTGGCGGACGCGGTGACTTCGGGGCGGGCGGTGAAACTCCCAATGGAACCGAAGTAGCCGGCGGCGCGGGTGGAGCGGAGCCCGGCGCTGCTGGTGGCGGTGGTGGCGGAGGCGGCGGCCGTGGTGGCCGCGGCGGCCCGCCCAATCCCAACGCGAGCGGCGTCTTCCGCTCCGACGATGGTGGCAAAACCTGGACGTTCGAAAGCAATCAGAACCAGCGTCCCACTTACTTCAGCCAGATCCGCGTGGACCCGGTCAACGATCAGAAGGTCTTCGTTGGAGGCACTCCGGCGCAGATGTCGCTCGATAGCGGAAAAACCTGGACGCCCGTCCAAGGCTCTCACACCGATTACCACGCATTCTGGATCAATCCGAAAGACCCGCGCATCGTCTTCGTGGGCCACGATGGCGGTTTCGATAGCAGCAACGACGGCGGGGAGACGTGGGATTACCACAACGACATCGCTGTGGGCCAGTTCTACCAGGTTTCAGCCGACATGCGGCGGCCGTATTACGTCTGCGGCGGGCTGCAGGACAATAACGCCTGGTGCGGGCCGAGCGCGCTTCGCTCGAACACCGGCGGTGTGAACACCGATTGGTACACCATCGCCGGCGGCGACGGTTTCTATACCCGGCAAGATCCCACGGATTGGGCCATCGCGTACGGCGAATCGCAGGACGGCGCCATGAGCCGTCACGATCTGCGCAACGGCACGCAAAAGAGCATCCGGCCGAACGCCGGGCGTGGAGTGATTCCTACCGGACCGAATGACACCCGGCCGCCGGCGCAGATTGCAGCTCCGTTGCCCGACACTACCAACGCGGGCACTACAGGCGCTGGGAATACTCCGCCCCCGGGCGCTCCGGATGCCGCTGCTGCCGCGACTGCCGCCGCTGCGGGTGGCCGTGGAGGTGGCGGTGGCGGTGGCGGGGGTGGTGGCCGTGGCGGCGCGCCTAACGTCGTCAACGCGCCTGCGAAGGTGGATGCTTTCCGATTTTACTGGAACGCGCCGTTCGAAATTTCGCCTCACAATCCGTCCGTGGTCTATATGGCGGCGCAGTACTTTTTCAAATCCAACAACCGCGGCGATACGTGGTGGATGAACGGGACCGACCTCACCAAGAATATGGACCGTTGGGCTGCGGAGCGGCCTATTATGGGCGTTGCGGGCGATAAGCCGATGGCCGAGAAGCATGACGGCTACGCGGCCAGCTCGCTGGCGACGCAGATCCGCGAGTCTCCTTCGAAACCGGGAATCATCTGGATCGGGACCGACGATGGCAACCTGCAGGTGAGTCAGGACAGCGGCGAAACCTTCACCAATGTCTACGGCAACATCACGGGCGCGCCGCAAGGCTACGTGCAGATCTCGCGCATCGAGCCCTCGCACTTCGATCCGGCTACGTGCTATGTGGCGCTTGACAACCATCGCAACGACGATTGGAAGCCGTACCTGTTCAAGACCGCCAACTATGGCAGGACGTGGACCAACGTGACGGCGAACTTGCCCGCTAGCGGCCCGATCCAAGCCTTGCGCGAAGATTACGACAACCCCAACCTGCTGTTTCTGGGCACGGAATTCGGGATGTTTGTCACCGTGGATGGCGCCAGGGAATGGAAGAAGTTCATGACGGGTCTGCCCAGCGTACCGGTGGACGATATCCTGATCCACCCGCGCGACCGCGACCTGATCATCGGGACTCACGGGCGGTCGATTTGGATTGCCGACGACATCACTCCGCTGGAACAGCTCAAGCCCGCATCGAATGCGGATCTGACGCTGTTCGATCCGCGGCCGGCCATTCTGTGGAAGAGCGATCCGCAAGCGCAGCGTCACATCGCGAATCGCGAGTTCGCCGGGCAGAATCCGCAGGGCGGCGCCGCGATCAGCATATGGGCCAAGGCGGATATGGGCGCGGGCAAGCTTGAGTTCCTGTTGGGAACGACGGTGGCCAGCACCATGGACGTGGATATCAAGGCCGGCATGAACCGCTTCCAATGGCCTATGCGCGGTCCGGCGCCTGCGGCCGACGCTGCCGCGGCTGCGGGCGGCGGTGGCAGAGGGGGACGCGGCGGTGGCGGCGGCGGACGCGGCGGGCGGGCTGGGCGTGGCGCCGCTGCTGCCGGCGCAGCCGCGCCAGGCGCAGCGGCTGGTAATGCCGCTGGGGCGGAGCCGGCTACTGCCGCTGCGCCCGCCGACGCGGCGCAGGGCTTCCAAGGTGGAGGCGGTGGCGGGGGTGGTGGCCGCGGCCGAGGCGGCGGCGTACCCTTCGTCGCCGGCGGTGGCGGTGGCGGCGGTGGTGGTGGTGGCGGTTTCGGCCGCGGCGGCGTTGCGGCCGGCCCGGTGGTTGCGCCAGGCGTGTATTTCGTGAAGCTGACCGTCGGCGGTAAGACGCTGCAGACCTCGGTGGATGTGCTCGAAGACACCTGGATGCGGCCACAGTAGACGGATCGATCGGTGAGGTTGAGGCCCGGGGCGATTGCGCTCCGGGCTTTTTTTGCGGGCCGGGGCGCTGGCAAACGGGCCGACGCACCGTCGGCATTTCGCGATCGAATAGGTCAGGCGAAATCGGTCTCGGGCCGCCGCTGGGTTGTTCGGTGGCGACGTGCTTTACCGCGTTGTGGGAAAATCAAGGCGTGCAGAATTACGCCGCTGTCATCTATGAAGACGCGGCCGGTGGCTTTTGGGGGGGAGGTTCCAGCTCTCCCTTGGCTGCTACTCCCAGGGTGAAACGGTAGATGAGCTCAAGCACAATATCCGCGAAGCCATCGCCGGGGTCCTGGAAGTCCTTAAGGAACAGGGGCGGGGGCCGGATTCGAACATTCAGATTCTGAACGTGGCCGTTTGAAATCGATCACTGGTTGAGATATGTGCCGATCGATTGAGGCGAACGGCCGGTCGCTCCGGGCGCATTAAATGGGAGCCACCATATATTCCAAGCCTGGCGAGCGCAAAGTAATTTCGATTCCGTGCACGGGAGCAAGAATCTGAAGCCGGGGCTTGCGCTTCGAATCGCGCGCGACGCGGGCGTCAGCACCTAAGGCCTCAGCGGCGAGTTCCGGCGTAGAACCGTCAAGAACATAGTAATCGACAGATCGTCCTGATGGCACGGCACGAGGCCGGCGGGTGACTACTTTCCGATAAGCCCGTTTCACAGCCCTTATCGGAAAATGTGTGTGATACGAGGTCGATCCCACCCACTTCGAAGCCATAATGCCGTTCTCCGCTTGGAGTTGTCTTCCGACTGGCGCGTCCAGGTGGCCAACCCTCTGATTCCTCAATGGCGCACGGCAGACCGAATGCGCGCGGCAGAAACATGGTGTAGGTGGTGGAAGTCCACTTCGGGCCCCGCGGCGCAGCGGCAGCGGGATGCTGCCCAGGATCCGCGCACCTATCCGTCCGCGCGAACCCGGCCACTGCTCCCGTAACACGAACCTCTCCGCCGCGGCTTTATGCCGCGAATTGCCGCCGGCGAACGGCCCGGGCGCCATCCAACAGCCATTGGAAGCACCCGGTCAGCCATTTGGGAAATGAGCGTCAGTTGGCGGGTCCGGCGTAGACCACCGAGAACGGCGTAGTTGTGAAAGTTCCCAACAGCACCGCGGAGCGGATGTCATATGCGGCAACCGTTCCCAGCCCATTGGCTAACCAGATGGTCGACCCATCTTGAGACATTTGCAGGTTTGTGGCGGAGGTCGAAGGCAGACCGGTGTTGACCACGGCGGTGATCGCGCGGCTAGTGAGGTCGAAGGACACAATAAGATATCCCACGTTCCAAAACAGACGGGTCCCGTCGGGGTGAACGAACACCTGGGAGCTGGCGCCAGGATACCCGCCCGCCAAACCGGGGGTATAAGTCGAGACGCTAAGGTCCGCCGTACCGCTGAGAACATCGTAGTAAGTAAGCTGGCCGCTGGAGCTGAGCAGATAGGCCGTTAACCCGTCAGGGGCCACTAGTAGCGCCGTCGGCGCATATTTCAACGGAAAGGTCGATGTGACCACCCGGTTCACAGCGTCAAACACCAGTAGTGCTCCGTTATTTCCGGATGAATCCGGGGAGAAGAAGCTAACCGCCTCGAAGGCCGTCGTTCCGTCATTGGTGAAAACAATCCCGGCGGGAACGGATGCTTGGGGAACCGACGGAGTCGGAATATTCGCGAGCACCGTTTGGGCCGCCAGGTCGACTACCGTAACCTCCAGGCCGCCATTCGCCACCCAGATTTCATTTTGCGGACCGGTGGCCGCCGGCCGGATTCCCAAGGGGCCAGTCGTGCTCGGCACTACCACCTGGCTGACGATCGTTTCCGTCGTCAGGTCGAACTTTATGGCATTGTTGCTGAGACCGTCCAGGAAGATAACTTGCGGATCGGGCTGAGTGGCCGGCTGCGCGGTTGTGAGTTGCGGATGAACCGGTTTGGCCGCCGTAGGCGCCGGGGCCGGTTCCGCGGATGGATTGTAAACGGGGGGAAGATGCGGGGCGTTTGGATGGTAGTCGTAAAACTCCGTGAGGGCCGCGCTAATTGGTCCCAGAGTTTCCGCGGCCGACTGCGAAAGCGGAGTGCAAACGGGCATGGGAAGCGCTGTCCAAATGTAATCGCCGGTAAATATCTTCACGCTGGCGAAGTAAGTGCACACTTTGGCGCTAAAAGTAAACACTTTGTCGCCATTCGAGGCTCTCGTAATGGACCAGGCGTATTGAGTCGTATACGAGAGGACAAGCTGGCCGGCGTAGTTACTAATCGAATAGGAAGGAATGACGTCGCCGCCCATATCGATAAAACTCGTGCCGTTCATTGGCTGAGCACTTAGTGGAAGGGCAAGCAGCAGGAATAGACAGAATTTCACTGGAACACCACCGATTGCGCCAGCCAATTGGAACTCATCACCACTCCACTTGCGGCGAGACCATTGGTGAATGAAGCGGCCGAATTCAGCCCCACCGTGCCGATAAATAGATTCGCGTACGATCCGTCGATTAGCCCGTAGGTAAGTGGAAAGTTTGCCAGCGTGTCGGCGGAAATGGTGAAAGTGTTGGCTCCAGGCGGAGCGAGGCACTGAAGTTCCACCGTGGCGTTATAGGCCGCGGTGTAAGAGTAAAGCCCGATCCCCGTAGGCGCAGCGGCGTCGCCGGGCGTAAATGCAAGCGTGAGCGGGGCGTTCCGTGGGACGACGATGATGGCATTGGGACGGGTCCAGGAGAGCGGCGGCTCGATGGAGAGGGGAAGCGCCATCTGGTTCGGACCGGTGGAATCGATGGTGAAGCTCGCATTGGGCCCCAGTGGATTCATCGCGATGCTGCTGGAGTTAACGGCCGCGGCCACCGTACTCGCAAAGTACGAACCGCTGGGGGAGAACGTAAGCGCCTGTGTGCCGTTGTTGTAAGTCTGGGTGGGCTGCGGACTCAGGCTGGCGCTGGCGGGCAGCGCACCCCGAAGACTCTTCGTAAGATAGGCATCGCCCGACGTCTGATGAACCAAACAGGTCCCGGCGGGCGGATAGGACATGTAGGGGTCGAAGTTATAAGGCGAGTTAGGGCGCGTGTAGAACCGGGTGTAAAGCTTGTCCATGGTCTTGAGAATGGCAGGGGAAGTGTTTACGTTATCAACCGTATCCATTCGCTCGATGTCGATGTAGGCCTGTGTACCCGGACTGCGAACCATGGCCGAAAGGGGGTTGCCCGGATCGCTGCACGAGGCGGCGCCAGCGCCAGCGATGGCCATCGTGATAGTGTTCGATACGGTCCCTCCGGCGTTGACGGTCACGGGCACCCAGCAGCCCAACGGGACGTTGTTGGGAAGGGTGGCGACGATCTGGTCGACGCCGGAGCAGCACGGCGAACGTCCGGAGTAGCTCACGGCAGCGGGCTGACCGCCGACGGCGAGGGTGACGGGCGTGGCGACGTTGCCGGCTGTGGGAGCCACGTTGTCGGGAAACGAGACGGGACCGAGCCCAGTGCCCCAGATGACGACGGATTGGCCCCGCGCCGCGGGCGCAGCCAGGGAATTGAGGGGCTGATTGGCAGCGCTCACATAGTTCTGAACGATTCCAGGGCCATAACCTCCACTCGATACGGCAAAGATGCCGGGGGCGGAGTTGGCGATCTGGATGGTGATGGCGTTGCTCTTGGTGTTTTGGTAAACCACGCGCAGCGTGGTCAGGCCGGTATTGACCGAAGAGGGCATCACCGCGTTGATTTGTCCGGGTGAAACGAAGATCGGGAAGGCCTGGGTAACCACGCTGCCCTGGGTGACGCTGATGGAAACTCGTCCCAGCGTGGACGAGAGGGGGAACGACAAGGCTGGGCTTTGCGCCGGCCCGAGGTTTTCGCCGAATACCGAAAAAATGCTGCCGCGCGCGATGGGTGCGTTGGGCAAACCGGGAGGCGCTAAAGACGCTGCGTTGACGGCGCCGCGATTGTAGAGGATGGGTTGCTGCGCCAACAAAGCACCGGCTGAGAAAAGCAGCGCCAGGATACGCATTGGTGCAGTCTACCACATAGCATCGCGGGAACAGGCAGAGAGAGCGAGAGAAGCGAACACCAGCATCAATGCAACGGGGCCCGCCACTGCTGAGTTCGCGGCTGTGTTTGCGGAAATCGTCATGGAGCAGTGAAACATGTCGCGTTCACACGATTGTGAACGCTGCACGCATGAGTGTTCCCTGCCCCCCGGCGGGGCAAGATGAGGTATGAAAACACACGCTTCGCTTCGTATTTTCGAGGGTGCGTGCGCCACAGGGATGGCCAGGCCATGCAATGGGTTGCGCGATAGTAGAAAGGCCCCCAGATCGGTTAAGCAACCCCGGGGGACCGAGCCGACCCGGGGTCCACACACAATGAGAAGATGGACGTGAATGAATGAAATCGGGCATCGCAGCCTGTTATCGCTAACGTGCGGGCTCGCGATCGCCGAGGCTGCATTGCCGGAGGCCCCCGCGTGAAGTGGCCGGCTCTCTTCCGGGGCATGCGGCCCTTCAATCGCGCCCGGGCCGGCCGCGATTGCGTCGCCGGAATCCAACTGGCGGCCATGAATATTCCGCAGGCGCTCGGATATACCAGCATCGCCGGGACGCCCGCCATTACGGGGTTCTACACGCTGCTGCTGCCGCTGCTGGCGTTCGCCACGTTCGGATCGTCGCGATACCTTGTAGTGGCCGCCGATTCCGCCACCGCCGCCATTCTGGCCGGCGGAGTCTCACCCATGGCGCCTGTGGCCAGCGCGCGGTACGTGGCGCTGGCGGGAATGGTGGCGCTGCTGACCGCGGGAATGCTGCTGGTGGCGCGGTTGCTCAAGCTGGGCTTTCTGGCCGACTTCCTCTCGCAAACCGTGCTGGTGGGCTTCCTCACCGGCGTAGGATTCCAGGTGGGGATTGCGGTGTTGGGGCAAATGCTCGGCCTGGAAAATCACGCCCACGGGACGGTGAACCAACTGGCTGCGGTCTTGGGCAATCTGCCTCAGGTGCACTTGCCCTCTATGGGGCTCTCCGCGGGAGTGGTGGCGGGCGTCCTCGCGCTCGGCAAGTTTGCGCCCAAGGTTCCCGCCCCTATGATCGCGGTGGCGGGCGCGGTGGCGGCTAGCGCGGCGTGGGACTTTGCCGGCCACGGAATCGGCGTCATCGGCCCGGTCGCCGGAGGGTTGCCGCATCTGGGCCTGCCCAGCGTGAGTTGGAAAGATATCAATACGCTGATGCCCGTGGCGGCATCGTGCTTTGTGATGATTGTGGCGCAGAGCGCGGCCACGGCGCGCGTCTACGCCGAGCGCCACCACCAGCGATTGGACGAGAATACGGACCTGGTGGGTCTCGCGGCGGCGAACGCGGCGGCGGCCTTGAGCGGGACGTTCGTGGTGAATGGGAGTCCCACGCAGACGGGCATGGTGGAAAGCTCGGGCGGAGAGAGCCAGGTGGCGCACGTTGCCACGGCCGCGGTGGTGGCGCTGGTGCTCCTCTTCCTCACCCACCCGTTGCAGTATCTTCCGAAATGCGTGCTGGGCGCGATCGTATTCATCGTGGCCATCCGGCTGGTAAACCTGCGCGGCATGTATAGCATTCGCCACGAGAGCCCCGGCGAGTGGGCGCTGGCGATGATCACGATGGCCGTTGTGGTGCTGGTCGGGGTGGAACAGGGAATCGTGCTCGCCATGGTGCTGTCGCTGCTCCGCATCGTGCGGCACAGCTATCGCCCGCACACGGCAGTCCTGATTCACGGCGAAGGGGGATTGTGGCAGTTGACTCCCGCGGTCCCCGGCGCCGTGACCGAGCCTGGATTAGTCATTTATCGTTTTGGGGCGGCGCTGTTCTACGCGAATGCCGGGCGGTTTTCCGATGAGGTCCGGGGCCTTGTGGGGCCGCATCCTTCGCCGATACGCTGGCTGGTGGTGGATGCCGGAGCGATTACCCGCGTGGACTACTCAGCCGCACGCATGGTGCGGGAACTGCAGCAGGATTTGGCCGATGGCGGCGTGGAGTTGGTGCTGGCCCACGTTCAATCGGACCTGAAGCCCGACTTGGAACGGCACCACCTAACCGGGGCGGTGGGTGAGGATCGGATATTCGACCGCCTGCGCCAGGCGCTCGATGCGTTCCACAAACTTGGCAAGGCGTAGGCGTTTCATGAATCCTCCTTCACTGGGGTGCTTAAACAATAGCGGAACAATCGCGGAGATCTCCAGGTTGACAGACGAAAGCGTCTGTCTCACAAGATCTCCGGGGTGACAGGGGCGAAAAACCACCTCGCACATCGGGAGATTCCCTGAGCGCCACGGGGTTTTTCATGAAATTTCGCGGGCCGAAGGCCCATCCCAACAGGGGCGAAAAACCCAGGCCTTCCGGCCGGTTGGCAAGCTGAAGCGTGCCCCACCTTCACTGCAGGAACTCGCCGAACCACTTCACTTCCTGATAGTAACGATGCACCATATCCCACGCCGGCCATCCGCCGTGATAGTTGCCCGGATAGCGGATGAATTTGGCGGGCACGTGACGCTTCTGCAGCGCGGTGTACATCTGCTCGTCCTCTTCGATGGGCACGCGCATATCGGCTTCGCCGTGCACGAACAGCGTCG
>Ga0182024_10021064_pt1 | contig 11863 bp, 10 predicted proteins | sample P32metaG_FD_120480 | JGI IMG/M metagenome (GOLD analysis project Ga0182024, IMG submission 120480) | Permafrost microbial communities from Stordalen Mire, Sweden - P3-2 metaG (Illumina Assembly) | ecosystem: Environmental > Terrestrial > Soil > Wetlands > Permafrost | place: Sweden: Stordalen... | reverse complement strand
GGAATCCGCGACCGCCAGCAGACGCGGGATTGACATTGGCGTTTGTGGGGACGCTGCCACTAGGAGAGCCCACATTTGCACGAGAGTTAGTATTAGTGGTTTGAGTGACCCCGGTCGAAAAGTTGGTGGGATTTACTCCAGGATGCAGGCCGCCGACATGCACATTCACGTTCGGTGCGGGGCCGCCTTGTGGTCCTGCCGACGAAGCAAAACGCGGCGAAATCAATGCGATCGCCACCAGCAAGATCAAGACAGCTGCCACAAAGCTAATTGAGATGATCCTGCCGTAAGTTGTTCTAAGTTTTTCCGGCGACATATAGTCCTGCCCGATCTGCCCAGGGTTCTTGAGATGCTAGCCAACCGCCCGATTCAGTATAACTATATGACTTCTAAACGCAGATTCGGGAAACAACAGCCCGAGAATTAGTATTACGCACTACCAACCGAGCGAATTTATTTTTGCAGATTATTTGCACCCTGACTTGGTGCCAACGGGCTGCCAATCTGTTGCACCCGAGTTGCCGGTTAGCCGGTGTAGCCTGAAACGAAGCCGATAAAGCACCCAGCCTCTTGACATTGCCACTTTTTCTAACTATTGTGACCCTGGAATTACTATCGTCTCCCGCGCAATCAGATCAGATGAAAAAAACTAACTCACCGATAGTTGCTATCGGTGCGATCTTCAGTCTCTACATCTACACGCAAGTCCCAGCAAGCGCGCAGCAAACGACAATGCAGTCGCCGGGGCTTCCGCAATACAATCAGACTACTGGCAGTTACTATCAGGGCACGGCCCGAGCTGCAGCAGCTAGACCGCAGCAAGCGTATCCACAGGGGTATCCGTACCCGGCGGCGGCGCCGCAAGGCTATCCAGCAGCACAACAAGGTTATCCAGCCCAGCAAGGCTATCCCGCCCAACAAGCCTATCCGGCACAACAAGGTTATCCAGCACAGCAAGGCTATCCCGCCCAACAAGCCTATCCGGCGCAGCAAGGTTATCCAGCACAGCAAGGTTATCCAGCGCAGCAACCGCAGCAGGGCTATCCAGCGCAGCAACCGCAGCAGGGCTATCCAGCGCAGCAACCGCAGCAGGGCTATCCAGCGCAGCAGGGCTATTCGGACCAACAGCGGAGCTATTCGCAGACGGCGCAGAGCGCTTCTTATCAATCGGCTGAAAGCCCGTATGATGCACAAGAACGCGCTATCCAACAATCCCAAATGCTCGACCAAGTCGAATCGGGTCAGAGCAAGATTGCTACACCTTCCGGCGATGCGATGGAACAACCAGAGCAAACGCCGAGCATGAAAGGCAAAATTTCCAAAACAGGATTGGGCGGCGCGGTGAGGACAGCCGGCAGGATAGTCGGCTACGGCGCACTGGTAGCATTGCCCGTCACAGCGATTGCACTGATCAGTCGGTCCGCAGCCAGTCGCGGTATGCCGATGATGGCACCGGGAATGGGCATGGGTATGCCGGGAATGGGCATGGGTATGCCGGGAATGGGCATGGGCATGCCGGGAATGGGCATGGGCATGCCAGGAATGGGCATGGGTATGCCGCAGTTACTGAATGGGGTGCGCTAAGTCCCGCGGCGCCACTCGAGGCACCCAATACCGCAGCGGCTTGCCATCAAATACGGTGAGCTGATCCGACTTGGATCCAAGTGCCGCTTTGAGATGGCATATCTCTCGATGCAGGCAGAGCGTCAAGTTATGAACAGCCGTCACCTGATTATGCTGGTACGTGCTCAAGCAATCAGACAAATCGATGGCATCACCAATCGATACGCGCACCATCTCTGGTGTCGTGCCTGAGTACTTGATCGCCACAGGCACAATTGGCACATTCAATCCATTCGCGGCACACTGCAAGGCGATCCGTGCTGCCCCTTTTTTGAAGGAATGCGTCGAACCATCGCGAAAAATATCGCCCTCAGGAAAAATTACAATCGGCTCCGACTTCTTCGCTTGATTGCGCATGAAAGAAAGAAGATCCAATCGCGGGTCTGCGGGAAACGCACCGATCGCTCTCAAAAGCAACCCTTGCAGCCCTTTCAGTTCATTAGGTGAAACCATAAAGTTTGCCGGACGCTCAATCACTTGCTGCACAACCGGGCCATCCCATCTGGCTGAATGATTGGCAATCAAAATGAATGAACCTTCCGGCAACCGTTCACGCCCGGTGATTTCGAATTTGACAAAATGTTTTTTCACGCTGATTCGATTGATAAAGTTCAAAATCGCGTATGTAATCCAACTCTTTCTGTCTACCGGGGAACGCTTGATTCTTCTCAATTTCATGTCAGCATCCTTTCGAGCCCCCACAGCTTCGGGGGCTTGTTCTGTCTTTTCCACCTAATCAGCTTAGCGCCGCGGTTCGTTAAGACGCATCGGCAGAAAACACTTTTATGACTGTGTCGTATCAGCAAGTCGATGCTGCGTTTTGGCATAGACAGCAGCCAGTCTACGCAGACAGCAGGCAGTCGTAGACAGTCATTTCGAGCGGAAAGAGCGCAGCGAGTGGAGTCGAGAAATCTCTCGGACCGTTGCCGTGCCTGAATTAAGGCTGCTGCGCAGCGTTATGAGAGATCTCTCCACTACGCTACGCTCCGGTCGAGATGACAGACGATATTACTTCGAGATGACGACGGACACTGCTTCGGTGACTCATCTTACCGACGCTAACTACGCTCGTCCTACCTACGCTACCGACGCGCCATCAGGACGTAATAAATCGTGCCCGAAGTGGCCAGACCGACAAACCAGGCGTAGTCATACAAAGGTTTCAGCGGCGGAAAAAATGCCCCCACCCAGGCGAACAGGCAGCCAACAACGGTGGCCACTACAGCTTTCCAATTCCAGCCGGCCGAATATTTGTACTCCCCCTCCTGTAGATAGAGATCGGCCAGAGCCAAATTCTTTTTACGCACTAGCCAATAATCGGTGATCAACACTCCGGCAATTGAGCCGAGCCCGCCTGAGTATCCGAGCAGCCATTTAAATATGAATCCATTGGGATCGGCGATCAGTTTCCACGGCTGCATCAATAATCCAAGCACGCCAGTGATCAGGCCGCCCGTTTTGAAACTGATCCAGCGAGGGAAAGCATTGGCGAAATCATTGGCGGGCGAAACGACGTTGGCGGCGATGTTCACCGAAAGAGTGGCCACTGCAACAGTAAACATTGAGATCGCAATCACCGCTGGATTGTCAAACAACCCAATTAATTGCACAGGGTCCCAAAGTTTATCCATGGAAACGTTTGGATAAATGCTCTGTGCCGCCGAAGTGATCACAACACCCATAGCGGCAAAAGTTGTCATCGCAGTCGGCAAAGCGATCACCTGACCGATCGTCTGCTCCCGTTGGCTGCGGCCGAACCGCGTGAAGTCAGGCATGTTCAGCGAGAGCGTCGCCCAGAAACCGATGATTGCTGTCAGCGAAGGAATAAACACCGGCATAAATTCGGCAAAGTTGGTGAATTTTCCCGGTTTGTTCAACAAATTGCCGAGTCCGTGTGCGTTCGAAACCGCCCAGAAAAGCAAGACCGCCGTCATCACCATCACGAACGGGGCGGCGAATCCTTGAAACCGCTTGAGCAGATCCATGCCCTTATAGATGATCAAGATATTGATGCCCCAAAAAATCAGGAAAGAGAGCCATTGTGTGGGAACGCTGCCTTCGATTGTGCCGCTGCCGAGCAGCGTCGCCCAATGCGGAACCAGCGCGCACAAACAGTGGTGCAAAGCGGAGCCGCCAATCCAGCTTTGAATGCCGAACCATCCGCATGCCACCAGCGCGCGCATGATCGCCGGCAAGTTGGAACCGTTGGTGCCGTAAGCAGCTCTGGCGAAGACCGGGAAAGGGATACCGTAGTTGGTGCCGGGATGCGAATTCAACAAGATCGGAATCAGCACAATTATGTTGCCGAGCAGGATGGTGATCACCGCCTGCCACCAGTTCATCCCCGATGCCATCAAGCCGGATGACAACATGTATGTCGGGATGCACGCGGACATTGCCACCCAGAGAGCGGCATAGTTGTATGTCGACCAGGTTCGCTTCGCCACCGGAATAGGTGCCAGGTCGTGATTGTAAAGGCTGCTGGACGTAATGCAGCGCTCATCTTGAAGCTCTACTCGGCCATCGTCCTGTTGCACAACCGCGGTCGAAAACAAAGATTGGTCGCCAGGTGTTGCGCGCGCGATATCATCCATAGTAAAAAGACCTTGCTGTTGTTGCGGGCGAGAGTGCACGAAACAATATACTTGGTCAGCTGCCGCCGTGTCACTCTCGGTTGGCTTGACGGCAGGCAACCCAGCAGCGACAGCAGTCGTCCGGTTCGCAAGACGCGCATGAAAGAGGTTTCTATGGCATCACAGATAAAAATTCCAGACCGCGCGGAGATGGAACGCTTCATGAAAGAAGCGATCGCCGAGGCGAGAATGAGCTTTGACGAGGGTGGCGTTCCGATCGGTTCGGTGTTGGTCAAAGATGGTGAGATCATCGCCAGAGGCTACAATCGCCGCGTCCAGCACGGCGATCCGACGGCTCACGCCGAAATCAACTGCATCAGAAATGCCGGCAGACTTGGCGATTATCGAGGCACAGTCATATATTCCACCCTCATGCCCTGTGCCATGTGTGCCGGAGCTGCCATACAGTTTCGCGTGCCGATCGTGGTGGCAGGCGAAGATCGCACATTCCAGAGTTCGAGGCAATGGATGGAATCAAACGGTGTCACGGTCGTGGATCTGGACCTGGACGAATGCTACGACCTGCTTCAGCTTTTCTCTAATATGAAACCTGATGTCTGGAAAGAGGACATAGGCGAGCTCTAAACGCTGTTGTGACAAGGCTTCACACTGTTTTCTCGCGGCCCTCGGCAATTTCGGCAAAAAGTGGTAGAACAGAGTAAGGAAAGGGAGGCATTATGAGAGCATCTACGACAGTTTCTCCTCCGGCATCCAAACGCAAACGCACCTCTGCCAAGGCATCCGCCAGTGTGCTTGCTACTTGCCCAATGAACGGAGCGGGCTGGTGCCCCTATCCGTTCTCTCCAGCACAATTGCAAAAGCGGCTAGAGGCTAAAGCCGCTGCCGCTCAAGAGCAAAAAGTGAAAACCAAATCCGCCAAATAAGAGCTCAGACGCCAGCCAGAGCATAAATTATTTGTTTGCCGTTGTGTCCCAGTTGACTCAGCTTAAGCAGCTGCGGGACGTTGCGGCTTCCAGGTGACGCGGCAGACGCCGTTCTTGCAGCAATCGTTCTGAGTGCTGCCAGCTTCATAAGCGTTGCTTTGCGATGCGGATTGAGTTTCTGTGGGGATCTTAAACTCAACTGTTTTTGCCATTGGTGTTCGGTTATCGCTTGACTCTAAAATCTGGTGCGTATCCATGGCTTGTACTCCGGTTCCCTTTCGATGGCAAGATGATACTTTTGAAATTCAGATTGGTCGATTGGGGAAACTACTAACCGATGCGTAAGTCTCCCACGCCGGGATTCACAAAAATTAGCCGGGCGGCTATTGGAATTTATCTGTTGCTTTTCTGTCTGCCTGTAGGCTGCGAGCCGCTACAGCTGCGGATCGAGCACAAAGAAATGATGCCGTCTGTCAGCCCGGAGCTGCGTCCAGGATCCAAATTCAACTTAAATATTACCCAAGAGGCGGCAAACAACATCTGGGTCAAGATCCCGGCCTGGCTAGCCGGAACGTGGTTGGTCAACACCGAGACCACGGTGTTCCGGCAAGACTGCCGCACCGGATCGACGTCCGCCAGTCCGACACTGTTCACCGCCAAGAGTCGTTTCACCTACGGCAAACAGCGAGACCGCGAAGGCGGAATCTGGCATTACCTCGGTGTTCCTTATTGTTCTTCCACCGACTTTCCCACCTTCACCGAATACCATCAGGTTTCTTCTAAGGAATGCGTCGCCAACAGTCCAAATAGCATTTCGCTCAAAACGCAGTTCGATGTAGTCCGTGTCAGCAAAAGCACGCGCAAAGTGATTGAAACCTTGCAGCAGGAAAGCATAACCACCTACGACTTCGTCAACGTGGACGAGCTGGCGATGAAATCGAGTACGAAAGTGTTCGATGACCTCGGTATCGCCAGAAACGTGGTCCGCAACCAGGCGGTGGTCAGCCGCGCCGAGCCGTTCGCCCAGATCGATGCGGAGGACGGCAAGAATCTGCACGAGTTATTCCGCCAGTTCCTGCTGGCAAAGAACCTGACAAGCCTGCTGCCTGATTAACACATCGGTCTTGGAAAATAGGATTTTAGACAGAGAACAACCATGGGCGCAGAATGGTGGGAATACACAGCTCCTTCTGCGGAAAAGATTCGTCTCTGATACTTCGCAGCGCAGGCCCAACGCAAGGGTTGCCCACAATCCATTGGCGGTCTTACCAATAGTCGCCGAGCGTTCTATCACTTCCTTTTTGCTGGTCGGTCCCGGCCTTGCTTTTGGTCGGGATACTTGTGAACAGTTTCCGAAGGAGCTATTACTTGCATCAACTTCTCGAATTTTTTGTCGAAATATTGGCGTGCGTCCTCTGACACGATTGGTCTGCCACCAGCCTTATGATGGAAATAGAAGATGAAATCGATTACTTCGCCCTGACTGATATCTAGGTTCTTAGCCAAGCTTGCGATACCACTTTTGGTGCCTGGTCTAATCTGAACGTGAAAGTCAACCCCACCTTTAGCAGGTCTGCCAACTTTGCTATATCCAGCCACGTTGCCTGCTCCCAAGTCATCGTAAATGTCGTCCAGCATTTCATTGAAATGGGCTACGGCCTTGGCTTGCGTCTCACCGATTCCTGCGGTGCGAGGAAATAAAGGCGATTCTGCCACATAACAATCATCTTCTCGACTCCAGTAACTGACCAAGGTTCTACGAATGGATTCCTTGCTTATCATGATTCGCCCCCGATGGCGTTCAGAAAAATTTTCACGTAAATAGGCTTGACCTCTTGCTTGCCGTGAGTAACGGCGACTATGCACACGGTCTTACCATCTGAGGACTTTACCTTCCATTCTTTCCTGCCTCTTTCAAGAAAGCAGTCATATTGCCGCAAGAGCTTTTCAAAGTCTCTCCTTGAAATTGGTCGCATGTACCACCTGAACTCATCATAAGTCAATCCGGCAGAAAATACAATATTCAGTACAGAAAAATACAATTATTTCTTTGTCTGCAAAGATTCTCGCAAAGAGATTGCATTTAAACACTGTGGAATTATGCAAGCAAAAAATCGGCGGCGGCTGCTCAATCAACCGGGATTTCGGCGTCTGTGTGTCTGTGCATTTGTCGGCCGCCGAAGCTGCTCAAGAACTCTCGGGGCTCAAATGAAAAGGTCGCGTATCTGCGCGCTGCACTCGAAACCGTCCATCTAGGGCATCTCGCAGTCCATCAAAATTGCCGCAAAGGTATTGGCTTTTACCTTTTCGAGCGCTGCAATGCCGTCGGCAGCCTCTTCGGCTTCAAAACCAAACACGTGACGCAGAGCCAATGCAGTTCCTTGTCTTACGATGTTCGTGTCATCGACAACAAAGCTGTAAGCTACTTGACAGTTACGGGAACGACGATTCCGTCAGGCAGTTGGGAGCTAAGGTGGCTGAGCGAATGGACCTGTATAAGTGAGTGGGATAATTGCTCGTTGCCAGACCGTTCGCCTGGATGACGAATCAACGATCTTTATCGTGCTGTGGGTGCTATAGCTGTAAGGAATCGATGGTTCCGAATCGCCCTCCTCGAGCAAATACATGGTATGTCCATCTAAGGCTCGACTTTGTTGTACAGCACTTCCCGGTGCAGCCCCATGCAAGCTTTTATCGTCCGGCAACGTAAATGACATTCGTTCTACTGGCTTCATATTACCTGTGTGGCAATCCATCAAGACAACACCCGTTGAGGTATTGGGCGGTACCGCCCAAACGCTTTGCCCTGGCTTGGGTGCTGCGCCTCTACCAATACCAGGGAAATATGCTGACCATTGTACGATCAGTCTGTTTTCGTCACCACAGACCTCTGCTCGATAAACTCGAGGGCGCGAGCCGGTAGCTCCAGGTAGAATTCCGCTAACCAGTATCTCTTTTCCTCGCCTATCAAATACATGCACTCTCGCATCAACGCTGAAAGCGACGAGCGAGGATCCGACAACGCCAATGGGAATCTGCGCGGTTTGCGTTTTCCAAAGGTCCTTGCCGTCGCTCAACCTGAGTGCGACGATACCGGAGCCAACGTCACGAAAGAATCCAATTGAGCCATCATGTGTTGCTATTCCACCTGGAACAAGCAGCCGCTCAGGCGTACAATTATCGGCTGCACTAACTTGCATCGTCGTCCATAGAACCGAGTACTGCGTCAACACAATGGCGACGACCATGCCCAAAATAATCGATCGACTGGTCTGACCGACGCGCACAGTATCACGATCTTTGCAGATTCTAGATTGCCAGCGATTGGAATAGATCGTGGCTGAGATACGCTTTTTCATTCCACTACCATCACTCTTTGGCTGGACGGAACGGTTGAAATGAGAGAAATGGTGAGCCTTGCCAGACGCCGACCGATACTGTCAACGGTCCGGCGGGATCGAGTTGAAGGCGGAGCGCTTTGTCAGACGACGAAATTTGCTTGATCACCGAACCGCAGATCCAGCTCCAGTCGACGCTGCAGACCGCCTCGTTCAAGGCGGGCAAGTCGCCTGCTGCGACGATAGAGGAGCTAATCGACGGGTTTCCATCTGCGTCGACCGCTTCCAATGAAATGCCATTGCCGTCGTTCAGCGCCAGCGCGAAGTTGCGCAGGCTGCTGTTGCCGCTGACTATGGATTTGCCGATCAGCTTGTCTGTTTCAATCATGTTTTGCATAAGCCTTCTGAGCGCTTTGCTGGAGAGATGCAACGTCCTGCTGTGGAAAGGATTCGTCTCTGAAAACTTCTAAGCCATCCAGCAAAGTCAGCACCACCTTCGCTTTGTGGATCTCCGCCGGTTCGATGGCGAAAAGATTCTCGTCGATGACAATCAGGTCCGCGGCTTTTCCTGGCTCGATGGAACCGGTCTCATGCTCTTCGTGATTGACGAACGCACCGTTAATCGTGTAAGCCGCCAGCGCATCCGGCAGAGCCAGCTTCTCGTCGGGCAGCAGCGGCGCCTGCTTATTCGGCTCGATTGATTGGCGAGTTACTGCCACTTCAATTTCATCGAGTGGATTCATTGTCGTCACAGGCCAGTCGCTGCCACCAGCTACGGTGGCACCGGATCTGTAGAGGCTGCCGAACAGATACAGGCGTTTGCATCGCTCAGGACCGATCAAAGGCACCGTGCAAGAAACGATATAGGGGTCGTTGAACGCCCAGAATGGCTGGCAGTTGGCCACCACCCCCAGTTCGCGGAACCTCTGGATGTCGGCGGGAGAAATCAACTCCAGGTGCGCAATCTCATGACGTAGTTGAGCGCTGTCAGCAAACTCGGCACCTTGAAAGGCATCGAGCGCATCGTGGACCGCCTGATCGCCTATCGCATGCACGTGCACCTGAAAGCGTGCCAGACTGAGCATTGCCACCAGTTTAGCCAGATCTGCGGCCGTGTAATTAGGAATGCCGCGGCAGCCGGGGCGGTCGCTGTAGGACTGACTCAAAGAAGCTGTATGCGCCTCAATCACACCATCGGCGAAGATCTTCGCCGATGTGGCACGCAAGCGTCCCTGCGTAAATTTAGCGCGCACGCGTTGCATTTGTTCCACTTGACCCGGACCAAGCTCCGGGTCAGTGTGCAAGGCCGCCACCACTTTCAGCGACAGTTTGCCGCGGCGCTGCAACTCGAGGTAGGCATTGAGCACGTTGGCATCAGCATCCGCATCTTGCACGGAAGTAATGCCAAAACGATTGGCTAGCTCGACGGCTCTGGTTAAGCCTTCGATGCGGTCTTTGTCGGTAGGCTGCGGCATAACATGCTGCACTAATTGAACAGCAGACTCGCGCAAGGTGCCGGAGGGTTCGCCATTTGCGTCTCGCTCGATCTTGCCGCGCGGTGGATCCGCTGTCTCTTTCGTGATACCGGCGGCCTTTAAAGCCAGGGAGTTTGCCCAGGCGGAATGATAATCCTGAGAGAAGAGAAATGCCGGGCGATCGGATACAACACGATCGAGATCGACCTTCGACGGGTTGGCGTCAGGGAAGAGAGGTAAAGCCCAACCGCTGCCTTGTACGGTTGGTTCCGCTTTATGCGCTTGTGCATAGTCTGCAATCAGCTTGAGGGTTGCGTCTTTTGTCGCTGCATCATCGAGTTTGCATTCGGACAGGTGCACGCCGCCATCCATCAAATGCACGTGCGAATCGTGAAATCCGGGCAAAACCATGCGTCCGCCAAGCTCTTGCACATGCGTGCCGCTGCCCAGGTACTTCTGGGCACCCAGATCGCTGCCGACATAAACGATTTTGTCGTTGCGAATGGCAACCGCTTGCGCCCACGAGCGCGTCGCATCCATCGTATAAATGTGCCCACCGATCAAGACCAGATCGGCTTTATCGGAGGAACTCGGTGAAGATTGCTCAACAGCGGACTTGTCGGTGAAAGCCGGTGGCGATTGCTCTGCGGCTTTCGCCTGATGTCCCCCAGAGCAAAAGAGCAAAAGTGAAACAAACAAAGATAGCTTTTTGTGATTCAGCATTTTATAAAAGCAAGGAATACGATCGCGATCAAGAAGTATAAAGGACGATGGCTAAATACGGCGGCTAAATTTGTGACTGAAGTTGCTTATGACGTGGTTGTAATCGGCGCAGGCGGCGCCGGGATGATGTGCGGCTTGCAAGCAGGTCGGCGAGGGCGCCGCGTTGCCTTAATCGATCACTCCAGCAAAATCGGCCGAAAGATTCTGATTTCAGGAGGAGGGCGCTGCAACTTTACGAATATAAACACGACAGCGGCAAATTTCGTTTCCAAGAATCCACATTTCGCCAAGTCTGCGCTGGCCCGTTATACACCCGATCACTTCATTGAGATGGTCAAAGCGCATCGCATCAAATTCCACGAGAAGAAGCTCGGGCAGCTCTTCTGCGATCGATCGGCTCAGGAGATCGTCGACCTCTTAATCGATGAATGCGAAAGCGCCGGCAACGAGTTTATTCTGGATTGCACGGTGAAAAGCATCGAAAAGGCGGACGGCTTTATCATCAAGACCACCCGGGGAACGTACAGCGCCGAGTCGCTGGTAATTGCCACAGGCGGATTGTCGATTCCCAAAATCGGTGCCACCGGATTTGGTTACCAGATCGCTCGGCAGTTCGGCTTGCGCATTGTGCCGACAGCGCCCGCGCTTGACGGTTTTAATTTCAGTGCCACAGACTTGAAGCAGTTTGCAGAGTTGCCCGGCGTTTCCATCGATACCATTGTCTCTTGCAACCAGGCGTCGTTTCGCGAAAACATTCTTTTCACACACACCGGACTGAGTGGTCCGGCCAGCCTGCAAGCATCTCTCTACTGGAATAAAGGTGACACGATCGAGCTGGATCTTCTGCCTGAATTCGATGTATCTGCCTGGTTGGCAGAAAAGCGCGCCAACGGGGGCAAAGCGGAGATCAAGAACATGCTGGCAGAACTGCTGCCCAAACGATTCGCAGAAAAATTCTGCGAAACCACCGGATTCATGTCGCCATTGAATCAGTTGAACGAATCGAAGCTCTCGGCTTTCAGCCAGGCGCTGCATGCCTGGCAGGTGAAACCGGAGGGAACCGTCGGTTATCGCAAAGCTGAGGTCACCAGAGGTGGTATCGACACAGATGAGCTGTCGTCGAAAACAATGGAAGCCAAAAAAGTACCAGGCTTGTATTTCGTCGGCGAAGTAGTCGATGTAACCGG
>Ga0182024_10021063_pt1 | contig 11863 bp, 8 predicted proteins | sample P32metaG_FD_120480 | JGI IMG/M metagenome (GOLD analysis project Ga0182024, IMG submission 120480) | Permafrost microbial communities from Stordalen Mire, Sweden - P3-2 metaG (Illumina Assembly) | ecosystem: Environmental > Terrestrial > Soil > Wetlands > Permafrost | place: Sweden: Stordalen... | reverse complement strand
GCGGACCCGACGGTGCCGTACACGCAGTCGGTGCGGCTTCAGAAGGCGCTGGACGCCGCGGGCGTGCCTAACGAACTCGTCACGATTCCGGGGGGCAAGCACGGTCAGTTCGGCCGCGAAGAAATGGACATGATCTACGCGCATATCTGGACGTTCTTAGGAAAGTACCTGCCGAAGTCGGGCGCGTAAACCCATTGAGAAAAAGCTTGTTGCATGGCAGAGCTCTAGCTAATTCCTGATGAACGCGCGAACCGTGACAATCACTAACCATCGAAGCTTAACGCGTTCTGACTCACGCAGCGGCAACTCGGATCCTGTCAACACGCAAAATCACCGCTTCGCGCATGATCCACACCACTGATCTATTGCAATTTCCTCGTATCGTGTTAAGAGTGAAGTGCGAAATGTAAGTAAGCTGGGTTGGCTCAAGGCGTTGGAAAGCCGCGGCTAATCGGTACACGACGGGAAACAGAATTCATTGCAAGTGAATGAAAACAAAGAGCGGGAAGTTCTAATCGGTACAGATTCGGCGATTTTTAAACGCGCCACGAAAGGCACAAACGCATTGAAATTGAAAGGAAGCTTCCGTCCGGCAAAGAAGCGTTCTTCTTTTCTCTCCGCAAAGAACATCCCTCCGAACGAACGACTCATCCTGGCCCTCGACGTTCCCAGCGCGGACGAAGCCCGCAAGGTCGTCGAGCAATTGGGCGACACGGTCGTTTTTTACAAGCTTGGACTTCAGTTGTTCATGGCGGGCGGATATTTCGAGTTGATCGACTGGCTCAACGAGCACAACAAGAAAGTTTTCGTGGACCTGAAATTCTTCGATGTGCCGGAAACCGTGAAGAACGCCGTAAGCCAGTTGAAAAAGCGGAAACCCTTTTTTGCCACCGTGCATGGCAACGACGAAATCATGAAGGCCGCCGCGTCGGAGAAAGACGGGATCAAGATTCTTGCGGTCACCGTTCTCACCAGTCTGGACCGAGGAGATTTGAAGGACTTGGGCTTCAAGTGCGACGTGAAAAATCTCGTTCTTTCCCGCGCCAGGAGGGCGCTGGAATTTAACTGCGACGGCGTTATTTCCTCGGGGCTCGAAGCGCCCATGCTCAGGAAAGAACTGGGCGACCGCTTGTTGATCGTGACTCCCGGCATACGTCCCGTCGACAACACGGAAAAAAAACCGAAAGACGATCAGAAGAGAACCACCGATGTGGAAGAAGCCTTCGAGAACGGCGCCGATTACATTGTGGTCGGCAGACCCGTACTGAAGGCCTCCGATCCGGTTGCCGCAGCGAAAGCGATCCAGCAACGCATCGCAAAATTGTTTGCCGTGCAGTAGCGTTTCTATTTTGGCGGGTGCCTCATCCTCGGTTTGTGAGGGTGGGGCCTTTTCCTGCTTTCCAGCACCCGGTCCATAACGCGCGCTTGTTGCCACCGCGCCTGTTTGTCATTCCGAAACTAAACGAAGTTCGCTCTTCGCGCTCTGCGAGACCGCTCTACAAAAGAACCAAGCGCCTGAAATCTCCTTTTCTACATAACTCAAGAAAACCACAGGGCGGGTTCAACGCGAAGGGCAGCAGGTGCCGGGAGGAATCGGGTTGCCGTGGGGACACGTTTTCGGATGTCCGAGGAAGGTGCAGATGCGCTGGTCGAGTTCGGGGCTGATGATGTGTTCGAACTTGCATGCGTGCGAATCGGCTTCCGAATCGGCCACGGAAAACGTGTCCGTCAGCAGGCGCTCGGCAAGCCTTCGCCGCCGGACGATGTCGCGGGCGCGATTTTCGCCGTGTGCGGTGAGTGAAACGCGGCTGTCGCGGACTTCGAGCAATCCTAGATCTTTCAGCCGGGAAATCAAGGGCGCCGAATCCTCTTTGCCGCTTTCCCGGATGCGGCCGAGTTCGGGCGTCACGCCTTCTTCGTCGTAGAGCCAGACCTGTTCGAGCAGGTGGTCGAAGTCAACTTCCTCTGCCGCCGAAATTTCGGTGATTTTCACGAGGCGGCCGTGCGCCAGTTCGATGCGTCGGTCCGCGAGGTTTCCGATGGACGCAGCATGCGTCACCATCAGGATCGTGTGTCCTTCCGAATGAAGCTCGCGCAACAGTTGAAGCACGATTGCTTCGTTGGCTTCGTCCAGATTTCCCGTGGGTTCGTCGGCGAGGATCAGCTTAGGATGATTGATCAGCGCGCGCGCCACGGCCACGCGCTGCTGCTCTCCACCGGAAAGCCGCGCCGGAAGATGCGTGACGCGGTCGGCCAGCCCGACGCGCGTTAAGGCCGCGCGCGCTTCTTTCTCGTCCGTCGTGCTGTGAAAATATTGCGCGAGCATCACGTTTTCGAGTGCCGTCAGGTACGGCACGAGATGAAACTGCTGAAAAACGAATCCGATTTTCTCCGCGCGGAAGCGCGTGAGCCCCGCTTCGTCGAGCCGGGCAACGTCGGTGCCATTCACAGTTGCCTGTCCCGATGTCGGCGTGTCGAGCCCCCCGAGAATGTTGATGAGCGTCGTCTTGCCCGAGCCCGACGGGCCCATGATGGCGATCCATTCTCCTTCTTCAACTTCGAACGACACGCCGTCGAGCGCGCGCACGTTCGCGAATTGCTTGGTGAGGTTTTCCAGTTGGACCAGCGTTGCCATTTGTTCGCGTCGGGAGCGCGTATTAGAAGCGCGTGTCAAACTCCTCGCCCCGCGTCAGAATTCTTGTGCTACTCGCCTCGCAAAATCACCGCTGGTTTCACTTTTCCCAGCAGGCGCAGCGGCAAAGCTCCCGCCATTGCCACCGCCACCATGAGTCCAATGGTCACGGGAAAAGTTTCCCAGCGCGGAGTGATGGAAGTTCCAAACACTCGTTCTCCCATCCATTCGGAAAGTCCCACGCCCGCGAGACAACCGATGAAACCGCCTACGGCGCCGAGCACGCCCACTTCCGCCAGGAACAATGCCACGATCCGCGAAATCGAACCGCCGAGGGCCTTCATGAGTCCCACGTCTTCGCGGCGCTCCACCGCGAGAGCCGCCATGGTCGCAAGGACGCACAGCGCCGTGAGCACGAGAATCAAAACTATCATCGAAACGATGAGCAACTGCGTGCGGCCGAGAAGCCGGCCCTCGGCTTCCGTCACTTGCCGGATGGGCCGCACATCGAAATCCGGCAGCGCGTTGGCGAGTTGCGCGGCATATAGCGAGATGCCCGCGCTGGTGCCGCTTACACTCAGCTGGACCAGCTCAATTTTTCCCCGTAATCCGGCGAGGTTCTGCGCTACAGGCAAGCTTACGAAGACTTGATTGTCTTCCGTTCCACCCGCGTCGACTACGCCCGCGACTGTGAGTTGCGCGCTTCTCGCGAGATACGTGAATTCCAGATGTTCGCCGGGCGCGAGGCCGAGTTGCCGCGCCACGTTCCGGCCTACGAGGCAATGTTCGTTGTCTTCACGCGAGCCGACCCAGCCGCCTTCCAATTTCCACGTAGGCTCAAGATTGCGCGCTTGGTCAAGCCACGTTCCCGCCACAACCACTGGTGTGTTCATCGCGCGCGCGACCACATAGAGATAAGGAGCGGCTGCTACCACGTCCGGCGTTCTCTCGCGCTCGACCGCGGGCAACACCGCGCTTTCATCGATCAAACTCAGGGATGCACCGGAAGTTGCAGTCGGAACGCCAGGCTCTGCCGTTTGCGAATTCTGCCGCGAAGAAATCACAAGGTTGGCGCCCAGCGTGCGAAATTCCCGCGTGAGCTTGCGCCCAATATCGAGATCCAGATTGATAAGCGCGGACGTTACCGCGCCGCAGCTCATTACCGCGACCAGCGCAACGGCAAGCCGCCCGCGGCTTCCGCGAAGCAGTTGCAACAGCAGGCGACCGAACATTACTCGCCCCGCAGAATCGGCGCGGGATTGAAATGCGCCGCTCGCCGCAAGGGAATCAGGCTGCCCGCAATCGCCACGATGGCCGCGAGGCCGAGAATCACGGGCAGCAGAATCAGGCGCGGGGCCGCCGGCGTTCCAAACACACTCGCGCCAAGAATCCGCGCGAGGCCGACGCCGAACAGAAACCCGATTGCGCCGCCGGCGATTGCCAGCATCAACTGCTCCGCCAGAAAAATCCCTCCCACGAGCGCATTGGTCGCGCCAATCGCTTTCATGATCCCGATTTCGGCGCGCCGCTGAAGCACCGTTGCCGCCGAAGTAGCCGCCACCGCGAGCGCCGCCGCGATCAGCGCGGCGAGAGTCACGATCCAGAGCAGCGTGCTCACGCGCGAGAGAACCCGGCCTTCTGTTTCCGCCACGCGGCGAATCGCACGCACATCCGTGCCGGGCAGCACTTGTTCGATCTGGTAGCTGATCGAGGAAATGTAGGGCGAGCAGAACCACTGGTCGTATTCGGTTGGCGTAAGCGAATGCGGGTCGCGCTCGGCGAGTGCATCGGCGGGTTTCGTGAGCGCGCTCACGTAAAGCTGACGAATCTGCCCTGGGTGTCCCGAGAGTATTTGCGCCACGGAAAGCGGCGTCAGCAAAGCGTTGTCTTCGGAATCGCCTGTCGAAACGATTCCCACCACCACCAGCGGCCGCAGTTCAGGTTGCCGCCCTGAGCCGTTCTGCGCGGCTGCATAGATCGTTTTGCCGATTGCGATCCCACCCGGATAGTTGGCCGCGAGCGTGGAACCAACCACGCATTCGTTCGCGTCATCGGTAAACCAGCGTCCTTGAATTTGCCACCACGGATGCGTGGTCCTCGCGCCGGTTTTGAAACTGGTACCGTCGGGGATGGGCACTTCGTGCTCGTACCACGTGCCAATCAGTGTTGTTTGGGTTGGCGGTCCGTCTTCCGAGGTGCGGATCGAAGCAGGCACGTCGAGAAATGGCGTGAAGCCGAGAATGTTGTGGCGCCAGAAAATCGTCTTCAGCTTGCCGAGTTTATCTTCGGGCAAGTATGCGCCTTCATCCACCGGGCGGTAATCGACGCCTCCGATTTCAACCGGCAATGTATCTGACTGAGGTGTCACCAGGAGATTCGCGCCCAAAGCGCGGAATTCCCGCGCCAGCCGGTCTCCCACTTCGAGCGCGATCGTCAGCGTCGCGGTGGCAACAGCCATGCCCACAACCAGTGCGGCAGCCGTCAAGATTTTTCGCCGCGGGTTGCGGACGAACGATTCTCCCACCAGGCGAGCGAACATTTTAGGAGTGGATCCCGTGGGCGGCGTGGGCAAGCGCCGAAAGATCGACGATCACCTCGCCCCCTTGCACGCGCGATTTCACGGGGATGGGGTTGCACCCTCCGCTTTCCCCGATCGACGGAATGTAAATCGTGGCGCCGCAATTCCGGCAAACGACGTTCAGCCCTTCCTGCCGGTAACCCACCGGGCCGCATATCTGGCAGGCATCGAGGGCCATCGCGTAGTCGCCGTTTTGTTTATGGATCACGAGAAAGCGTATCACCGAGCCGTTTACGTCCGTGGTATAGAAATGCAAACTCGAATCCGTGAGCTCCGATAACGGCACGCGGACTTCATTGTTCCGCGCAACCAGCGGCTGCGCCTGCACCGGGGCGGCCATGGCGCGCGCGTAGACGAATTCCGCGGCGAGAGACAGTACCACCAGCACGCACAAAATCGCCGCCGCAAAGCTCCATCGCCGCTGACTGCGGAATTCCCATTCGCGCATCCGGCGCTCGGCGGGATTCAACGCCTCATCCACAATCGGCTTCCGCGCGCGGAACCACTCCCGCAGAACCGCCAGCGCCGCGGCCCCCAAAATCACCACGAAAAAGAAAACTTCGTTGCGCACGATCGGCCCAATCGTGGCCATTTCCGTCTTGCTGGACCATATCCAGGTCGCTTCGCTCAGTTCGTGCAGGCCGGTAAGCGCCAACTGAAAGGCCACCACCATCAAGATGATCGTCGTGACGGAAAAGAAGCGATGGAGTGGAATCCGCAGCGTGCCCTGGAAAAAGAAAAGCCCTACGCACACGGCCACGCCAATGCCCAGTGCCGTGCCGATCCAGACCTGCACGCCGGCGCTTGAGAGCTCCACAGCGCGCAGGATCAAAACCAATTCCGCGCCTTCGCGCACGACCATCAGAAACACAAATGCCGCGATGCCCCATCCGGCAGCGCTAGTGGATTGCCGGGCGTAGGCTTCCACGCGCTGCTCGATTTCCCGCTTGAGATGGCGAGCCACCCGATTCATCCAGATGATCATGGTGACCACGAGCGCGGACGCGACCAGCATCAGCAGCCCTTCGAACCCGTCCTCGCTGATGCTCCATCGCTGCAATAAAATGGCGGCGGCAATTGAAGCCGCGCAGGCCGCAGCCACGCCGCCCCACGCGTACGGTATGAGAGCGCGGCGACCGGTGCGGTTTAAATAGACGAGGACGATGCCGACGACAAGCGCGGCTTCCACACCTTCACGGAGAGCGACCAGGAGGGCCGATAGCATTTTCCAAAGAATCCTAGTTGAAACACTATTTCAACTGAGGTCAAGTCTAGCTTGCCCCTTCCGGTAAAGCAAGACTTTTCAAGGGGTGTTCCTGCGAGGGGCCAATCCTTGTACAATATGCATCTCAATAGTTTATGTCCTGGCGGCCAAATTTACATGCAGCGCTGCTGCAAGCTGTTTCTCTCGCATGCCTGCTAACCGCGGCCCTGCCGGGACAGGCGGCGTTCCCCGCAAATCCCGCGCAACGGCAAGAGCAGTCCAGCCCCGCGGCTGGAACCACGGCTAAGATTCCAGTCACGCCCACCCCGAAGCCTGACACCAAAAAAGCAAAGCAAGATTACGAACGAGGCGTGAGAGCCGAGCAGAGCGCCAATTGGCAGGACGCCTACGACGCCTATGCCGACGCCGTGGAACTGGACCCCAACGCTCGCGAATATTTCCTGCGCCGCGAATTAGCGAAAAGCCGCCTCGTGCAAACGAAGATGGAACTCGCGGAGCGCGATGCCATTTCCGGCCGCGTTGCAAATGCGCGCAAGGAACTTCTTGATGCCCGTTATCTGGACCCTACCAACACGTTTGTGCGCGACAGGCTCAACGAACTGGCAGCCGTGGAACCGCCCGAGCAGAAACAGTTGCAACGCGATTTTGAATTGGCGTCCTCGGTTCATCTCGATTACCAGTCCGGGAAGCGCAGCTTCGATTATCGCGGCGACACACAGGGCGTGTACCAGGAGATCGGCCGCCAGTTCGGAGTGGAAGTCGCCTTCGATGTGGACCTGACTTCGCGCGTCGTCCGCCTGCAAGTCAGCGACGTGGATTTCCTCACTGCGATGCGGATCGTCGGCGACATGACGGGGACCTTTTGGCGCCCGCTTACTTCGCGCCTCTTTTTTGTTGCCGTGGATACGCCCCAGAAGCGCAAAGACTATGACGTCTCCGTGGTGCGGACCATCCGACTTTCCTCCTCGCAGACTCCCGAGGAGATGACGGAAATACTGAGACTCGTCCGAGAAATTTCCGGGATCATCCGCTCCGACGTTGATCTGAATTCCCGCACGATCACGGTGCGTGCTTCGCCGCAGGCGGTAGCCGTGGCATCCGCATTGGTGGAAGATTTGGAAAAACCGGCCGGCGAACTGGTTCTCGAGATGGAAGTGCTCGAGGTGGATGAGAGTTATGCTCGCCAGATCGGCATCACGCCTCCGCAAACGAGCCACATTTATACGCTCAGCCCGCAGGAAATCACAGAGGCGCAACAATCTCTGACGGGGTTAATTTCGGTTATTTCCACTGTTTTCGGACTACCCTCGTCGCTCTCCGGGCTAACCTCTACTCAGGTAGCCTCCCTGCTCAGCTCAGGCACAGTGGCCGGGAGTTCGCTCGTGCCTCCGGTCGTCGCATTCGGCGGCGGCAATACCACCTTGCTCGCGACGGTTCCGGGAGCCTCAGCCAATTTTTCCACCATGCTTTCGCTCGTCCAGCATGGCCAGCGGATACTGCTTCGCGCCGAGGACGGCCAGGCGGCCACTTTTTTCGTCGGCGACCGCGTTCCGGTTTCGCTCGAGAATTTTTCCTCCAGCCTCGGTGGGACGGCCTCGAACATTCCGGGAGTGAGCAGTACGAGTTTTCCTACTACGGAGTATGCGGCCGGCGTGGGTCCCTCGTTCGTGGCGACCGCCAGTCTTCGCAACAACAGCACTGATGATCTGATCGTGTCTAACTTCACCGACAACACGATTTCCGTCCTGCTGGGTAACGGAGACGGCACATTCGCGGCGCAGACAACGTTCCCTGCCGCCGCGGGTCCCACAGCGATCGCCACCGGCATATTCAACACCACGAACGGCAGCCAGGACATCGACCTTGCCGTAGCGAACCAGACCTCGAACTCGGTCTCCATTTTTCTTGGCAACGGGGATGGCACTTTTCAACCCAGGGTGGATCTTCAGGCAGGCAACGCGCCGGTGGCGGTGGTGGCGGCAAACCTGGACGAACTGAATAATTCAGGCAATCTCGACCTTGCCGTAGCCAATCACGGAGACAGCACGATCTCGATTTATCTCGGCAACGGAGACGGCACGTTCAAGGCGCCTTCACTCCTCGTATTGCCGCGTGGCTACGCGCCATCGTCCATCGCAACCGGCGATTTCAATGGCGACGGATTCACGGATCTTGCCGTGACCGATGAAGGCAATGCCACCGTTTCCATTTTTCTGGGGAACGGAGACGGCACGTTCAAACCCGGCGTGGATTATGCCGTAGGGAATTCACCCGTGTGGGTATCCGTCGGTGACCTGAATGGCGATGGCATTCCTGATCTCGCCGTGGCGAATAAAACCGATAACACCGTTTCGATTCTCCTTGGCAATGCGACCGCTTCCAACACCGCCCTCGGAACCGGCACGTTCGCCATCCAGACTATCTATCCCGCCGGCAACGGCCCCACCTCCATCGCGGTGGCCGATTATAACGTCGACGGCCGGCCCGATCTCGCCGTCGCGGTCGAGACCGACAATGCCGTCTCCATTCTGCTCGGCACGGGAGGCGGTGTGTTCGGCCCCAATTTTGAGCTCCCAGTGGGAACGATCCCGGTGTCAATCGTATCGGCCGTGTTCAGTTCGAGCGGGGATCCGGACGTGGCTGTGGCGAACAACGGATCAAACAACGTCTCCGTGATTTTGAATTCGGCTGCTTTCTCGGGAGCTCTCAACGGGCTCACGGGCGTTCCTTTTCCCGGTGTGCAATACCTAGACGTCGGACTGAAAATCAAAGCAACGCCGCGAATTCATGCGAACGGCGAAGTGACGGTGCAGCTTGAATTTGAAGACAGCAGCATCACCTCGACGAGCTACAACCAGATTCCCGTGATCAACAGCGAGACGCTCAATCAAACCGTGCGCGTGAAGGAAAACGAAACGGCTATGCTCGCCGGTATACTTCAGCCGCAAACGACGAATGCGGTTAACGGCTGGCCTGGAATCGGGAGCATTCCGGGGCTGGGCGCGGCCACCGGAGATCAGAGCGTCCAAAATACGGACAGCGAGCTTCTGATCCTGGTCACGCCGCGAATGGTGAGGTTCGCGCCTCGCAAAGATCACGTTATCTATGCAGGACAGGGGTCATTGGACAACGGCGCCGTAGGAGCAGTGGGCGGAGCCGCTCCGCCGTTGCCGGGAAACTTGCCTCCACCGCAAGGTCCGCCTCAAGGACCGGTGCAAGCGCTTCCGCAGCCGGGCGGCCAGCCGCAACCCGCTGGCCAACCGGGAGCTCAGCCTGCTGCGCCGGCGACTGGGCAACCAGGCCAAGCGAACCCCGAACAACCGCAGCAACCGCAACCATCGACGCCCCCAGAGGCGAACCCGGGCCAAACTCCGCAGCAACAACCGACGGGACAGCCCGACCAACAACCGAGCCAACAGCCCAGCGAGCAAACCGCGCAACCGCAGCCACCCCCTCAGCAATAGCAGCCGGCAAGCAATATCCGCGATTTATCAACAGACTAGAAGCCATCCAAGCCACCTCATAAGCGTTTTCAAGGGCCGGATTCTTTGGCTCCGACATAAACGTTTCACTCGTTCGGCATTTGATTTTGGGTTTGCTTTTGTGGGTGCCCCACTCTCGGTTTTTGATGGTGGGGCCTTTTCTCTACAATCCTACCCGCGTCCCATCGTTGTCGCTCCGAGATAGACGCTGGCGCGCAGGTCCTCTCGCGTGCCCTTTCCGCGAGCCTTCGCTCTAACATCCAGCCTCCGCCCTCAACTGTATCTATGTTATGGCGTCGTTTCGAGGACTAAAACGGGCTGATACGTGCGCGGAACCACAGGCTCGGCAATCGCAATCAAACGGCCCTGTTGGCTGAATACGCGGAGTCTTGCAGGTTTCCAATCTCCCGAATCGAGCTGCGCGGGAGCGCCCTGCGCCGCCGTCGTCTGGCCCGGCTGTATTTGCGCGAGCGGAAGATTGAATTTAGCTCCATGGCGGATTTTCTTCTCGATGATCGGTAGCACCGTCGCTTTGGGCAATTCCGGCAGCAGATTTTCCAGCCGGATGACGCGGTCGGAAATTTTCCCGGCCTTCGCGTCTTCGATCAGTTCCTGCAGCGGAACCGCGCGGTCAAGAGTGAATTCTCCCACGGCCGTGCGCGTGATCTCCGAGAGATGCGCTCCGGCGCCTTGAAGTTTTCCCATGTCGTGCGCGAGCGAGCGGATGTACGTGCCCGAGCCGCACTCCACTGCGAAGTTGGCCACCGAGCCTTCCACACCCGTGAGCCGGAATTCGTACACATTCACCTCTACGGGCTTGAGCTCCACAGGCTTGTGTTTTCGCGCGAGCTCGTGCGCCGGCTTTCCGTGAATCTTCTTGGCGGAAAAAGACGGCGGCACTTGCTGAATCGTGCCCGTCAATTGCGCGGCGAACGCTTCGAGCCGCGGAGCGTCAAGGAGGGGAGCCGAATCGGCGGAAAGCGGTTCGCCGTCCGCGTCGTACGTGTCCGTCGCGAACCCGAACCGGACCGCGAACGTGTAGCGCTTCCGCCGACCGGCATAAAAACGAGCAAGCCGCGTCGCACGTCCCAGCGCGAGCACCAGAACGCCCGTTGCGAGAGGGTCGAGCGTGCCGAGATGGCCGATCTGCCGGAAACCAACGAGGCGCCGCACGGATTCGACCACATCGTGCGAAGTCTTTCCACGAGGCTTGTCTACAACGAGTATTCCGTCAAACGGAGGAGGCTGTGGAATCCGGGGCATGCAATGGGTGTCGCTCGAAAAGCGCCGCTACGATTTCTCCGGTTGATGCAAATCGCGCAGAATCTCGTCAATGTGGTGGCCGTACTCTTCCGACTTATCGAGCATGAAGATCACATCGGGGGCGCGCCGCAGCCGCAGCCGCTCGACGAGTTCGTGGCGGACGTAACGCGCCGCCGCCTTTAATCCCTCGAGCGCCGTCGCGCGCTCCGAGGCGTCGCCTTCGATCTGCACGAAAACGCGCACGGTGCGCATACCCGGGTTGAGGCGCACTTCGGTGACGATCAACGGCGCCTCTAGCCGCGGATCTTTCAATTCGCCCGCGAGCATCAGGCTCACTTCGTTGCGAATTTCTTCGGCGATGCGCTCGCTGCGGTGTCCCGCGGCGTGATGTCCCCCGGCGCTCATACTTCACCCTCACCCTCAAAATATTCGATTTCCTGCGAAATCAAGTCCCTTCCCAACAGGCGTTCGGATTCCGCGGCGATCGCTTCCAGCGATTCTTCGAGATGCTTTCCATCTCCTGAAATGCTGACGACGCCCACCCGCGATCTCTGCCACACCTCCTGGAAATCCAGCTCGGAAACCGCAACGTTGAAGTGAGCGCGCAGCTTGTCCTTCAGGCTGCGCAATACTTGGCGCTTGTCTTTGAGAGACCGCGCATCCGCGATGTGAATTTCCAGAGT
>Ga0182024_10021062_pt1 | contig 11864 bp, 10 predicted proteins | sample P32metaG_FD_120480 | JGI IMG/M metagenome (GOLD analysis project Ga0182024, IMG submission 120480) | Permafrost microbial communities from Stordalen Mire, Sweden - P3-2 metaG (Illumina Assembly) | ecosystem: Environmental > Terrestrial > Soil > Wetlands > Permafrost | place: Sweden: Stordalen... | reverse complement strand
GCCCGAGGATGCCGAGATTCTCCAGGGAAATCGCTTGCGCTAGGCCGAACGGCCCCACCGCAACCCGGCGCAGGGCGGTGACATGACCCAGCGTGCCCAAGGCAAGCGCCAGATCTCGGGCCAAGGTTCGGATATAGGTGCCTTTGCCGACGGTCGCCTCGAAAGACGCGTGGTCGGCGTCAGACCCTTCCAAGAGATTGAGACGCTCTACCGAGGCTGGGCGTGCCCCCAACGCCACGTTCTCGCCGGCACGAGCGCGGACATAGGAGCGCTGGCCGGCTACCTTGATCGCGGAATAAGCAGGCGGGATTTGCTGGATACTGCCGGTCAGGGCAGGCAGCGCCGCTTCGATCTCCACGGCCGTGGGCCGAACGGCGCTTTCGCCGGTAATCCGTCCCTCGGCGTCGTCTGTGTCGCGCGCCTCGCCCCACCGGATCGTGAACTCGTAGCGCTTTACGCCTTGCATGGCATATTTCACCGTCTTGGTCGCTTCACCCAGCGCCACGGGAAGGACTCCCGTCGCCAGGGGATCGAGCGTGCCGCAATGCCCGGCCTTGGCCGCGCCCAGGATGCGGCGCACGTCGCCGACCGCCGCCGCGGAACTCATTCCCCACGGCTTGTCGAGCACGATCCAGCCATGGATCGCTTCTCCCAAGCGCCTACGACTCATTCTCGTCCTTATTATCGGCATGCGTCGGGAGATCGCGTTCGACCTCCGGCCGGTGCAACAATTCCTGGATACGGCTCGCGTGATCGAAACTGTTGTCCAGCACAAAGGCCAGGTTGGGCGCATATCGCAGGGGCACCGCCTTGGCCAATTCGTGCCGCAGGAAGCCGGCCGATTGGGCAAGGGCGGCCAACACTTCGCTAACTTGTTCGCCCGCCAGCGGCATAATGAAAGCGGTCGCGTTTTTCAGATCGGGCGACACGCGGACCTCGCTGACGGTAACCGTCCTCGTCGCAAGCAACGGATGATGGAGGATGTGGCGCTCGAACATATGCGCCAGCGCGTGACGCAATTCTTCGCCGACACGCAATTGGCGCTGAGATGGTTCGCGATTTCGTTCGTGGTTGCGCATTGGCTATCAAGCCGTGGCAAGCGCCGTACTCGCGTTACAGCGTCCGCGCGACCTCTTCCGTGTCGAAACACTCGATGACGTCACCGACTTGGATATTCTCATAATTCTCGAACGCCATGCCGCATTCGAAGCCTTCGCGCACTTCGCGGACCTCGTCCTTGAAGCGCTTCAAGGTCTTCAGCGTGCCCTCATGGATCACGACATTGTCGCGCAGCAGGCGCACCTTGGATCCGCGCCGTACCACCCCCTCCGTCACCATGCAGCCGGCGACTTTGCCGACCTTTGTGATCGAGAAGACTTCGCGAATCGCGGCGTTGCCGAGGAAATGTTCACGCGTGGTCGGCGTCAGAAGGCCCGACATCGCCTTCTTCATGTCGTCGATGACGTCGTAGATGATCGAGTAATACCGAATCTCGACGCCGTCCCGCCGCGCCAGGTCGCGTGCTTGCGGATTGGCGCGAACGTTGAACCCGATAATGAGGGCGTTCGATGCCTTGGCAAGGGTCACGTCGCTTTCGTTGATGCCGCCCACGGCCGCGTGGAGAACGTGCGTCGTTACCTCGTCGGTACCGAGTTTTTCCAACGATGCGATGATGGCTTCGAGCGATCCCTGGACGTCGGATTTGACGACCGCCGCCACCTCTTTCTTGCCGCCAGATGCGATGAGCGAGAACATTTGTTCGAGAGTGCCGCGTCCGCCCGTGGTGGCCTGCTGTTCGCGGCGGACGCGTTGCCGGTAGTCCGCGATGTCGCGCGCCCGGCTTTCGTTTTCGGCGACGATGAAATCGTCGCCCGCGAGCGGGACGCCATTCATGCCCAACACTTCGACGGGAGTCGCCGGTCCCGCCATATCGATGGGCAGGCCGCGATCGTCGAGAAGCGCGCGTACCCGGCCCCACTCGCTGCCGGTAACGAAAATATCGCCGACATGAAGCGTGCCACGCTGGATGAGCACCGTCGCGACCGCGCCGCGTCCGCGTTCCAGTTTGGCTTCGATGACGGCGCCGGTCGCCGCGCGTCCCGGATTCGCCCGGAGATCCAGAATTTCGGCCTGGAGGAGGATGGCTTCCTCGAGTCGGTCGAGGCCGGTCTTCTTGAGTGCCGAGACTTCGACGTCGAGGATCTCGCCGCCCATCGCTTCGACGACAAGCTCGTGCTGGAGCAACTCCTGACGAACCCTCTCGGGCTTGGCGTCGGCCTTGTCCATCTTGTTGATCGCAACGAGGATCGGCACCTTCGCGGCTTTCGCGTGACGGATGGCTTCGACGGTTTGTTCCTTGATGCCGTCGTCCGCGGCGACCACGAGTACCACGATATCGGTGACGTTGGCGCCACGTGCGCGCATCGCGGTGAAGGCCTGATGTCCCGGCGTGTCGATAAAGGTGATCCGGCTTCCGTTTTTCAGGCGGACTTGATAGGCGCCGATATGTTGCGTAATGCCGCCAGCTTCTCCGGCGACGACGTCCGTTCCACGCAACGCGTCCAGAAGCGACGTCTTGCCGTGATCGACATGACCCATGATGGTGACAACCGGAGGGCGGGGCATCAGCATTCCCGGCGCATCGGCGTCGCCGCCCAGCCCGATCTCGATGTCCGATTCGGAGACACGTTTAATCTTGTGGCCGAATTCGCCGATCAGAACCTCGGCGGTATCGGCGTCGATCGCTTGGTTGATCGTTGCCATGACGCCCATCCGCATCAGCGCCTTGATCACGTCGACCCCGCGCTCCGCCATGCGGTTGGCCAGTTCTTGTACCGTGATTTGTTCCGGTACGACTACTTCTCGCACGATCTTCGTTGGCTCGGCGAGCAATTGCTGCGCCCGCAGCTTCTCGCGCTCGCGAGCCCGGCGGACCGACGCGAGGCTCCGCGTGCGCTCGTCCTCGTCCGCGTTGAGCGCGCGCGTCACGGTGAGTTTCCCCGTCCGCCGCCGTTCGTCGCGCCTCGGCGTCGGTGCCGCCTTTTTCAAGTCCGGACGCAGGCCGCGCTTCACTCCCTGCTCTTCTTCCGGTTCCGGCTCCATGAGTTTGACTTTGCCGGCGGCGGAGAGGGCTGCCACCTTTGCCGCGGCCGCCTTGCCGGCGCGCTCAGCCACCTCTCGGCGGCTCTCCTCCTCGACCTTCCGACGCGCCTCTTCGTCGATCTTGCGCTTCGCATCGTCGTCAGACTTGCGGCCGTCTTCCTCGGTCTTGCGCTTGGCCTCTTCCTGGGCGCGGCGCTCCGAGTCCTGCTCGGCCCGGCGCCTCGCTTCCTGATCCCGGCCGGCTTCGAATGCCGCCTGGCGACGGGCTTCTTCATCGGCTTTGATGGCGCCTTGGAGTGCGCGCGTCCGAACGGCGCGCTCTTCCGGTGTCAATCCGTGCGGCAAGACCAAGGCGCGGCGTTGCGTCGATGCGGGGGTTTGCAAGGCCTTTACCGCACCTTCCGAGTTTGCCAATGGCTCCGACCGATCGGTCGCGGGGGCCGGAGCGAGGGCTCGTTTTTTGCGGACCTCGACAGCTACCGTCTTCGTGCGGCCATGCGGAAAGCTTTGCCGAACCTGACCGGTTTCGATCGGCTTGCGCAGTTCGAGCTTGCCCCCGCCGGTACGCCCCAAGCTCAGCGGACGCTTCACGTCTTGATTGCTATTTTCGCTCATTCCCGTTTCCAGCACCAATTCCGTCATCGCGAGGGCATCGGCCGAAACCCGGCCAGCCGGTTCATTTCCACTGTCAACGCTTTGGCCAACGGGCCCTTGCGCACCGCCACATGAACGACGTGCGCACGACCGAAAGCGGCGCCGAGTTCGACGGCCGTCATCCGATCGTATTCCGGCACGCCGCGCGCCGAAGCGCGCAACTTGCGCCGCCCTCCCTCCGAGGAATCGGAAGCGGACAACAACAGCGCCGCTTGGTTAGATGCCAAGAGTCGCTCCACTCGCACGAAACCCATCGCCGCGTCTCCCGCCCGTCGCGCGAAACCGAGCAAATCACGGCAATGCGCGACAAGCAGTGTCTCGACCAAATCGGCAAGCCCCGTTTCCACGTTTACGGGCCGCCGTGCGGCGCGGACAAAAAGGCGCTTCGTCACTGCCTCGACCACTATATCCCGTCGCGCGGTCAACCACAAACCGCGCCCCGGCAACCGCGCGGCAAGGTCGGGGATGACCTGACCTTCGGGAGAAATCGCGTAACGAATGAGTTCCGCTTTGGGACGAACTTCGCCAGTAACGAAGCAGCGTCGTTCCGGAATCTCCCGGTCAGCGCCGCGCTCCCCGTCGGCGGAAAGAACCAGCGACGCGATTTTCCTCTACTCCTCTTGCGGCGGGGCGGAAGCCTCGGGGGCCAGATTGGCCGAGGCGCCGCTTTCCGGCGTCGCATCGTCCGCGAACCAATGGGCCCGCGCCGCCATGACGATCGCGTTGGCCTGTTCGAGTTCGATCTTTTCCACGGCCTCGGAAATCTCGACCAGTTCGTCACCGGCCAAATCGGCGAGATCATCCAATGTCTTGATGCCCTTTTCGCCGAGCGCCACCAAAAGAGCCGGCCCAATTCCGTCGAGCGCCGCTATTTCATCCGAAACGCCCAACTCCTGCCGGCGCTCTTCGCGCGCCGCGTTCTGCTGCTCGATGAAAGTACGACCGCGCTGCTGCAGTTCCGCCGCGATGGTCTCGTCGAAGCCTTCGATTCCCGCGAGTTCGTCCAACGCCACGAACGCCACTTCCTCGACGGAAGTAAAGCCTTCGGTAACGAGAAGATGCGCGATGACGTCGTCGACATCGAGCGCGTCGATGAACATTTTGCTGCGCGTGCGGAATTCTTCCTGGCGCCGCTCGCTTTCTTCGTCTTCGGTCAGTATGTCGATATCCCAGCCGGAAAGCTGCGACGCAAGGCGAACGTTCTGCCCACGCCTGCCGATAGCCAGGCTCAGCTGATCGTTCGGCACCACGACCTCGATCCGGCGCTGTTCCTCGTCCATCACGACCTTGGCCACTTCCGCCGGCGCAAGCGCGTTAACCACGAAAGTCGCCGGATCCGCCGACCACGGAATAATGTCAATCTTCTCGCCCTGCAATTCGCCCACAACGGCCTGGACTCTGCTCCCGCGCATGCCGACACAGGCGCCCACGGGATCGATGCTGCTGTCGTTGGAAATCACGGCGATCTTCGCCCGGCTTCCGGGATCGCGGGCCACGCCGCGAATCTCTATAATGCTGTCATAGATTTCCGGCACTTCCTGGGCGAAGAGCTTCGCCATGAACTGCGGATGCGTGCGCGAGAGGAATATCTGCGGACCGCGGGCTTCCTCCCGCACATCGTAGATATAGGCGCGAACGCGTTCGCCTTGGCGGAAGCTCTCGCGCGGGATCAGTTCGTCGCGCCGCAGGATCGCTTCGGCGCGGCCAAGATCCACGATGACGTTGCCGAATTCGACGCGTTTGACCAATCCGTTGACGATATCGCCGACACGATCCTTGAATTCGCGATATTGGCGCTGCCGCTCCGCCTCCCGGACCTTCTGCACGATTACGTTCTTGGCGGTCTGGGCGGCGATCCGCCCGAAATCGATGGGCGGCAGGGGGTCGGTGATGAATTCCCCGATTTCAAGTTCGGGATTGATGCTCTTGGCCGCGGTGACGCTAAGCTGCGTGGCTTCGTTTTCAACCGGATCCGCCACTTGGCGAAACCGCATCAGTTTGATTTCGCCGTTCTTGCGGTCGATTTCGGCGCGAATATCGTATTCCTGACCGTATTTTGAACGGCCGGCCTTCTGGATAGCCTGTTCCATCGCTTGCAAGACTTCGTCGCGGTCGATGCTCTTGTCTCGCGCCACGGTGTCGGCGACTTGCAGCAACTCGGGTCTCGGATAGCTCATTTGCGTCGACATCAAATCTCCATCGATCGGACTGGGTGCCTTGCCGGGGACGATGCCGCGATCAGTTCGTCCGTCAGAACGAGCTTCGCTCGCACGACTCCCGCCAGGGGCAGAAGATACGTTTCGCCGTCGACCGCTAGCGAAATCTCGTCGCCCTTTACGCCTTGCAGCCGCCCTCGAAAACGCTTCCGGCCGCCGACCGCCTCCTTGAGGTCGATCTTGGCTTCCCGCCCTGCAAAGCGTTCGAAATCGTGGCGGCTCAACAGCGGCCGATCGATACCGGGCGAACTTACCTCCAGCGCATACGGTGACGCGATCGGGTCGGCCACGTCGAGAAGGGTCGATATTGTTTGGCTGAGGACGGCGCAATCGTCGACGGTCATGGCCGCTTCGTCGTGCCGTTCGGCCATAATCTGCAAAGTCGCCCTTCGACCGCCGGTGAAGACCACGCGAACGACCCGAAATCCGATCGCGCCCAAAGCCGGCGCAATCGTCACTTCGATCGCCGCGGCATCGATTATCGCCGCATCATTCCTTGTCCCGATCGTCAAACTCAGCTTCCTCGCAGCCTCCGGCACGCAATCTCCAAAAATAAAAAAGTGGGCCCAAGGCCCACCCCTTTTCAAACGCGGGTTTGTGTTTTGCGAAATATAGTCGAATCCGCGCGTCCTGCAAGCCTCAGACGCGATTTAGACGCTGCCGCCGCACCAGACGCAGAAAAAAAATCTTGCGGCCCGCCACGAGAGCCTTGGTTTGGTATCGCGTCGGCGACCAATCGGATGGCGGACAGCGCCAATCCGCCGGCCGTCGGGCCGGCCACTCGAAGTCGGCGCTTGCGGTGGCCGCGGCCAGCATCCACCGCAGATAGTCCGGATGATCGGTCGCCAAGTGGAGTTCGGCGCCGTCCCGCATCACGCGTGCGAGTTCCGCCAAGGTCCTGGTCGAGACGACGCGCCGCTTGTGATGCCGTTGCTTGGGCCATGGGTCTGGAAACAGGATAAACACCCGATCGATGCCGGCGTCCGACAGCGCGGCGATCAATCGCAGCGCGTCGTCCATCAACAGCCGAATATTGCCAAGGCCTTGGTTGGCGATTGCCGCGAGCAACTTGGCAACGCCATTTTCAAAAGTTTCCGCTCCGATGAAGCCAATCTCGGGGTGGGCAGCCGCCTGACGCACAAGATGTTCGCCGCCGCCATAGCCGATCTCGAACCAGGTCAGGCCCTTGGTCGGCTGAAACAGCGTCTGTGGATCGAGTGTCCCCTGGGCCGGAAGGTCGATGCGTAATCGCGGCAGGAGCGAGGCCATGAGCTGCGATTGGGTCGCGCGCAGCTTGCGGCCTCGCCGCCGCCCATAGGTCCATTTCCGGTCGGTTGAGGACAGTCGTTCGTTCATCCGCCAGGCGTCCCACCGAGCCCGGAAGAACGTCAAGAACGAAATGCTTAGCGGGGATCTTCCGGACCGGAGTTCGCGATAGCCTTCACGAGCTCGAAGATTCGCCGCCTGACTTGCGGATCGCCGATGCGATAGTAGGCGCGCGCGAGTTCCATGGTTTCGCGACGCAACATCGGATCGGGCTCGTAACCGGGGGCCGGCGGCTCGCTGAGGCCGGCGGCGTCGGCCGACACCCAGGCAATCACGTCCGGCGCGATGTCGTCGAAAAAAAACGATACCGGCACATCGAGCACGCGGCTGAGATCGAAAAGACGGCTGGCGCCAACGCGATTGGCCCCGCGTTCATATTTCTGCACTTGCTGAAAGGTGAGACCCAGCGCGTTCCCGAGACGCTCCTGGCTCATTCCCAGCAGCGTTCGCCGCAACCGAACGCGCGCGCCGACATGGACGTCGATCGGGCTGGGCCCGTCGGATTTGCCGCGGCGCCTTCGGCGCCTCCCGGGTTGATCACTCATCAATCACGCTGACCCCCTATTTTTGATCTCCGGCAGCCTAATACGCATACCTATGTATGCGGTCAACGGTAATGCGGGATGTGCAGCTATGCATTGGCGACCAAGTTATTGCCAATGTATGAACTTGGGGTGGAACGTATCGGGATCGACGGAGCCGGTCAGGCATGGCGACGGAGCTTTTCGCTGCGAAGGAATGACGAGGTTACTCAGACGCTCGGCCGCCGTGAACTTCGGGAGGCGCGCCCACCGCTAAGGTCTCCGGTCGCATGCAACATGAACGGCGGCGCAAATCTCGTCGTCCAGAAATCCCATTTTAGCCTCCCGGTATTCGTTATCGCGGGAATTCCGGCCGACAGCATTAGTTTGAACCCCGACCATTTGGCGCTTATCCTATTGTTTGGATCGGATCGGGGAATACCGCCGGCCAAGAGTCAGGGAGGGAAATCATGAGCAAAAGAACGCGTTCCGTCAGCCGCCGGCAAGTCCTTAAGGGTGCCGGGGCGACCGCTCTCGCGGCGACCTCGATGGCCTCGATCGTCCGCCCCGCCTTCGCCGTACCGGAGACCGTCAAGATAGGCTTGGTTGGACCGAAGACCGGTCCGCTCGCGCTCTTCTACGAAGAAATGTCGTGGGCGATTGAGCACGCCAAGAAGGCGACCAACAGTCAGATCAAGATCAACGGCACGGTCCATCCGCTCGAGATCGTCGCGAAGGACAGCCAGTCGAATCCGAACCGCGCCTCCGAGGTGACCCAGGAATTGATCCTCAAGGACAAGGTCCACATCGTCACTGCCTTTGCCACGCCGGAGACGGTAAACCCCGTGTCCGACCAGTGTGAAATCAACGGCATGCCGTGCGTCACCAACGACGATCCGCTCGAATCCTATTTCTTCGGCCGCAAGGGCGATCCAAAGAAGGGCTTCGACTGGACCTATAATTTCTTCTTCTCGGGCGCGGGCGCGCTGGGCTCCAACCTTTCGGTGTGGAGCAAGCTCGCCACCAACAAGAATCTCGGCGTACTGTGGGCCAACGACGATGACGGCCGCGTGTTCGCCCAGATTATGCCGCCGCCGATGAAGGAAGCCGGGTTCAAGGTCGTCGATCCCGGCCGCTTCGATCTGCCGTCGAGCAACTACACGCCGCAAATTTCCGCGTTCAAGGCGGCGGACTCGGATATCTGTTTCACGGTGATACCGGGGCCCGATTTCACCATCTTCTGGAACCAATGCGCGCAGCAAGGGTACAAGCCCAAGGCGGTCACCGCGGGCAAGGTCGGAGAATTTCCTCAGGGGGTCTATTCCTACGGCGATCGCGCGGTGGGCTTCATCACGGAAGTGTGGTGGTCAAAATTCCACCCCTTCTCCTCGAGTCTCACCAAGCAAAGCTCCATGGAACTCGCGGACCAATACGAGAAGGAGGCGAAGCAGCAAGCCTCGATGGGCTTGGGCTTCCGCAGCTCGCTTCTCGAAGTGCCGATCGCCGCGCTCCAAATGACGCAGAAACTCGACAGCGCCGCCTCGATCCGCGACGCCATCAGGAACAATTCGTTTGAAACGATCGTTGGGCCGATCGACTTCAAGAAGGGACCCTTCCCGAACACGGCCGAGACCAAATGCGTCAGCGGACAGTGGCGCAAGGGCAGCAAGTGGCCGCTCGAACTCGTCCTCGTCGACAACAAGCTTGCGCCGAATATCCCGCTCGGCGGCGCTCCCGAACTGATCAAGTACGCCTGATCGCGGTCCGACGCGGGGAGCGAGAGAGTCGCAATGTTGCAACTCGCCTCGCTTTCGCGCGCCTTCGGCGGCCTCTCGGTGATCGACAAGCTCGACTTCAAGGTCGAGGCCGGCGAGATCGTCGGGATCTTGGGGCCGAACGGCGCCGGCAAGACGACGCTTTTCAATATGATCGCCGGTGTCTTGCCGCCCAGCGCCGGCCGCGTTGTTTTCGAAGGCCGCGACATTACCAGGCTGAAACGCTGGGACCGATGCCGGCTCGGCATCGGCCGCACCTATCAGGTGCCGAAACCCTTTACCCATATGAGCGTCTTCGAGAATGTCCTCGTCGCCGCCGTGCATGGCGGCAAGATGTCCGTCGCGCGCGCCAAAGTCGAAGCGGCCACCGTGCTGGAGCGCACCGGCCTAACGCATCGCGCCTTGGTGCCGGCGGGGCAATTGGCGCTTCTCGACATGAAACAACTTGAACTGGCGAAGGCGCTGGCGATCCAGCCCCGGCTTCTCCTCCTCGACGAAATCGCCGGCGGCCTCACCGAGGCGGAATGCGAGACCTTGCTCGCCACCATCGCCGCGGTGCATCGATCCGGCGTGACCATCGTCTGGATCGAGCACGTCATCCAGGCGCTGCGGCGCCTGGTGACGCGACTGGCGGTGCTTTATGGCGGCGGCATCATCGCGCAGGGAACGCCGGACGCGGTTCTGGCCGACCACCGCGTCAAGGAAGCCTATCTGGGAACCTGACCCGCCATGACCAACCAAGCATCCGCAGCGGTGCTGCTTTCGGTCGAAACCCTCTCCGTCTTCTACGATAAGTTCCGCGCCGTCGAGGAGGTCAGTCTCGAAGTGGCGGCGGGCGAAATCGTCTCGATCATCGGTGCCAACGGCGCCGGCAAATCGACACTGTTGAAGGCCCTCATCGGCCAAGCCGACCGGATCGAAGGCGCGATTCGATTCGATGGCCAAGACCTGCGCGGACGCAGCACCGCCGACATCGTCGCCTCGGGCATCGTGCTGGTGCCCGAGGGCCGGCGGCTCTTTCCGTCACTGACGGTCGAGGAAAATTTGCGCCTCGGCTGGGATGTCGGACGCAAGGGCGACATCGGATTCGACGATATCTGGCGCCTGTTTCCGATGCTCGTGGAGCGCAAGCGGCAAAAGGCCGGCTCGCTCTCCGGCGGGCAGCAGCAGATGGTGGCGCTGGGGCGCGGACTTCTCGCCAATCCGCGACTCTTGCTGTGCGATGAGATCAGCCTCGGCCTCGCGCCCCGAATCGTCAACGATCTTTACGCGCTGATTCCGTCGATCAAGGCGCGCGGCATCGGCATCCTTGTCGTCGAGCAGGATATTTCGCGCTCGCTGGCCGTCGCCGACCGCTTCTATTGCCTCCTCGAAGGCAAGGTTTCGCTCTCGGGCCGGCCCGGCGACATCAGCCGCGAGGTGGTGATGAAACATTATTTCGGACTGTAGAGCGGCGCGGCATGGCGAGCGTTTGGATCAATCAAATTCTCCAGGGCATTCTGCTCGGCGGTCTCTACACGATGTTCGCGACCGGCCTGTCGCTGACGGCCGGCGTGATGCGCTTCGTCAACATCGCGCACGGCGACTTCATCGTGCTGACCTGTTTCGCGCTGTTGATGTTGACGACGCTGCTCGGGCTCGATCCGATCGTCGCCACCATCGTCGTGCTGCCTTTCGCCTTCGCGGTCGGCTACATCCTGCAACGCCTGCTGCTGCAGCGGGTTGTCGGCGAGAACGTGCTGTTGGTGATTCTCGTCACGTTCGGCATTTCCAACATCATTCAAAACGGGCTCCTGGAAGGATTCGGCGCCGATCCCGTTAAGGTCGATGGGGGCGCCGTCGAAACCGCGACGATCTCGCTCGGCGACGGCATCAACCTCGGCCTCTTCAACGTCATCACCTTCGTCGCCGCGATCGTCGTCGTGGCCGGGCTCGATTTCGTGCTCTATCGCAGCGGCATCGGCGCCAAGATCCGCGCCGTCTCCGACGATGTCGCCGCCGCGGACCTGATCGGCCTCTCCTCGGCGCGCATTTATGCCGTCGCGATGGGCATTTCCTTCATCACGATCGGGATTGCCGCGGGCTTCATGTCGATCTGGACGAACTTCGATCCGGCGGCCGGGCCGATCCGCCTGCTGATCGCGTTTGAGGTCATCGTGCTGGGCGGTTTGGGGAGCATCTGGGGTTCACTCGCCGGCGGCATCGTGATGGGCGTAGCGCAATCGGTCGGCGCGCAATTCGATGTCGGCTGGCAATTGCTCGCCGGCCAT
>Ga0182024_10021061_pt1 | contig 11864 bp, 14 predicted proteins | sample P32metaG_FD_120480 | JGI IMG/M metagenome (GOLD analysis project Ga0182024, IMG submission 120480) | Permafrost microbial communities from Stordalen Mire, Sweden - P3-2 metaG (Illumina Assembly) | ecosystem: Environmental > Terrestrial > Soil > Wetlands > Permafrost | place: Sweden: Stordalen... | reverse complement strand
TGGTCAGCAGTTGGGGCTGGGCTTGTTGCGGGCCTGCTTGCGGCCTTTGCCCTTCCTGTGACATTGGTCCTATGGGTAGCGTCCGGAGTAGGCGCTGCAGTTCTCGCTAAACACAAGGAAGCACGCGAAGCGTGGCCTGGGATGGTAGCCGGCATCTCGATACTCGTTTTCTTGATCGCATACCTAAATCGTCGTGGGCCGGGGGATGTTTGTACAGCCCATATCGGCCTAGCGTGCACCAGTTCCGAACAGCGATGGAGCCCCTTGCCGTTCTTAGCGGTTGGCCTCCTCATGGTGGTTGGCGGTGTGGGGGGATTCATCTTCATGCGCAGGCAAGCACACAAGTGAATCGACGTCGACTTTTTGTAAAGCTCGGCTCACCCAGGCCTCGGGGATGACCTTGGATTCGTCTCGGAGCAAAGCTGAGTAAGGCCACATGTGCCTCCCCGAGTCCGCAACTCGGGCTGGAGTCACGAGTTGTTGCGGGCATGAGGCGCTTATTTGGGGGGATCGCGATCGCGGTGTCGCTGGGGCTGGGCGTGACGCCGGCGCTGGCGGTGCCCGTGCTGTCGCCGGCGCGCGCGATCTCGCCGAAGCTCGCTTCGGTTGCTGAACCGGTGCTGGCGGTGTCCGGCAATGGGCGCGCGTTGGCGGCATGGAACGTAGTCGACAAGACGATCAGAAACGATGTCTCGACTTGGCACGGTCCTATCCAGGCGCGTCTCGGCAGGGTGGGCGGGAGGTGGGTGCGGTCCAAACGCTGAGCGGGCGGGGTGACGCACCTGTCGCGGCGCTCGGAAACGACGGGACCGCGGCCCTCGGCTGGACTGCGGAAGAACGACCCGGCAGAGCTGGTTTGCGACTGAGCATCGCCCCGCCCGGACGGCTATTCGGGCGATCCATCGGGATTACGACGGGCAGATCCTTTGGGGTGCTCGATGGAGTCGAGGTGTTGCCGGATGACCGGGTGGTGGTGCTATGGTCGCGCGCCCTCGAAACGGAAGAGGTCACGGCGGTTCGGCGCAGGAGCGAGATCGAATACTCGGTATTCACCCCCGACGGTCACAGGCGGCGATCGGGTGTGATAGCGGAAACAAATGAAGCCGAAGAGGGACCGGATGTGACCGTTGCGCAGACCAGCGCTGGCTCCGTGTTGATCGCATTTCCACCGCTTTCTCGAGAAAGTTCGACGGAGCAGCTGGCGAGGTGCCGCACCGTGGCGCTCTTGGCGACCAGCACCAGTAGCTGCGGGCGGGTAAGCCCGGTGCGTTTCTCGGCGGCGTCGAGGATCTCGTCGGTCGTGACGGGACCCGTGGTCACTTGAGCTCCAGCGCCGTGCCGACGATCGCCGGGTCCTCATACACGCGCCAGCGCTTGTTGACTGGGAGACGCTCGCCGTCGGGCTTTCCTCCGGGTGCCAGCGGCACGGCGTACGTGCGCCCCACGCGCAGCGCCAGCGGCTCAGTCCCGGGGATGTCGTAGAGGTCCATGAAGAAGCCCAGTCGGCGGTTCAGATTGGGACTATTGAATAGCAGCGCGTCCGCTACCAGTCGCTCGGGGTCGAGGATGCCGTCGCGGTAGGCGTCTCGCAGTGCATTCGCTACGACCGGCAACGGGGCAGCGAGCCGGGGCTGGTCGAAGCAGTCGATCAGGGCTTTCTCGACGGTGGCCATCCAGACCGGCCACTCGAAGTCCTCCACACGCGTGCGACCGAAGAACTTGCGTTCCGCGACAGTCACGAAGCGGACGCTTGCGAGCCCGAGCGTGACCGGGCGCTTGCGCTTTGTGACCGCGACGTAGATGCGCCGCGACTGCTGGTCGATCAGGCCGTAGTGCCAAAGGGCCGAGTGCCACGAGACGTAGTAGTCCATGTCGAGCTGGCGGAGCACCGCATCAGCGACGACGTCAAGCTCGTCCAGCCGCGCTGTTCTCGCCGGCTGCGCCTCCCGGCTGAGGACCCAGCGCCCGTGCTGCAGTGGGTGCAGCAGCAACTTCGCGTGCATGCGCTTCATGACGCTCGGCAGCTCGAAGTGAGGAAGGCCACGCTGCGCAGCTAGTACACGGATAGCCGGCTCGTCGAGTTGCCGGTCAAGCGTCCGGTCGGGCTTGCCGGTGAGGTAATCGAGCACGACCTGCTCGGCGATATTCGGGCGACCAAGAGCCATTTCGCCACAGATGTTACACGATATGTGTATTGTTCGTGCAACGTTTGGGGCGAAAGTCCATCAAGCCGCCGATATCCTTGTACGGCGGCTCCTCAGCTTCAGGGACGGAGGGAGAAAGATTCGAACTCCCGGTTCGTCAGCGTCGACGAGCTGCTCGTCAGGCGTCTTATGTTCCTGAGAGGCCAGGGAGTTCGGATAGTTTCTAAGTCAGCTCAACCGACCAAAGGAGCGGGCCATGCCTAAACCACAGGAGTTGCGAGAGTTGGCGCTCGAGGAGATCGAGCCGAACCGTTCGCAGCCGCGTCAGTACTTTGACGAGGCGGCACTGGATGCGCTGGCACGCTCCATCATCCAGCGTGGCGTTCTGCAACCAGTGCTCGTGCGTTCTCTAAAGGACGGCAAATACGAGATGATCGCGGGGGAGCGGCGCTGGCAGGCCGCCAAGATCGCTGGTCTTCAGAGGATCCCCGCGTTGGTTTGCCCTTTTGACGATCAGGCGGCACTCGAGGCGGCATTGATCGAGAACATGGCGCGAGAGGATCTGAACCCGGTGGAGGAGGCCCGCGCCTGCGCGATACTCGTGAAGGAGTTCGGCCTGAGCATCGAGGAGGTCGGGCGGCGTGTCGGGCGTGGCCGCGTCGCGATGTCGAACCTGATGCGTCTCCTGGGTCTGTCCGCGGAGATTCTCGAGCTGATGGAGCGTGGGCAGTTGAGCGAGGGTCACGGACGAGCGCTGTTGACGGCAAAGGATCACGAGTCCCACGGGGAGCTGGCTCGGAGGGCGATCGAGGAGGGATGGAGTGTGCGAGTACTGGAGGACTGGGCTCGTCAAAGTAACAGCATCGACTCGGTGCCCGACAGTCGTGGGTCTGTGTCCAAAGACGCTGCGCCTGACCCAGGACAGGGAGAAGGAGATCGCGATCCGGACACGCTCGCTATGAACGTCGCCAGGGTATGGGGCGATGTGCTCGGTGTCGGGGTGAGCGTGCGCACCCTGCGCGGCCGGAAAATGCGCCTGGAGGTCGACTTCACCGACGGCGAGTCGGCACTCGCCGTGGGCGGGCGCCTGACCGAGGAAGTCGCCCGCGGATCGAAACGCAGATAGCCGAAGGCCCTGACGATTATTTTGCGACGTAATCGCGATGGTGTGCTAGGCTTGCCGTGTTATGAGTCCACTGCTGGAAGAGGCCCAACGCGTGCACGAGGTGGCCGGCCTGTCAGACCGGACGATCGCCGCCGCGACCGGCGCGAAGCCGAGCACCGTGAGAGGCTGGCTATCCGGTCGCTCAGAGCCCACCGGCGCGCGCGCCGAACGACTGATCGAGCTCGCCGAGATGATCAAACGGCTCGCCCTCGTCATCAAGCCCGAGTCAATCGCGGTGTGGCTGATGCGACCGATCCTCGCGCTGGACGACGAGAAGCCGGTCGAGCTGATCGCTCGCGGCGAGTACCGGCGGGTAGCCAAGCTGATCTCTGAGATCGAGTATCCCGGCGTCTCCTGACGGTGAGCCGGCTGCCCGTCCGACCTCGCGCCGTCACGGGCACCTGGATCAGGCACGTACCACACCAAGCCGCCCTCTTCGGACGAGCAGACCCACCATCAGACGGGCGCTGGCAGCGTGGCGAGATCGTGCCCGCGCTGTACCTCGCCGACACAACCCAGACAGCGACGGCGGAGTGGTATTGCGCTTTGGCCGAGCGGGGATTCTCGCCGCAGGACCACGTGCCCTACGACCACCACCACTGGCGCCTGGAGCTCGACCTCGCCGACCTCAGCGACACCGAGCGCCTACACAGCGTGGCACTCGACACGCCACGGCCAAGCCGGCGGACATGGCCGCCCTATCAGCAAGTCGGCGAGCAGCTCTGGCGCGAGGGATGGGCCGGCCTAATAGCACCCAGCGCCGCGCACCCTGGCTCGCTCATCGCCTGCGTCTTCGCGACCGCCTGGCCACCGGCCGGATGCACACCACTGGACGCCAGTACCGTCAAGACCATCCCGCCACCACCACCCGGCATGACCACATGAACCCGAGGCGCCACAGATCTTCAATGGTCAAAATCCGCTTGCTGCGCTCCTGCCGGCACCCCGTCGCTCCTTGATCGCCAGCATCAGATCGGGCGCGCGCTGGTATCGCGATAGCCGGACAAATGGGGAGTAGCCACCAGGACAGATGGGGAGTACCTGTAGGGACAAATGGGGAATGTAGGTTCCTCGCACCCGTATCTCTGATTACGACGGACCGACCGGTCTTTTCGTTGCGACCGGCAAAGAGATCCTGCCCATGAGCTCGGTCGCCGGCGAGATCGTCCTCGCGGGTGCCGGTATGCAGACCGGTATCGGCGACCCCGTGGTCGCGGAAGAACTCCAGTGTGAGATCGACCAAGCGGTCGATCAGGCCAAGGCTCTGTAGCTTCGGCAAGCTTACCGAAAGTTACAGGACCTCACAGGAATCTGTGATGTGCGGTAACTTTCTGTGATGGCTAAGAATCCTTATCGCCCTGGTGTCGGTACGCGGCCGCCCTATCTGGCTGGTCGTGAGCAGCAGATCCATAGGTTCCAGCGGCTTTTGGAGGACTACCCGGAGAAGCGGCGCAACTTGCGGGTCACCGGGCTGCGCGGTGTCGGGAAGACCGTGTTGCTGAAGGAGTATGAGCGGATCGCTAAGCGCCACGATTGGGTCGTGGTCCGTCGCGACTGGAGTACCAGGCTTTGCGACGAGGCTGACTTCGCGACCGCGATCGCCGGCTATCTGCGGGAGGCGGTCGAGGCGCTGAGCGTCAAGGCGAAGCTCAAGAACCGGGCCACCGCGGCGATCAAGGCGATCGGCCAGATCCAGGTGCAGCTCCCCGAGGGCGTGACCGTCTCGGTGGGGCCGGGCGGCGAGCGGCCCGTCTCCTCTGTGTTGGAGGACCGGCTGCGGGTTGCTCTGGCACATGTCGGTGAGATTGCTCAGTCTCAGGGCCGTGGGGTAGCGCTGCTCTTCGACGAGGCTCACAGCGTGTATGACCGGGATGGGAAGCGTCAGTTCCCTCTCGGGGCGCTGCTCTCCGCGCTCGTGGCCATCCAGGACGACGATGAGCATCCGTCCCCGGTGATGCTCGTTCTCTGTGGCCTACCGCCTCTGACGGGCAACATCCACGCGGCTCGCAGTAACGCCGAGCGCCTGTTCCGCGCCGAGGAGATCGGCAATCTCCCGCTCGAGCCGCATCCGCCTGAGGAGCTCAGCGCGGCCGCGCAGGCGCTCGTGCGCCCCGCGACCGACATCATCTATGCGCCCGGGGTTGCCGAGCGGATCGCGCGCGATGTCGACGGCTACCCGTACTTCATTCAGTGGTTCGGCGAGGCTCTTTGGGATGCGGCCGATCTGCAGGACGCCACTACGATCACAGCGAAGCTCTATGAGCGTGAGCACAGCGCTATTCAGCGGAGCCTCGACGAGGAGTTCTTCGAGCCGCGCTACCGCGACGCCCGGCAGGCGGATCAGGGCACCCTGCGGGCCGCTGCTTCGCTCGGTGGCGAGCGCTTCACAAAGGCAGACCTCGATACCGCCACGAGCCGCTCGACCGGCGCACTCGCCCAGAGCCTCATACGACTGATCGCTGACAACCTCATCTACCGCGACGACCACGGCGTCTACGCCTACACCGCGCCGATGTTCGGCGACTTCATGCGCCGGCGACACCAACGCCTCGACGAGGACCAGTAGCCACACACGGCGAGCAGCTCGCGACACGCGCCACAGCCACTCGCTTTCGATAGGTTTCCGGCGTGGTCTCCGGCAGCCAGACTGAGCAGCCGCGGCTTTCTGTGTTGATGCCGGTCTTCAACGAGGCGCTCACGGTGGAGCGGGCGCTCAGCACGACGCTGGCGGCCGATGTCGGCTGCCCGTTTGAGCTGGTCGTGGTGGACGACGGCTCGACGGACGGCACCCGTGAGCTACTGGGCAGCCTCGGGGAGAGCCTGCCGATTCGGGTGCTGCATCATCAGCGCAACGAAGGCAAGGGTGCGGCGGTGCGCACCGCGCTGTCGGCGGCTCGGGGAGAGTTCGCGGCGATCTTTGACGCGGACTTGGAGTATGACCCTGCCGATCTGGGTCGGTTGTTGAAGCCGTTGCTGGACGGCCGGTCAAATGTTGCTTGTGGGGTGCGTGCCTTTGATGGATATACGAGTCACTCTTTCTTGTTTGTGATGGGCAATAAGTTCGTTACGTTGGCCACGAATGTTTTGTTCAATGTTTACATTCATGATTTGATGACCTGTCATAAGGTCGTACGTACCGAGCTCTTCCGCGAGCTTCCCCTGCGCGAGGCGGGGTTCGCGATCGAGGCGGAGATCGTCGCCCGTTTGCTGCAGAGCGGTGAGCGCATCTTCGAGATTCCAGTTGACTACAGAGCGCGCGCCAGCGACGAGGGCAAGAAGTTGACCTGGGTAGACGGCTTGCGCGTACTCCGAACGCTCGTCCGCTGCCGCTTGGATGGTGCCCGCGGACGGACCTGATGGATGTCCAACGACATAAAGCTAGCCCAACTTATGCCGTTGGGCTGACAAAGTAACCGTTGGAATAAGGGGCATGAATCCCCGTTCTCGAGGGGCCTAAACCCCCGATTTAGAGGCCCTGCCGCGATTTCGCGCGGAGCTGGCCGGCCGAGTGGAGCGCCGGAGGAAGTCGTCGAACATCGGGACGGTGAAAGCGGTGTCGCCGTGTGCGGGGCTGTATACCATTCCCTTTTGGATCAGCGCCGAGCGACGGGGGGCGACGCTCTCGACCTTCACGCCCAGTTGTGCGGCTATGTCACCAGATCGGTGTGGCCCCGCCCCGAGCTTGGCCATCGCGCTCAGGTAGTGCTTCTCCGCGGGCGTGAGTCGGTCCATGCGAACTAGGAAGAAGTTCCTGTCGAGTTGGCGCTGCACATCCGGGGCGGCCAAGCGCACGTCATCGAGTGCGATCGGAGATTTGGGAGAGGCGTTCCAGACGTGATACCCCCACTCTTGGAGGAAGTACGGATAGCCCTGTGTGAGGCTCAGCAGCATGTCAAGCGCTTCGTCGGTAAACGCCACATCTTGAGCTTCCGCCGGTAGTACCAATACAGCTCGCGCATCGGGATTATCGAGGGAGCCAACGTGGGGAAAATCGAACAGCCTCTCCGCGTAGGACTTTGCGTTACCGGCCAATCCGGGGAGCTGCGGCAGGCCGGCGCCGACGAGGATGATCGGCAGGCTGAGCTGGACCGTACGGTGAATGGCGCTGATCAGCGCTGCAAGCTCTTCGGCGGCGAGGTACTGGACCTCATCGATTGCGAGCAGCAATCCGGTTTGCCGGTCCTTCGCCGCTTCCCCGATAGCAACGAGCAGGTCTGTCGTGTCCTCCGCAAGGATTCCGGAGTCGGCGCTACCGGTGATCGCATCCACATTGAGGGAGATCGCGCCTCCATCCGGCAGGTTGTACGTAAAGGACTTGAGCGTGCCGAGTGCGCGCTTGACGGCCCGCGACACCGGTCCGTCATCCAGTTCCAGCAAGTTCGAGCGTAGCCTCGTGGCTAACAAGCGCTTGAAGTCGCCGGACTCCGGAGCCTCGATGAAGCCGACCGTCAGACCCTCGTCCTGCGCCATCTTGTGGAAGCGGTTGAGGAGCACCGTCTTCCCCACGCCCCGCAGGCCGATGGGCATGACGCTCTTGCCAGGACGCCCCGCCAGCGTGCGCCGCAGGGCGACGCTGTACTTGTCGATCAGCTCGTCGCGCCCCACCAAGGCGGGTGGTGGTGTCCCGGCTCCAGGACGAAAAGGGTTCTCAAAGGGGTCCATCCCAACTGATCTTACCAAGGCTTATCGATCTTACCCGCCGCAGCATAAGATTTGTATAGCTTCGTCGGGTCGCGGACTCGAAGACCCCCTTATCAAAAGTTATAGTGCAGACAATGGTCAGCAGTCAGACCCTTCCCAGATCGAGCCTCTCCATGGCCTGCTTCGGCCTCGGCGACCTCGTCGGCGTGGCGGTCGACGATCAGTTGGACGCCGGCGCTCCGTTTTCGAGGGGCATGAACCCACTATTTCGAGGGCCTTGAATCCCCTATTTCGAGGGGCGTGGACCACCGATTTCGAGGCCCCGCATAGAGGCCCTGCGATAGGCTCCCGCCCGATGCAGCCGATCCAAACCAGCCTCCCCGGCTTGACGATCCTCGAGCCGAGAATCTTCCCCGACGAGCGGGGCTTCTTCAGCGAGACCTACCGCCGCGAGTGGCATCAAGACGCGGGCATCGCGGAAGCGGAGGAGTTCGTCCAGGACAACCACTCCCGTTCGAGCAGGGGCGTCGTCAGGGGCATGCACTTCCACATCGGCGAGGGCGTCGCCAAGCTCGTGCGCTGCTCGCGCGGGCGGATCGTCGATGTCGCCGTCGACCTGAGAAAGGGCTCGCCCACGTACGGCCGGTGGGAGGGCGTCGAGCTCGACGACGAGAGCATGCGCGTGCTGTACGTGCCGGTCGGCTTCGCGCACGGCTTCTGCGTGCTGAGTGAGATTGCCGACGTGCTGTACAAGCAGACCGCCTACTACGACCCCGCGGTCGAGCGCGGGATCGCCTGGGACGATCCGGAGATTGCGATCGAGTGGCCGCTGCCGATGGATGAGCTGATCGTCTCCGAGCGCGACCGGCAGGCGCCCAAGCTGGCCGAGGTCGCGGCCGAGCTACCGTTCGTTTATTGATCGTGCCGGCCGACGTTGGGCCACGGCGCCCCGCCTACTCTAAGTAAGGCGTGCCTCGTGCCGATACACCAAGTGTCGTGGTTTTCCCCGCTCCGTTACGCGTTCTGACGCGCCTGTTCACAGCCGCCCTGCTCGCGGGCTGCGTGCTCGCCGGCTCGGCCTCCTCGGGCCTGACCCCGCCCGCGGATGCCGCCGAAGCCGGCGTGAACCTGAACAGCCTCGAACCGGCGACGCTCGCCCAGGCCACCGCGCTGGGAGCACACTGGGTGCGCGTGTTCGCGCCGTGGCCCGATCTCGAACCGGCGCAAGGCGTCCATTCCGCTTACTGGCTCGGTGAGTACGACCGGCTCTTCGACTCCCTGCCGAAGGGCACCCACGCGATCGTCGACTTCGTCGACACACCCTCTTGGGAGAGCGGCTCCCCCTCCTTCAACACCCCACCGAGCAACCCCTATGACTACGCCAACATCCTGCACTTCCTCGCCGGGGAGTGGAAAGGGAAAGTGGCGGCGTATGAAATCTGGAACGAGGAGGACGTCGCGGGGTGGTGGGCCGGCGCCCCCGACCCCGCTGCGTACACGCGCCTGTTGCAGGCGGCCTACCCGGCGGTCAAGTCGGCCGACCCCGCGGCGAAGGTCGTTCTCGGGGGGCTGACGGGCAACGACTACAACTTCCTTGAGGGTGTCTATCAGGCCGGGGGCAAGGGCTACTTCGACGCGATCGGCGTGCACACCGATACCGCCTGCGACGTCAACTCGCCGTTCAGCTTCCTGCGCGACAACGACGGGCAGCTGGATCAGGACTCGTTCATCGGCTACCGCGAAGTGCACGCGACCGAGCTCGCCAACGGCGACGATGTGCCGATCTGGATGACCGAGATGAGCTGGCGCACGAGCACCTCCGTGTGCACCGAAGGCGCGTTCGCCGGGCAGAAGCCCGAGGGGGTGACCGAAGGACAGCAGGCCGAGTTCCTCGCTCAGGCCTACCACTGTCTCGCCCAGGCGCCCTACGTGAAGCTCGGCCTGTGGTATCCGATCGAGGACGAAGGCGTGGTCGACTCCGGTCTCGAGCGCGCGAACCACTCGCACAAGCTCTCCTACGCCGCGATGCGCCGCTACCTTAAGCACGGCGACCACATGAAAGGCGCCTGCGGAGACTTCTCCGGTCCGCGGATCACGGTGGCCACACCGACCTACGGCGAGCGCTACACGGGCCATTTGTGGATCAAGGTGAGGGCCACCGACGGCCAGGGCATCGAGAGCATCCGCCTGCTCTACGACGGTCATTCGATCCGCAACTTCGACCCGTTCGTCGAAGGGAAGGGCTACCCGCACACGCTGTTTGCGGAGATCCATTGGTCGGGCGCGAGGCACATCTCCTTCGGCCGGCACACGCTGACGATCCTCGCGTACGACAAACTGCGCAACGTCTCGCGCGCGAACGTCTCGATCGTGCACCTGCCCGAAGGCTCGCACCACGGGTAGGCCTACCATCCTCGGGTGAGCACCGCCCGCCCGATCTTCGCCGCAGTCCTGGCGAGTCTCACCCTCGGCTTCACCCTTAGTCTGGTACCCCTCACTCCCTCCGCCGGGGCGGCGGGATCGGGCTATGTCGACGGGGTCTCCGACCAGAGCCTCCCGGCGTGGGACGGCGACTTCGACGAGAGCTGGTTCGCGGGCCTGTTCGACGACAGCTGGGTGCACGGCCCCGGCGCGCATGTCGACTTTGCGCGGTACGTCGTGCAGTGGAACGTGATGTCTGGCGATTACCCGAGGTATCTGCGCGAATTCGAAGCGTGGCTGGGCGACGTGGCGAGTTTGGGTCTTAAACCGGAGATCGCGTTGACGAGTTACGACGGTTCGCTTCCAGGCTTACCGAGGGAATATCGAGCTCGGCTCCAGGAGATCTTGAGTGCTGCGAGCGCGCTTGGGCACCCGATCCGCTGGCTGGAGGCGTGGAACGAGCCGAACGGACAGGGGAACGTTTCGGCCACGCGGGCGGCCGGCTTTACCAACGAAGCGTCCAGTGTCTGTGAGGATCAGGACGGCTGCACGGTGATCGCCGGCGATTTCGAAGACTCGCCGGATGTGGCGCGCTACGAGGATCAATACATAGAGAACCTCGATCCCGTGCCGCTCAACTGGGGAGTGCACCCGTATTACTCGATCGAACAGGAAAGCGAAGCGCCGTTTGAGAACGTGCGCGAGCATCTTCCCAACAGAGGCGTCGACGAGCGGATCTGGTTCACGGAGGTCGCCGCGAGGAAGTGCTCTGATTTTGATGGCCGGCTCGTCAAAAACGGCGAATCGGGGCAGGCGCGGCGCGCAGACTGGCTGGTGAACGTGCTGATCAAAAACGCGAAGCCGGAGCACGTCTTCTACTACGAGTTCCTGCTGAAGGAACGTAGACGGCCTGATTGTCAAACCGAAGGAAGCGACAGCGCGCTCTATGAACCGAGCGCCGACCCCGCCGAGCCGGACCGCCCGCGTCTCGCGGCCAGCTATATCTGGGGCGGGGAAAGCACGGCGTTGGAAAGCGCGGCGCTGGGATACGAAGACGGCGGCGACGCCTTCATGGCGAACGCCGCCCAGACGACCCTCACCGGCGGCGTCGGGCTCTAGGCGGGCCAGTCCCTAAAGCGCAGCTCGCACGGCCCGCCCGCCACCGCGACGGCCGCCGCCGCGCGAAGACCGACATCCACCGCCGCGGTCCACAGATCGGCCGGGGGGGAGCCTTCCAGTGGCGTTGCGAGACCGAGGCCGAGGCACTTCACGACGGCCTCGTGCGCGACCCAGGCGCGCAGGAACTCCCGCGCGCGCGCCTGTGAATCGTAGACGGCCAGGCGCCGCGCCTGCTCGTCGCCCAGCACCCGTGCGGCGACAGCGAGCTCGTCGACCCGGCGGCGGGCAGCAACCTCCACGTCGATGCCGACGGCGCGCCCGGCGGTGACCGCGACGAGTGCGAGCCCGCCCGAGTGCGACAGGTTGAAGCGCAG
>Ga0182024_10021060_pt1 | contig 11866 bp, 9 predicted proteins | sample P32metaG_FD_120480 | JGI IMG/M metagenome (GOLD analysis project Ga0182024, IMG submission 120480) | Permafrost microbial communities from Stordalen Mire, Sweden - P3-2 metaG (Illumina Assembly) | ecosystem: Environmental > Terrestrial > Soil > Wetlands > Permafrost | place: Sweden: Stordalen... | reverse complement strand
TTGGCGATGGCAGCGCGGATGAGTTCATCATAGTTTGAAAGAATTATGGCCTGGGTCTCTCGGCTGTCGTCCAGGCTGAATTTTCCCAGCTGCTTTACTCGCGCGATTCCTAAAAGCGAATCACCGCACTTCAGCGCGTGGTCAAGGAATGTGAACGGTCGAGACTTATCCACTGTAATCAACCAGATGGACAGCTTAGCCATCTCCACTGCCATTAAGTTGATATCCACGCCATAGAGACAGCGATCAGCGATCAGACGGCGAGCAATCGCCAGGCGTTCGTCAGCGTCTTTGGGGATTAGCCGCTCGCTCGGCTCCGCTTTTGAGAAGGCTCCTTCAGGCGTGATAAGCACCTCCCCTCCGTGGGTTTTTTCAAGGTTTTCCCATGACTCGACCAATCGTTCCGAGAGATAACGGCAGACCTGAACGAGAAAAGCACCGGAGCCCATAGTCATGTCACAGGTTTTGAGATCCAAGATTTCTCGAGGCGATCTGAGTTCCCATTGCTCTTTAGAAAGCCCTTCTGCGGGACCGCGGTAGACCAGTGGTTCCAGAGCGTATCGAACAATTGGCTCGGTGAGGCTCCGAGGCGTGTAGTGTGTTCCCGTACTGCGTCGAGCGGTGCTTTCGCTGACGTAGATTCCTCCCTGCAAGACAACGACCGGGCGTTCAAATGAATCTTCACGCAGGAGTGCTGCAAATCGAGTGACCCGCTTGGCTAGTTTCTCGTCTTGGCCACAAGCAACAAGAATCTTGTGATTTTCTTCAATATGATCAACCGCCAAGGCTTTCTTTAATGCGGGAACCCCTCGGTCTGTAAGCTCCTTGAGATCCTCAACAAGTCTTGTCTCGCCCTGTTCCGCAAGCGTTTCGAGTTCAACCAACGTGATATTCGGTGTCGGATTCTTTCGGGTGCCGACGAGACCGAGCACCGTATTCTGCGCTCGATACGCATTGTGATCTAGAAGACCTTCGTAAATATGCCCGATCTGCTCGATATCGAGGGCTCGGAAACTAATTCGGCGTGCTTCAGCCGGACCGCCACCGGGCACTTTGACTTGCAACATCTGAAGCGACTTGAGTAGATGTAGAACGACGCGATTGTTGATCGCCAGAGGCTCCGCGGCTGTCACGTGCCAGTCAGTCTCTTGCGCACGCCCTTCGAGGAAAGCATAGCGGTTCGGGTCGAAGAGCGAGCCACCGTAGGCTGGCATCAGTAAGTCTTGGTGCTGAACGCCTCCATGCACGGCCCGAAAACTGGAAAGTAGACGAGCCCACGCGTCGAAGCGTCGTTCCAGCACTTCTTCACCGTACCGATCGGCAACTTCCTGCAGCTGCTCTCGCAAGGTGGAAACGGCATAGTTGTTGTCGTAGATGGGTCTTCCGAGATGAAGCAAATCACGTTCTTCTGCCGAGAACAGGAAGACGAGGCGCATCATGACCGTGAGTGCTGCGTCGTAGAGAGTTTTTTCTTCCACACCCTTCAGTAAGGCTCTCCCGCTCTCGTGATCAAGAAGATCGAACGCCTGGATCAATACTTCAACCGCATCACGAACCTGGTCGCCTAATTGGTTCGTGACTTCCTGTTGATCTTTCGCGCTTTCCGTCAACAGCGCGGAAAGAGTGTCGGATGCGGCGACTCCGAAGAATCGGTTTACGGAAAGCAGAGAGTGAAACGCTCGAAGCGTGACCTGTTCTTCGATCCACAGCGTGGCGTACCAGGAGGAGAAGCCAGTTGTCTCACCGCGCGGAGCGAAGACCAACATCCATTGCTCGCCATTCGTCACAAGGCCAAGCGGGATATCCGCGGCGTGTAGGAGTTCTATCATCCGCGTAGCAGCCGTGGCCTTCCAATGCTTACCTGCCACTGGTCGGTCAAGCAGTTGGTCAGGTACGTAGATGCTCACGAGAAGCTGGGGCTTCCCCGCGGCGTCAGTACCTTTCGGACCCACGAGGGCCAGATCTGGCCGAAGAGTTTCCCCATACTCGGGCATCGCTGCGCTCAGCCCAGGTGGCAAGCTTTGACCTTCTGCAATCAGATCCGCTGGGAACTTCAACAGCTGTGTCAGTACGTGACTGATCCAGCCGCGCTGTTTTCCTGGGCCTGTGGGGTTGGTCTGCCATTCTTCATAGGCCAATCGCAATTGCCGGGCCTGTTCCGGGTCCCGAGGGTCAAGACCTTGGGGAAAAACACGCATCAACACCGGCATGGACACGAACGGGCCGGAGATTTCGAGCAGGGAAAGCCAGTCGGCGTGATCTCGCGCCACGCTCATGAGTGACCTCCGGGAAGCGCGCGAACGAGCTTCCGCGGGACCAGAAAGGTCACAGCGACTGGGAACAGTCGTTCAGTTGGATTCTTGTAGCGCGCGCGCAAATGGGCCGACTCCCGCTCAATTTCAGCCGGGATTTCATTGAGTCTTCGCCGGAGAGAAGACAAGTCTCGTTCCCGTTGGGCTCTCTCGTCGCCACCGAGGTCCAGTAGTAGTTGTGGTCCGTCCTTGCGCTCCAGTTCTTCTCGAATTGCCCGTTGCAACTCCTGCATCACCGTTCTAACCTTAGTTACTTCTCTCTCGGCAATCTCCTGAAGGTTCTTCTCTAAATTCTTCGTTCGCTCGTTGGACCGCGATTCTAATGAAGCCAAGACCGCTTCTTCGTTTCTTGACCAGAGCGCCTGAAGTCGAGATTGGATAGGTTCTGGTGCCGAGATGGAAGTCGCCGTGGAAAAAGCAGATTTCGTTTCCCCGACGTTCAGTCGCTGGAACCGACCTTCGATGAAGGCACCGCCAGCCATGATGATTTCCTCATGGATACGATGATTGTCACCTCCCAGAACCACAATGCGACCGTGCGCCACCACGGCTGGATTGGATAGAGCGGAGTCTTCAACTACACAAGCAGATACACGCGAAAGATGCTTGGTGGTAGCGCCAACCTTCCAGATCTCTGCGCGTAATAGCCGCAGACACATCTGTACGAGACGATGGTTGAGGTGCGCAAGCACTACGTCGTCCCTGCCAGTTGCCAAGACCGGATCGAATACTATGGGGCGAATCTGGTGGGTGTGCGGGTGAGCAAGTCCCTCAGCACAAAGTGCCCAGCTTCCCGATAGAGCTGGCAATCGAAATACTGGGGAGGTCTTTCTAATTTCACTTGGGTCAGGCCAAATGCCGTCCAAATTGACTGGCACTAACGCTGGCTGGCCGGCAAGTTCAAGCCCAACCCGAACAACGTTCTCAATATGTTCAGGAGTAAGTTTCAGCTCATTGCGCGTTTCGTCGAGCTGAGCCGCCAGCTTTTCGAGTTGCTCTCGCAGTTTGCGCTCGAACTTCAGCATGCGGCGCACGGGCTCAGCCTCTAGTTCGGCACGGGATGTATCTAGCCGGGTTCGCTTGCCAAGCATGGCTTCTTCGACTTGCGTGGCGATGACTGGCCCGACTTTGCCCAGGTCCTCACGAATGGTTTCAACCTTCAGGGCGGCGCGCATGAGAAATTCAAGGTCAGCTTCCAGATCGCCGACCTTGCCAGACATTTGAGCGGTATTGAATCCCTGGCCCACGAAATGATGAATGTGGACTTCCGCAGCTCTCTGGCCATGTCGATCGACACGACCGTTTCGTTGTTCCATCCGGTTCGGGTTCCAGGGAATCTCATAGTGAATCAACTTGGAGCAGTGGTTCTGAAGGTTTACGCCTTCTGACGCGGCATCTGTTGCAAGTAGAATTCTAACCGCGGAGTCTTTCGGATTCGCTTGGAATGCAGCTTTGATACGCTCTCTCTCGTCGCTTTGCATTCCGCCGTAAATCAATTCCAGTCGACCCTCTTCTACCAGACCATGAACCGCCAGCAAGTTATAAAGCCATTTTTGCGTAGCCCTGTACTCGGTGAAAATGATGACACGTTCGGTGTTCCATTTCCCATCTAGACGCAACGACTTCTTAAGCCAATCAATGAGCGTCTGCGCCTTGGAGTCCGCACGCTGGCTCGATCTTGTTGCAAACTGGCTTAGCTGTTTCAGGAGTTTGCGCTCATCTTCCAAGAGTGGGGACAACACTTGGCTGGCCGAGCCGACCACCTCGGCGGTTTCGGTCTCATACAAGTCGTCGTCGGCATAGTCCTGATCGTAATCGTCAAATTCCCGTTGCAGGCTGGCCGTGACTTTCCGCGCTCCTACAGACGCAATGTGCTTATCGAGTGTGGTGCTGAAAGCCGCGGGTGAGGAAAACAATCTCTTCTTGAGGAGCTTCAAGACAAATTCTGCCGCAAGCCGCTCACCGGCACTCTCCGCATTCTTCAAACGTAGCGCGGAATAGTTCTGAAGCATCTGGTGGGTAGTCCTCTCCTCTTCTGTGTATGGGACCTCCATGTGCTTGACGACCCGTTCGGCAAAGCGGCGACTGCCATCCCAATTCAGCTTAAGTTCGGACTTCATCCTCCGAACCATGACCGCATCGAGCTGAGCGCGGTCAGGCAAAACAGTACGGGCAAAACGCTGACTGTCTAGCAATTCCAGTAATGCCGAGAAGCTCTCCCGGTATCCGTTGTGGGGAGTGGCCGAAAGAAATAGCTTGTGTTCAAAATGAGGGGCCAGAGTTCTTACTGCTAAGGTTCGCATCGAATCTGTGGCGTACTTCCCCCGCCCAGATGGAGCCACGTTGTGAGCTTCGTCGACGATAAGCAAATCGTACGCTCGTGGATATGTAGGTTCATCTCCGCTCGGCAGTGTTTCCTTGAACGCGCGCAATGGACGTTCGCGTTTGAGAAAATCGATTGAGGTGATTAGGCGTGGAAAGTGTGCCCAAGGATTAACGTGGATACCACGTTTGCGTCGAAGCTGGCTGATACTCTCGCTATCGACAATTCGAAATTCCAGCCCAAACTTATCGCGCATTTCCTCCTGCCACTGTATTTGGAGAGACGAGGGGCACACAATCAGAACAGATCTAACCCGGTGACGAAGGATGAGTTCTTGCACAACGAGCCCAGCTTCGATCGTCTTACCGAGCCCAACGTCATCCGCGATAAGCAGGTTCACACGCGGCATCGAGAGTGCGCGCACTACGGGATCAAGCTGATATTCGTCGATCTCAATGCCACTGCGGAAGGGTGAATGAAGCTCCCTATCATCAGCCTGGGAGATGGCTCCCCAACGGACAGCATCTAGGAACGCCTGCAGCCGCTTCGGGTCATCGAAAGCGCTTGGAACGGGCAGGGTGGATTTCTCGTGAATTGAAGTGCCGGGCTCTAGTTCCCAGATCACCTCCATCTCTTCACCCAAACCATCGTCTTCGACCGACGAAAGCTTAAGGAGGTGATTAGGGCGAGAAGGATTGGTGACGGATGGAACTATTTCAGTTACTACGAAGGGGCGTCTGCGGACAACCACCAGTTGGCCGATCTCCGGGCATGAAATCATGAATCCCCACGTTAACGAGAAGGATTCTATACCAGCGGGTCGCCGCGGTCTTGCGATAATCGTCCTGTAGCCGAGCGACGTTGAGACTTGTTTCCAGCGCGCTCGATTGCGAATGGCCGCGTCGTTCAGCGGGAAGAGCACCTGCTTTGCAAGAAAGCAGGCAAAATGACACAAGTGCCGCATCTGGTGTCGCTTACGCGGAAACACGCGGTGCAACCAACCTCTTGTATTGGACTGACGCTGGACCGAAAGTCTACCGACTGCTCCTGCGACGCCTCTCCTCGAACCGGTCTATGGATTGACTTGGCCGACTGACGCGCTCCAGTATCCCCGTCACCGATTCAGGGCCGGTCAAATAGACAAACGAATCCCAATCCCGCATTGCCGACGTCGCCTTGAATTTCATCCAATTCGAGTACTGTGCCACCGGCTACGGCCTCCGGAGCTTCCTTTATATTTTGCGGTGTGAGTTCATTCGACATGAGTCCCTCCTCGATATTCTGTTGACTTAGGTTGCTTCGACGAAGGCTTTGCAAGCAAAACCATCGACTACCTACACATCAAACAAAGACGAATGGCTCGCCGACTTCCGATCGCTCCGAATAGCACCCTAGGGAAAAGATTTACTGCCGAAACCCTAGAGCAATGGAAAATCTCGAGCGCCGCCGGAAGTCTCGACATGAAGAATTCTCTTCCCCTGATCTTGCCTCAACTGGATTTGCTTGATATCGAACCAGAACAATTTATGAACTGCAACCCCTTGGATGTTGTTGATCGCGGGAAATTCCCCGTCCGTTCGAACATCAAACGTCACTAGCCGGTTGAACTTGATTGGAGTTCCACTGATATCTGTCTTAATCTCGCCTGTGTTGCTGACCGTGACCTCACTGCCATTTTTCTTGATGTCTTCAGCCCCAGCAATCAAGACGGATAGCGGGCCATCTATGTCGAGGCTTGAATCCGTCAGCGCTTGCCTCAGAACGTCGCCGGAGATAGCGATGTTGCCACCCAAACTATTAAGGATCTGTATTGAGACGGCGATCGGATCTACCGTTCCGGCTTGCTCTTGCATAATGATGTTCTTTACGTCTTCCACGGAGAGTACGGTGGTTTGAATGGCTTGATCGACGAACGGTGGTTGGGCCGTTCCCTCTGGTTTTGCATCGAATAGTGACATGCTCATTTCCTTTCCATCCAAGCATTTGGTGCTCAAATGTTTTCGCGCGCAAAAGCACTAATAATCAGAGATTGATGCAACGCGCGAAACGTCCAAACGCTAGTACAGTGACGGTCTCGTCGAACCTCCGAGGAGGCTCGTGTTGATGTTCGCGATCGTATGCGTCCCTTCGTTTCCGCCCCACGAGAACAAGAGATATACCTGAGGAAAGCCTCCGGCGCGGAGCGTCAGTCCCGCCGACAAACTGTGCATCCAAGGACTCGATTCTAAGCCGCCACGCGTCAGCGCCACTTTCCCTTCGTCGGCCATCAGAGAAAACCCAAGCGGCCCCCAGATGGAATGCTCCAGACTCTGCCGAAAGAACATCACATTGGGGGCGCGAAACCGAAAATCCTGATAGCTGGTAAGCGATGGGGTTCCATTGATGTCCATTCCTCCCAGAGTTGGCTGAAAGTAAAATGGCACCAGGTTCCCGCCCGGAGTCATGGATTCGGCGAGGAAGAACTCCAAGCCGACGGTGCCCTGACGGTCGCGCGTAATCGCCGCGCACTCGGGCTGCTTCGGATCGGTCGAGAGAGAACAATCGTCCGGCCCGTTGGGATTGTTGTCGCGCGGCAGAAAATATTCCGTCTTCTTGGTCTTGTGGTAGATCACGAACTCGTGAATCAAATCCGCAGTCACCCGCTGAAACGTGAAGTTCGAGCTTCCCGGCGCAAAATACTGCTGGTACACAAACCGGTAGTTGAGTCGGAGAAAATCATCGAAGTACGTCGGGCGAATTTGCACGCCTTCGCCGAGCTGCAAAGTTCCCGGCTGTGTGGTAAGGCCCGGCGCGGTCGCTTCCGTGTACAGCGCGCCAATTGTCGGGCTCGGCTGTCCGTTGCTCGGGCGGATGTCCACGAATCGCCCGTTGATCTCCCCAAACACGCTCGCGTTCAGTGGTTGAAAAAATGGTTTAACGGCATTGCCACCGACAATCGTTTGCGTCATGCCGTAAAAGGTGCGGCCCGCTTCTGTGGTCGATGGCCCCAGCCCAAAATAGGTCAGCTTGTTGAGTGAGATCGCCTGCGCATAGAGATTGAAAACCGGATGCTCCTCGAGTTCTGAAAGCACGCGCGTTTTTCTGCCCTTGGTCCCAAAGTGCCCCCCGACCGGTTTCTCGTGCGTGTCCACGAACTTGATGTACAAGCCCGCGCGCCACGACCCGTTGATCGATCCCACGGCATCGGAGTCCCAATTAATTCGCCAGTTTTCCGTCGTCTTGTGGCCAAGATAAGCGATGCCTGCGCCAAATCCGTTCTGCGGAGCGATGCTCCCGACAGCGATATGCACCGGCTGCCCCGTGAACAACTCTTCGGCACAACTCAGGATCCCTTTGAAACTGGAGCAACTCTCTTTCAGCTTGTCGATCTCTCCCGCGGGATCGATCTTCGGCAGAGCGGGCGGTGGGGCAGGGTTCTCTTGCGCTCGCGCCCCTCCCGCCGCAAACAAAGCAAACAAAATGACGGCAAATACGATGCGTCGCACGGAGCCCTCCATCACTGTCTCTTCCGCTTACCCTGCTTTTCATTCGTTTTGGACTTGCGCTTCGCCTCGCCTCGGCCTTTTTTCGGCTTCGCGATCTTCTTCGGTTTCTCGGCGCCCTGCGGATGCAGGTGCGCGGTCATCTTCTTCAAATACTTGCTCGCGTCCAGTTCGGTCTTGATCTTCGAAATCTCCGTCAGCTGCTCACCCGGCCTCGCCAGCGATTTCTCGACCTCATGAAAATGCTTGATCTGGTGTTCGATGAGGCTGGAGATAAACCGGCCGTGGTTGTAGGCGCTCTTTGGCGGCTTAGGAACTTTCTGCACCAATTTGTATCTTCGTTTCAGCATCGTTGGCCTCACAAGTCAAAAACCCAGCAATCGTCATCCGCCCGCAACGCATCGGTCAGCGGCGTAAGGAAATTGTTGGAATTTTTCTCGCGTGCGGTGCGGTTGTCATAGTTCTTCAGGAAAAAGTTCGTCACCGTCCCGGGAATGCACGCGTGTTCAAAAATGATCCCGTTCGGATCTTCCGTTCCTGGAATCACGGTTCCTCGCGGAATGTACGGCGAAATGAGAATCGCCGGCACTCGAACGCCCAGCCGGTCGAAGTTGAACGCCACGCCCGTTCCGGTCTTATCCCCCGGCGCGCTGTGCCCGTCAGGAAAATTAGGGTCACAGTTCGGCGGCGCGACGTGGTCGTAAATTCCGCCGTGCTCGTCATAGACGATCAGCATCGCCGTGGTTTCCCACAGCTTCTGATTCGTGCGAATCGCGTTGTACGTGTTCGCGATGAGCCTCTCGCCTTCCTGTACGTTGTGATCCGGGTGCTGGTCCGAGGCGAGGATCTGCCCTCCGCCCGGCCCTGGATGATCGTTGTAGCAAGGCTCGATGAAGCAGTAATTCGGCAGCGTGTTCCCCTCGCAGTCGGCTTTGAACTGGCTGTAGCTCCCGAAAATCTGCGGCTGGTTCTTTAGAAGATTCACAATTTCCATAGTCGAGCTCTGCTGATCGTAGTAATAAATCTTCGCGGTATGCCCGCCTTGAATCATTCGCTCGTAAATGCTCACGATGGGGTCCTGAACGTAAAACAGGTCCATGTCCACGTTGCCGAAGGACGTTCCGTAGTGCGCGAATGCGCGGTTGCAGATTGTCGGCCCTGGAATCGAGGAGAACCAGCCGTTGAATAGAGCATATTCCGTCGCCAGCCTCGTCAGCACTGGCACTTTTTTCGAAGGAAAGTACGCCATGATGCCGTGGGATTCTTCGATGCTCGTGCTCTGCGTGGCATAGCTCTTTATGAACCCCTGCATGTTGGCCAAGCGCCCAGGCCCTTGATCCGTCGTGCCAAAAATCTGCAAGTCCACGCCCGGAAAGTGATGATCCGGATCGTGGTCCAGTTGCCCCTGAAATTTCGCGTTCGGCTGAACGGTCACCTTCGTGCCGTTCACGTCTGGATTCCATTCCGTTCCGGTCAGGCCGTTGATTTTGGGATATTTCTTCACACCATTTTGCACGATGAGGCTCAGCCCGCCCAACATATGGTCAAACGACCGGTTCTCCATCATCAGCACGACGATATGTTGGAGATTAGCAAGTCCAGCAGTCATATACCCTCCGCGGAAGTCGTTTCGAGAGGCGTTCTTGCGGTCCACATCATTTTTGGCTTCGCCATCTCTTCCCTACTTGCGCCGCTGCAGATACTCGCTTAGGGAATTTGCGTCTATTTGCTCGAGAAGGGTGTCCAGCCTCATGTCACTTCGCACACCCTCCGCGAACGCAGGACCGTACTCCCCGCGCAGCGTTCCAACCAGAGTATCTCCTCGTTTTCTCCGGATGCTTCCGTCCTCGTCACGGCAACGACGATCAAGACCCGGCTCGCATTGCTTGCTCATTTTTCCCTACCTCCCGTTCACGCATGTTTTTCTGCAAACGACCTTTCATGATCCCGATCCTAGCGAACTGCCACCACAGCACAACTCAACGGTGAACTGACAAATCATGAACCGAATCCTGTGAAATGTCAACGTACCTCACATATATGTCAGCATGGCAAACCGTTGTGATGCGGCATTGGCCGTCAGCGTCCCAAACGTGTTTGCGAAGTTGACATCCCAGAGATCCTGCGTGACACTGTCAACGTGGCTTCGACGCGTTCCGACCACCAGCTCTTTTACCGCCAGTTTGGCCGAATACTCGCAGAGGCCAGGAACAAGAAAAAAATGTCGCAGGAGGTGCTCGCGAGAGAGTTGGGACTAACGCGGACCTCCATCACCAATATCGAGAAGGGCCGCCAGCCAGTTCAACTGCACACCCTCTACCACATTTCTCAGCTGCTCTCTGTGGAATTGAAAGATCTACTGCCCGCACCCCAGCTCATTCAAAGACCCGAGGCCAATCAAGACGTGAACGTTAGCCGCACTGATTGGCTTCAGACAATGAACGTGAAACTGCCCGATGGAGGCAATGATGCGAAAACGAAGGGATATCGAATTCGAAGCAAGAAAACTTCTCGAAAATAACTCTGTCTCCCGTCCGCCCGTCCCTGTTCAGGATCTTGCAGCGGCACTGGACATTGATGTCCGGTTTTCCGCCGGTAAAGACGATGTATCAGGTGCCCTGATTCGGAGTGATGGGTCTGTCGTGATCGCGGTGAATTCGGCACAGCACGAAAATAGGCAGCGCTTTACAATTGCGCACGAAATCGGTCACTTTCTTCTCCATAAAGGAACACAAGTTCATTTTGACGACGATTTCCGAGTTAACTACCGGAAGGCTGACACCACGGGAATGGCGACGGTTGACGAAATGGAGGCCAACTGGTTCGCCGCTGCATTGTTGATGCCGGAACAGTTCCTTAGGAAGGACTGGCTAAGACTCCGGCTCGAAAATCACGCGGCGCTCGGAGCCATCCAGTCTCTTGCGGGTAGGTACAAAGTGAGTCCAAAAGCTATGGAACTCCGACTCGTAAACTTGGGTTTCGTATCACCAGTGGAATAACTTTGGCAAGTGACCGACATCTACCACATCACGCCCGTCACGAATTTGGCGGAGATTCTCCTACGCGGGGGACTTCTTTGCGACAGGCTGTGCAATGACGGAAACGTGCAAACGCAGCAGATCGGATACGCGCACATCAAACAGCGCCGTATGGCGAGGGCCGTAACTAAGGGCCCCGGTGAGACTATCGAATTCAGCCGAGTTGCGAAGCAGACGGCTCCGGAGATGCAGCACAGTCCATTGACAACTAATATGCGTGGGGAGCCCATCGCGTGCGTCAGCGCGCCCGCGTTTAGGGCCTAGCGCTTCTTGGATGATATGATTATGGATTGAATGGCATGGAGAATAGTTTGGCGAGCTTCTCTCACTCAACGGAACCGCATCGACTCTTCATAGATCGTTACTTCGAGGAGCTGCTGGCGCGCGGGATCCAGTATTTCCTGCCCTGTTGGAGTCGGTCGGTCCGCGCCCAAGGCAGGCGCGCTCCTTGCGCCGTCATAAAATCGTAATACTAATGGTGGTGAATGGCGGCAAAATGCGAACGAAAGGTGAATAAAGAAGGAGAAATTGATTCGTCCCGTTTCATCGCAACTTGCTGAATTCCTTCGATTAGCACCAACTCCGGCAAGTTCTGATTAAGTTGGTTGTTCGGCTGTTAACCGAAGGGTTGCTAGTTCGAATCTAGCCCGGGGAGCCAATCTTCTCCTGAATTTTCAAGCGCTTACCACTTCCTCCGTTTCTTGAGAGTTT
>Ga0182024_10021059_pt1 | contig 11866 bp, 11 predicted proteins | sample P32metaG_FD_120480 | JGI IMG/M metagenome (GOLD analysis project Ga0182024, IMG submission 120480) | Permafrost microbial communities from Stordalen Mire, Sweden - P3-2 metaG (Illumina Assembly) | ecosystem: Environmental > Terrestrial > Soil > Wetlands > Permafrost | place: Sweden: Stordalen... | reverse complement strand
GAGCTGCGGCAGGACAGCCATGATGGGCTCGAGCTGCTGTGTCGTTTGAGCGCGCTCTATCGCCTGCTCGGCGGCATCAAATTTCAGCGCAAAGAGGTCGGCGGCGGCTTTCTTCCACTCATCAGGGTTTTTGAGGTCGATGGCGACCGAGCCCGCAGGCTTATAGCTGAGTCCGCGGCTGTTTTGGATGAGCAGCACGCCGGCGCGGCCGGCCAGTGCCGTGTCGGGCTGGGGCATCTCCTGCGCTTCTTGGAACGCCGCCAGCGCACGACCCCCGTCACCGATTTGTACCAGGCAATCGCCTCTGAGCAGCAGAAGCCTGCCCCGGTCGTAGTTCCTCGCGGCATCCCCCTTGAGCGCCAGCAGGCGCGAGATCCATTGGAGGCAATTGTGATATTGCCCGGCATCATACATATCCCTCAATTCCTGCTCCGAGGGAACCTTCGCATTTTGCGACACCGCCGACGCGGCGAAACACCAGGCCAGCGCCATCAATGCCAGAGCCAAGGCGTTTTTTGAGCAGATCATGTCTTACCTCTGTGGGCCTGAATCACTTTCATTTAATCAATTCCGCAATCACACCCGAGATATTTTCGGCGGCGTCGGGCCGGCTGAGCTTTCGCGCGGCTTCGGACATGGCTTTGCGTTTGGACGCGTCGCGCAGAACCGATTCAAGGATCGGTCGCAGCTTGTCGGCATTTTTCACCGCTATTTTTTCATCATCCACCAAAATCGCGGCTCCGGCATCGGCCAGTACCTGGGCATTGGCGCGCTGGTGCAAATCTCTGTGGAAAGGATAAGGCACCAGGATCGACGGGACACCGCAGGCCGTCAGCTCGGCGCAACTGCTGGCGCCCGAGCGGCTCAGCGCCAGATCGGCGACGGCCCATATGTCTTGCATGGCGGGGGTGAAGTCGATCACGTGCGCTGAAACATTTTTATTGCGGTAACCGTGCCGCACCGTCGCGCCATGCTCGCGGCCGGCCAGGTGCAGGATTTGCCAGCCGTCCATTTTGATCGTGCCGGCCAGCGCCAGCATCGCCTCGTTCACCGTCACCGCCCCCTGGCTGGCACCGGTGATCACCAGCGTCTGCAGCGTGGAATCGATGCCCAGGCGTTGTGCGGCCTCCCGGCGAGGCGGCAAAGAGCGAATTTCCTGGCGAATCGGACAGCCCGTTACTCGCAATTTGCCGCGATGCTCAGAGGCGATATGCTCCGCAGAAGCCGCAAACTGGCAGCAGACCACCCGCGCGTAGCGCATCAGGTATTGATTGGCTTTGCCTGGAATCACATCGGGATTGAGAATCGCCGCCGGGGTTTGGCGCAGCGCGGCCATCTTGACGGCGACGCCGGCGGCATATCCGCCCAGCCCCAGCACCGCCCGCGGCCGGCGCTCGCCCAGCACTTTGTTCACCTGGTCCGTCGTGTCGCGCCAACTGCGCCAGAACTTGAGCAAACCACCAATGCTGCGGTGCGGCGGAACAATGGGTTGGGTGATGTATTCGAAGCCCGTCGGCTCCAGGATGATGCGATCGATCTCGCGCCCGGTGCACAAAAAAAGGGGGACAGCATGCGGCAGTGCGGCGCGCATCGCCTGCGCTACGGCGATGCCCGGATACAAATGCCCGCCGGTTCCTCCGCCGGCCATAATGATCGTTACCGCTTCACCCATCAAAACGGGCAATGCCTTCCCGTCGCAAAGATATCGTCAGATCGAATCTCGCCCCGCCAGCACGCCCCCCGAGCAAGCCCCGTGCGGGCTGGCATCGCGGAAATTATCGGGCCTGTCATGGCGGGCTTGCGACTTCAGTTGCAAACTTAATTTGAGGCCTTTAATCCCCATGCTTCTGCCGTAGACGCGGGCTGAGGCGCAGCATGAGATGAACCCGCTCGATTTCCATCAGCCAGTCGGCCAGCGTTTCCGACATCTCCGCGCTGTCGGGGGCCACGATGCCGGTAGGGCAGGCCGGATCGAGATAACGCCGCGCGAACGCGCGATATCGGCTGATGGTTCGATCCCCGTAAGCGGCGCATAACTCGAAATCTTCCGCCAGGAACAACACAACCGGGACGCGATCGCCGGAGTTGATGCGAAACGGCTCGATCACATCGCGATGCTGATCCCGATCGACCAGCCGCAGCTTAATCCTGTCCGGATTGGCCTGGGCAACGCGAGCGATCAGCGGGCACTGCTGCACGCAATCGCCGCACCAGATCCCGCTGACGATCAGCAGTTTCATCTCCCGGGTGAAACCGCCGACCAGCTGCTTCTGGGCATCGCTCAGCTGGCAAGCATCATAAACCTGCTTCCACCGCCGCTGCTGCTCGTCGGTGCCGGTCTTCAGATAATCATCGTAGGTAAGTGCCGTGGCGAATTTGTCGGAAAGAAAAGCGGCTTTCATGGATTAAAACTCCTCGTCAATCCATTATAGCCGCGCGGCGCAAGTCCGGGGTCTAGCGCGCTCGTCCCGACAGATTCACGATCTTCTCGATGGTGTTGGCTTTGACGTTGAGCCAAATCTCATCCGCATTGAAGCCCGCGGGGTGCAGCTGGTCAATGAGATGCACCGTCCCCTGCTCGCCGGCGCGGCAAATCAATTGATCGTGCGCGGCATCGTATTGGACATCGCCGGCGGTAATGGTTTTATCCCCGGTGTTGACGGTGACGCCGCCGCTTGCGGTCATTTGGCGCAACTGCATGCTCGCTTCCTCCTGGGCCTGGGCCGGGCGGGTCGTGCCCTGGGGTTCGAACTGGGCGCGAACAAGCGGCGCATCGAGGCGCACCTGGCGGGCATTTGCCCCTTCATCGCGATGAATGATCACGACGTTGCCTTCGATCGTCGCGGTGCGTCCCGACTGGTCAAATATGAAACGCGTCTGCCAGTCGAAACGGGTGGTTCCCTGCCCGCCAAAGGACGATGGCTGGGTGGCCGCTACCTGGTGGTCGTAGGTGAGCATGATGCCCGCACCGGGGACGCTTAGTTTCTGGTTGGTGTTGTCGTAATCGATCCGCTCGCCCCGCAGATTAAGCTCCCGCAGTTTATTCCCCTTGTCATCGGCCAAAGTGGAATCCATCTGTGCTTTCTCAAGGAACGAAAAGCTCTGCACCTGCTTGTTGCGCATGAAACTGAAGTCTGCCCCGCCGATGTCGTCCGGACGGGATGCCGGCGATTGGTCGCTGGCTTGCGTCGCTTTGGGGGCATCGGCCAAATGCAGCAGTAGGCGCCCGCCCTGTGCCAGGTCCGTTGGACCGCCGGGGGGCTGCGAACTGGCTACGACATCGCCGACGATCAGGACCTGGTTCGTCTTCCCATCCAATGTGGCGGTTTGTTCCCAGGTGACGTGCATTGGCCGCGGCTTGGCCGCGGGATCCGCCGGTTGCTGCGAAGTATCCAGCGTTCCCGGTCCGATCACCGAGGAAATTTTCTGATCCGGCCAGACATGAATCTCCGGCCCGACCAGCGTGGAATCCCTATTGGCCACCTGGGCGGGCGAGCCGCGGATGGTTATCCTGGAGTGCCCCTCGACCTTGTCCAATTGCAGATAATCGCCCTGTGCGGACGCAGAATCCTTGCCCGATACATGCACGTCTCCCGTGGCGATCAATTGCTGAAGCTGGGCATCGGTTGACATATCGCCGTTGTCATTGGCGGTTTGCGGCTTGGGCAGCAGCGCGATCCGCAGGTGATCGGCCCTGAGTTCCTGCTGGTCTTGATCGGCCTTGACGCCGTCATCGGCCAGGACCGTCTTGGCAAATAGTTGTCCATCCTCATCGCGATCCGTCCTGACTTCCAAGCGCTGGCCCACAATATGTCTTGGAGCTTGATTGGGATCGTGCACCGTGCAACTGGCATCACCCTGGGCCACCACCTGGCGCAACTGCTGCTGTTTTTCGCTGCCCGCCTGTGCCGCGCTCGGGTCGAAACGGAGAGTCAATTGGCGCGAGGCCAGGTCAAACCGCGGATGATTCACCACAACATTGCCGCTCAGATCGGCAGCTTCGATCTCCATCTGCCCCGCCGCGCTGTCGGCCAGGTGGACCTTGCAGCTTTGGCCCCAATGCGCATCCAGTACGCTCTTGGGAGCGTTGGGGTCGGGCAACTTGGCCTCGCCCGCGCCCTGGATGGTCGCCAGACGGTTGAGCCGGGAGAACTCGGCGGATTCCCCGGTGATAACCGATGGCGCCCCGCTTTGGCGCCATTGCTTGATCATCAATGGGAACTGTGTGCTGCCCAAAAGCGTTCCACCGGAATCGGCCGTGCGATAGAACAGATCGGTGCACTGCACGTCGGTCGCCTGCTGCTGCTGGTTGGCCGGCTGATGCACCGTGACGGGCGTGCCGACCAAATGCACGATCGACTTGCCTTCCTCCAACGGCACAGCATCGGTCATATCGGTGGGAGCGATGTGAAGCGGACCTTTCCAGAAGACCAGCATCGGCTGCTCCGCCGGCCCAGTTGCCGTCGGGGCCGTTGTGGGAATGGCGGGAGTTGGTGAATTGGTCGCGACGGCGGACCGCGGAGGTGCTGGCCAGGAAGGCGCTGAGCTGGGCGTGGAAGCAATTGCCGTTTCCGCGGGTTGGGTTGCCGGCTCTTCGCTTTGACTCTTCAGTGCAAAATCCACCCCCATCCAGTTCGCGTGCACGAGCTCTTTTCCGTTCTGAACCACCCGGACATCATCCGTGAACGTTGCGAGATACCGTTGCCTGGACTGGGCCGGCGTTTGCGGCAGCGAAGTCGGCGCAGTTGCGGGAGGCGACGGCTCGCCCGGCGGCGGCGGCGCGGCTGCGGCTAGCGCCACCGGCCCAGAAGACATAGGCGGCGGCGACGGTGCGGAAGGCTGCGAACTTGATCCTGCCGGCGGCGGCGTGGCTTGCGGCCCCATCGAAAACGCGCTGGCATTGTAGATTGTCAGTTGTCTGCCATGGGCGATGTCCAGCGATTTGAGCCGCTTGTCCAAATCATTCCAATACATCACCAGCCCCGAGCCGTCGAACGCGTAATCCTTCGACCGCACTGTGATGGGGACCTCGTCTTTGTGCACCACGTGCCCATCGGCCTGCGTATATTCCTGGGTGAACAGGCGGAATGTGTCGTTGTCGAACTCGCCGTTGGTCATGGTGATCGTCATGTTCTGCTCGCCGCCGGCGAGGGCGGCGGCGGAGGGAAAGATTTTCACGGTCACATGCCGAAGGTTGCCGTAACGAGGCGCATCCACCGGAGCCCCCGCCAGCGAATCGCGGTCCGCCCCGGGCGGCTTGCTGACAATGCCGTCCTCACCCTCAACGTTCAGAATCTGGCCATCGCCCATGAAGAACTGAATCACCGGACGGGTCACATACACCATTCCATCGGACCGCGGATCGTAGACGTCGGAGCGGAACTGGTATTCCAGCCGGCCCTGGCGGTTATACTGCTTGACCCACGCTCCCGTGCCCGGCCCCATGAGCGATCCATCCGCGGCCATGCGGCCTGGGCCTATCGGCGAACCGTCCAGCGACGTCTTGGCGGTATCTGCAAAGCGGGGCTGGAAGCCCAGGTAGATCAGGAAACCGGCCATCAAAACAGCGAAAGTCGCGACAATAAGAAAAACTCTGCGCATCAGGTTTGCGGATCCACATCCAGCATTCGAAGCACCACCAGGTCCTGCACGTCGATCAGGCCGACGGGCTGATTCTTTTCATCGACCACCGGCAGCTCATCGATGCGGTCTTTCTGCAAAATGGCCATCGCCTCGCTGGCCAGAGAATTTTCGTGAACGAATTTGGGCGAGCGTGTCATCACCGAGGCGACCGGACGCGACAGGGCCGATCCGTCGTTGTCGGTCAAAAGCCGACGAAGATCGCTGTCGGTGAAAATTCCCGACAGCCTGCCCTGGCGATCCACCAGGATCGTCGCCCCGCTGCGCCGCCTGATCGTGCTTACTTCGTGCAGGACCTGTGAAATCGTCAGCTGATCCGAAGCCACCGGCAAATTTTCCCCACGGCGGAAGGTCATCGCCTCGCGCACACGGATGAGCTTTCGGCCAATCTGGCCCGCGGGATGATAGAGGGCGAAATCCTCCGCGGTGAAATTCCGCAGCTTCATCACCGACAGGGCCAGGGCGTCGCCCAGCACCATCATGGCAGTGGTCGAGGCGCTGGGCGCCAGGCCCAAGGGGCAGGCTTCCTCGATTTTGCCCATCTCCAGAATCACATCCGCCGCCCGCCCCAGCGCACTGGCGCCCGAGCCGGTCATTGCGATCACCGGATGGTTCAGTTTTTTCACCAGCGAGAGCATTCGCAAAATCTCGTCGCTTTCGCCGCTGTGGGAGAGGACCAGGACGATGTCCCCCTGGCGAATGGAGCCAAGATCGCCATGGACGGCGTCGGCGGGAGATAGAAAATGGCTCGGCGTGCCGGTGCTGGCCAGCGTGGCCGAAAGTTTGCGTGCTATATGCCCGGCCTTGCCGATGCCGCTGGTAAGAACCGAACCGCTGCAGTGCAGGATTAGCCTGGCGGCTCGCTCGAATTGGTCGCCGACCACCGTTGCCATGGCCGCCGCCGCGGCGGCCTCGGCTTCGATCACCGTTCTGGCGAATTGGCGCAGGGATTCGGCCATTTTTTTTCGCTCGCAACTCTTATGTTAAGCGGCCTCGCTCGCGGGGCGAGCGCCGGGCATGGCCCGGCGGCTAAACGTGGAGCGCCCCGCTAAGCGCAACTCATCGGCACTGGATTGTCGCATCACATCGATTAGAATCAAATCGCGTTAACCAAGGATGGTTGTGGATTATCGCGTTGAACTCGACGTTTACAACGGCCCGCTCGACCTGCTGCTCTATCTGATCAAGCGCGACGAGCTGGATATTTACGACATTCCCATCACCCGGATTCTCCAAAGCTACATGGCGTACATGGCAATGCTGAGGGAGATGCACCAGCAGGATGGGCTGGACATCAACGTGGCGGGTGATTTTCTGGTCATGGCCGCTACGTTGATGGAAATAAAGAGCGCGATGCTTCTGCCCAAGCCGGCGCCCGAGGCGGGGCCGCAAACATCGGCCGCGGCCGAGTTGACCGACCCGCGGTACGAGCTGGTGCAGCAGCTTTTGGAATACAAGCGGCTGAAGGATTCGGCAGCACTGCTGGAGGGGCGGCAGCGGGAGCAGGAGCGGCGTTTTGCGCGCTTTCCACCCCGGCCTGATGGCCGGGCTGACGATGAGCCGCCGCCGGTTGATCTGGATGAGGTGCAGATTTGGGATCTGCTGGCCGCGTTTAGCCGATTGATGCAGGAAGTCGGCACCCGCGGGCCGCGGATTCACGAGGTTCTCTACGATGACACGCCGATCGACTTACATGCTGCGGACATCGAGGATCGGCTAAGTCGCGAAGGACATCTGACCCTGCGGGCCCTGATCCTGGGCCGCAAGAGCCGCAGCGAAATGATCGGCGTGTTCCTGGCGCTGCTGGAGTTGATTCGCCAGAAGAAAATTCTGGTGGTCCAAACCGAAACCGACAACGACCTGGAGATCACGCCGGCGCCCGAGGAACACCGTCACACTGCCCCCCAAACTGCTCCGCCGGATTCTGGTATATAATATCGGTCGATGGCCCCGATTCTTTCACAGCACCTTGGCGGCATCGAGGCCCTGTGCCGCAAGTATGCGGTCGAGTTGCTCGAGGCGTTCGGGTCGGTCACGCGGCAGGATTTCGACCCCGCTCATAGCGACGTCGACCTGCTGGTGCTCTTTCAGAAAAATTCGGCCCTGGGCAAGGCCGATCAGTTTCTTGGATTGCTCGCGGAGCTGGAGCGGTTGTTCGGCAAGAAGGTGGACCTGGTGGATATCAGAGCGGCCCGCAACCCCTATTTCATTGCCGAGGCCCTGCGAAGCCGAGTGAGGCTGTATGCCGCCTGAAAAGAAGGCTCCTCTGTTTGACATCGCCCAGGCCGCGATGGGAATTGCTCAGTTCGTGCAGGGCAAGACGATCCAGGACTTCAAAAGCGACTTGATGTTGCGGTCGGCCGTGGAGCGACAACTGAGCATTATCGGCGAGGCTATCAACCGATTGCGCAAGGAAAACCCGGCGCAAGCGAGCCAGATCAGTGAGTTCGAAAAAATCGTTGGCTTCCGCAACCTCTTGATTCACGCGTACGACCAGGTGGACCACGCGATAACCTGGGAAATCGTTCAGGAGAAACTGCCTGTTCTGGCTAGCGAAGTTGAGGCGTTGCTGAAGACTTAACGAACCCGAATTCTGATGATCCGTCCCGCCACCATTCACGATGTCCCCCGCATCCAGGAGATCATCAGCAGCCACGCCGAATTGGGCAAGATGCTCTTTAAGAGCCTGGCCCAGCTGTACGAATCGATGCGGGATTTCGCGATCTACGAGCTCGATTCGGAGACTGGCGGCGATGAGGGCCGGGCTTCGCCGGGCCGGGTTGTCGGGTGCTGTGCGCTGTCGATCGTTTGGGCGGACATGGCCGAGATCCGGTCGCTGGCCGTTGACGATGAGTTTCGCGGCCGGGGCATCGGCCGGCGATTGGTGGATTGGGCCGTCGACGAGGCCCGCCGGCTGCAGATCCGCCGGCTGATGGCCCTGACATACGAGCAGACTTTTTTTGAGAAATCAGGTTTCGAGGTCGTCCCGAAGGATAGCTTGCCGCTGAAGGTGTGGAGCGATTGCGTGCGCTGTCCGAAGCGCGATGGATGCGACGAGATCGCTATGGTGCGGGTACTGAGCGACGTGCCGATGATTGCGATGCAGCAAGCCCCGCCGACGCCGCGAGGGGTGAGCATTCCGGTGCTCCAGGATGACGGGGAGGATTAGCCTATTTCGTCGTACCGCCTGGAATCAACTGTCTTTTTCTAACGTTGCGCAGTCCCAGGCTTCGCGCTAGCCGGCCGCATCGTCAATGCTTCGTGCGGCGATGAAGGGGAATCGGCGGAAGTCGCGCATGTTATCGGTGATAATGATTTGCACGCCCGCATCGCGCATGGTCATGGCGAGGAAGAGATCGTACCAAGCCGGACCGGTGATGCCCAAAGCGGCGCCCTGGCCCAAAGCGCGAATCACCGTTCCGCGGCGAGGATAGATTTTTGCCAAGCGGCGCGACTTGTACAAAAGCTCGCTGATTCGCGCCAGCTCATTGAGAGGCATCGGCTTGACGATGAATCGGGAGCGCGTCACCACGGCGGCGAATTCAACCAGATTCTGAGGGGAGATGCAGAACTGCCCGCTTTTGCGCAGTCCGCGGTCCACCAACGTCGCAGCGGCCAGGTGATGGCGGGAATCGACGTCGGCGGCGTGAACCAGCACATTGGTATCCAGCAGCGCCGCGGCCATGTCCATTGATCGGTCAGTCAATCGTAGATGTTTTCGCGTCTTAGGGAACCGCGCACGCCGCCCAGTTTCAGCGCCCCCAGCGGGTCGGGCGCTTGGGCGGACCGGCGGCGCATCCAAGGCCGATGCTTCAGCGGATGTTGCTGCATCTTTTGGTATTCTTGAACCCCGAAGCACCGGGACGGCTTCCCGTTGCGGGGCACTACCACCACCGGTTCATTGCGGGCGCAACGATCCAGGATCTTCTTGGAAACGCCACGCGGCATGTGGGATTTCTGCTTCATGTCCGTTTCTTTTGCCAGATATCATATTACGCAAATTTAATAATGCAATATCGATTCACGATAAACAAGTTGAAACCGCTTCCCGCGGTTCGACCGATGGTTCGTTGGACAGCATGGCGGCTGGCGAATCAGCGCTTCGACTCGGGGGTGGCAAGCGCGGCAAATCGGTGCTACACTCTTCTCATGATTCACGAAAACCTTTCCCAATCGATCGAAAACCTTTCATCCCGGATGATAGCCATTCGGGACTCTCTTTGACCTGCCTGCAAAACTCGCCCGCCGCAAGGAGCTGGAGACGAAGATGGGCGAGGAGGGGTTCTGGAACAACCAGGACGCGGCCAAATCGGTCGTCGTTGAGGTAAAATCGCTCAAGGCTCTGGTTGAGCCGATCGAAGCGATGCTGCGCGGCATCGATGATGTGCGCGCCTTGTACGAGTTGGCGGAGGAGGCGGGCGATGCCGATTCGATGAACGAGGCCGACCGCAACCTGGCCGATCTGGAAAAACGGGCCGAGAAAGTGGAGCTGCAGTCCCTGCTGGATGGGAAAAATGACGCCCGCAGTTGTTTTGTGCAGATTCACGCGGGGGCGGGCGGCACCGAGGCGCAGGATTGGGCGGAGATGCTGGTCCGGATGTACCTGTATTATTTTCAACGGCGCGGATGGGATGTTTCGGAAGTGGATCGAACCTTGGGCGAGCAGGCGGGAGTTAAGAATGTCACGCTGCTGGTCAAGGGGGAATACGCCTACGGGTACATGCGGGCGGAGGCCGGCGTGCATCGCCTGGTGCGGCCCAGCCCGTTCAATGCCCAGAACAAGCGGCAGACCAGCTTCGCATCGGTCGATGTCGTGCCGGATTTTGAGGAGGAGGATTCAGACATCGAGATCCCCGAGGGCGATTTGGAAATCGTCGCGTTCGTGCGTGCCAGCGGCCCCGGCGGGCAGAACGTCAACAAAGTTGCCACCGCCTGCCGGATCACGCATAAGCCCACGGGCATCCAGGTCACCTGTTCGGTCGAGCGCAGCCAGCAGCAGAACAAACGCCTGGCCCTGGCGCTGCTCAAGGGCCGCCTGGAACAAATCGAGCAGGCCAAGCGCGATGAGGAACTAAAGGCCCTGTATGGCGACAAGGGCGCGATCGCCTGGGGCAACCAGATTCGCAGCTACGTCCTGGACGATCGCCGCGTAAAGGACCACCGCACCGGCGTGGAGACCGGCAATGTCGAAAGCGTCCTGGACCGGGGGGAACTGGATATGTTCGTCGACGCGGAGCTGCGGCGGAAGAAAAAGGTCAAGAAATAATTTCGTCGATCTCTATTTGGCCAGCTTGGCCACCAGTCGCCAGACCAGGTGCGGGCCGAGGGGGCGGGGCTGGGTTTTGTTGAACTCGTCCACCAATCGATCAAAACGCTCGGTGTAGGGAAGGCGATCGCGCTTGCCGATCTGGCCGATTTGGTTTTTGAGCGTTCGGCGAAGAGCCTGTTCGGCATCGGGGGAGATTTGCGGAGATTCGCTGCGGGCCTCGCCAAGGCGCGGAAGCTTGCCCCCCTTTCGCAGATTCAAAAGGTATCGCCATACCTGGCGGCGCGTCGGCCGGGGATCGTCGTGACTGGCCGTATACTGTCTGTAAAGCTCTTCGAACTGCGGGGTGTAAGGTAAATCGTCGGCGGTGCGGCCGATCTCTTGATAAATCTGGATCAGCAAATCGCGCCTGGAGGCAAGCTGTGGCTCGATGACTTCTACGCCGGCAAAAAGCGTGGCCGGAGCGGCGGCATCTTCGACGGCGGCGTGGGTCCCGGCCGGAGTGGTCCGGTCCAGCAACAACAGGACGTTGCCGAAGGGGTCTTTCACGGCCGCCCGGTAGCCGTGGGCTGCCTGGCGCGGGGGTTGGACAAACTTCAATTGCAGTTGCTGGCGCCGGGCATACAGATCGCGCACGTCGTCGACCAGATAATAGATCTCCTCGCCGGATTGTTCGGAATCGGCGCGCAGGACCAGTTCGGTGATTCCGTCGGCCATCAGAAAGCTGGCTCGCTGCTTTTCCTGACGCAAGAGGCGCAGGCCCAGTACATCCTTGTAGTACCGGACAGCGCCGGGGAGGGCCGGCACGGGAAGGATGAGTCGGTCGATTCGCCGAAGCATGAACGATTTGCACGTTTTAGCCGAAGGAGGGGGAATTGGCACGGGTAGGCCCAGAGGTTTGCTTGCCACTGAAGTGGCAAGCCCCGGCGCTCTAGGGGTCTTGGTCTTCGTCTTCGACTT
>Ga0182024_10021058_pt1 | contig 11866 bp, 12 predicted proteins | sample P32metaG_FD_120480 | JGI IMG/M metagenome (GOLD analysis project Ga0182024, IMG submission 120480) | Permafrost microbial communities from Stordalen Mire, Sweden - P3-2 metaG (Illumina Assembly) | ecosystem: Environmental > Terrestrial > Soil > Wetlands > Permafrost | place: Sweden: Stordalen... | reverse complement strand
AACGCTGATGAAGCTGATCGGCAAGCTCATCAAGACATTTGCACCCAAGCAGTGCGCGAATTACTTTCGACATGCCGGATACGCGTAGTGACCCATATCAAGTGGAAACCGCTCTAGTGTTTGCGGTTGCGCCCCTCGCCCTGATCGGTGTGGTCATGGCCTTGCTGCCAAGCGGAGCACCGCTCGGCTTCGTCGCGATCCTTGGTGTGCTGGCGCTGATCGGCATCCTGATCCGGAATTCGGTGATCCTGATCGTTCAGATTGAACAGCTCAAGGAGGAAGGGCGGCCAGCGTGGGACGCGGTGGTGGAAGCGACAGAGCACCGCATGCGGCCGATCATGCTGACCGCGGCTGCCGCCAGTCTCGCCCTCATCCCGATCGCTCGGGAGATTTTCTGGGGACCGATGGCTTACGCGATGATGGGCGGCATCATCGTTGGCACGGTGCTGACGCTGTTGTTCCTGCCGGCGCTATATGTCGCCTGGTTCCGGATCAAAGAGCCGGTGCCCGCAACGGATAGCACTCCCGAAAATCCGCTTGCCCCCGAAATGCAAGCTGTCTCTTTAACTGATGCGCCCGCTCAGCGCGAACTGGAAAATGCATAGGAGCCAACATGAAGCAAGTACTCAGCCTCTCTACATTCGGAATCGGAGCATTGTTGTTCGTTGCATTTTTTAGCACCCTCAAGCCCACTGTCGTCACTGCCGCTTCGGGGTCGGGCACGCCCGGTCAGTGCAGCACGAAAGCTCCGCTCGCCCGCTCACTGATATTTGCCACAGCATTGTGGTCTGATGTCGAGCGACAGAACTGACCAGCGCGGTCCAAAGATCGTGCTCCAGATCAGATCCGTCTACGACCGCAAAGTGCCGTGCGGCGAAAACTTCTTCCCCGTTGTCCATTATTCAAACTCAAAGCCCCATCTCACAGGCACTACCTGACCGAGACGTATTTCTTTGAACGAAATGGCCTATCCGATGATTGCCTCCGCCGACACCCTAAATCAGTCCACGATACGCCATGGTGCTACTTTCTGGGCGACTCTCGCGTCGGCGTGGGCAGGTCTTTTTCTGGCTGGCGTGGTTTACACTTCGGAGCCGCCCAGCCTTTCGGCCGATTACGCTCCACCTATTATCTCTTTGACTGCCAACGAATTTGAAGCTGTCTCATTTATCGAAGAAGGAACGAATGCGGCGACCACGCCGTCCGAACCGCCGGCGCGCACCGATGAACAAGCCGCTCAGTTGTTCGGTCTGGAAACCGAACCTGTTGCCACGGGCGACTTGCCGGAAAAATGGCACCACGTCGAGGTCGCGATGGCTCAAGATTTCGCGGTGGTTGCGCAATGCCATGCAATTGGGACCTGCCCTGTCGCCGCACAAAAACTGATCGACATAAGCGCGAAGGGCGCCGGGCGAAGCGGCAGAGCACGTGTGGGTCTGATCAACAGAGCTGCCGACCTCGCTATCAGCCCGGTCAGTGACGAGATGCAATGGGGCGTTGCGGATCACTGGAGCGATCCGTTTGAAACGCTTTTATCGAATCACGGTGACTGTGAGGACTACGCGATCCTCAAATATGCTGCGCTGCTGGAGGCTGGCATTTCCAGGGACGATGTGAAGATCGTGATTTTGAAAAACTTCTTCCCAAACGAAACCCATGCTGTGGTCGCGGCTCGCGTCGATGGTCAGTGGCTGATTCTTGACAATCGTACTCTAACGCTGGTGCGCGACACAGATGTCACGCGCGCGATCCCGGAATTCGTGCTCGACCATGAAGGGGTCAACCGATTCAACTGGACGAAACAGAATCGACGAGCTGGCAGCTGATTTCTACGCACGGTCTTGCGCTCAATGCGCGGCTCCTGATCGAAGGCGTTCCAGAACCGCCCCCTATGCGAATGTCCGCTTTGCGCCAGCAGCGGCCTTCATTGACAATTCATAGCTGAGCGCTTCGCCACGCGTTATCGTCCTAATACTCGTCGCGAGCGACTTCGGCTTCAGAATCCGCTGAAGGGCGATGGCAGCGTGTCGAACAGCTGCAGTTTGTCGAGGTTCGGTACCGGTCCGGGTCCAGACTTGTCTCCCAAATACATCGTTGTGTCGGCAGCCTCGCTGAATACGGGCCACCGGACCAAGCCGGGGGCATTCGGGCTTCCGGTGTTGGCATAGGCCACCCAATAGGATTGCAGGGAAGCGGAAAGTGTCCGGTCGGCATTGGTCCAGTCCCTGGTCAATACATCGAGCGTGCCGAACACATAGGGATATTCCGAGCTGTGGTAGGTGCCGAGACCATCGGCGGTGTCGATCTCGTCATACGCTACGCCAGCGCGAAGCGGCTGGGGATGTTTGAAATGGTAAAGGTAAGCGGGAAAGCCGTTTTTGGCGTGGAATCGCGCGGCGCTCCACGGGCCCCATGCGAACAGGCTGTCGCGGACGACGCGCTTGTTGGCGGACTTTGCCTCGTCGTCACTGCGCGCGGGGTAAAGCGCCAGCACCCGATCGGCGATGTCAGGATATTTCTTTCGCACCCATTCCTGGTATCCGGCGAGCGTCTTGGCATGCGGGAAGGTCGAGCCTTCGTCTTCATTCGATCCGGCGAGCAAGGGAACCGGCGCTTCCTTTGCTTCCGCGAAGATCGCGTAGGGGTTAGTCGGCAGGAACCAGCCGTCGACAATCGGGCTCATCGCCACGTGCGTTTCGAGCAGCTTTGCGGCTGGCACCTGGCGCAGTTCGGCGAGCGAATGCGCGCCGACCTTATCGGCCAGGACAGCGCCATTTTTCTCGGCATCGGGAAGACCGGTCATGCTCTTGTTGGCAAAGCCAAAGCTCTCGGCGATGCCGCGCGCGAACAGCCCGCGGGCCAGCGGCGAGGCCATCAGATAGGTCACGGCAGCGGCGCCGGCGGATTGCCCGAAGATTGTGACATTGTCGGGATCTCCGCCGAACGCGGCGGCGTTCCGCTTCACCCAGTTCAGCCCGGCCACCTGATCGAGCAGGCCGTAATTGCCGGAGGCGTGTTGCGGCGACTCTGCCGTCAGCCCCGGATGCGCCATGAAGCCGAAGATGCCAACACGGTAGTTGATCGAGACAACGATCACTCCGCGCGCAGCCAGCCGCGAACCATCGAAGACTGGATTGGCCGCCGAACCCTGCTGAAAGCCGCCGCCATAGATCCAGACCATGACCGGCAACTTTCCGTCGCCTGTTTCGCCCGGAGCCCAGACGTTGAGATAGAGGCAATCCTCGCTGCTCAGCTGGTCGCCGGCATATTCGTAATAGACCGAGGTTTTCGAGCGCCCCAGCTGCATGCACTGCGCGCCGTAGCCGGTCGCCTCGCGCGGCGTTTGCCATGGCGCCGTCGGTTGCGGTGGCTTCCAGCGCAGCTCGCCGACGGGCGGTGCAGCAAACGGCACGCCGAGAAAGGCGCGCACGGCGGTGTTGAGCTGGAATTTGCCGGCGACCTCACCGCTGTCGATCCGCACCGTCGTGCCCGCGCCCTCCGCATCAGCTGAGGTAACGCTGGCAAGCAGTAGACAGGTCATTGCTGCGGAAAATATCAGTCGCATGGTGGGCCTCCCGAGTTTTTCTTTTGTTGGGCTGTTGCGTAACGATTCCTTGCGCCTCACCCCATGCGCGGCATGCCGAGTGGACGGGCTTCCCGGGTCTGCGCCGCGAGCCGGATCGCGGCATTGGCAGCGCCAAAGCCCTGGTAGTCCCGGCGCTGGACGATCTCGAAGAAGAAACGCTCGTCAAAAATGTGGGTGTAGATCTGGAAGAACTCGCCGTCGCCTTCGCGGTCGTACAGGATCTGGTTGTCGCGAAGCGCCGTCATCGTCGCCGCATCGAGATCGTATTTGGACTCGATATCGTCGTAGTAATTGTCGGGGATCTTCAGGAATCCCGCGCCCCGCGCGCGCATGTCGGAGACGGTTGCGAAGATATCGGTGCAGGAGAACGCGATGTGCTGGACACCGGAGCCGAAAAATTCGTGAATGAAGCGGGACGACAGCGTCCGCGTGGCCGACGACCCGTTGAGGATCAGGCGCAGGCCCTGATTGCCGTTGATCAGCGCCTGGCTCTGCACCAACCCTGCCGGGTCGGCGATCTCGATTTGCGGCAGCCGCCGCAAATCCAGAATCCCCGTATAGAACAACAGCCACGACAGCATCTCGTCGTACGGCATCGATTGCGAGACGTGATCGACCGCGCCGAGGCGGTCGGCGGCTGGGTCGCTGCGCAGCGCCTCGAAGTCGGTATCCCAGTTCTTGCCGGCGGCGTCCAGGAAATACAGCAGGCTGCCACCGACGCCGCGGATCGCGGGAATTTCCAGTTCGCCCGGCCCGACCGGCGAATAGAAGGTGCGCGCCTTCAGCGCCTCCGCGCGGGTCATGGTCATTGCCGCGTCATCAACATCGATCGCAATCGCGCAGACGCCGGGACCGTGCGTGATGAAGTGGGAGTGGGCAAAGCTGTCCTGCTCGCAATTGATGACGAGTTCGATCTGGCCTTGCGACCAGCGCTCGACGTCCTTGCTGCGATGGGAGCCGGTCTTGCGAAAGCCAAGCTGGCCGAACAACGCCGCCAGGTCGCCGGCCTTGGCTTCGCTGACGGCAAACTCGAGGAAGCCGATGCCGCGGCTGTGCGCCCTGACCTGCAGCTGGTCCGTCTGTGCCCGGGACGAGCCCTCCGCGAGCTGATCCTCGAGCAGGATGAGCGAACGCAGCCCGTCGGTCGCGGTGCGGACCGCGGAGCCGGCGCGAAACTGATCGTTGAAAATCTCCAGCGACAGCGGGCCGCTATAGCCGGTGGTTCGCACCGCCTCCATGAAATCGGCCACCGGCAGGTCGCCCTGTCCCGGGAAGCAGCGGAAATGCCGGCTCCACGATAGCACGTCGAGGCCGAGTTTCGGCGCGTCCGCCAATTGAACGAGGAAAATCTTGTCCGCCGGGATCGATTGGATCGCATTGGTTGGAAACGCCGGTGCCAGGGCGTGAAAACAGTCGAGGATGATGCCGATCGATGGGTGATCGGCGCGCCGGACGATTTCCCAGGCGTCGCGGTAGTCGTTGACATGGCGTCCCCAGGCCAGCGCCTCGAAGCCGACACGCAAGCCGCGGCTTTCGGCAAGCTCGCCGAGCTCGCCAAAATCTGCCGCGGCGCGATCGATGCCGCCGAGCGAGGACGGGGAGACGTTGCTGCAGATCAGCAGGAGGTCGGTCCCCAGTTCCTGCATCAGGTCGAACTTGCGTTGCGCGCGCGCGAAATTGCGGGCGCGCTGCGGCTCGGGCATGCCCTCGAAATCGCGAAACGGCTGGAATGCGCATATGGCGAGGCCGAGATCGCGGCAGAGCTGCCCGACGTCGCGCGGGCTGCCGCTGAACGACAACAGGTCGTTCTCGAAAATCTCCACCGCGTCGAAGCCGGCGTCTGCGATGGCGCGCAGCTTTTCGTCCAGCGCGCCGCTCAGCGAGACGGTGGCGATCGATCGCACGGTCATGCTGCACTCTCCGGCATCGCGCCGCCGAGGAACAATTGCCCGATGCGGGGATCGCTGAGCACCCGCGCGGCGCGGTCGACCAGGCGGGTTTGGCCGAGTTCGAGCACGATGCCGAAATCGGAAATCTCCAGCGCCAAGCGCGCGTTCTGCTCGATCATCAGGATCGAGACTCCGCGGTCGCGCAACTCCTTCAGGATCGCGAAGGTCTGCTGCACCATCAAAGGTGAAAGGCCGATCGACGGCTCGTCGATCAGCACCAGGCGCGGATTGAGCAGCAGGCCGCGGACGATCTCGAGCTGTTTCTGCTCGCCGCCCGACAGCGTAGAGGCCTGTTGCGTCGCCTTGGCGCGCAGCACCGGAAAGCGGTCGAGCGCCGTTTCAATTCGTTGGGGCAGGTCCGTAGTGTTGCGCCCGGCGGCGGACGCGCCGAGTTCGATGTTGTGACGCACCGACAGCTCCGGAAAAATGTTGCGCCCCTGCGGCACATAGCAGATCCCGGCGCTCAACAGTTCGCGCGGGCTCTGGCCGGTAACGTCGCGCCCCCCAAAGATGACCTTGCCTTCGCGCAGCTTCAGCAGGCCAAAGATCGCCTTGAACACGGTGGATTTGCCGGCCCCGTTCGGCCCGATGACGGTCGTGATCGAGCCCGCCGGCACCGAAAAACTGGTGCCGTTGAGGATCGTCATCTTGCCATAGCCGCCGACGAGGTTTTGGACATCCAGAATGGCGTTGCTCATGGGTCCCTCCTCAATGGCCGAGATAGGCTTCGATCACGGCGGGATTGGCGCGGATTTCGGCGGGCGCGCCCATCGCCAGCACCTTGCCCTCCGCCATCACCATCACGCGCGAGCACAGCGACATCACGAATTCCATATTGTGTTCGATCACCACGAAGGTGGCGCGCATTTCGCGATTGATGGCGGCGAGACGCCCCTTCAGATCGGCGAGCATCGTGAGGTTGACGCCGCCGGCGGGCTCGTCGAGCAACACCAGCCGCGGCCCGCCCATGAACGCCATCGCGGCGTCGAGCAGCTTTTGCTGGCCGTAAGACAAGCCGCCCGCCGCCTCATCGGCGAGATGATCCAGCTTGAAAAACGCGATCATCTTGTTTGCGGTCCCGGTCAATCCGGCGTCGGAGGGACCAAACAGGCGCGACATCATGTTGCCCTGGTGCTCCTGCCCGGCGAGGATCAGGTTTTCCCGCACCGACAATTTCGGAAATACCTGCAGAAGCTGGAAGGTTCGGCTGACGCCCAGCCGATTCAATTCGGAGGGGCGCAATCCGGTGACGACCTTGCCGTCGATCTTGACCTCGCCGCCGCTCGGCGTGAGCTGGCCGAGGATGCAGTTGAACAGCGTCGACTTGCCGCATCCGTTCGGTCCGATCAGGCCGAGAATCTCGCCTTCCCGCACGTCGAAACTGACGCCATCCACCGCGGTGATGCCACCGAAATTCTTTCGGATGCCGCTGACTTCGAGTACTGCGGTCATGGCGCCGTCTCCAGTCGCGACTTTGCGACGGCGCGCAACGCCGACGCCGCTTTGGTGCGGCGCTCCGTTAACAGGCGGTCGAGAATGCCCAGGATGCCGGTCGGCGAATAGATCAACAGCGCGATCACGGCTAACGCGTAGAGCATCAAATAATAGCCTTCCGTGAAACGCAGCCATTCCGGCAACAGCACCGAGATCATCGCTCCTAGATACGGCCCGAAGAAAAACCCGGCGCCGCCGACGATCACCATCATCAACAGATCGAGCGAGAGCGACAGGTTGAACGGCACCGGATCGATATATTGCGTCAGCGGCGCGTATAGTGTGCCGGCAACGCCGCCCAGCGCCGAGCCGATCGCGAAAGCCATCAAGGTGTAGCGGCGGGTATCGATGCCGAGCGACAGCGCGCGGATCGGATTTTCGCGCAGCGCCAGGAAGGCGCGGCCCCAGGGTGAGCGGATCAGCCACCACAGCATCAGCGAGACGATGCCGAGCGAAGCGAGGCAGAGGTAGTAGAACGGCAGCGGCCGGTTGGTCGCGGTGCCGAAAACATACGGCCTCGGGATATCGCTGATGCCGTAAATGCCCTTGGTCAGCCAATCCTCGTTGCGGAACACCAGGAAGGCCAGCGTCGAGAATGCCAGCGTCACGAAGGCCAAATAGTGATGCTGCACGCGCAGCGCCGGATAGCCGAGCAGCCAGCCGATCGCAAAGCACAGCACAATTGCAACGCCGAGCGCCGCAATCAGTGGCATGCCCTGCGTGGTCATGATCGCGCTCGCATAGGCGCCGATGCCGACGAAGGCGCCCTGTGCCAACGAAATCTGCCCGGCATAGCCGAGCGTCAGGTTAAGTCCCATCGCGGCGATGGTCATCACGGCCCATTGGCTCAGGATGAAGAGTCCGTAGCGGTTGAAATTCAAGGGCACGATGATCAGCCCAGTAATCATCAGTGCGCCGAACGCGAGCCGAAGATATTTGCCGGACCCGTTCATACCGTTCGCTCTTCCGCGCGACCGAGCAGCCCCTGCGGGCGGAACAGGATGATGACGATCAACAGGATCAGCGGCACCGCGGCGCGGTATTGGGTCGAGACATAGGCCGCCGAGAGATTGTCCACGACGCCGATCAACAGGCCGCCGGCAATGGCGCCGCGCACCTGATTGAAACCGCCGACGATGGCGGCGATGAAGGCGGCCTGTCCCAGCACCTCGCCGCTGGAAAACTTGGCGAGATAGATCGGCGTGATCAAGAGCGAGGCGAGCGCCACCAGAAATGCGTTGATCAGGAAGGTCAACAGGATCATGCGCTCGACGGGGACGCCGATGATGCGCGCCACCGCAGGGTTTTGGGCCGCCGCCTGCATCTGATGGCCGATCGAGGTGCGGTTGAGGAACGCGCTCAAAACCGCGACCGAGACAATGGCCAGCGCCAGCACGCCGATGCTCTGCAGTGAGATCGAATGGCCTGATATCGAGATCTCGCCGGCCGGCACGACCGACGGGAACGGCGAGGCCTCGGCGCTATAGAATTGCTTCACCGCCTCCTTGATGCCGATCGCGAGTGCCATCGTCGCGATTGCCAGCGGCAGCACGCCGTGGCGCAGCATTGGATCGACCAGCAGCATCTTGAAGCCCAGGCCCAACAATAGCAACGACAGCACGATGCCGATCGGGATTGCGAGCCAGAACGGCGCGCCGGCCTGCATCGCCGCCAGCATCAGGAACGCCGGCAGCATGACGAATTCGCCCTGCGCGAAATTGATGGTCTGCGAGGTCTGCCACAGCAGCGTGAAGCCGACCGCGACCAACGCGTAGATCGCGCCCGTCGCAAGTCCCGCCAACAGCAGATCGAACAGATTGGACATGCTTCCCTGATCTCAATCGGCAACCCGGCAGGCGATGCGAAAACCGAGGGCTCAATTCAGTTTCGGCAGCACCTGTTTTATTACCTGTTTGCCGTCGACGATTTCCACCAAAAACCCCTGACGGTCGATGTCGCCGTTCGCGTCGAAGGTCACATCCATCAGGATGCCCGGTTCGTTCGCCGCCTTGATGGTGAGCCCGTGCAGGGTGTCGGCGAACGCCTTGGGATCGACCTTTCCCATTTTCTCCGTGGTGGCCTTGATCATGTAGATCGCGAGCCAGCCCTTGATGCCGTTGTGATCGGGAACGTAATTGTACTTCTTGACGAATTTTTCGCGGAATGCCTTGACCAGCTCGACCGGCGCGTCGGTGGTGAGCCCGACATGACCGCGGGCGCCGTTGGCGGCGTCGCCGGCGAGCTCGACCACCTTCTGGCCGATCAGCGTGGTCTCGCCAATCAAGGGCGCGGTCACGCCCTGACGCTTGATCTCCTTCAGGATGCGCGCGCTCTCTTCCTCATTGAGATAGATGAAGACCGCGTCGGGAGCCGCCGCCTTGATCTTGCTGACGTCGGCGGCGAAATCGGCTTGTCCTGCTTCGGTGGACAGATCGGCTGCGACCTTGATGCCGTCGCGTGCGAATTCCTTCGATATGACGTCGCGGCCGCCCTTGCCGAAATCGTTGTTGACCCAGACGATGACGACTGACTTGGCCTTGATATCGTCGTGGATGTATTTGGCCACTTTCGGCATCGACGATTGCTGGCCGAACGAGGTGCGGAACAGGAACTTGTTGCCGGCCTGCGTCAGCTCCGCGGCCTCGCCGCCCATGATCTGCGCAATCCCGGCTTCGGCGGCGAGCGGCGCGGTGACCTTGACCGATCCGGAATAGCCGGGGCCGAGCAGGACATAGGGCTCACCGTCGAGCGCCTTTTGAACCTGCGCGCGGGCGACGCCGGGGTTCGATTGCGAATCGGCATGGGTGACTTCCAGCTTGCGGCCGAGAACACCCCCCTTGGCATTGATCTCTTCGATCGCCAGATCGATGCCGTTTTTACCAATTGGTGCCGACCGTGGCGCCGCCGCCGGATAGCTCGGCGACATCGGCGAGCTTGATCGGCGGCGCGCCTTGCGCGTAGGCCGCTCCGGTCAGGACGGTCGCGAACAGGATGCCTGCCAAAATTCCCGGCTTCATTCGGTTTCTCCCTTGTGATCTCTGCGATCTCTGGTCGCGATTTTTTCTTCAGCCGCGCTGTTACGCGGCGTTTGAGGCGGCGTATCTCCTTGCCATCACGGCGTCGAACGCAATTCCCATCTCGTCGGTGGAAGGGGCGAGCCCGATGAACAGTTCGAACGCGTCGGCGGCCTGGTAGATGGCAAGCTCGCGTCCGGTCATGACCGCGCATCCCCTTGCCTTGGCGGCTTTCAACAGCGGAGTCCAGAGCGGCGAGTAGACCGCGTCCGCAACCCACATGCCGGCGTGCAACAAGGCGTCCGGAACCGGTGTGCCCAGGTTCGGCAGCATCCCGACCGGCGAGCCGTTGACCATCCCCACAACGCCGCGCAGCGCGTCCTCGACGCTTTGGGCCACGCTTGTTTTCGCGTGCTCCTCGAGCTGCGCGGCCAGCCGCGTGACCTTGTCGTGCTCGGTATCAAAGATGCGCAGTTCCGTGACGCCGAGGCCCGCCAGCGCATACGCAATCGCCTTGCCGACGCCGCCGGCGCCGATCACGGCGACCGGGCCATGTGAGGAACCCGTGACGAGGTGGCCGACCGCCCGTGCGAAACCCGTGGTGTCGGTGTTGTGGCCGATCAGCCTCTCATTGCGGACCACGACGGTGTTGACCGCGCCGATCCTGGCCGCGCCTGGCGATAATTCGTCGAGCAGGCCGACCACTGCTTCCTTGTAGGGGAAGGTGACATTGATGCCGGCGAAGCCGAGTCGCCGGACGCCTTCGAGCAAGATCCTCAGATCCTCCCGCCCGCAGCCTGCGATCTCGACCAGCTGGTAATGGCAGCGAAGCCTCAGCGCCTCGGCGGCCCGTTCATGCATGGCCGGTGAGGCCGAATGCTTGATCGGCGCGCCGAGCAAACCGGTGAGGATGCGGTCGCCCGGGGATCGCGGAGGATGGGTGGCGGACTTCATCGTTTCGTTGCTCTTGATGCCGGCCGCGTTCGTCGAAAACTCATGTCGGTCAGCGCCAACATAGCGCCCGGGCAATCTAACACAATTACCCAGTTATCCGGCAAACATAACATCATGTTAATTTCCGCGAACGCGCGTGGCCTGCTTCCGCGGCGCGGTTGGCGCGAGGCCCACGGCCTGCATTTCCGAACGCAGGCAAGCGATGAAATGTTCGAAATAAAGCGACAACGGTGCGCCGCGCTTCACCGCGATGTAGGTGTCGAATTTGGTCGGCTCGGCGATCCTCAGCAATTCGACGCCGGGATAGCCGCCATGCGCCACCGTGAACTGGTCAATGACCGCGATACCGAGCCCCGCCTTGACCAAGGCGCAGACCGTGGTGCCGAATCGCGCTCGGATCGTGATGTCGTAATTGAGTTGATGGCGCGCGAAGATATCGGCCATGATCCGGCCATATGGGTCGTTCGGATCGATGCCGATCAGCGGATAGCGGATGATTTCGGCGGCGGTGATCTGCCTGCGTCCGGCGAGTTCATGCCCGTGCGGGACGATGCAAAACAACTCGCCGGATGCCAGCGGCAGGAATTCGAGGGCGGAGTGATCGAGCTTCGAACTCATGGCGACGCAATCGCCCCTGCCGAGCAGGAGAAAATCCACCGCCTCCTCGATCTTGAGGATGTTGATGTCGATGCGAAGTTGCGGATAGCGCCGCCGCACCCGCTCGATGGCGCGCGGCACCATCACCTGGGAAATGCTCGGCACCGAACCGATGCGCAATTCCGACAGCGCGCCTTGCCCGATCTTCGAAATGATCTCGGTGAGATCGTCGACCTTCTTGTAGACGCCGTTGATCTGCTCGAAAATACTTT
>Ga0182024_10021057_pt1 | contig 11867 bp, 9 predicted proteins | sample P32metaG_FD_120480 | JGI IMG/M metagenome (GOLD analysis project Ga0182024, IMG submission 120480) | Permafrost microbial communities from Stordalen Mire, Sweden - P3-2 metaG (Illumina Assembly) | ecosystem: Environmental > Terrestrial > Soil > Wetlands > Permafrost | place: Sweden: Stordalen... | reverse complement strand
CGCTTCAAGCCACACCTCGCGATGTGGCCTGCAAGACTTGAGGCCAGGATGGATTCGCTACTCTCCTTTCCTGTAGGGCTCTTTCATCCCCTACAACACGCCGGTTTATCCCGACGCTCTCCGAATACGCCGTAAACCAGGATCTATCCACTTCTTGAGGCGATCCTCCTGCCGACGGATGCGAAATGTGGTTATTTCGGAATGGCTGTTGACTCGCACAAGAACGGACGGAGTCCAGGTCAAAGTTCGTGGAGGCGACCACTACGAGTTTCGAGACGGGAAGGTAGTTCGAAAGGACTCCTGTCGGAAGATAGTTGAGAAGCCACTATGAGCGGATACCGATAGCTCCGGATACGATGCGGTTCTGATCTTACGGCTTGCCCTCGTGTTCCTGATCCTTTTCGTTACGTGGCTTGCGCCAGCGCAATACCGCCGAGCGCGCTGATTATGACCACCACTAGCGGCGGTGCACGCCAGACGGTGAGGAGGACAAAGCCGACGAGCACGATCCCGAAATCACCCGGAGTCTTGACCGAACTAGTCCAGACCGGGTTGTAGAGCGCCGCCCCGAGCAGGCCGACCACCGCCGCGCTGACGCCGCGCATCATCGCCCGCGCGCCGGCACGCTTCCGGAATGTATCCCAGAAAGGCAAGGTGCCCATAAGGATCAGCACGCCGGGGAGAAAAATGCCGATCAGTCCGAGTACCGCGCCTGCGAGCCCGTGCGGCGACAGGTTTACAACGGCGCCAAGATAGGCCGCAAAAGTGAAGAGCGGTCCGGGAACCGCCTGCGCTGCGCCGTAGCCGGCGAGGAACGTATCGTCGCTCACCCAGCCGGGCGGCACAAACGCCTCGCGCAGCAACGGCAGCACGACGTGACCTCCGCCAAATACCAGCGCGCCCGAGCGGTAGAAGGCTTCGAAGAGGGCTACGCCCTGTGAAGTTGTGAGGTCGCGCAGAGCGGGAAGGCCGGTGAGCAGGAGAAAAAACGCACTCAGCGCCACCAGCCCCGCGGTGCGCGAGACGGGTACGATAATATTTCCTGTCGGCGGTGGTGGAGCGGCCCGGCAGAGCCACAGCCCGGTGGCGGCGCCCAGCAGGATCGCCGCGATCTGGGCGACCGAAGAGGTACTGAACAGGATGACCAGCGCCGCGACGACTGCTATAGAAGCGCGCTCCCTGTCGGGGCACAGCGTACGCGCCATGCCCCACACTGCCTGCGCGACGATCGCCACGGCGACAAGCTTGAGGCCATGGAGCAGCCCCAATCCAGTTGGCCCGCGCAGCGCGCCCGCTCCGTAGGTGAACAGCACGAGGGCGATGGCGGATGGCAGCGTAAAGCCGGTCCATGCCGCGAGGCCGCCACTATAGCTAGCCCGCATGAGGCCGATGGAAAATCCGACCTGGCTGCTGGCCGGGCCAGGCAGGAACTGGCACAGCGCCACAAGATCGGCATAAGCGTATTCGTCGAGCCAGCAGCGGCGCACGACGAACTCTTCGCGGAAATAGCCGATGTGAGCGATCGGCCCGCCGAAGCAGGTGACGCCCAGCTTGAGGAAGACAAAGAGAACTTCAAGAGGAGAACCTGCCTGCCGGTCTTTAGCTCCGACTGAGTGCTTGGCGATCGTCATCGGGTGTTACCCTTTTTCATTATTCATATGCTCACGATCGCTTGCGCAACTGCTGGAATGATGAGGTCGCCGCAGTACTGGGGCTGCGGATTTAGTTGCGGAGAGTCCGGGGTTGACCTTTTCCGTGCCACCAGTAACTTCACCTTGTATTCGGCTTCATGCAAGTACTGGAGCATGCTCGGTATAGTTTTGAGTGGACCAAAACCCACCGGGGCCAATCCTGAACAATCGTTCAGAAAAAATTCAGGAAAACGTCAGTAGACGTCGGTGCCTTCCCATCGGAATATGAAAATAAGAGGCTTTTTGCCAATCCGACCCTCCTAATCGAATGAAGAAGACGAACGCCGACCACCGGGAGCTTACGGTGGACCGCGATCTTTACTCGGGAATGATGCGCTTGCACGTTCTGCATCACGCAACGAAACGACCAATCTTCGGACTCGGCATGGTTGAGGAGTTAGCTCGGCACGGCTATCTAATTAGCCCCGGAACTTTGTATCCATTGCTGCATGGTTTGGAGAAAAAGGGGTACCTAAGCTCGTTGCAGCGGCGGAATGGAAAATCCTTGCGCACGATCTACCGTGCCACTCCCCTGGGGCGCAAAGCGTTGGCCGCAGCCACGGCGAAAGTGCGGGAGCTCATTGGAGAACTGGAAGGACAACGGCGAGCGTGGTGAAGAGGCAGAAAGGTGGCTACGGCCACGCGGTGAGAGTCTTGAGGACGATGATCGCAACTGGCTTTGTTCTATCGGCCCAGCAGGCGCCGCCGGCCAGCGGCCTGACGGTTGCCCAGGCAGTCGATGCCGCCTTGCGCAACTATCCTTCGATTCAGGTTTCGCAGGAGCAGATCAATGCGGCGGCAGCCGGGATTCAACTAGCGCGAACGGCCTACTTGCCAAGAGTCGACGTGTTGGCGCAAGTAAATCGGGCGACGAGAAACAACGTCTTCGGCCTCCTCCTTCCGCAGGGTGTAATCCCTTCTATGTCCGGTCCTGCACTGGGGACCAACAACTTCGGAACGGCGTGGGGCAGCGCCATTGGAGCTTTGGTCACGTGGGAACCCTTTGATTTCGGTTTACGTCAGGCGAATGTTACTGCTGCCACGGCGGCGCGTACCCAGTACGAGGCTACCCTCAGAAGAACCCAGTTCGACGTCTCTGTGGCGGCTGCGGACGCTTACGTCACTTTGGTCGCGGCTCAGGAGACAGTCCGAGCAGCTCAAGCCGGAGTGGAGCGAACCGAGGTGATTTCGCGGACGATCAACGCGCTGGTGAACGCGCAATTACGACCTGGCGCGGACGCGTCCCGCGCAGAAGCAGAGCTCGCGGCCACGCGCACGCTCTTGATTCAGGCCCAGCAGGCCGTCGATGTTGCGCGGGTAAACGTCTCTCAATTCGTAGGTCTGCCGCCGGCCCAGATCTCGGTCGCTGCGCACAAGTTGCTTCAGCTGCCGCCAGAGCGGACTGTCGTGCCGTTGGATACGGCCGCAAATCCCCTTGCTGTCGAGCAGAACGCTTTAATCGAGCAATTGAAGGGACAGCTCAAGATTCTGGAGCGGTCCTATTTTCCGCGCTTTTTCGCGCAGGCGTCTACCTATGCTCGCGGGACCGGGGCTGAGACCAACGGAAACAACCTGGGCGGACTCAACGGCCTCGCTCCCACGATTCAGAATTCTGCTCTCGGCTTTACCGTGACTTTTCCAGTGTTCGATCTCCCGGCCATTCGAGCCCGGGAGTCGGGACAATCTGCGACGATTCGGGCTGAGACAGCCCGGTTACGGCAGATTGCAACAGACTTGACGGCCCAGTGGAATCGAGCGGTCGCGACGTTGGAAGGAGCCCGGAATGTGGCCACCAACACGCCGATCCAGGTTGCGGCCGCGCGCACGGCGACCGAGCAGGCGACAGCGCGTTATCAGTCGGGACTCGGGACGATTGATGAAGTCGCAGAGGCCCAGCGCCTGCTTACCCAGGCAGAAATCGATGACGCACTTGCCCGTCTCAGTATTTGGCGCGGGCTGCTCGGAGTCGCTATGGCCGCGGGAGATATTCAGCCCTTTGTCGCCGAAGCAAGCCAATGATTTCTAGAGGAAGTGAAGTATGCGTTTCGTTCTAGCCGCTCTCAGCCGCCCGATCACGGTCGTGGTGGCACTGGTCTCCCTCGCACTTTTTGCATATCTCGCTGTGCAGCGGATGCCGGTCGACATCTTCCCTAAGGTGGGCGACCCAGCCATTTACGTGGCTCAGCCCTACGGAGGCATGGACCCCGCCCAGATGGAGGGCTATCTTACCTACTATTACGAGTATCATTTCCTCTACATCACGGGAATCGATCGCATCGAGAGCAAGAGCATTCAAGGCGCGGCTCTGATGAAGCTGATCTTTCATGAAGGTACCGACATGGCCAGCGCGATGGCCGAAACCGTCGGCTATGTGAATCGCGCCCGGGCATTCATGCCGCCGGGGACGGTGCCCCCCTTCATCACGCGATTCGACGCAGGCAGCGTGGCGGTCGGCCAACTGGTTTTCAGCAGCGCCACGCGCACGCAAGGCGAGTTGCAGGATTTGGCGCTCAACAGCGTGCGTCCCTTGTTCGCAACCCTGCCTGGGGTTTCCGCGCCACCGCCGTTCGGCGGAAACCAGAGAACGATCGTCGTAACACTCGATCCCGACAAGCTCCAGCAATATAAAATTTCGCCGCAGGAGGCGATCTCGGCGGTGAGCAAGGCCACATTGGTGATGCCTTCTGGAAATATGTGGACCGGCGAGATCAACCGCATTGCCAGGACGAACGCAGCGCTTGGTGGGAACCTTTCGGAACTGTTGAGCACGCCCATCCGGCCGGTTTCTGGTACGACCGTGTACTTGCGAGACATCGGAACGATCGAGAACGGCACGGATATCATTACGGCTTACGCTCATGTCAACGGCAAGAGAACTGTCTATATCCCCGTCACCAAGCGCGCGGATGCCTCGACGCTGGCCGTTATCAGCGCCGTCAAGGCGGCGATACCGGATTTCAAGAAGGTCGTGCCAGATGATGTGGACGTAAGCCTGCAGTTTGACCAGTCGCCGTTCGTCACCAACTCTCTTCGTGGGCTGATTACCGAGGGATTGTTCGGCGCGGGTCTTACGGGCCTGATGGTCCTGATCTTTCTGCGCGACTGGCGCAGCGCCGTAATCGTTATCATGAACATACCGTTCGCCTTGTTGAGCGCTGTGCTCCTGTTATGGGCCACCGGCCAAACAATTAACATCATGACGCTGGGCGGGCTGGCGCTCGCCGTCGGCGTTCTGGTGGATGAGGCAACGGTCGAGATCGAGAATATTCATACGCAGATGCTCCCGGGCGTTTCGCGCGCGCGCGCGGTAGTGGAAGCATGCCGCCGAACCGCGATGGCACGTCTGCTCTCGATGTTCTGCATTCTCGCCGTGTTTGTTCCGTCCTTCTTCATGATCGGCGTGAGCCGGCAGCTCTTCGTGCCTTTGTCGCTGGCCGTCGCCTTCTCGATGATCGCGTCATACCTGCTTTCGAGCAGCCTGGTGCCGGTATTCTCCACTTGGCTCATGCGGGAAGCACATCGAGGCGAAGAGCATGAAGGATTCTTTGGACACCTTCGGTCGTTTTACGAACGCTACCTGCGCCTCGTGCTGCGGTTTCGCTGGCCCCTGGTGCTCGTTTATCTCGCGACGGCGTTCGGGCTCCTCTATGTGCTGCTGCCGCGCATGGGGACCGAACTGTTTCCGGATGCCAACGCTCCGCTGTTGCGCGTGCGGCTGCGCGCGCCGGCCGGCACACGGATCGAGGAGACCGAACGCATTGTCCTTCGCGCCCTCAACGTCATTCAACAGGACGCGGGTAAGGACAACGTGGAGATCACCAGCGATTTCATGGGCGTCGTGCCATCCAGCTATCCGGTCGACTTGATTCATCTGTTCACCAGCGGACCCCAGGAAGCGATCATACAGGTTGCTTTGAAACCCGACACTCCACGAGGCGAAACCCTTCGAGAGCGGATCAGAGCGGACCTGCGCCGGGAATTGCCAGCTTGCCAGGTTTCGTTTGAAGCAGCTGACATCGTTTCCCAGGTGATGAGCTTCGGATCGCCCACTCCCATCGAGGTGGCTGTGCAGGGGCCGAGTCTTGCGAGCGATTATGAATATGCGCAAAAGATTCAATCCCAACTGGCAAAACTGGATTTCGTCCGGGATTTGCAATTCTCTCAGGAATATAATTACCCGACGCTGGATATCAACATCAACCGTGACCGGGCGGGCCAGTTCGGACTGACCATGTCGGACGTGGTGCGATCAGTTGTGCCAGCTACCTCCTCTTCCCGATTCACCGAGCCGAACTACTGGCGGGATCCGAACTCGGGTAACGCGTTCCAGATTCAGGTGGAGCTGCCGCAGAACCGAATGCAAAGCGTTGAAGATATCGGGGAACTCCCGGTCATGCTAAACGGCCAACGGGACACGGAACTAACCAATATCGCGCAGATGAAGCTGGGGACCATGCCAGGGCTGATTGAACGGTTCAACGGCCAGCATATCGTCAGCGTTACAGCGAATATTCACGGAATCACTCTCGGAGAAGCGGGGCTGAAGCTGGATCAGGCGCTGGCGGGCGCCGGGGCGCCACCTCGAGGCGCCAAAGTCGTCATGAAGGGCCAGATTCCGCCGTTGGAGCAGACCATCTCCGGCCTGCGGATCGGTCTGCTACTGGCAGTGGTTGTGATCTTTCTGCTCCTCTCTGCGAATTTCCAGTCGATGCGACTAGCACTTGCCATCGTCCTTACCGTTCCCGCAGTGCTATGTGGAGTTCTGCTCATGTTGCGAGCGACCAACACGACGCTGAATATTCAGTCTTTCATGGGCGCAATTATGGCCATCGGCATTGCCGTTGCAAACTCAATTCTGTTGATCACGTTCGCCGAACGGTTCCGCGGCGAGAACAGGCACGTTATGGATGCGGCTCGCGACGGTGCCGCCAGCCGGCTCCGAGCGATCCTGATGACTGCCGCCGCAATGATCTTCGGCATGGTGCCGATGGCGATCGGATTTGGCGAGGGCGGATCGCAATCGGCGCCTCTGGGCCGCGCCGTCATTGGCGGTCTCCTCGTATCCACATTTGCTACTTTGACCATCCTTCCTTCCATCTACGCCATCCTGCAAGGCAGGGCATCCCAGACCTCTCCGTCACTCAATCCGATGGATCCGCTGAGTCGATACTATGACGCACAATAGAAGTTTCCTTTTTGCGATATTCGCGCTGGCACCGCTCGCGCAAGCTGGATTGCCGGAAGGCGGCGAGCTGGCTCCTGTCGTGTCCAAAGCGGTGTCGCGAACCGTCGAACTACCGGGCGAGTTTCTGCCGTTTCTGAGCGTCTCGCTTCATGCCAAGGTCTCGAGCTACGTAGACCGCGTTTTGGTGGATCGAGGCAGCATCGTCAAGGAGGGTGGATTGCTCGTCGAGATGAGCGCTCCAGAGATGACGGCGCAGATTGCCGAAGCTCAGTCGAAGGTGCAGGCGGCGGAGGCGGATCGTCTGCAAGCCGAGGCTCAACTTGCGGCGGCACAGAGCACGTCCGATCGAATGAAAATGGCGGCTGAAACACCCGGCGCCATAGCGGGTAACGAGTTGATCCAAGCAGAAAAACAAGTGGACGCCGCCAAGGCTCTCCTAAATTCCCGCTTGCAAGCAAGCCGGGCAGCGGAGGCTGCGGTTCGAGCGCTCCAGGATTTGCAGGGCTATCTGAAAATCACCGCGCCTTTCGACGGAGTAGTGACTGAACGCATGGTCCACCCTGGCGCATTAGTCGGCCCCGGAAACGATATCGCGCTTCTGATGATCCAACAGGTGTCGCATCTACGGCTCGTGGTTCCGGTGCCAGAGGAGGATGTCAGTGGGATTATGAACGGAGCGAGCGTGCCATTCCAAGTGCCCGCTTGGCCGGAACGAACCTACTCAGGTACGATCGCGCGAATTTCTCATGCCCTCGATCAAAAGACGCGCACCATGGCCATCGAGCTGGACGTGATGAATCGTGATGGTTCGTTAGCCCCGGGTATGTATCCGACTGTCAAGTGGCCGGTGCGCCGCTCGCGTCCTTCGCTTTTCGTCCCAAAGGCGAGCGTGGTTACCACAACCGAGCGCACGTTCGTGATACGGGATCAGAACGGCCAAGCGGAATGGGTCGATGTCAAGAAGGGTGTGACCGAGGGAGACCTCGTGGAAGTGCTCGGGAATCTGAAGTCGGGCGATATGGTCGTTCGGCGCGCCACGGACGAAATGAGAGAGGGTACCCCCGTACGGACGACGGCAAAGTCGAAGTAGACCACACGAGAACCGAGCTAGGATGCTGTTGGCCATTATCGTAGAGTTTTCCGGACAAGCCCATCGAAGCAAAGGCTCTTGAGGCCATGAAGGTAAAAAGGTAAACGTGACGGCACTATTCGGAGGGCTTAATGAAGCGGTTTAACCGGAGGTACGAGATCGCCGCGGGAAGACTGATCGGAGTGCTTGCCGCACTGATGTCGGTTGCGACGCCTACACTGGCTGGTCCGCCGTTTCAAACAGACGATCCGGAGCCAATAGATTTCCGGAACTATGAGTTATACACGTTCGCGGCGTCGGACGGCACTCCGGTGGAAACCGATACTGTTGGGCCAGCCCTGGAATTCAATTGGGGGGCGCTGCCGAACGTCCACCTCCACATCATCGTTCCCGCGGCGGCGATTTTGCCCTCAAACAATGCCAGTTTTGCCCCTGCTGGCGAGGGTCCGCGAGCTTTCGGTTTAGGTGACATTGAGCTGGGAATCAAATATCGGTTTGTGCAGGAAACGAAGCATCGTCCAATGATAGGCACTTTTACCATGTTCGAGATGCCGACCGGCAGCGCCGCGCGGGGTCTGGGAGTGGGCAAGACCTGGTACAAGGTCCCGCTGTGGGCGCAGAAAAGCTTTGGCCCGTGGACCACCTACGGGGGTGGCGGAGCGACGCTAGTGAATGCACCCGGCTATCGTAATTTTCCGTTTGCAGGCTGGCTGGTGCAACGGGACCTGGGCAAGAAGGTGACGCTCGGGGCCGAGATCTTTTATCACGGACCGGAGGGTTTGGCGACCCCTCAGACCAGACCGGCGACGCTGCTGGATGTCGGTGGCTACTACAAGTTTCGCGACCCTGGTTTTCAATTGCTGTTTTGCTACGGCCACACCGCCATCGGGCAAACAGAGAACTACGCCTACCTCGGCATCTACTGGACTTGGGGCAAGAAAGCGGATGCCGATAAGCCGGGCGACGCGTTTAACGGTATGACTCATCCTGGGCCCATGGGACGCATATAGAGCCGGAGTTCTCCAAAGAAAGGACACCATGATGTCGTTGGGCATGCGGCCGCGTTCTATTACGGTGCGGCTTCGCTGTCGTCGGCAGCATCGGACTGCTCCTATTGATTCCGGCGAAACGTGACCGGCGCAACGCGGCAGTGGCCAAGTGAATTGCGACAACGAAGTCGGAGCAAAATATCTCCGCCACAATGCACAACGTCCGGTCATGGTTGATGATGTCGATGCCGCTGTCCCCTTCGAAAACGAGAGAGGCGCGACAATAATAAGTGGGCGCAAAATGGGCATTTCTCACGAACCGGCTAGGAAGAATTCAGAAAAAGGCGGGGGGCTTGGCTTGACTGCGGCGCCTGCAGAGGAGAAGAGTGCCTTGCGAATTCTCGTGGTCGAGGATGAACGAAAGGTGGCCAAGGCGATTCAGGAGGGCTTGGAAGGTAATTCCTACTCGGTTGCCGTTGCCCATACGGGAGAGGATGGTTTCTTTCGAGCCAGTTCCGAACAGTTCGATTTGCTTATCTTGGATGTCATGCTTCCGGGGCGAAACGGAATCGAGGTGCTTTCAGCCATACGAAAACACGGGCACAAGACTCCGGTGCTTCTACTCACCGCAAAGGATTCCGTCGAAGATCGTGTCATCGGACTCGATGCAGGGGCCGATGACTACCTGGTAAAACCTTTTGCCTTCCCGGAGCTGTTGGCCCGGGTGCGAGCCCTCTTGCGTCGCGGAAAGACTGAATCGGCCACTACCTTGCGAATGCAAGACCTTGACATGGACTTGCTGAGCCGTTCGGTCAAGCGTGGGACGCGACTGATCGATCTGACGGCCAGAGAGTTTGAAGTGCTCGAGTACCTTCTCCGGCATCAGGGCCAGGTTGTTTCCCGTGAGATGCTTTCGCGTGATGTCTGGAAAGAACACGTGCGGCACACTCCGTTGGATAATGTCATTGACGTGTTTATGGGCCGCCTCCGCCGCAAAGTCGATGAGGGAGTTTCAACCAAGCTCTTGCACACTGTGCGCGGCGTCGGATTCGTTCTGAAAGCGGAGATCTGATGAAGCGTTTGTGGCCCCAGCACGTCCGCACCCGGCTCACGCTTTGGTATGTGGCAATCCTCGCGGGAGTCCTGCTGATCTACGGAGCAAGCACGTGCGCTATCGTGCTGCTGCAATTGCGCACTCAGTTGGATCACCTTGCGACCGAAGACCTGGAGACGGTCGAGGGCTTCCTCAGCTTTGGTTCCGACGGCAAGCTTGGTCTGCGAAACGATTATCATTACCATCCTTACCCGGCCGAAACGCAGCAACGATTCCTGGAGGTTCGCGCGGAAGATGGGACTCTCCTGTACAAGAACGAGGGGCTTGCCGAACGAGTACTTGGAGGAAAGCCGGAACCCGGAGAAGGAGTGGGCTCCTACTCACGACGGTCTATTCGATTGACGGACGGCATGAGAATCCGGCTGATCAGCAGACGGCACATGATCGACGGCCATCCCACACTCATCCGCGTGGGTTTCAGCGAAGAACCAATGTGGCAGCGCTTTTGGCAGCTCGTCATCGGGCTCGTTGTTGGCTTACCGTTTGCTCTGGGGTTAGCAGGAATCGGCGGATATTACATGGCAAGGCGAGCCCTCAGCCCAGTCGAGCGGATGGCTCGCCGCGCTCGTGAAATCAACGCGGAACAACTCGACGCTCGCATAGACGTCGAGAATCCACATGACGAACTTGGTTTCCTGGCCCAGGCCTTCAACGAGACACTTTCACGCTTGGAAGGTTCTTTTGAACAACTGAAGCGGTTTACCTCGGACGCGTCCCATGAACTCCGCACCCCTCTTACCGCGATCCGTAGCGTTGGCGAGGTTGGGCTTCAAAAGGACGGAAATCGCGAGCATTATCGGGAAGTCATCGGGAGCATGCTGGAAGAGGCGGTTCGGTTAAGCCGCCTTGTTGAGAGCCTCTTAGCGATCTCCCGTGCGGATTCCGGCCAAATCCGGCTGGAGCAAGCGACGATCGGTCTTCTCCCACTGGTCCAGGAAGCTTCGTTTCTTCTCGATGTACTCGCCGAAGAAAAGAGCCAGACGTTGTCGCTTGAGGGAGACGATTCCGTCCACGTGAAAGCCGACAGCGTCGTCTTGCGTCAAGTCATTATCAACCTTGTGGACAATGCCATCAAGTATTCCCCTCGCAACGGACATATCACGGTTCGCGTGGTGCGAAGAGATTCTCTTACCGCCTGCGTCGAGATAGAGGATTGTGGTCCCGGCATTCCACCCGAGCACCGGGACAAAGTCTTTGACCGGTTTTACCGCATCGACGAAGCTCGTTCGAGTGAAGCCGGCGGCGCTGGCCTTGGTCTGGCGATTGCCAAATGGGGTGCCGAAGCTCACGGTGGGCGCGTGGAACTAGCGTCTTCGGTCGCGGGATCTCTGTTCCGTCTCATCCTGCCGATTTCCACCGACCCAGTTGTTCAAACTCGAAGGGAATCTCCCAGCGGGATCAGTGCCACGGTCTTGGCGACTCAGAAAACGACAATCTAGCGAAGGATGGATGATCCTGGCGCAGGGATGACGAACTTCCCGAACGAATACTCTGTATGGCTAGCTTAGCTAAAGTCCCATTCTGAGAAACGAGGGTTTACCTGGCTGAATAGCCCGCACCCCAGACTTGCGCGAGAGCAGGGTTGCGAGCGATAGTTTCCGTCTGGTCGCTAGCCTTGATCGGAAATGACGCGGCGCGAGAAGGCGAGGGATGGCGGTGCTGGTGATCGCCGAGACATTTTCGATAAGGAGTCGTGCATGACCGGAGCGGTCACAACGAAGCATGAAAATGCGCTGGCGTGGGTGTAATGTGGTCAAGGCTGCGCGGAGATCGAGGTCGGTTTTTGACTGGTGCGGTG
>Ga0182024_10021056_pt1 | contig 11867 bp, 13 predicted proteins | sample P32metaG_FD_120480 | JGI IMG/M metagenome (GOLD analysis project Ga0182024, IMG submission 120480) | Permafrost microbial communities from Stordalen Mire, Sweden - P3-2 metaG (Illumina Assembly) | ecosystem: Environmental > Terrestrial > Soil > Wetlands > Permafrost | place: Sweden: Stordalen... | reverse complement strand
TTCGAGGCCATCAAGGCCATCCGAAATGAGCCCCCCTACAAGGCGGCCCCCATCATTGCGGTTACCGCGAAGGCGCTCAAAGAGGATCGAGACAAGTGCATTCGGGCCGGAGCGTCGGACTACCTCCCCAAGCCAATCGACACGGCTAAGCTGCTAGAGATGATCGGCGTCTGGATGCAGTGAAGGCAGAGATGAAATCGACATCGCAAGCGCCCAAGGACCCGCGAGACGGGGAGAAGCGGAAAGGCTCCGGCGAATTCGCGCTCGACGCCGAAGACGGCCGTCCGAGCATTTTGCTCGTGGACGACACGCCAGCCAATCTCCTCGCGCTCGAAGCGGTTCTGGCGCCACTTGGCCACCGCCTCGTACGAGCGACTTCGGGCGAAGAGGCGCTCCGGTGCATGCTGAAGGAGGTATTCTGCCTTGCGCTCGTCGACGTGCAGATGGGCGGAATGGACGGCTTCGAGACGGTCGCGCTCATCAAGTCGCACCCCCGCATCGCGCTCACACCCGTCATCTTTGTGACTGCGATCAGCGACGAAGCCAAGCATTTTTTCGAGGGCTACGCACACGGCGCCGTGGACTATTTGGTCAAGCCCTTCGATCCGTACGTTCTTCGCTCCAAAGTAAGCGTGTTCGTCGACCTCTACCTTCGCGGCCGGAAGATCCAGGAGCAAGACCGTCTCCTCCGACAGCAAGAGATCGCAGCGCTTCGACGGCGGAGCGACGAACGCTATCGCGGCCTCGCCGAGTCCGTACCGGTGATCGTCTGGGTGGTCGACCCAGATGGAACCATTCGTTATGGCAACCAGTCCTGGAGCTCGTATTCGGGGATCCCTTTCGAACCTGGCGGGGACGTGACCGACTCTCGCTTCGTGCACGAAGGCGATCTCGCGCGCACGCGCGCGAGCTGGCTCGCTGCGCGCGGGTCCGGCACCCAGTGGGAGCACGAGTACCGGCTGCGCCGGCATGACGGTGAATACCGCTGGCACCTTGGTCGCGCGCTGCCCGAGCAAGATGGCAAGGCGGGAATCTCGGGCTGGATCGTCACTGCAACGGACATCGACGAGCGCAAGCGAACGGACGATTTGCGCGCGCAACTGCTCCGTCAGGAGCACCGGGCACGCGAGGAAGCGGAGGCTGCCAATCGCGCAAAGGACGAGTTTCTCGCGACCGTGTCGCACGAGCTTCGAGCGCCCCTCAATGCCATCATCGGATGGGTGCAGCTTTTGAAGGAAGGAACTCTCGACGAGAATCGCAAAGAACACGCCTTGGAGACGATCGATCGCAACGCGCAGATTCAACGCTCTCTCGTCGAGGACATCCTCGACGTCTCTCGCATCATCGCAGGCAAGGTAACCCTCGACACGGATACCGTTTCCCTTGGGCAGATCGCTGAAGCGGCGATCGAGGCGGCTCGGCCGGCGGCCGCAGCGAAAGGGATCGCGATCGAGCCCGCGCCCGACTGCGCCCATGACGTTGTAGTCGCCGATCCCCGGCGCCTGCAGCAGGCGGTAGGGAACCTGCTCGCAAATGCGATCAAGTTCACACCACAAGGGGGAAACGTGCGTGTTCGCGTTTCCGAGAACGAGCTCGGGGTGTCCGTCTGCGTGACCGACACCGGGATCGGGATCCGAAAGGACTTCCTGCCCCACGTCTTCGACCGTTTCCGGCAGGCAGACGGTTCAAGCACCCGAGTCCACGGCGGGCTTGGGCTCGGCCTTGCCATCGTCCGACACATCGTGGAACTGCACGGAGGCAGTGTCGGCGCCGCGAGCGAAGGTCACGGAAGAGGTGCGTCGCTGACCCTTACCCTACCTGCCGCGCCCCGACAGCCGAAGGGTTCGCGTGAAATGCCCGCGCCACCTCAGAGTGCCCTCAATCTCTTGGGGCTACACGTGCTGTTCGTCGACGACGAGCCCGACGCGCGCGAGCTCGTGGAGGAGTTCTTGCGCGGACGAGGGGTGAAGGTCTCGACCGCCGCCTCCGCGCGGGAGGCACTGGCGAAACTACGCGATCACCACCCCGATATCCTGGTCAGCGATATCGGAATGCCCAACGAGAGCGGCATCACGCTCATGCAGCGGATCCGCGAGCTTCCGGGTGACGAAGGAGGCAGCATCCCTGCAATCGCCGTAACCGGCCTCGCCTCGCCGGAAGACGCGCGTCGCGCGCTCGCGGCAGGTTTTCAAGACCATTTGCCAAAGCCTTTGCAGCTCGACAAGTTCGTCGAGACGCTTGGCCGTCTTAGACGATTGCGTACCACGAAGTTCGCGGCCGGAGGAGTCGATGGAATCTCAGATCCTAGTAATCGATGATGAGCAGGACACGTGCGACCTGCTCTCCATGGCCCTGGAGGAAGGTGGCGCACATGTCGTCGCGACGACGTCGGCAAGCCAGGCCTTCGACCTCGTCGCGAACGGGGAATTCGACGTCGTCTTGACCGACCTCAGCATGACAGAGATGGGTGGCCTCGAGGTTTGTCAGCGCATCGGGGGAATTCATCCAAACTTGCCCGTGATCGTCGTGACGGGCCTTGGAAGTATGGACGCGGCTATCGCCGCGATGCGCGCTGGTGCGTACGACTTCATTACGAAACCCGTGGATCCAAAGCTCCTCTCCATAAGTGTCTCGAGAGCAATAGAGCACAAGCGAGTGCACGCCGAGGTGAAGCGCCTTCGCGAAGCCGTTCAAGGCCTGCCGGTGCCCGAAGGAATCATCGGCTCGAGCCGCGCGATGCAGCGAGTTCACGACATCATCGCGAGAGTGGCCTCGAGCGACGCGCCCGTGCTCGTCCAGGGAGAAACAGGCGTCGGAAAGGAGCTCATCGCCCGGCGGATCCATGAGACGAGCAGCGCGAAAAGCGGGCCATTCGTCGCAATCAACTGTGCCGCGATTCCGGCCACGCTGCTCGAAAGCGAACTCTTTGGTCACGCTCGAGGCGCATTCACGGACGCCAAGTCCGAGCGTATCGGAATGTTCGTCAAGGCCAGCGGCGGGACACTCTTCTTGGATGAGATCGGTGAGCTGCCGCTCGAGATTCAGCCTAAGCTCTTGCGGGCTCTTCAAGAGAAGACGGTGCGCCCGGTCGGCGCCAACGCGGAAGTTCCGTTCAATGCGCGTATCGTCGCGGCGAGCAACCGTGAGCTCGAGGATGAGGTCGAAGAGAAGCGCTTCCGGGAGGACCTCTACTACCGAATTAACGTCGTCCGCATCGCGGTGCCTGCACTGCGCGAGCGAGACGGGGACGTGCTTGAATTGGCAGCGCATTTTCTTGCTCAGCACTCCACGCGCAATAACAAAACCTCTATTCGCCTATCGCCCGAAGTGGCGAAGAAGCTCATGGACTATCGATGGCCGGGCAACGTGCGGGAGCTGGAGAATTGCATGGCGCGCGCAGTAGCGTTCGCGCGCTACGAGGAGCTGACGGTCGACGATCTTCCCGAGAAGGTCAGGTCCTACGAGTCTGATCGATTCGTAGTGTCGGCAAACGACGAGATGGAGGTCGTCACCCTCGTGGAGCTCGAACGTCGCTACGTGCAGCGCGTGCTTACCCTCTTCAACGGCAACAAGTCGCGCACGGCCCAAGTCCTCGGCATCGACCGACGCACTCTGTACCGCAAAGCGGAGAAGTGGAGCGACGAGTCTGCGGGTCGCGTGTCGCGGCCATGCCCTCCAAGTTGACCCCGGTTTCCCCACCTCATGAGAAGCGGATCACGCATGCTTCATCTCTATGAACTTCTGGGCGAGCACAAAGACCGGCTCCTCGAGCACTGGACGGCGGAAGTACGGCACGACGACGGCGCGCCGCTTCCCGATGAGGCGGGTCGTGAATCTTTGTTCTTTTTCTTGAACGAACTCGCCGGCGCGCTACGGCGCGCAAGCGATGGAGGCACCCCTTTGCCGCCACATTCGGGCCTCGGAGTGGACGAAGCCGAAGACGCAGGAAATAACGTGGACCCGATTGCCGCCACGCGCGCATACGGGCTTCTACACGGCTTGATTCTCCAGATCGCGGCGGACCAAGGAATCGATGTGGGCCTCGCGGAGCAAACGGCGCTCGCGCTACACGTAAATGCAGCCATTGCGCGACTGGTCGAAGGAAGCATTCGTAGGCAGCGACGCGAGCAACGTCGCATAGCGCACGAGCTTCGCAATCCGCTCGGCTCCGCAATGATGGCCCTTACTCTTCTGCGTGCACGAGCCGATCTGGGAGACCATGTCCGGCTCGCCGAAATGATTGAACGAAATCTTCAACGAGTGGAACGTGGACTCGGCGAAGGGTTGCCTCGCTAGTACCGTCCGGCAGAAGTTCGGCCGGCGGTTGCCGGCCTCCGTCGCTTCGCGACGGCCGGACGGTACTGGCCGGGTTTGTAGGGGCCCAAGCCCCTCTCTCCTCGCTTCGCTCGTCGATTCACCCCCCCCTCGGCTCCCGCCGATGGGCCTAGTGCCGCCCTCCACTCCACCCCCGGCAGGACTTTCGGCGGGCGGCACTAGGCGGCATGGTTTCTGCATCTCGTCGATGCGAAGGCGGACGCGCCGTGCATCCGCGAGGAGACAGGAAACATGAGCGATCAGAACTCCGTCGTTGCGCAGTCTCTAACATCCTCTTCCCATGTCGAGTCGGTACCCGCCTCCGCGAGGCAGCGTCGCGGCTTCGCGGCGATGGATCCTACTCAGGTACGCGAGCTCGCGCGGCGTGGCGGAGTGGCCGCACACCGTGCCGGTACGGCTCACGAATTCAGCAGCGACGAGGCACGTGCCGCGGGGCGCAAAGGCGGGCTCGCTGCGCACTCGAGTCGCAAGTCAGCTGAGAAGGACACGACCGAAGTCTCGGCACACTGAACTCCGGCTTTCTGTGGGAATGCGAGCCATATGTGGCGATTTACCTCGCCGGGGCCGTCTGAATTCTGTTCGGGCGCCCGATCGAAACACATACCAACGTCTCAAGGAGAACGCGCATGAACTGGGATCAACTCGAGGGTCAGTGGAAGCAAATGGGGGCTCACATCAAGTCCAAGTGGGCGAAGCTCACGGACGACGATTTGCGGAACCTGGACGCCAAGAAGGACGACCTCGTCGCAAAGCTTCAGGAGCGATACGGCATCCTGAAAGACGATGCCGAGCGCCAAGTCGATGAATGGTTGGCAAAGCTTTCTCCCAGGCACGACGCGGAGCGAGGTTCTGCCCAAACGACCAAAGGAAGTGAGTCCAATACTCACTCGAAGACCGCCTAAAGCAAGTCGAGCTTGCACGCGCCCGCAGAGCGCTCGAGCGGAGAACTCACCATCTAACCCATCGGAGGCGCCATGCTTTACTGGGCTGCCGTATTTTTCGTTATTGCTCTCGTTGCCGGGGTATTCGGCTTCTTTGGAATCGCTGCAGCCGCCGTCGGGATCGCAAGAATCTTGTTCTTTGCGTTCCTTATCCTAGCGATCGCATCTTTTCTCCTCGGACGAGGGAGAACGGCTTGAATCACTCGTAGTTGGAGTGGCTTCGCGGAGGTCCGACGAGGGCCTCCGCGAAGCGCGGTCACCGTGGGAGTCAACGGTGTCAGCTTGCGTGTGAACGTGGGCGCACTCATCGATTCAAGCGGATTATCGGTTCCGCGGAGAACGGCCGCATATCGACCCGACTCAAAACGTTCCCGACGCGACCATGCCATATCCGGCGTTGCCCATCTGCGCGGGCAATATGCGCAAGCTGGTCGAGCGTACCGTCTTCGTCTCGTGGGCGGTCCTCAGGAATCCGCCCACGATGGTGAGCGCACCGATCGCCTGAAAGACACCGTCGACCACGAGAAGCACCTTGTCCGTATTCTCTGCGTTGCACGAGGTAGCAGGCGTGCAACCCGGACGCTGCGTGAGGTCTATCCACGGCCCAGCAAGGGGCACGAAGAGCGTTCGGTCTGCGCCGAGGCCGCTCGTAGCCCCCACGACGACGGCGGGCACGTACGATAGGCCGAAGATAGCGACTCCACTTCCGACCATCGCCAGACTCGGCCCGGTCGCCTGAGATGTCGTTTCCTGTGTGGTCACGCTTGCCGCCGCGGATGTCTCTTGCGCGTTTGCCACACTGGGCGCAAGTGCCGCAACAATCACTTCAATCGCCATTCCGTATGCAATACAGAGTTTCATAGCTCGGACCTCCTCGTAGATAGGATCCTTTGCAATCTGCGATCCGTTGCGGCCGCTCCCGCGCCGGGCGGCGCGCGGCTTGCACGATATTCAGCGATGGACGATTCCTTTCGGCGCTTTGCGCACGCTATGGCTGAGGTCGTTGGCCGTTCCTACGCCTTCCTCGCCGCAACGCTGATTATCGTGGCATGGGGCGCGATGGGGCCCGCGTTCCACTTCTCGGATACGTGGCAACTAGTGATCAATACCGGAACTACGATAGTGACCTTCTTGATGGTCTTCCTCATCCAAAATACTCAAAACCGCGACGCCCACGCGATCCACCTGAAACTCGACGAACTCATCCGCGCGAACAAACACGCTCGGAACACCCTTCTAGGACTCGAATCGATGACCGACGAAGACCTGAACAAGCTTCAGCACGAGTTCGAAGGTCTTCGGGATCGGGTCGCTCGGGCGAAGGAGCTCGTCGCTGCGCGAAGGTCCGCGCCCGCGATCCGGACGTAACGGAAATGCGCATCGGCGCACAGACACCGGGCGTCTTCACTACGGTTCAGGGGTCTCCGTCTTTGGACGATTACCATGCGCACCTTCGACATCGACCTTCTCCTCCAAGACCGTTAGCACGGCGTGGGGATTGACGGATTCCGCCATCGCCTCTGCGACCCGATCCACGCGGTTGCGCACGCTGGGCAGGTCCCGTCGCAACTCTTCGAATAAAGAGATCAGCTTTGCGATTTTCTGCTCGGCGACGAGGTTGACCTGAAGCTCGAGATTTTCGCGCTGAAAGGCTCTCTTTGCGTGGCGATTTTGCGTCGTCAACACCATGCTCGCCACGAGCAAGGCCGAAAGATTCATGGCTCCCTGGAGCCATGGGAACGGGGGTGGATCGAGCTGGGGGAGGCCGACTTTTGGAGCCATTACATTGAATGCCACCCAACACGCCACGGCCGACACGATCACTTTGAGAGTCCGTGGCTGTCCGATCGACGCGGTTAGCTTCTCGACCGTGAGCTGGCTGCGAGCTACTTTCCGCTCTGCCTCGCTTTGCAGCTTGGCCATCGTCTCGATATTTTGCGCGACGTGCTCGGACAGGTCCGGCTCCGGCGCAGAGTTCGCGTCCTGACCGTCATTGTTCTTCGTCGCTGCCATGTTTCATCGCCGGTTGCAGACACACTCGATCCGCGTCGACCCGAATGCATGTATCGGGCCTAGGAGCTTTGATCCCCCGGAGACCGAACGCGTGAACTCAGTTTTCGAGAGTCCTCGCAAGAATAATGGCCATCGCGACGGCGACGAGTGATGAGGCAGTCCCAAGGATGTACACGGCCAGCGGACTCGGGTCGGCGGGGTGACCTTGCTGGATCGCCCGTCGAAGCTGAGCATATCGAAGGGTGGCAGCCACGTTGGTCACCAAGCCCAGGACGACCAACGCCACACCGAACCAAGGAGACCCGAGTCCCTGCCCATGCGGGCGCACCTGACCCACCTGCGCGACCTCACGCAAAAAAAGGCCGAATCTAGCGATGGCGAAGCCGAAAGCCATCAGGGCGATGCCCGTCCGGATCCACGCGAGCATCGTTCGCTCGTTGGCCGCATGATCACGAAACCGACCCTCGGACGAGGTACTCTCCGTCAAATCAGAACTTGTCATGGTGCTCGAGCATACGCTGCTCGAGCCTTATCGACGTAGCGACGTCGACGCTTCAGATGCGCCCTCCGCCGCCACGTCTGCGCGGATGCCACGGCCGCGCTCAGCTCACCAGCGCTTCTGGATGCTTGCGATGAATTTGTAGGGATACCCAACTTCGAATGCGCTCGCGTCGTCGAGCTTCTGCACTTGGTCGCCCGAAAGCCTCACGTCGGCGGCCTTCAGATTGTCATCGAGCTGCTCGATCGAGCGCGCACCGAAGATGACCGACGTGACGGTTGGCTTCGCAAGCAGCCAGGCAAGAGCGATCGCTGCGGGAGAAGTCCGCTTCTCGTCCGCAATCGCGTGGACCGCATCGATCGTCCGCCAACCGCGATCGCTGTCGAAATCTGCAAAGCGCTCCTTCCACTTCGCCAGACGCACGCCGGTGGGTGGCGGCTGATTTCTCGTGTATTTTCCGGATAGAAAGCCTGACGCGAGCGGCGACCAGGGGAGGACGCCGAGCCCGAATTGCTTGCACACGGGGATGTGCTCGCGCTCTAGGTCGCGCACCAGCAAGCTGTATTGCATCTGCAGGGCGACGAATCGATGCAGGTGCTCGCTCTTCGAGATCCATTGACTATCGGTCAGGCGGTACGCCGCGTAGTTGCTCGCACCCAAGTAGAGAACCTTGCCCGTCCTCACGAGATCGTCGAGAGCGCGAAGGGTCTCTTCCTCCGGCGTGTCGATGTCCTGCATATGGATTTGATAAAGGTCGATGCGATCCGTCTTGAGACGCCTTAGGCTGTCTTCCACGGTACGGACGATGCGGTAGCGGGACGCGCCCGTAGAGTTCGGTCCTTCGCCCATGCGGAAGCGAAACTTGGTTGCGAGCACGATGCGGTCGCGGCTCTTGGTCTCCGCCATCCACGCGCCCACGACGCGTTCGGAAAGTCCCGCTTGACCGTATACGTCGGCAGTGTCGATGAATCCGACGCCATGTTCGAGCGCCCGGCTCATGATCGCGAACGATGTCTTCTCATCGCAGCCGACTTGGTGCATGAAGGACGTGTCGTCCGCCTCCCCGAACGTCATGGCGCCGAGGCAGAGCACGGGGACCTTGAGCCCACTGTTTCCCAGCGAACGGTACTCCATGTCGAGGCGCCTCCTTCGGCTTGCGGCGCGGAAGCATACCTTAGGTTCGTCAACCGGCCCCACGAACCTCCCGGGTCCCTTACGTCACGCGTCCAGCACCTTCCGAACCGTCCGGAGCAACACGTCGGGCGTAATGGGCTTTTGAAGAAAGTTTACGCCCTGCTCGTAGAGACCGTGAGGACCAATGGTCTCCTCCGTATAGCCCGACACGTACAGAACCTTTGTGCTTGGACGAACGTGGAGAATGCGTTCGGCAAGCTGGAGGCCCGTCGTCTTCGGCATGATGACGTCGGTGAGGAGCAGTCCAATCTCTTGTCGGCACTGTTCGTTCTTCAGAATGGCTTCGTCCGGCCCCGAGCATTCGACGACTTCGTATCCCGCCCGCCGAAGAATGGTGCCCGTGACCTTTCTGACCTGCGCTTCGTCCTCGACGAGAAGGATCCTCTCGTTGCCCCGTCTTGGACGGACCGGGGCGCTTCCTAGGCCGGCGTCCAAACCGTCGAGATCGCGAACGCGCGGGAGGAACACATGAAAGCTCGTCCCCTTTCGCGGTTCGCTCTGAAACCGAACGTGCCCGTCGCTCTGCTCCACGATCGCCAGTACCGTGGAGAGGCCGAGGCCCGTTCCCTTCCCTTTTGCCTTGGTCGTGAAAAAAGGTTCGAAGATGTGGCTCTTCGCTTCCTCTTCGATACCCGCCCCGGTGTCCGTGACAGCAAACACCACATAGGAGCCCTCCGGAACGGACTCGTCCAAAGTTGCGTCTTCCACCTCGACGTTCTTGGTCGTCAGCGTCAACGCGCCTCCTTCAGGCATGGCATCGTGCGCGTTGATCACGAGGTTGAGGATCACCTGTTCGATTTGTCCCTCGTCCGCCTTGATGCGACCTAGATCCGATCCGAGGACCATCGCGACCTCGACGTTCTCGGTGGCTACCCGCCGAACGATTTTGTTCATCGCGCGGAGCACCGCGTTCAGATCGAGAATCTTTGGCGTCGGCGTCTGTTGACGGCTAAGCGCCAAGAGCTGCCTTGTCAGCGCGGCGGCTCGCTGGCCCGCCCTGTTGATCTGTTGGACCGCTTCCCGCGTCTCCTCCGCACTCGACTGCGGCTCTCCGAGGAAAGCGCCGTAGCTGAGGATGACGGTGAGCAGGTTGTTGAAGTCGTGCGCGACGCCTCCGGCGAGGCGGCCCACGGCCTCCATTTTCTGCGCTTGCTGAAACTCCGCCTCGAGGCGCTTCGTCGCGCGCAAGTCTCGCTGCAAGGTGGCGAAACATAGGGGCTCGCCGTTCGCGGCCCGTGCAACGAACGAAGACACATGGGTAGGAATGAGAGCTCCCGTCTTGAAGTGCCGGAGCACTCCCTCCCCTTCCCACCTCCCTTGTGCGCGAACGACCCCCGCTCGAGCGAGTCCGTCCTCGGTATGAAAGTCCGAGAGTTTCAGGTGACGCACGCAGCGGTCGGGCTCCAGGCCTACGAGCTTCCGTCCAGCACTGTTCACGAACAGAATCTGCCCATCGAAGCTCGCCATGGCGATGAAGTCCGTGCTGGTCTGCACGAGAGCCACGAAGGTCTTGGCGTCCTCCTCCGCCCTGCGACGATCCTGTAACTCGCGCTGCAAGCTATCGACCAGGCGCGCGTTCGAAATCGCCAGCGCCGCGTGATCCGCGACGCTGACCGCGAGGGCCATATCCTCGTGGTCGAAGGCCGTGGCCCCTATCGTATATCGAGCGAGGGCAAGCGCTCCGAAAGTGCGGCCGTGCGCCCGAAGGGGTACGGCGAGCAGGCCCTGTACTCCGATGCGGACGACGGCGTCCACGTATTCGGGTGCGATGAGGCGGCTCAGTTGCTCGGAATCGACGTGCGCAAGCAACACAGGGTCGCCGGTGCGGATAACGCGCGCCGCGAGCCCGGCCTCCATCCCACGAATCTGATGTGTCGCCAACGCCGAGCGAAGGACGGCGGCGGCCTCGTCGTGCCTGGCGGTAACAGCAACGGAACGGAGCCAGTCACCGTCGTCACTGAGAAGGGTCATCGCACAGGCATCGCCGATGAGCCGCGTAGCGCGATCGACAACGATCTCGAGCAAGCCCCGGTAGTCCGTGCTGGCTTCGGCGAACGCGCGGATCGTCTCCGACATCACGTGGAGTCTCCGGCCTACCTCCATCTCCGCCGTTGTTTTTGCCTCGTGACCGTTCTGCCTCATGAGCGCACTCTTTCGCGACGATCCGATCGAGCCGTTACCAAGCGGGACCCTTCGGCGTTTGTATGGACGCTCCTGCGAGCGGCACGCAGCGCTTCGCTTGGCTCGATCCGATCCCATGGCCTGGAGCCGTTGCCTTGCCGCTTCGCTCGGAGGTGATGCGCCACGCGCGCCCTACTGCAACCCTCGATCCACTCGGCGACAGCTCGAAAACGGCGCAGAAGCGAGCCTTCAGGGCGAGTCCGTTCGGAAACGAGACGGGCGCGTCCGGCCGCATCCGGAAACCGAACGAGGGACCCGCACGCGACCTGGCAACGCCAACCCACTCCTCAGGGAGTCAGCGGGCGCGCCCCTTTTCATCTCGTGCATGTGCGCGGGTCGAGCGGCGCCGTCGCTCGGAACGACTTCCCAGGACCTCGGCGCAGCCGCCGACGTCATCGGAAAGACCTCCCGATGGCCTCGGAGCACCAAACGAGGCGTGGGGCGCCGTTCCCAAGGACGAAGAGGCACTCTCCACGACGCCGGGAGCCGTCGGTAGGTCCTCGGAGCTTGCGCCGACGACCTGGGAGGTTCGCTCCATGTCAGGGGAAGCGTGTCCGAGGGGTCGGGGAGGTCCTTTCGAGGCGATCGAAACGACCGTCCGGGTCCTCAGAGCGACCTCCCACGTCGTCGGAAGGGCTTCCCAGTCCCTCGGCGCTCTCGCCCATGCTCTCGGAAGGACGACCCAGGTCGTCGGCAACGGCCGA
>Ga0182024_10021055_pt1 | contig 11867 bp, 9 predicted proteins | sample P32metaG_FD_120480 | JGI IMG/M metagenome (GOLD analysis project Ga0182024, IMG submission 120480) | Permafrost microbial communities from Stordalen Mire, Sweden - P3-2 metaG (Illumina Assembly) | ecosystem: Environmental > Terrestrial > Soil > Wetlands > Permafrost | place: Sweden: Stordalen... | reverse complement strand
GGGCAGCAGCGCCAGCAACACCAATGGTGTTTTCATCCCAGGGACAGGGCAAGGGTTTTCGTTCACGGCGCCGGCCGACACAACCAAGCGGACGCTGGTGGTGCACGTCGGCGGATGGATCAGCGCCGGGCAACTGACGGCGCATTTGTCGGACAACTCGGCGCTGGACTACACCGATGTCACGACCGCGGCGAACGGTCAATACGATCGCAACTATACACTGATCTATAGCGCGGCCAGCGCGGAACAAACCGTGACCGTAAGTTGGATCATGACCTCGGGCGGCGGAAACGTCACGCTGAATGCGGCGGCGCTTCAATAACGCATCCGGAGTTGCCACTTAACATACGATAAATTGAGAGTGGTGACCCACATTGGAGACCCAGTCGCAAAACACTATCGCAGCTAGGCGAACAATTCCGGATTGTGCAGAAGGCCTGCAGCGGTTCTTCGAGCGGCACAAGCTCGCAGTCGTCTTGTTCCTGACCCTCCTCTATTTCGGAGGCACAGTCCTTCGCGCGCGCGCGAAGCCCTTTTGGTTCGACGAACTTTTAACTGTTCTCGCGGCGCGCCAGCCAACTTTCGCGGGAGTGATTCAGGGCGGTCGAGACATGGATTTGACCCCGCCATTTACCGATCTTGTGGGCCACTTGGTGTACCGTTTGGCGGGCAGCGGCGAAATAGTGTTTCGTCTCCCTGCGATGATCGGATTCTGGGTATTCTGTCTGTGCCTGTTCGCATTCGCCGCGCGGCGAGTGAACATATGTTTTGCTCTCACCGCGCTGCTTCTCCCCTTCGTAACCGCCGGGGGACCCTATTCATTTGAGGCGCGAAGTTACGCCTTGATGCTTGGATTCTGTGGCATTGCGCTGCTGTGCTGGCAGTCCGCCGCATCCGGAAGGAAACGAGGATTGGCGCTGGCCGGCATTTGCCTTGGAATCGCCGGCGCGGTCTCCTGCCACTATTACGGTGTCTTTATTTACCTCCCCCTCGCCGGGGCCGAGGCGTTTCGGAGTTTCCGGACACGCAGGATCGATAAAGCAATCTGGGCAGCCTTTGTCTTAGGCGCCGTCCCGCTGGTGATTTCCTTGATTCGTATCGTGCACGTCACCAATGCAAATCAACATTCAGTGACACCAGTTAGCCGGCAGGATTATCTCTGGTATTACGTTTTGACCTTCGGAACCGCACTTTGGTTCTTGATTCCGGTTTTCGTATTGTGGTCGGTCTGGCTGATCATGGGCGGTGACAGTAAGGAGCCCGAGGCTCACAATCGAATCGAGATACCGGATCATGAACTGCTCGCCGCGCTTCTATTGTTCCTGATTCCAGTAGCGGCGATTACACTTGCATTAGCCGTTCCACCCCATATCTTCACCGGTCGGTACGCTCTCCCGTCGATTGGTGGTTTCGCGCTTCTTACATCGTTGCTTGCCGCCAATTTTGCCAAAGCGAAGCCGGTGCTCGGCATGGCGTTTCTACTGCCTGCGTTAGCGCTTTTCGCGGTCGACATGGTTCATCCACGCCAACCTTTTCAGAACCCCCTTCAAAAGGAGCCGTTGTTGGCTGAGGCTCTCGAACACGGACCCGTCGTGGTGGACGACTATGCGGCTTTCGTGCAGTTCTGGTATTACGCGCCAGAAGCTTTGAAGCCGCGTCTGCTTTATCTTTCCGATCAAGACGCCTCGGTGGAGTTCTCGCACATCGACGACATCATGCAGCCTTTCCAGAAATATGGTTTGCCGGTTGTCAAGTACAAGGATTTTGCTACTCCGGGAAAGGATTTCCTCCTCTATTACACGACTGGCGTGGGTTGGGTGACGCAGAAAGTTTTAGCCGATGGAGGCAACATTCAGCTGGTGAGTTGGAACCACAGCGACAAAGCCCTGTTTCACATCCAACTGAGGTAGCATTCAGGCGCGGGCAGCGCCATCTTTAATCATCACCCGCAGCTCGTGTCCGCACCATAGCCGGCTGTGGTCTTCTCTCAGCACGATGCGCATCCCGCCGTCGGCGGCCCAGCTTTCGACGCTCTGGATAGGCGCGTAGTTAATCCACTCGCGCGCGACCACCAGATCCTGAAGCCGGTTGGCTTGAGCCATCCACCAGGGTCGCAAGCACATGTCCTTGTAAACCAAAGTTCCGCCCGGTTTCACCTTCGACATAACTTGCCCCAAGAATGGCCGGTGAATCTTGGGAGGAATATGATGCATCACGTCCACCACGAATACAATGTCGAACTCGCCATGTGGCCACGCTTCTTCGACATTCAGTCGGTGGAAGGATAACTTGGCTCCCGTGCAAGCTGGGCGGCACGGCCCGTCATTCTGGTGGCGAGGTCAATGCCTTGCCGGGAAACATCGAAACCCACTCCCTGGAACTGGACGCCGGTACCCGCCGCCAGGCTGAGAAGCAGGCCGGAGCCACAGCCAATATCCAGCACCCGCGACCCATCCCTTACGTGCCCAACCAGCCGCTCAAAGGGGCAAATGTAGGGACGCCAATGCTGGAGTTTTCGCAGCAGAAAGGGACCGGAGGTATACATGGCCCGTGCGATCCGGGACAGATGACGCGCGGTCAGGCCCTCCGCATCGCGGGTGTGTGGCGTAGATCCAACCAGGCTCGGTCGTCTTTGTACCTGCATGCGAATTCCTTCGGCTAGTTCGCAACCTGCCGTTAGTCGCCAGTAGCGAGAAAGGTGGCGAGCAGCGGCTCCTCATGTCTATTTTACTGGTTTTGCGGCCGCAGCCTGCTCTTACGCTGCTGAAACGCCGCTGTCACCGAAGCCATCTCCGGTCCAGTGAGCAATGAGGGATCGCACGAAGGGAGTCCCTTCTTGCAGGCCTCCACATTCCGGCTCCGAAAGCCCGCACGGGTTGCGCTCAGGTCCGATGGTTGCAGTTCCAGGGGCTGGCAATTCGCGAGTCCATCTTTACACGACGCTTGGTTGCGCCGTTCAAACGTGGCCCGCACCGCCTTGGCTTCGGCTGGTGTCAGTAACGTGGGATCGCAGCTGAACAGACCATCCTGGCAATGCTCCAAGTTGCGTCTTGCGGCCGCGACTTTTACCACTGACGCTTCGTTGGCGTTCAGCCGCAGCGGATCGCAGGTGGGAGAGCCTTCATTGCAGCGCTCCAAATTGCGGCGGAGCGATGTGGTCTGGACGGCCTTGCTTTGAAGCGCAGTCAGGCGGGTTGGGTCGCAGGTTGCAGAACCTTCCAGGCACTTTTCGTAGTTTCGTTGTTCGGAAGTCTTATGAAGCGCATCCGCGTCCTTGGAGGTGAGCAATAGAGGCTCGCAGGTTGGCGAACCGGTATCGCATTTTGTCAGATTCCGGCGGTAGCGAGCCGCCTGGACCGTAGTGACCTCGGCCGGCGCTAGCCGGGTAGGGTCGCAGAGCGTGGAACCCTCCATGCAGGAATCGAGATTCTTTTTCTTAGAAACCAGGGACACTTGCTTGATTTCGTCGGGACTGAGGGCCGAAACATCGCATCCCGACAATCCATGCAGGCAGTTGTCCAGATTCGAATCGCGCGCAGTTTCGCCTGGTTTAGGCTTAACCTTGGCCTTCGTCAAGGGCTTGGACTGGGGGGGTAATTGGGCCGCTACTCCAGCCTCGGGAATTCCGAGGCTCAAACCGAAGAGGCCCAAACCGCCTCCCGTGCCAAAAATGCATCCAAGGAAACCCAAAACGAGGGTCGGCCGAACCAGCATCGTTACCAGTTTCTCTCAACTTTCCTTTTTTGTCATGGAGATTGCTCGTACTGGTACTACCTAAGGACCACCTAGGTCTTCGTGTTCATTGACACTTGTCATTGAGATCCGCCATACTCCAGAAAGAACGCTGACGTTTGTAAAAAGCAACGCGCTGACGTTTGTAAGAAATAGCAATATTAGGTATTTCTGGCGCGTGAGAGAGCAGTTCGAGGCCGTTCTGGCGGCCCTTATCGGGACCACTGTGTGGGACCGAAAAAGCGGTAGCTTGTCCAATTGCTAGGCAATCCTTATCCGTTGATCGATTTAGGAGGCATTTCGTGGCCGTATTGAAACCCAGGGAACGACTAGTGTATTTCCGAGTTTCGGAAGATGAATTCCGTCAATTTGTGAGCGTGTGCGAGCAAGCCGGCGCGCGCAGCGTCTCGGACTTGGCCCGAAATGCGGTGCAGCGATTGATCGCCGAAGGCCAGAAACAGCGCGACGGAAATGAACTTGACGAAAAGATGCAGGTGCTCGAGCGTCTTATTGCTGCGGTGACCGAGCAGTTACAGCTGCTGTCCAGTCAGAGCAGGGAAACGGCGCTAGCGGCGCTGCCTCGCGGCGCCGAACGGTTCTTTTGGGAAACCAACGGAACGGATCAAAATAGTCGGAGAGAAGAATAACCATGCGACTCCTTTCAAGCGGCCCGGATGACCCCATGAACGGCCTGGTGCATGACGAACGTCCGGTGTTTCCAACCATCGCTCGCCAGCCTTACATAATGCCGAATGGCAACGAGGAGCCGGAACCCCCGCAAACCTTTGATGTTCTGGCATTGGCGCGGAGATACTGGCTGCTGCTGTTTGTGTTTCTGATTCTCGGCGCCGCGGCCGGATTTGCTTCTGTCGTCCTCAGCTCCCCGATGTACAAGACCCTGCTGTTGATGGAAGTTCAAAGCGCCAACAGCACTCTAGCGCAAACCCCCGGGATGCCGCCGGCCGGCGCCGACACCAGCGAGTTGGACATTCAGACGCAGGTGAACATCTTGCATAGCGGCACCTTTTTACGGCGTGGATCTGAGCGGATGCAATCGGAAACGGTGCCCCTTGCGCCCACCGGAAGAGACATCTTCTCCCGTCTGCGCCAGCGCATCCATCCTGTCACGCAGGATCCTTTGGAAGCTGCCAGGACCGGTCTTTTGGTGGCGGTGAGTACATTTGAAGCGCGGCCTGTGACGCGCACCCGTCTGATCGAACTCAGCTGCGAATCCACCAGCCCGGAAGTGGCCGCGGAATTCTTGAACGCCATGGCGCAGGAGTTTGTCGACGACACCTCCCATTCCCGCATCCAGACCGCGCAGAAGACCAGCGAATGGCTGGCTGCCCAGATTGAAGAAACGAAATCCCGCGTGCAGGAAGCAGAAGAGAAGTTGCGCGATTTTGTACAGGCTTCCGGCAACGTGTTCGCCGGACAAGACGCCACGCTCGACGACACGAAGCTGGCGCAGCTCAAGGGTGAACTCGCCAAAATTCAAAATGAGCGGATAGCGCGGCAGACGCGCTACGAGCTGACCGAGCATAACCCGCCCGAAACGCTAGCCGAAGTGCTGGACGATGGGATGCTGCGGGGCTATAAGGCGCAACTGGAGACGCTCCGGCGCGACCGCGCGGTGCTCACCATCACCTACACGCCGAAAAACGAGAAGGTTCAAAAGATCGACGCGCAGATCGCCGAGATTCAGAAGTCCTACGACAGCGAGCTGGCCAGCACCGTAAGACGCATTAAGAACGACTACGAGGCGGCCTTGCGGCAGGAGAAACTGCTGGTCGGTTCCTACGATGCGCAATCGCAGCGGGTGGGATCGGAAGCCAGCAAGACCGCCCAATACAATTCACTGAAGCGCGAGGTGGACACCCAACACCAGATGTACCAGACGCTTTTGGTGCAACAGAGCCAGGCCAACCTGAGCAGTTCGGTGCCTGTTAATCCCATCCGGATAGTGGAGCAGGCCAATCCTCCGGAAGAGCCCTATAAACCCAAGCCGGTGCTGAACCTCTCTTTAGGCACCCTGTTTGGCGTGGTGCTGGCGGGCGGCATCGTTTTCCTGAGAGAGCGGATGGATCGCAGTATTAAGAATCCAGGCGCTTCGCGACGGCTCTTCAACGCGCCGGAATTAGGCGTGATTCCCAATCTTGGTTCCAACGGAAATATGGTTCCCAAGCTGAACGGACACGGAGCCAAAGACCTGCTTGTGAATGGCGCTCACGACGATTCGACGGCGCTCGCCACCTGGCAGAGCGGCCCGGCGTTTATTACCGAGTCGTTCCGCGGCACCCTGGCGTCGATTCTTCGCAATCAGGCGTCCAACAAGAATCAAAAGATGATTCTGATCACCAGCCCCGGACCCGCGGAGGGGAAGACCACCGTGGTGCAAAATCTGGGCATCGCCCTGGCCGAGTCCGGCCGTAAAGTGCTGCTGGTGGACGCCGATTTTCGACGGCCGCATTTGCATAGAAAATTCAGCCTGCCGAACGAATGGGGGCTTATCGATGTCCTGTGCGACGACCGGCCCTTGAGCGACTACTCGCCCGAACAGATGGGTGTATTTACCGGATTCCCCGGATTGTCAATTCTCCCCAACCGGGTCACCCACCACAACATATCCAAAGCGCTTTACTCGCCGCGGCTCCGAACTATCCTGGATACGCTGGTGCATCGTTACGATATGGTGATCGTCGACGCCCCGCCGATCTTGAGCGTGGCCGACACGCGCATCGTGGCATCGCTCACCGATGCAATCATTTTGGTTCTCCGGTCCGGCGTCACACAGCGCGACGCCGCCATGGAAACTTACCAACTCATTCAAGAAGACGGTTTAACGCTGCTCGGTACGGTGCTGACGGATTACGATCTCACCAGCGACCGCCGTCGGCAGTACTACTACGATTATGGCGATCCCACTCGAGCATAAGCCGGTCGAAGGAGCGGTTAAGCCGGCCGCGCCATCGATGGCCGTTCATTTGGCGCCAGCTATTCAGGCGCTGGCACTTTGCGCGCTGCTGGCCGTGGCCTTCTGGCCTGTACTGGTCGGCATCTACGGAAGCTGGTTTGACGACCGTGCCTATATGGAGCACGGCATCCTGGTGGTGCCCGCCGCGGCTTACATGGCGTGGGCGAAGCGCGACAAATTAGGGGCGATTTCACCGGCCCCGTCCCGGTGGTGGGGTGTAGCCCTGGTGGCCTGGGGCGCTGTGCAAGCGCTATTGGGCACGCTGGGACAGTGGCCGTGGGTGAGCCGGATGGCGTTCCTGATCTCATTCGTCGGTTGCATCGTCTTGGTCTATGGCTTTCGGATGGTGAAGGAGCTCACCTATCCTTTATGCACCCTGCTTCTGATGATTTCGCCTCCGAGTTTCGTTTTCGAGCGGCTCACGCTGCAGCTTCAGCTGCTGGCCAGCCGGTTAGGGGCCGCGGCGCTGGAAGCACTCGGATATTCGGTATTGCGCGAAGGCAACGTGCTCGAGATGGTGGGCATCAAGCTGTCGGTGGAAGAAGCTTGCAGCGGAATTCGCTCCTTGGTCGCCATTGTGTTTATGTGCGTTCTTTATAACTACTTCTTCGTCGAAAAGAAGTCCATGCGGGTTTGGATACTGCTGCTGGCAGTTCCCATCGCCATTCTGGGAAACGCGGTCCGCATCATCGCTACAGGCATCGCGGGTCAATACAATCACGCCTGGGTCAGTGGGGCGACGCACGAGGCCTTCGGCTACGTCAGCGTGCTGGTGGCCGCGGCCGGTTGCATCGGCGTCCACATGACGTTGTTGCGTGTTGAAAAGATACGGGAGGCTCGTCATGCCTGACGATTCAAACTCTGAGTTTCATGCGAATTCCAAAGCGAATGTGCTGCGTTCCGCGCTGAAGGTTTGGCTGCTGCCCGTGGTCGCCATACTGGCCGCGCAGGGAGCAGCCATGCATGTTCTTTCGATTCCGGAGAAAAATCTCGTCATTCCTCAGCTCGCTAATGTTCCCAACCAGCTGGGTGCATGGAAAACCATCTCGGAACAATCGCTCGATCCCGACGTCCAGGCTTATCTGAAGCCGGATTCTTACATCCTGCGCGATTACGCGAATCCGCAAACAGGCAGCACGGTGAACGTGTTCGTAGCGTATTTCAAGTCTCTGCAAAGCGGCTATGGTCCGCATTCGCCGGCAGTCTGTTTACCAGGGAACGGATGGCTGGTGCACGAGCAAAAGCTCATCAATCTTTCTGTTCCCGGCCGCGATGCCGGCATCACCGTAAACAAGTTCATTCTCGAAAAGGCGGATCAGCACATCCTGGTGCTCTATTGGTATCAGAATGACCGTAATGTATGGGCTCAGGAGATCCAGGGAAAAATCAGATTGATTCCCGACTTGATCAAATATAAGCGGTCCGACGTCAGCCTGGTCCGCTTGGTTCAGCCCATGCGCGGCGATGATGCCGGCGCGGCGCTTCCGGAGCTAAAGCAGTTCACCAACTCGCTTTTTCCGGCGCTCTCCGAGGATTTCCGCCGAGCCGACTAGCGGCGGCGTTGCATGCGAGTGGTCTATCTCAATCCGTCCGGCCAAATGGGCGGCGCTGAAATGAGCTTGATGGATCTGCTGGCGAGCATGCGCGCGGCCGAGCCCGCCTGGGATTTTTGGGTAGTTCTGGGCGAAGAGGGTCCCTTGGCCAGCCAGGCGAAGGCAGCTGGCGCGCACGTAATCCTGTCGCCGTTTCCCCGCGCACTGGCGCGATTGGGCGACTCTGGAAGCGGTCCTCTGCGCGCTTTGTGGTCTTGTTTCAAAGCGTTTCCAGCAACCATACGCTACGCCTCCAGCCTGCGCCGGACGTTGAAGAAATTGCAGCCCGACATCGTGCACACCAATGGATTTAAGATGCACGTTTTGGGTGCTTGGGTGCATCCGGCAAACACTCCGGTGATCTGGCACGTGCGGGATTACGTGAGCACGCGGCCGCTGATGAAGCGGCTCCTGAGTATGCACGCCAACCGCTGTGCGGCAGCCATCGGGAATTCGGAAAGCGTCGCCAGGGACATTCAAAAGGTCTGCGGTCCCAAACTTAAGACGCTGTGCGTCTATAACGCAATCGACCTGAAGCGCTACTCGCCCGCGGGCGAAAAGATGGATCTCGATTCTCTGGCCGGTCTTTCACCCTCGTCCCCGAACACGGTCCGCATCGGGCTTGCAGCCACCCTGGCCCATTGGAAAGGGCATGCGGTATTTCTACGAGCGCTGGCGCGGCTGCCCAAGGATCTTTCGTATCGGGCTTACGTGATCGGCGGGCCGATCTATCAAACCGACAACAGCCAGCGCACGCTGGACGAGTTGCGCGCCTTGGCCGCCGAACTGGGAATCGCGGATCGAGTGGGCTTCACCGGCTACGTTGCCGACACCGCCTCAGCGATTCGCGCGCTCGACATCCTGGTTCATGCCAGTACCCAGCCTGAGCCTTTCGGTCGCGTGATTGCCGAGGGGATGGCTTGCGGCCGCGCTGTGATTTGCGGCGCCGCTGGTGGCGCGGCTGAATTGATCGCCGACGGAACCGACGCGCTGGCTCATCCACCGGGTGACGACGCAGCTCTAGCGGAACGCATCGCCGAACTAGTGCGCGATCCAGAACTGCGGGCCCGCTTGGGGCGAGCCGCTAGAATCACCGCCGAGCGTCGGTTCGAACGCAGCCGATTGTCGGAAGAACTGATCCCCTTGTACCAACGGCTCCGCGGCGGTCTCGCACCGCAACCGGAAGCGGGTTTGACCAGAGGGGTGACACGATAATGTGCGGAATTCTTGGAGCTATCGGTTCGAATGCGCCGCAGATGACCGAGCGCGTGGTAAGCGCCGCCAATCTGATGAGTCATCGTGGCCCGGACGATTGGGGCACCTACACTGACGACTATGCCGCGCTCGGATTCCGCCGGCTCTCCATCATCGATCTTTCGCCGGCTGGTCATCAGCCCATGGTGAGTAAAGACGGCAACACAGTCCTGGTTTTCAATGGCGAAATCTATAACTACCTGGAACTGCGCAAAGAGCTGGAGCCGAATTTTCCGTTTTTTTCCCAAACCGATTCCGAAGCGCTGTTGAACGGATACCGGGCCTGGGGATGGGAAGAGCTTCTCCAACGCATTGACGGCATGTTTGCCTTTGCCATCTGGGACAAACGCTCGCGACGCATCCACCTGGCCCGCGACCGGGCAGGGAAGAAGCCGCTCTTTTACGCACACGTAGGCGGACAGCTGTTGTTCGCATCGACGCTGAACTCCATTTTGGAGCTGCATCGCTCCAAGCCGGAAATCGATCCCAAGGCCATCGACGCCTATCTGGTGTACCAAGCCGTCCCCGCGCCCCTGACAGCGTTTCAGGGCGTGAAGCAATTGCCTCCGGCGCACCAGCTCACCTTCGATGTCAACACGCAGAAGCTCAACATCAATCGATATTGGGACGTCCAATACACCCCGAAGCTGAAGCTATCGGAAGAAGAACTGCTCGAGGAGTTGGATGCGCGTCTGCGTCGGGCCGTCCGCCAGCGCCTGATGAGCGACGTGAAGCTGGGCGCATTTTTATCAGGTGGCGTGGATTCCAGCCTGGTGGTGGCTCTCATGGCGCAGGAGATGCGCCAGCCCGTGGAATCGGTGGTGATCGGATTTGCCGATCCGGCCTTTGATGAAAGGCGTCATGCGCGCGCCGCGGCGAGACATCTCAACGTCAACCTGTACGAGCACGAACTCCCGGTCGACGCCCTCGACACCTTGCCCGAGATCATCTGGCATTACGGCCAGCCGTTTGCCGACCCGTCCATGGTGCCAACCTACTATGTCGCCAAATACGCGCGCGAGCACGTCACGGTGGTGTTGAATGGTGACGGCGGCGACGAATTGTTCGGCGGTTACTCCCGGCCGGTGGTGGCGCGCGCGGCGGCGCCCTACAAGAAGTTAGTTCCCGCCGGAATCCGCCGCTCGGTGGGCGACTGGTTTTCGGGGACGCAAAATCCGATGCTGCGCAAGGCCAGCCTGCTGGCGCGGGCCGGGCAATACGACGGCTACCGTGGATTTCTCTACGAACGTGGTTTCGAGGAATATCGCGACCTGATGTATACCGATGCGTTTCGCGCCGAGACCGCTTCCGTCGCTCCCAGCGAATACTATCGCGCGGTTTGGGAGCAGTGCGACGGCTGCGACGACGTCGATCGAGTGCTGTGCCTGGATTTCAAGACCTATCTACCCGATCAATTACTCACCAAGATGGATGTGTCGACGATGGCGCATAGCGTGGAAGCGCGGTCGCCTCTATTGTCCAAAGAGCTGATCGAGTTTGCGGCCCTGATTCCGGCTTCCCTGCGTCTGCGCGGGTACAACACCAAATATCTTTTGAAGAAGCTGGCAGCGCGCTATGTGCCGCCCGAAATCGTCTATCGCAAGAAGCGCGGCTTCGTCATGCCGATTTCCGGCTGGCTGCGCGGCGAACTGGCCGGAAGCATGCGAGCGGTGTTGCAGAGCCGCTCTTTTGTCGAACGCGATTGGATTCGTCCAGACTCGGTCAATCGCATGATCTCTGAGCACGCCAGTGAGCAACGCAACTGGAGCGAGCAGCTCTGGACGCTGTTCGTTCTGGAACTGTGGGCGCGTACGGCGCTGGATAATACCTTGGATCGCGACGTGCCTCTGCACGCGGTGGCTTGAGCGGCATGCGCGTCCTGCACGTCAGTAGCGGCAATCTTTACGGAGGCGTTGAAACCGCCCTGCTTGCCCTGGCTCGTTTCCGGAATCTTTGTCCGGCCATGGAGCCGGAGTTTGCTCTGTGTTTCGAGGGTCGCGTCAGTAAGGAGCTGCGGGAAACCGGCGTGAAGGTGCATCAGCTCGGCGAAGTCCGAACCCGCAAGCCCTGGACGATATGGTCGGCGCGGCGCAACCTGCGCGACTTACTTGCCAGAGAGCCATTCGACGTAGCAATTTGCCACATGGCTTGGCCCATGGCAATGTTCGGGAATACGATCCGCCGTGCGGGGCTGCCGGTGGCATTTTGGGCGCACGAAGTCGCCACTGGGAAGCATTGGCTGGAGCGCTGGGCAAGCCGTGTGTCACCCGACATGGTTATCGGCAATAGCCGGTTCACGGCCACCACGGTGCCCT
>Ga0182024_10021054_pt1 | contig 11867 bp, 8 predicted proteins | sample P32metaG_FD_120480 | JGI IMG/M metagenome (GOLD analysis project Ga0182024, IMG submission 120480) | Permafrost microbial communities from Stordalen Mire, Sweden - P3-2 metaG (Illumina Assembly) | ecosystem: Environmental > Terrestrial > Soil > Wetlands > Permafrost | place: Sweden: Stordalen... | reverse complement strand
GTCTCCCCCCGCGCCTGTGGCCTCTAGCCTGTTCCGGCCTGTAGTCTGTAGCCTAATGGTTGCATCCGTCTCCCCCCGCGCCTGTGGCCTCTAGCCTGTTCCGGCCTGTAGTCTGTAGCCTAATGGTTGCATCCGTCTCCCCCCGCGCCTCTGGCCTTTAGCCTCTAGCCTCTAGCCTGTTCCAAACCATGCCGACCGAAAAAGAAAAAATGCTCAGCGGCGAACTGTACAACCCGCTCGATGAGGAGCTGGTGCAAGCCCGCGAAAGGGCACGAGACTTGTGCCAGGCCTTGAACGCCACGCGCGAGCGCGACCAGGACCAGCGCCGCCGCATCGTCGAGCAACTCTTTGCCGCGGGCGGCGACACCGTCTGGATGCAGCCACCCTTCTATTGCGATTACGGCTCGAACATCGTGCTGGGCCAGCGGGTCTTCTTCAACTTCAACTGCGTCGTGCTCGACGTTTGCCGCGTGAAGATCGGCGACTTCACCCTCTTCGGGCCAGCCGTTCAGATCTACACCGCCACCCATCCGATGGCCGCCGAGTTGCGGCGCAGCCAGGAATTCGGCAAGCCGATCGAAATCGGTTCCGACGTGTGGGTCGGCGGCGGCGCGATCATCTGTCCCGGTGTGCGGATCGGCTCGAAGTCGGTCATCGGCGCCGGCAGCGTGGTGACCCGCGACATTCCGAGCGGGGTCTTTGCCGCCGGCAATCCTTGCCGGGTGGTGAGAGAGAGGCTTGAGGCTTGAGACTACAGGCTACAGGTGGCAAGGAATTTCACGTCGACGCGCGGCGGCAAGAGAATGCAGATTTCACCGCAAAGGCGCAGAGGACGCAGAGGAAGAGGTTTCAGAAGATGAAAATTCTGGACCGGATGCGTATGGAATTCTGACCGACAAAATCCTGATTGCTTTTCTCAGCGGGCATAGGCCACAGGCTAGAGGCCAGGATAGGCTAAAGGCCAGAGGCTACAGGCTAGAGGTGGGGAGGGATCCGGCATCGACGCGCGGCGGCAAACAATGCAGATTGCACCGCAAAGGCGCAGAGGACGCAGAGGAAGAGGTTTCAGAAGATGAAAATTCTGGACCGGATGCCTGTGGGATTCTGACCGACAAAATCCTGATTGCCTTTCTCTGCGGGCATAGGCCAAAGGCTAGAGGCCAAAGGTTGGAGACGTTCACACGCTGACGCGCCGCACGGCCGCCGACAATTTGCTTCTCATCCAAAATTGCCTTTCTCTGACTTCGGACTTCGGCGAGCTCAGTCGAGCCGCGAGCTCCCTTCGGTCTGAGCCTCAGGGTCGAAGACAGTCGAGCCGCGTTCCTCTGCCACCCGCGTGGTGACGCAGGTACCCGCTGCGGTGAAATGGTTTTTGCGTTTCGTTTGCGTCGCTAACCCAACCCTCTGTGGTGTAACGATTGCATTCGTCGGTCGTCCGCGATCATGATTCTTAGGGAAACTCGACTAACGAATCCCTTCTATTCTGAATTGCATTTCTCTGACTTCGGACTTCGGCGAGCTCAGTCGAGCCGCGAGCTCCCTTCGGTCTGAGCCTCAGGGTCGAAGACAGTCGAGCCGCGTCCTCTGCGCCTCTGCGGTGAAATAATTTTTGCGTTTCGATTGCGTTGCTGGCCTAACGATTGCTTCGTCGTTCCCCCGCGCCTCCAGCCTGTGGCCTGTAGTCTGGAGCCTGTTGCTTGCATTCGTCTCTCCCCCCGCGCCTCTGGCCTCTAGCCTGTAGCCTCTAGCCTATTTCAGCCTATTTCAGCCTATTTCGCCTCCGGCCTCACCACCCGCCCGAAAAACAAAATACTCTGCGTCCTGTGGTCGCGAATCAGAAACACAAACGGATGGTCGGCACGAAACTCGATTGAGTCTTCGGCCGGGCGAGCCGTTGCCGATTTCATCGCCGCGATCGCCGTGGCCGCGGCCGCCTCGGTTCCCTCTTCGTCGACGTCGACAAAGGCTTTGTGAATCACCGCGGAAATGAACAGCCGCTCTTGGGTGCTCATGCCCGAAAAGTCGGCCTGGTCGGAAAACGCCAGCGGCATGCCCATGGCTTTGAGCGTGTCGCTCAGGCTGAACTCCGCGGTCATTTTGAACTTGGGCAGCCAGACCGCGACCCGTTGCGGTTGCAACGCGTCGGTCCACGTTTGCAGGTTCTCGGCCGTCAGCCGCTTTTCCAGCTCGGCCAGTCCGTCGACCTGTTTGGGCAGCAGAATGATCATCGACAGGCTGCCATCCCGGGCGTAGGGCAATTCGAGCACTTGCACATCGTCATCGGCCGCGTAGCGCAGGCCGTGCGTCTGGTGCATCGTCGGCACCGAAATTTCGTCCGACGCCGAAGTGTGGAACGGGGCATCGCTGGTGGCACTCTTTTCGAACCGGTGCGTCCAGGGTGACTTGAAGTAAATGGCATTGGTCAGCACCAGCCGCGTGCCGGCCTCGATCACGCCCGGCGCGAGCAGATCTTGAATCTTGTGGTCGGTTTGCTGTTCGACCCAGGCGTTGATCGTTTTGCGGGCGTTTTCGGTCTTGCGGAAATCGAGCTGCCCGACGTCGGCGCCAAAATTGGCGCGTGTGACTTCGACAAAGGTGGGCAAGAACCGAAATCCCTGTTGTCCCCACAAGCGATTGGCCACGCGCAGTTGAAAGCCGGCGCTCTTGTCGCCTGAATCCAAACGCGTTCGCAGCGCGCCGAACGATGGTGCCACGTTCATCTCAGGCGCAAAGTGGAGCACCTTGGCCATTTCGGTCTGAGTTTCTCCTTCGGCGCCGGCATAGGTCATCGCCAAGGCCACCGAGACACTGTAGGGCGAAAAGAACAGGTTGCCGGTTTTGTCCGAGCTCAGGCGAGCATACAGATCGGTGGCAAACGCATTGCAATCTTTGGCGGCGGCCAGCGCATCTTCGCTTTTTCCCATGGGAGCAACCGTTCTAGAACAAGACGATCCGGCGACCACCAGAGTCGCGGCGATCGCCAGAGCAAAAGGAATCGTCCGTTTCTTATCGTTCATCTATCGCTCCGCTTCATAGGCCAGAGGCCACAGGCTACGGCTCGACTGAGCTCGCCGAAGTCAGGCCAGAGGTTGGAGACGTTCACCAGCTTACTCGCCGCCCGGCAACCAGCCGACAAATTTCTCCTCCACTAAAATTGCATTTCTCTGACTTCGGACTTCGGCGAGCTCAGTCGAGCCGCGAGCTCAGTCGAGCCGCGTCCTCCGCGGTGAAATAATTGTTGCGTTTCGATTGCGTTGCTGGCCTAACGATTGCTTCGTCGTTCCCCCGCGCCTCTAGCCTCTGGCCTGACTTCGGCGAGCTCAGTCGAGCCGTAGCCTCTAGCCTCTTTTCCCAAGCCTACTTCGCCTCCGGCCGATTCACCCTGCCGAGAAACAAAATGCTCTCCGTCCGCTTGTCCCGAATCAGAAACACAAACGGATGGTCGGCACGAAACGTCACCTGGTCGTTCGCGGGAGGCATTGCCATGTCGGCGATCGCAATGGCCGTGGCCGCGGCCGCCTCGGTTCCTTCTTCGTTCACGTCGACAAACGCTTTGTGAATGACGGCCGAAATCAACAGCCGCTTTTGGGTGCTCATGCCCGAAAAGTCGGCTTTGTCGGAAAATGCCAGCGGCATGCCCATCGCTTTCAGCGTGTCGCTCAGGCTGAACTGGGCGGTCATTTTGAACCGGGGCAGATCGAGTTCGACGAGCCGCGGTTTCATTTCCTTCGACCATTTTTGCAGGTTGTCGCTGGTCAGCCGTTTTTCCAGGTCGGCCAGTCCGTCGACCTTTTTGGGCAGCAGGATGATCATCGACAGGCTGTGGTCGGCACCGTAGGGCAATTCGAGCATCTGCATCTCGTCGGCGGCCGCGTAACGCAGACGTTCGCTCTGGTGCATCGTCGGCACCGTAATCTCGGCGGTGGCCGAAGTATGAAACGGGGCGTCGGTGGTATCGGCCTTTTCGAATTCGTGCGTCCAGCGGGCTTTGAAATAGATCGCATTGGTCAGCACCAGGCGCGTGTTGTCGGTGAGGATGCCGGCGGCGATCAGATCTTGAATCTTGTCGTCGGTTTGCTCCGCGATCCAGCGGTTGATCGTTTCCCGCGCGGTTTCGGCCTGGTGAAAGTCGAGCAGTCCGAGCTCGGCTCCAAAATTGTCCTTGGTGAGCCCGAGGAACGTCGGCATGAAATGAAAGCCCTGTTGTCCCCACAAGCGATTGGCGACGCGCAGTCGATATCCGGAATTCTTGTCGCTCGAAGCCAAAAGTTTCGCGAGCCTGCCGAACGATTTTGCGACTTCGCCGGCCGGCGGCACTTTCGCCCCAGGCGTCGCCAGGTGCAGCACTTTGGCCATTTGGGCCTGGGTGTCGCCCGCGGCGCCGGCATACGTCATCGCCAAGGCCACCGAAACGCTGTAGGGCGAAAAGAACAGGTTGGTCGGCTCGTCCGAGCTCAGGCGAGCATAGAGATCGGTGGCAAACGCGTTGCAGCTTTTGGCCGCTGCCATCGCCTCGTCGGCGTTTTTCTTGGCGGCCTCCGCCATGGCCGAAGTTGGCAGCGCGAAAAAACCGCCCACAGCGACAACCCAGAAGACGGTAAAAACCGAGACAAGATTGAAGACGACGACAGTTAGCTTCTGGCGATTCATCCGTCGCTCCTTGCGATTCGCGGGCGGTGTCGGCTTGCCTGGACTGGCGCCAGTTTATCAGAGCCGGACATTCGCGACGATCGTTGCTCGGCCGCTAAAGCGCCCCGGCGTTGGGCAATTTCCGCGCGACAATGCCAAATCGACGTGACAATGCCGCCCCCGCCGCGATAATAACCGACGAGTGCTAACGCAACGCTTGTCTTCGCGGGAGGTTCATCATGGCAACGATCGACGCCTGGGTCGCCACGGCCCCCAAACAAAAAATGGTGCGACAGCCAATCGATCTCGGCCCGCTCGGGCCCGAAGAGGTCGAAGTCGAGGTCGAGAACTGCGGCCTCTGCCACTCCGATTTTTCGATGCTCGCCAACGAATGGGGCCTTTCGAATTACCCGGCGGTTTTTGGCCACGAAGTCGTCGGCCGGGTGGTCGCCCTCGGCGCGGCAACCAAAGGCCTTCAAGTCGGCCAGCGCGTCGGCGTCGGCTGGACAGCCAGCAGTTGCATGCATTGCCGGCAGTGTCTGTCGGGCGATCAACATCTCTGCCCCCAGGCGCAGCCGACGATCATCGGCCACCGCGGCGGCTTCGCCCAGCGTGTCCGCGCGCATTGGGCCTGGGCCCTCCCGCTTCCCGAGCAATTGAACCGTGCCGACGCTGGACCGCTGCTGTGTGGCGGCATCACGGTCTTCAACCCGCTGGTGATGTACGCCAAACCGACCAGCCGCGTCGGCATCGTCGGCATTGGCGGGCTGGGGCACATGGGCGTGAAATTCGCCGCCGCCTATGGCTGCGACGTGACGGCTTTCACTTCGAGCGAAAGCAAGTTTGCCGAGGCGCGCGGTTTTGGGGCCAGCCACGTCGTTTCGAGTCGCGATTCGGCCGCGATCAAGAAGTTGGCCGGCACGCTCGATCTGTTGATCGTAACGGTGAACGCCACGCTCGATTGGGACGCGATGATCGGCGCGCTCGCCCCGAACGGCCGGATGCACGTTGTGGGCGGAGTGCCCGAGCCGATTCCGGTCGCGGTCATTTCGTTGATCTTTGGCCAGAAAAGCGTCTCCGGCTCGCCGACCGGTTCGCCGGTGGCGATCGACACGATGCTCGATTTTGCGGCGCGGCACAACATCGCGCCGCAGACCGAGCACTTTCCGATGAGCCGGATCAACGACGCGTTCGAGCGGTTGGAGTCGGGCAAGGCCCGTTACCGCATCGTGCTCGACGCCGACTTTTGACCGTCGACTGATAAACATCGACTTTTAATCATCAACCTTGTATCCGTCGACCCATTCGGGATCGATTCTGACCTTTTTGCGCTCAAAGCATCCGCCGCATGTTCTTACCGTTGCTCGTGCTGATCGGTTTTGCCACGGCGATTGCCTCACTGGTGATTGCTTTTCTCGACCCTCTCTCGCCCTTCGGAAAACGGAGTGGTTGGGTTGCGGTTTTGATCGGGCTGGTGTTGCCATCTTTCTGCGCGGGGGCATTCGGAATGCGGTCTTGGGCATGGCTGGTATTCCTTGCGACTCCCGCTCTGGTCGGCGCATGCGCTCTCCTAATTTCGCGGACTCGTGGGAACCGCAAACTGGAACAATTCAGCCTGGTGATTGCCTCGGCGCTGGTGGGCAGTTTCTTGCTTTTGGTCCTCGTGCTGAGTTGCCAGGCGCCCGGGCCGATCGATCATCCGGGTTTGGTTTTTCTCACCAAAATCGCGATCGTCTTCTTCGGCGTTGCTGCCGGTTTGACATCGATCGCGGTTGGGCTGCGCGATCCCGATTCGCCCTTTGGCACCCGCGCCGGCTGGGCGGCAATCTGCTGTGGCTTGCTGTTTGGCCTGTTCACGTGGGCAGTCGATCCGATCATGATTTTCTGGAAGCAATCGGCTCTCATCGTCGCGCCGATCGTGCCCGGCATCCTGGGCATCCTAATCTCCTGGCTCCTGCGCGGCCTGGCATTGCGAGTCGCGCGGGTGGTCATCGTTGCGGCGACGATTGCCACGGTCATCTTCGCCGGCAACCTGATTCTGTTGGCTTGTTTCGCTCCGATCGCAATTTGCCTGTACGACTGGAACATCGATTTCCTCCAGTCCCCCCGGCAGGCTGCTCGAAACTCTCCGAGCGAAACCGAGTTGAAACTGATCGCCAAGACCCGGCTCGATTTCCAGAAAAGTGCCAGACTCTTGTATCACTCGGTCGACAACTTCGACGGGCATGAGAACTGGCTTCTTCTCTGTCCCAGCGGAACGCATCCCGTAGATTCTGTCAAAGGTCATCGCATCGGCTCTTACGGCGTCGACACTCATCTCCCCTTGATCGTTGTCCATCTGCAAGCGCCCGACGTAGGCAAACTTTCGCCCGACGGCACGCCTTGGTTTGTCACCTGGACGTCGGACGGCGATTGGACTGCCGACGTCACTCCCACCGATCGAGGTGACTACGTCGATCTGGTCCGAAACTGGGACGCGCGAGGACTTCGCCCGCAGCCGGTCGCAAAGCCCGATGCCGCGGAGGCAACCGCTCTGGCACCCAAGACGGAGGAGGCCGCGGAGTCCGACGCCTCGCAGCCCGCCGCCGAGTGACTTGCCTGGCGTCGACAACTAAAGATTCTCCGGCTTGAACCGGCGGCGGTAGCTCACCGATGGTCCGGAGATCATGAAGACGCCGTCGCCGCGGTAGTGAACCGTTTTGGGATAGCGCGGCGAGCGGGCAACATGAGCTCGCACCGCTTCGAACACAAACAGGCCGTGCTTGTTGATGAAGCTGCCGTCGACGAGTTTGCATTCAAAGCTCGCGTAGCACTCGGCAATGAGCGGAGCCGACACCCGGTCAGCGGCGACGGCCGTCAGATCGAACTTCTTGAATTTGTTCTCTTCCGATCCGTGGCAGTTGCCGATGCCGATCACCACGTCGATCAGATCGAACGTCGGCACGTTGATCACACACTCCTTGCCGCGGCGGATTAGCGAGAAGCTGTGATTCTGGTCCCAGATGTAAAGGCCAACCCGGGCCGGCGTGAAACCGAGCATCATGTGCCAGCCCAAGGTCATGATGTTTTGCTCGCCCTTGTAGGCCGAGCTCACCAGCACGATCGGCCCCGGCTCGAGAAAGCGGCGGATCTGGCTGACTGGGAAGTCTTTTTTGGTGTACTTTTTCATGTCTCTGAGTCCGGAGGAAGAGGCTACAGGCTTGAGCTCCAAGCTGACGGCCTGCGGCCGGCTGTTTTCTGGTTTGAAAAAATGAGCGGGCCGTCAGGCCCTCAAAATGAACCTTAAGCCTGTAGCCTGTGGTCTGTAGCCTCCCCTGATATTCTATAATTGCACGGACACCCGCCCGGACAATAGGCCCGATGATGACCGCCAGCCGAACGCCCCCAGGGGCAGCCGAGATCGACGCGCTCTTTGCCTTGGCGGAGCGTGAGTATCGCTCCGGGCGGCTGGACGCGGCAGCCGAGGCTTTGCGAAAGGTCGTGGCGCTGCGCCCCGACATCGCCGAGGCGCACAGCTATTTGGGCAATGTCCTGCAGGCCCAGCGCAAACTCGACGACGCCGCGGTCCAATACGAGCGCGCGACCGCTCTCAAGCCCCAGCTCTTCGAGGCTCAGGCCAACCTGGGTTCGATCCTTCGGCGGCAGGGCAAGCTCGACCAGGCCGTGGCACGTTATCGGCAAGTGGTCGCACTGCGCCCCGATCTGGCCCCCCCGCACAACAACCTGGGCAGCCTGCTGCTCGGCCAGGGCAAGCTCGACGAAGCGGTCGCCCAATTCGGGCAAGCCCTCGCTCTACACCCCGACTATGCCGACGCGTGCAACAACCTCGGCGCCGCCCTCCGCATGCAGGGCAAGCTCGACCAGGCCGTGGCACGGTTCGAGCAAGCCCTCGCTCTCAAGCCCGACCACGCCGAGTCGCACAACAACCTGGGCACCATCCTCTGGGAGCAGGGCAGGTTCGACGAGGCGGCGGCGCGCTACGATCGCGCGATTGCCCTCAAACCCGACTATGCCGAGGCCCATTACGGTCGGTCCGATCTCAAAACTTTTCGCTCGGGCGATCCCGATCTCGCCGCGCTCGAGGCCTTGGCCGCCGACAAGAAGTGTTTGCCCCCCGGCAAAATGCTCTACGTCCACTTCGCGCTCGGCAAGGCGCTGGAAGACGTCGGCGAATATGGTCGCGCCATGGAGCATTTGCTCCAGGGCAATGCGCTGAAACGCCGCGAAGTCGAATACGACGAAGCGGCCCATCAGCGCCATTTCGAGCGCGTCGCCGCGGCGTTCGACTCGGCACTTTTCGAGCGTTTTCCGGCCGCGGGCGATCCCTCGCCGCTGCCGATCTTCGTCGTCGGCATGCCCCGCACCGGCAGCACGCTCATCGAGCAGATCCTGGCCAGCCATCCCCAGGTCCATGCCGCCGGTGAACTCTGGAATCTCGATCGTGTCGTGCAGTCGGTCGCCGACACCGCCGGCCGACCGGTGCCGTTTCCGGCCTGGGTCTCGGCACTGACGGCCGACAACTTGCGCCGGCTGGGCCAGGCCTATCTGGCCAGCCTGCCCCGTCTGGCCGGCGATCAGACGCGGATCATCGACAAGGCGCCGAGCAACTTTTTCTATATCGGTTTGATTCGCCTGATCCTGCCCAATGCCCGCATCATTCACACCGTGCGCGATCCGGTCGATACCTGCGTTTCCTGCTTTTCACGACTCTTCAATCAGGGCCAAACGTTCAGCTACGAGTTGGGCGAAATGGGCCGCCATTTCCGCCGCTACTATGAGTTGATGGCCCACTGGCGATCGGTCCTGCCGGCCGGCGCTCTGCTCGACGTTGCCTACGAGAACGTGGTGGATAACCTCGCAGCGGAAGCCCGGCGGATGATCGACTATTGCGGTCTTCCCTGGGACGATCGCTGCCTGAGTTTCCACAAAACGAGCCGGCCGATCGGGACCTCCAGCAACGTTCAGGTCCGCCGGCCCATCTACCGCAGCTCCCTCGAGCGCTGGCGCCGTTACGAAGCCTATCTCCAGCCGTTGCTGACCGAGCTGGAAAGCTGCCGTCAGCCCAAGTGAGCGATCCCGGCAATTGAACGACCCCGGTGGCCCGCCTGCCCAACTCGCCTGCCCAACTTGCCTGCCATTTCGCCTGCCAGAGTAAGCTAGACTTTCCTGGCCATCCTCTATACGGGTCAAGGCGACGTGATGCATTCTGAATCGACGATGCCGGCGAGTGGGGCGATCGCTCCCCGCGAAGAGTTATGCACGCGGCGGTGCGCCCTGAAGGCGCTGTCGGCCTGGGGCACCGCGCCGCTCCTGGCCAATGCCTGGCTGGCCGGCAGTCGGCAAACGGCATGGGGTGCTACGGATCCCTCCTACCGGCTCGAGTTCACGAATTCTGTCGCCGAGCTGACCAACGACCTGGAGCACACCGAGCGCGGTGATCCGCTTCGCGAGTCGAACCTGCATCATTCCCGCTGGTATTCCCTGGAAACCCGCCGCCGATTTCACACCTGGGGACCCGAGCCGCGCAACTATCCTCCGCTGGCCAATCTTTCGTCGGCACCGGTCGAGTGGCTGCGCGAACGGGTCATTGCCACGGCCGTCCGCTTCCTTGGATACGGATATCAATATCATCATATTCCGGACTGGAATCCGCCCCGTGGCTGGCCCTGGAAGGAAACCTGCGTTGGGCACAACGGCAAGGGAGTCGATTGCAGCAACCTGACCAGCTTCGTCTTCAACCAGGGTTTCGGCATCCGCATCAGCTCGGCCATTCGCCTGCAGGCCGAGAGAGACCGCGCTTTGGAGACGCGCCACGGGTCGATCGCGATTCGCACCGTCGAGCTTCCCAAAGGATATGAACGGCGCAAACAAACGCTCCACACCGGCGACCTCCTCTACATCCGCGGCCGAGAGGGGGGACCGATCTCGCACGTCGTGATTTGGGTCGGCTCCGTCGGCCGAGCCGAAAGCGGCGTGCCGTTGTTGATCGACAGTCATGGCTCCGGCGTGCAGGATGACCTGGGCCGCGCGATTCCCTGTGGCGTGCAGTTGCGTCCCTTTCGCGAAGACTCGTGGTACAACCGCTGCGCCAGCCATGCCCATCGCATCTTTGGCAATCGAATCCATTGATCGGTCGCTACAGATGCACGGTCGCCTCTCGGAAGACCGTCTTTTCCGGCAACGCGTGGTTGTTGCAGTCGCCGACTTTTGCGGACATAACTACGTCAGCGATCCGCCCCTGGAAGAGCGGAGCTGCGGCCGGTTTACTTTTGACAATCCTCCCACCTGCGAACCTGAGCGGCCCGATCCTATGAAAACCAGAATCCTGAGCATTGCCTGCGTGTTGAGTTTGATGGCTTTCTTCGATCTGGCGGCGGCGGAACGTGCGACGCCACCGGCCCGCGATCCGCATACGCCAGGCTATGTCGCGGCCAAGGAATTGCCCGACGGCGCCGTGCCGCCGGTCGATGCCGACGGCGATTTTATCATCGGTCCGACCCACAACCGCGCGCCGGAAATGGTGGTGCAGCCAGGCGTACCGCAAGGCGAGATCCATAACCTCACGATGAATTCGACCGACAGCAAGATTTATCCCGGCATCGCCCGCGAGCCGAATACTTCTGGCACGGTCGATTCCGCGGCTCCGGAAAAACTCATCGTGACGACGAGCCATGCCGCTCCCTACACGCGCAAGGTGGCGGTCTATGTCCCCGAGCAATATGTTCCCGGCACGGCCGCCCCCTTCATCGTCGGCGCCGACGGGCCCGACCATTCCCTGTTCACGGCCTTGGACAATCTCATTGCCCAGCAGCGGTTGCCCGCGATGATTGCCATTTCGATCGGCAACGGCAGCGGCGACGCCCAAGGAAGCCAGCGCGGTTTGGAATATGACACCATGTCCGGCCAATATGCCGAGTTCGTCGAGAGCGAGGTGCTGCCACTGGTCGAGAAGCAGTGCAAGGTAAAATTGACCAAGGATCCCGAAGGCCGGGCAACGATGGGCTGCAGCTCAGGCGGCTCCTGCGCCATGATCATGGCCTGGTATCGGCCCGACCTCTACCATCGCGTGTTGACTTATTCGGGCACCTATGTGAACCAGCAGTGGCCACACAATCCCGAGACGCCCCACGGCGCGTGGGGATTTCACGAGCAACTGGTGCCGAATAGTCCCGCCAAGCCGCTACGCATCTGGATGGAAGTCGGCGACCGAGACCTGTTGAACCCGAACGTCATGCGCG
>Ga0182024_10021053_pt1 | contig 11868 bp, 11 predicted proteins | sample P32metaG_FD_120480 | JGI IMG/M metagenome (GOLD analysis project Ga0182024, IMG submission 120480) | Permafrost microbial communities from Stordalen Mire, Sweden - P3-2 metaG (Illumina Assembly) | ecosystem: Environmental > Terrestrial > Soil > Wetlands > Permafrost | place: Sweden: Stordalen... | reverse complement strand
ACGCCTCCGTGCGTATGAAGCTGTAGGAATCTCAATATCCCACTTCATACCGAAAAACGCGGGCGTTTCGAGTCTTTTTATTCCGCTCAAGAACATTCAGGCAGGCACCGCACTGGTTTAAGGTCTAATTCACCCTCGTAACTTGGAGCTAAAATGGGGACCCAACACAACGAATAGGATTTTGGCGTTGTTCAGGAATCTCCAAATAGGTATTCGACCAGATTGAAAGCCCCTAATCGTTACTCAATTCAAAATCCAAAAGATTTGGAGAAATGGCTCGGCCCTAAGAAATTAATTAGCAACCACTTGGGAATCGCTGCGCAAATTCAATCTGCGTTGAATCGCTGAATCGGCCCGATCACGGAGGCGCTTGCGGATGCGGTGTATGGTGCACCCCCTCAAACGTCCTGGTTTCCGTGAATGGAGGTTCCGATGAGGCGCTTCAACGACGACCCCCGGGGCAATTCAAAACCGTTTTTCGGCGAGGCCGGGCCTGCGGCGACCGCTGAAGATTCAATTCATCAAGTGGCGGCCAAGCCACTGGATTACTTTGTCGACTGGCAGCTCGAGCCGGAAAGCAAGGTCGAAGCGGAGTTGGTCGGCTACAGAACCGACGACGCCGACAATGTGTTTGCATTACATGCGGACGGCCGCTCCGAAGAAATCAATATTCCTGAAAAAAACCGCATGCTCAAATCGCGGCATACCCGCTATTGGGCGCCCAGCGTGCGTCCGCGCGCGGTGGTGGTTGGGATCGCTGCCGGTCTGCTGGCGGACGCCTTCCTTATCGTTTTGAAACTTTGCAAATGAGGTTTCGCGCTTCCGGCCGCGGCGGGCGGATCGAGGTCCGCCGCTGGCCGGGGCTGCGCATTGCGCCGAAGGAAATATGCCATGGATATCGATCCAAGATTCTGCGTCGCCGTCGAGCGTTCGGTCGGAACGCGACTCCGGCTGATTCTGATCGACGGAAAAATTGAACTTTCCAGCCAAACGGCTGTTGACGAACTGGTCTTGCAAGAACGCCTGACGGTGGTGTCCAGAAACGAGCTTCGTGAAATGGTTCGTCGCTACAAGGGCTTGGTGAACTGGGATTCATTGTTGCAGGATTCAAGCGGAACGGACGATCCGGACTGCGCCCATTGGAAAAGGATTGCGCGACTGCAAGAGCAATTCCGCTCCCAACCGGAAGGCTTCACGTGGTGGGCTCGGTTCTGTGCAACTAGCGCCGTGGCCACTTGTCTGGATGTGCTTCAAGCCCTGATCGACACATCCAGGCAGCACCGCGTTCACTCCCCGCCGGAACATCCCACCGTGGATTGGCTCGAACTGCTCCGTCAAGCGATGGCCGGGTGTTCGCCCAAGACCCTGCCGGCCCTGCGGGAAAGCCTGCGACGGCTCTTTGATCCGCCCGGGCAGGAATAAAACGTTTCAAAAACCCCGAACAGGAACAATCAATCCGAGAAATTCAGGTGCATCGTGATATTACAGAGTACAGCAAAATCTGTTTCAGTTTCGCCGCTGCAAAAAGCTAAATCATCCAAGCGACGGCGAAAGAGATCATCTGGGAAAACATCGGCGCGCGTGGCTCCGCCCACGATGGGGCAAGTCGTCCTGCACAGCGCCGATCCACCTCAGCAACCATTGTTCGAATGGGTTCATCCGGCGCGAGAGGCTATGGCCCGGAAAGCCAGAGCCGAAATTGAGGGATGTATCGCCGAGGTGATAATGCTACATAAACGCCTTCATCCATTCTGATGTGCTTGGGAGGAACGTATTAAAGATTGGCAATATTGTCGTGTTTGTGGATCGTATTTTAGGCGGAAAACCAGCAAGCCGCCACGTGATCCGGATTGCTGTTCTTCACTTCAAGGCCGGCGGCCCTGATGTTGCCCGTTTCCTCGGTGGATGCCGTGGTGGCGCAGGTGCGCGTCAGCGGGGCAGCGCGGGTGAAACGGGCAGCCGGTGGGAGGATTATGCTTCCGCATCAGCAGAAGCGCCACAATTCCAAGAATCAGGCCCACCAGAAGCAACGATTCGTTCAACACTCCGAGAAGAAACGGCGTGCGGTCGCGGTCGGAGCTTCGGATGAGAAAGATGCCTATCGCAAGCGCGGCAAACGGCGTGTAAAGACTGAATCGAGCGGCCTGCTCACCGAACGTTTGTTTTTCCTCTGCCATAATTTGGCCCCCAATGTGGAACGGGCATTACCTTGCCTTACCGAGATACTCGCAGGATACCAAATCAATCGTGACGCGGTTTTTTCCCATTCCGTGGCCTTCTTGACGACTTGGCGACGTTCAACTCCGCTTCAATTTGCTCAACCGTCGGCAGGGCACTGCGAAGTTTGGTTGGTAAAGCCTGCGTCAACTCGTATTCCGAGATTCCGATCGGCTTGTTGAGACCACGCAGAGCGTATTCGACGATGAGCCGCCTTCGGTCCTGGCAGAGTATCAGGCCGATTGAAGCCGCGTCGTCGGCGTGTCGTAGATTGTCGTCCACGACATTCAGGTAGAAGTTCATCTTGCCGGCATATTCCGGTTTGAACTGCCCGGTTTTCAGGTCGATAACCACATAGCATCGCAGCCGAAGGTGATAGAACAGCAGGTCGATATAGAAATCTTGCCCATCCACTTCAACATGAACCTGTCGTCCGACAAATGCAAAGCCTCGGCCCAGTTCGAGAAGAAATCGCTCAAGATGACTCAGAAAATGCGTCTCCAACTCTCGCTCGTGGAACGGTTCTCGAATCGTCAAAAAGTCGAAAACGTATGGGTCCTTCAGAGTCTGCTGGACCAGATCGGATTGAGGAGACGGCACCGAACGATCGAAATTGCTGATCGATTTCCCTTTGCGGCGATGAGCGCCCGACTGAATCATCGCGAGCAAAACGTTGCGGCTCCATCCGTTGGCGAGCGTTTCGGCCATGTACCAGTAGCGGTTTGAAGCGTCCTCAACCCGCTGCATCAGCAAAACGTTGTGCGCCCACGGGATTTGGGCAACCAGCTGTTGCCCTTGTGTGGTGGTCGGTATTTGGGCAACCGCTGGTTGCCCAATTGCCGCCTCGCGTCCGAACGCTCGTGGATACTCACGAGCGAATTGCACCATGAGCTTGATATTCCGCTCTGAGAACCCCCTTTGCTCGGGCAATTCCTTTTGCAGCGAGCGGGCGAGCCTGGGAATGACGCCGCTGCCCCAGCCCTCTCGCCTTTGGCGCCGGCCGATCATCTGGCCGATGTCCCAATAGAGTTTCACCAACTCGGCGTTGGCCGCGAGAAGCGCGCGAGTCTGCGCTTGCTGAACGCGGAGCTTGATGGCGCTGAGAAGTTTCGGGAAATCAGCCCGCATGATGGATTTGGTCGAGGGCTTCCTCGACTTCCCATTTTTGAATCGGCTGCGCATGCGAGTAAGTCCCCTTAAGAGGTGCGGTTACGAAAACCAGCACGCCGCCACGTGATCGGCGCGGTTGTTCTTCACTTCAAGCGTCGGCATCGATTCGACGCACTTGCTCATCACGCGCGCGACTTGGCCGGCAACGCTGATGTTGACCGTTTCCTGAGCAGAAGCCTGGGCTGCGCAGGTGCGGGTCAGCGGGCAGCGCGGGTGGAAGGGGCAGCCGGTGGGGGGATTCGATGGCGACGGAACTTCGCCGGGTAAGACGATGCGGCGTTTCGTCGGCCGCGGGTTCGGTTCAGGGACTGCCGAGAGCAGCGCGACCGTGTACGGATGCTTCGGGTTCTTATACAGCTCGCGGCTTTCGGCTTTCTCGACGATCCGGCCAAGATACATCACCGCCGCCTCATCCGAAAAATGCTCGACGACCGCCAGGTTGTGCGCGATGAACAGATAGGCGATGCCGTGCTGTTTTTGCAGATCGTCGAGCAGGTTGAGAATCTGCGATTGGATGGAGACGTCCAGCGCCGAAACGGGTTCGTCGCAGACGATCAAGTCGGGTGAGAGTGAAAGGGCGCGGGCGATTCCGATGCGCTGACGTTGACCGCCGGAGAATTCATGGGGATATCGCGAGGCGTACGTTGGATCGAGGCCGACAGTCGCCAGCAGATCGGCGACCTTGCGAGACTTTTCTTCGCCGCGGGCGATGCCATGGACTTCAAGCGGCTCGCCGATGATGTTGCCGACCGTCATGCGCGGATTCAGGCTGCTGACCGGGTCCTGGAAGACGATCTGCATGCGTCGGCGGAGCTTGCGAAGCTCCTGGCCGTGATACGCCAGAAAATCCTCCCCCTGGAATCGTATCTGGCCGGCGGTGGGGGGAATCAGTCGAAGGATACTTCGGCCGACGGTGGTCTTGCCGCAACCGGATTCACCGACGAGGCCAAGCGTCGATCGCGGCTTGATGTCAAAGCTCACGCCGTCGACGGCTTTGACGAATCCAACCGTTTGACCCAGCAACCCGCGCCGAATGGGGAACCATACTTTCAGGTCGCGCACCTCAAGCAAAGGTCCGCTGCTGGTAGCCTTTGCTGATGCAACAACGGCTCGCGTCTGGCTCACGCGATCACCTCCGGCGCGATCGTTTCGGCCTGCACCTCGCGGCGGTGATCCAGCTCCGGAAGACTCAGCGTCGCTTTGGCGTGTCCTTCAATAAAATGACACGCGGCCCAGTGCGTAGGCAAGACCTCGCCAAGGCCCGGCTCGGCCGTCGTGCATCTCTTCATGATGTTCAGCGGCTTGCCCGCGTCGTTAATCGTGACGACATCCTGTGGCGGCGATTTTGCCGCCAGCTCGCGCGATCGCGCGCAGCGCGGGTGAAACTTGCAGCCGACCGGAAACTTCGCCGGGTTCGGCACCGTCCCGGGAATCGTGACCAGTCGCTCGGCTTCCTCGCCCAGCTTCGGTACCGATCGAAGCAATCCCTCCGTATATGGATGCTGCGGACGATCGAAAAGGTCTTCAACCGTCGCGACTTCCACGATCCGGCTCGCGTACATCACCGCCACCACGTCAGCGTTTTCGGCAACGACGCCAAGATCGTGCGTGATCAGCAGAATCGACATGCCACGGTCACGCTGCAGTTTGCGAAGCAGTTCGAGAATCTGTGCTTGAATCGTGACATCCAGGGCCGTCGTCGGTTCGTCGGCAATCAGCACCCGCGGCTGGCACGACAGCGCCATCGCGATCATCACGCGCTGGCGCATGCCGCCGGACATCTGGTGCGGATATTCAGAGAGCCGGCGGCGCGGATCGGCGATGCCGACATCATGCAGCGCGTCCTCGGCGATGTTCATCGCCTGGTCCAAGGTCACCTTCTGGTGCAGCATCACCGCCTCGACGATCTGATCGCCGATGCTGTAGACCGGGTTCAGCGATGTCATCGGCTCCTGGAAGATCATCGCGATGTCCTTGCCGCGAACGGAGCGCATGTCGCGCTGCGACAGCGTCAGCAGATCGCGCCCTTCAAACAGCACCTGCCCGGAGAGCACCTTTCCCGGCGGCTCCGGGATCAATCGCAAAATCGAAAGCGATGTGACCGATTTCCCGCACCCGCTTTCGCCGACCAGCGCGAGGGTTTGCCCGGGATAGATGCTGAACGACACATCGCGCACGGGGCGCAGCAGGCCGCGATTGGTTTCGAAGCCGATGCTCAAGCCGACGACTTCCAGCAGCGGCTTGGAATTGCGTGTTGCCACGTCAGGTTTTGTCACATCAATCTCGCTTGCGGAGTTTCGGATCCAGCGCGTCGCGGGCGGCTTCCCCAATCAGATTATACGAAAACACCGTCAGAAAAATGGCGATGCCCGGAAACATCGCAATCCACCAGATGAATCCAGTGCCGCCGGCCCGGGCTTCCTGAAGCAGCGAGCCCCAGCTCGGCTGGTCGACTTGGCCGAGGCCGAGGAAGCTCAAGGTGGCTTCGTAGATGATCGCCGCACCGACGCCAAATGTCGTTGTCACTAACACCGGCGTCAGCCCGTTGGGCAATAGATGGCGGAAGATGATGCGCGATTCGGTGAAGCCGGCGGCGACCGCCGCTTGCACGAAGTCGCGATTGCGCAGGCTCAAGAATTCCGCGCGGACAAATCGAGCATACGTTGTATAGCCGGTGATGCCGATGATGGCCATTGAAACGTAAATCGTGCGTGAACTTGGTGGAATCAGCGCTGAAATCGTAACCAGCAGCACCAATCGCGGGAGCGATTCGATGATCTCGATAAATCGCATGCTCACCAGATCGAACACGCCGACGAAGTAACCCATCAACCCGCCGATGACGATGCCAAGCGCTACGGAGATTCCAGTCGCGACGAAACCTACGGAGAGTGCAACGCGTGACGCATGAAGGATGTTGCTGAAAACATCGGCGCCGTCGTTGTCGGTGCCGAACCAGTGTTTGGCGCCCGGCGGATTCAGGTGATCCGCACTATTTCGATCGCTCGGCGAATAGCGGTTAATCGTGTAGACCACCGCCTGCAGCTTCCCTTGCGACGCGAGGGTTCGGTAAAGCGAGTAGTCGATATTGCGCGGCGGCTGCACGAGCCAATAGACCGGCGCCGCCAGCACGATCACCGCGGCCACAATCAAACTCAGGCCGGCGATGAATGAAGTCCATCGTCCGACCGCCAGCACGACGGCCATCAATGCCGCGATGAGCACCAGCACGTCGGCGGGCGTCACGTGCCGCAGCATCGGGCTCGACCACTGCCCGCCGACTTTCATTGCAATCGGATGTGAACTGGAAATGAACGGACCGAAAACGGCACACAACGCGAGAATGAGCAGCCACGCCATTCCAACCCGGGCCCCGAAACGGGAGAACGTATCGACGACTGCCTGACGCCCGAGGCTGCGCGTCGTGGTGGGCGCAGGATCGCTCGCCGGTGGCGCGCCGGTTTCGCCGGCGTCAAATGCGTTGGCCGCCGATGCGTACTCAATCGACATAGCTCACCCGCGGGTCGGCGATCGCATACGCGATATCGGCGATCAAAAAGCTAATCATCAATATGAGCGCGAAGATCAGCGTCAGCGCCATCAGCAGCTCACGGTCGGTCTGCAAAGCCGAGTCGGTAAACAGCAACCCCATTCCGGGAAGACCAAAGATCGTTTCAATGACCACCGCGCCGGCGAGAATGGCTGGAAGCGTCGACGCCGTCACCGTGATGAGCGGCAGCAGGCTGTTTCGCAGCGCGTGGCGATAGGTCACCACATTCTCCGAATTGCCCTTGGCCCGCGCGGTGCGAATGAAATCCTGATTCAGTGTTTCGAGCATCGATCCGCGCGTCAGTCGCGAGAGATAGGCCACGCTGCTGTACCCAAGACACACCACCGGCAGCACCAGATGCCAGGCCGTATCAAGCAGCCAGCCCCGTTGAAAGCCCACAGGGCTAAATGACGGCAGAAATAGCATGGCGTCCGAAGTGATGTCATGCAGGCCGTTAGTTGGGAACCAATGAAAATATTCGCGATTGGTGAGGAAGCCAATCATCAGCACGCCGATCCAGATCTCCGGCATCGAATAGAGCGCGATCAGCACCGTGCCCAGTCCGACGTCGACAAATTTCCCCCGCGCGCGAGCTGCGGCTATGCCTGTCGTCAAAGCAAAGAAGTAAATCAATGGAAGCGACGAGCATTCCAGCAGCAGGGTGATTGGCAGCGCTTCGCCGATCAGATCAGCCACCGGACGATGGCGCTGCCAGCTTTCGCCCAGGTCGCACCACTTCAATCCAAACTTCAATGATCCCGGAAACCCCGTGTCGATCGCTTTAAATCCGATCGGCGAGACGCGATTGAGCCACTTCAGGTACTGCACCGGCGGCGGGCGATTCAGCCCATATCGCTCGTTGTAGTACGCCATGATCGCTTTACGCTCTTCAGGGCGCAGTTGGGCATTGGGGCCCAGTAGCGCGCCGCCCAATCCACCGGGCGACGATGCGATGATCGCGAAAGTCACGATCGAGACGCCCAGCAGCGTCGGAACGATCAGCAGCAATCGGCGGAGCAGATAAGTCAGCATGGCCGGCAACTCAATATCGCGATTACGGCTGCGTGTATTTCTGCATCCCCTTGGGCACGTACCAGGGAATAGGGTTTGGCCACAGATCCACAACGTTTAACTCAGCCATGGTGCGCTTGACGTTATGAATGCGTTTGTCGATGAATCGCACTTCCTGCCGCGAGTACAGAAACGTATACGGCTGGTCCTCGAACAAAATGCGATCGGCCTGCTGCCACAACTTCATCCGGGCGTCGCGATCCATGGTCTGGCGTGCCTGTCGAACGGTCTTGTCGAACTCCGGATTGCTGTAGGAGATGAAGTTGTCGCCAGCGTCGGCGATCTGGCTCGAGTCATATTCCTGATATAAATCGGACTCCACGTCGCCGCCGCCCCAGCCGAGCGTGATTGCCTCGAAATCGCGATGCTCCATAAGCTGGTTAATCACAGACCACGGCTGCGGGTCGGGTTCCATAATGACGCCGGCTTTGGCAAAGTTGTCTTTCAGGAACAGCACCACGCGCTGAACGAACTCGCTGCCGGTTGCATAGCTCAGCCGGAATCTCAGCGGCGTGCCTTGGGAGTTTTTGAGGACGCCGGAGTTGTCTCGATCAATCCAACCCAGATCGGCGAGAATCTTCTTGCCGCCTTCCACGTCGTAGGGGAGTGGTTTAATTGCCGGATCAGCCTGCGGCGATCCGATCCATAATGGGCCGCTGATCGGCTTGGCGTGGTTAAGGTAAATCTGCGCGCAGAGACCGGCCCGATCTGTCACGAGCGAGAGCGCCTTACGCAATCGTTTGTCGGCGAAGATCGTGTCCTTCCCATTGCGCTTCTCGTTCCAGCCGATGAAATAGAAGCCGTTCAAGAACGAATCGATGGCATACCCGGTGGCGCGCGATGTGACCGAGGCATCTTTGCTCAAACGATCAAATTGCGGGACAGTACAGCGATAGATGTCGAGCTCCCCATTGCGAAACATCGTTTCCTGAGCGGCTTCCTCTTCGACCTCATTATAAATGAGTTTGTCGAAGGCCGGCGGTTCGCCCCAGTACAACTGATTGCGAACCAGGACCACTTTCTGACCGGGCCGCCAGCCTTTCGGATCGGGCATGCGATAAGGGCCGGTTCCCATCACCAGGCCGGGGTTTTGATTGATCTCTTCTTCGCCGAACTTGGAGTAAAAATGCTTGGGAATGATCGGCAGATTGGTCATTACATTGAGCGTATTGAAGTACGGCTCGCTCATCCTGAAAACAACTTCATCTTCAGCAGTCTTCTCAACACTTTTGAATTTTGAAAGATAGGACCGCGTCCGCGGGGCGTTGATCTTCGGATTCTGCACAAAGTTATAAGTGAAAACGACGTCGTCGGCGGTCAACGGAACGCCGTCGGAAAATCGCACGCCATGGCGAAGCTGGAACGTGAACGTCAATCCATCGGGGCTGGCTTGAAAGCTGCGCGCTAATTCCGGAATGTATTCAAGCGTATTGGGGTCTTGTGTGATCAGTATGTCGAAAATCTTGGCTTGCACCCAATAGGAGTAAAGATCCTGATTGATGTAGGGCGTGAGGATTCCGCCGAGCTTGGTCTGGAAATTATCAACCAGATAATCACCCCGCGCGAAGTCCGGCATCGCCTCCGCCTCCTTCAGCGGCGTGAAAAACGGATCGTTCTTCAATGTAACGCCACCGGAATTGCTGCTTTGAGTAGTCGGGGCAATGCCGCTGGTGGAGAGGGTGTCGATCGAGCGGGAGATGGACGCCAATAACTGAGTTTGTGTTGACGACTGATCTTTTAATTCGCTCAGGATCTGCCACTGGCGATCGATCTGCTTCATCTCCAGGAAGACAACGAAGATGAACACGAGAAACAGCGCCAGGAAGACCAGATCTTTGAAGCCGAAGCGATTTTGCATGAAGACCCTCGGGACGTTTTAGTTCGAACTATACTTTCGCCGGCTCGTGCTTGGGGTCAAACACATCGCGCAGGCCATCACCGACGAAGTTCAGGGCCAGCAGCGTGACGCCGAGAAATATGCACGGGATGACCAGCAGCCACCAGCGGCTGTTGATCGGATTCAGCGCCTTGCTCAGCCCATCGCTGGCCAGCGAGCCCCACGTCGGCAGCGGCGCCTGAATGCCGATGCCCAGAAAGCTGAGGAACGATTCCTCGAGAATCGCCACTGGGACTGTCAGCGTCGCGTAGACCGTGATTGGCCCAACCAGATTCGGCAGCAGGTGTCGCAGGAAGATGCGCATCTCGCCGACGCCGATCGCCCGGCACGCTTCGATAAACGGCTGCGCCCGCAACGACAGCACCTGCCCGCGAATCACGCGAGCCATTGTCAGCCAACTGACTAATCCGATCGCGAAGAAGAGCACCAGAAGATTGGCCGCCAGGCTTGCGTCAAACCATTGATGCCCGAATTCGAAAAACCGAACAAGCTTCGCCAGCGGCGACTCCAGCGCGATCTTGAACAGGATGACCAGTAGAATATATGGCAGGCCATATAGAACATCGACCGACCGCATGAGCACCGCATCGACCCAGCCGCCTCGATATCCCGCGAGCAACCCGACGGCCACGCCGAGGGCCACGGAGATCGCCGCGGAGCCCAATCCGATCGTCAGGCTGATTACCCCGCCTAGCAAACAGCGCCCCAGCAGGCCACGCCCGAGCGTATCGGTCCCGAACCACATCGAGATCGGCTCAGCCGCCGGCTTATGCAGGGTCAGTGAGTCGCTCTGTCGATCGTAATACAAATCGCGCTGCGGACTGAGCGTCCAGAACATCGTTGGCACGCACAACAGCAATATGAATAGAAGAACCGCGCCGCCGGCCAGTACGCGCCCGCTCGACAGCGCCCGCCGCCAAATCCCCTGCGACGACGGCTCCGCTCTGAGCGAGACATCTTCAGCGATCGTCGGCGCTAGCGTCGTCATGCCAAGGCAACTCATCCGCGCGTCAGCCAAACCTTACGGCATCAACCGCCAAACCTTATACCGCGACGCCCGGGAATAATCGCGGCCCCGCAGACCCGATTTGCCATTCGGGCATTCGTCGGCTACGCTAAGAAAACTTCAGGGTGTAGCTCAGTTTGGTAGAGCACCAGCATGGGGTGCTGGGGGTCGCAGGTTCAAATCCTGTCACCCTGACATGCAGACCCGTTCGTAACATCCGCCGGACGCTTAGATAAGCGTACCTGCTCCAAGTGGAGCGGTGCGGCCCGAGAGAAACGCCAAGACGGTAAATACCGTTTTGCGCTCTATTCGGGAGCCGCACGCATGCCCCGCCTCGTTCACAAAACACCAGCGTATCGGAAGCATCTGGCCAGCGGACAAGCCACCGTCACGCTCGATGGTCGCGTGTTTTATTTGGGCCCGCACGGCACTGCCGTAAGCCGTGCTGAATATGACCGGCTCACCGGCGAGTGGCTGGCCAGCGGTCGGCGTCTGCCGAGTGCGCGCGATGCGATGAGCGACTTGCACGTGATTGAGTTGCTCGACCGTTTTTGGACGTTCGCTCAGGGCCACTACGACGGTGGGAAGAATAACGGAGAGCAGGGCGCTTATCGCGCCGCGATCAAGATCCTGAAGGAGACCTATGGAAGCACGCCGATCGCTGAATTCGGCCCTGCGTCGCTCATGGCCGTTCGCGGTCCATAAAAACGGGACGTCCATAAAAACGGGACGGGTCCAATTACGCCTCCTCAGTCCATAAAAACGGGACGGGTCCAATTACGCCTCCTCAGTCAGCTTTCGCGGCCGGCCGCGGGGACGCAGTGGCGGCAGTTTGAGCTTCGTTTCCATCCGCTGCGTCCAGGTTTCGGAGCCGAGCGGGCGGCTGTGCTTCAGGCTGCGGAGAATAGCCGCTTCCTCGGCGGGGGTTTGCGGCCGGTTGACCCAGCGCGTCCAGTT
>Ga0182024_10021052_pt1 | contig 11868 bp, 13 predicted proteins | sample P32metaG_FD_120480 | JGI IMG/M metagenome (GOLD analysis project Ga0182024, IMG submission 120480) | Permafrost microbial communities from Stordalen Mire, Sweden - P3-2 metaG (Illumina Assembly) | ecosystem: Environmental > Terrestrial > Soil > Wetlands > Permafrost | place: Sweden: Stordalen... | reverse complement strand
GTAACAGTTGCCGGCGCTGATATCAAGCTACACTTTAAAGAGTATTCGCCGCACTCTGGCCGTGTCGAAACGCGGCGGGAAAGTCCACGTGTCGCTGAAATTGCCATCGCCATCTCGACTGCCCATTCTTTACGTCATCCTAAGTGTGCTCGTGTTGGTGAGCGTGGTGCCGATGTATTTTTATTCGGCGCAGGTGGAATCGATCAACCGCGACCGCCTGATCACCAATGAAAGGCTTCTGCAGAACACGGTTACACGCTCGCTCGCCGACGATATTTCCCAGCACCAGCAATCCTTGCACATGATGCAGGCGAACCTTGCGTCGGCGCTCCAGGTGGCCAGCGGAGGGGACATTACTTCCGAACACGTGGAAGCGCCGGAGTTGCGAGCGTTGCTGGAGAATTTTGTTTCCTCTTCCGACGATCTGGCCTATGCCACGCTGTTGAACTCCGAGGCCAAAGGAATTTCCGCGGGACGAATTGCCCCCGACGCCTTTCTGCAGCGCGAACTCGAGCGCGCTTATGCCGCTGCCCGCGAAGGACGAGTCTACAATGGGGAAGCGCTCGTGGTGGGCACAGGACAATCCGCCCGCACCGTCATGCTGGTTAGCACGCCCGTGACGTACGCAGGCAGTTTTCTGGGGATGATTGGCTCGGTCGTCGACTTGCAATTCCTCATCCGTCGCCTGCAGGAGGTCAACCGGGGCGGCCTGACGCCGTACGTCGTGGATAGCCAGGGACGGTTGGTGGTCGGCGCTGCGCCCGGATACGCGACCGGGCAGGACATGTCGAACCTGGAGATTGTGCGCAACTTCGTCGAGGCGGGTACCAAGGTACAAATGGTGGCCGCGACTCGGGAATTCAACATGCGCAGCGGTAATACCAACATCCGAATGCTCGGCACTTACAGTCCCGTCAGTAATCTGGACTGGGCGGTGGTGGTGCAAAAACCCCGCGCTGAAGCCTATCGCGGCGTGTATGAGATGCAGAGCAACGCGCGCATCCTGGCCATTATGGCCATCGCTCTCAGCGTTGGCATCAGTATTTTCGCCGCCCGCCGCATTACCAATCCGCTGGAGGTGCTCACTCATTTCAGTCGGGCGATTGCCGCAGGCGATTTTTCCCAGCGCGTTCACGTCAAGAGCCGCACAGAAATCGGCGAGCTGGCACAGACTTTTAATGTCATGTCTGAAGAGCTCGAACACTACGTGCTCGACTTGAAACGCGCTGCCACGGAGAATCGGGAATTATTCATGGGCTCGATTCAAATGCTCGCGGGCGCCGTCGACGAAAAGGATCCTTACACGCGTGGCCACTCCGACCGCGTTACTCGTTATTCGCTACTGATTGCCAAAGAAATGGGTGTATCAGAAGACTTTATTGAAACCGTGCGCATCTCTGCGCAGTTGCATGACGTGGGGAAAATCGGGATCGAGGATCGCATTCTGAAAAAGCCGGGCGCACTTACTCCGGAAGAATTCGAAATTATGAAGACGCATACCACCAAGGGCGCCAACATCCTGCGTTCGGTTACGCAATTGAAAGACATGATTCCCGGCATCGAACTGCATCATGAATCGCTTGATGGACGCGGCTACCCGCATGGCCTTAAGGGAGAACAAATTCCGCTTCTCGCTCGCATCATCGCCGTCGCCGACACTTTCGATGCGCTCACCACAAACCGTCCTTACCAGCAAGCGCACAACCCGGTAGATGCGTTGAAGATCATTCACAATCTTTCCGGGAAGCGTCTCGATCCGACTGCAGCCAGCGCGATTACCGCAATTTATTACCGCGGCGAAATCCAGATTGCGCGCCCAGCCGCGTCCGCGGTGCCTGCCCCAGCTTCAGTTCCTGTGCGTATTGTCCCGGCTGCGACACCGGCCGTGTCTGAAACTCTCGCTTAAAAGCTGACTCGCTTCCAAGAAGCGCCCGCGCCCCGTGGAAACCGCCACCTCCCGCTATAATTAGTGTTTAAGGCGTTCCCCCAATTATGATTCAGACCCTGTTTGGCAGCCTCGACGAAGAGCAGAAGCCGGGCCTTTTCGACCGCATGAAAGAGGCGGTGACGCGTACCCGCGAAAACTTGAGCCAGCGAATTGAGGAAGTTGTTTCCTTCGGCAAGGAAATTGATCGGGCGACGCTGGACGACCTGGAAGCCACTCTTATCGGCGCGGACCTGGGCAACATCACGACTCAGGAAGTTCTGGGCAAGCTGCGAGAAAAGGCTGACCGCAAGCAAATTAAGAACGTCGACGAACTTAAGCGTCTTTTAAAAGATGAATTGCTGGCGATTTTGCATGCCGCCAACACACGTCCGGTTGAGAGAGTTGATGGCACGCCGGAGGTCATCCTCGTGGTTGGCGTCAATGGCACAGGCAAGACCACGACGATCGGCAAGCTGTCTCAAGTTTTTCGATCGCAAGGTAAGACCGTGTTGATGTGCGCAGCCGACACTTTTCGCGCCGCCGCCATCGAACAACTGGAAATTTGGGGACAACGTACGGGAACCGAAGTGATCCGGACCAAACCCGGCGGCGATCCCGCAGCAGTGCTGTATGACGCGCTGCAAGCCGCTTCCGCGCGGCACAGCGATTACGTGATCGTCGACACCGCTGGCCGCCTTCACACCAAGACCAACCTCATGGCTGAACTGGAAAAAATGCGGCGGACGGCGCAACGCATCATTCCCGGCGCGCCCCACGAAACCCTGCTGGTAATGGACGCCACCACCGGACAGAACGGTTTGCAACAGGCGCGCCAGTTCACCGACGCAGCCGGCGTAACGGGAATCGTGCTTACCAAGCTCGATGGCACAGCCAAGGGTGGGGTGGTCGTAGCCATTTCTCGGGAATTGGGTCTACCGGTGCGCTACGTCGGAGTCGGCGAAAAAGCCGGAGATCTGCTGCCCTTCAATGCGAAAGACTTTGTGGATTCATTGTTCGCCTAATTGTTCACCACAGAGGCACAGAGCCACAGAGAAGAGCGCTATTTAATTTTAGGGCTCGTCTAGTTCCGGCATTCTTCTGTGTCTCTGTGATGAAAAACGTACATGCCCGATTCCAACACCGACGAGCGCTTTCTTAGCCGAGCACTAGATTTGGCTCAGCAAGGTGTGGGTTTGACGTCGCCTAATCCGTGCGTGGGCGCGGTTATTGTGGATGCAAAAGGCGCGGTCGTCGGCACCGGCAGCCACACTTACGACGGGGTGAAGCATGCCGAGATTCTTGCTCTCGAACAAGCTGGCGAAAAAGCTCGCGGGGCAACTCTCTATATCAACCTGGAACCATGCTCGCATCAAGGCCGTACTGCGCCTTGCGCTGATGCGTTAATCGCCGCCGGAATTTCCCGCGTCGTCGCTTGCATGGAGGATCCGAATCCGCTGGTCAGCGGCCAGGGATTTGCCAAGGTTCGCAACGCCGGAATCGATGTTTCGTCCGGCATTGTGGAAGAGCAGGCAAAAGCGCTAAATGAGTCTTTCGCCAAATATATTCGCCACCACACTCCGCTAGTCACATTAAAGGCAGCGATGACGCTCGACGGAAAAATCGCGCCGCCTCCAAACCGTACTTCCAATCTTGCGGCCGATAAGATAAATCGTAGCCCATGGATTACCGGCGAAGCTGCGCGCGCCCACGTGCAGGAACTTCGACATCAGAGTGACGCGATTCTGGTGGGTGTCGGAACTGTGATTGCCGACGACCCGCTGCTTACTGACCGCAGTGGCCGTCCACGCCGCCGTCCTCTGTTGCGCGTGATACTGGATTCGCGGCTGCGTCTTCCTCTGGAGTCCCGCCTAGTCACGAGCGCTCAAGACGATGTTCTAATCGTTTGCTCCTTCGCAGAAGAGAAAAAGAAAAAGCAATTGCTGAAGCGTGGTGTTCGTGTGGAGCAGTTGCCCAGAGCAACTTCGGATGGGCATCCGGACATGCCCGCCATTGTTCGTTTTCTGGGACAGATGGAAATCACCGGGCTGATGATCGAAGGCGGAGCATTGGTAAACGGGGCTGCGTTGTCGGCTGGTATCGTGGACAAAGTTTTTTTTTATTATGCACCCAGAATTCTCGGCGGCACCGGATCGATACCGCTAGTCGGAGGCGATGGATTTGCCAGCATCGGCGATGCCGTTTGCGTGAAGTCAATGCGCCTGCATCGCTTCGGCGAAGATTTCGCAGTCGAGGGATACTTAAAAGATCCGTATACGAGTTAACGGGCATTTGTCACCACAGAGGCACAGAGTCACAGAGGAAGTGAAATCAATTTATTTCGTTTTTTGCTTGCTTTGCAGTTCTCTGTGACTCTGTGTCTCTGTGTCTCTGTGTCTCTGTGTCTCTGTGTCTCTGTGTCTCTGTGTCTCTGTGTCTCTGTGTCTCTGTGTCTCTGTGGTAAATGAAGGAGGTTCCATGTTTACCGGCATCATTGAAGAAGTTGGACGCGTCACTGGTATCACAAACGAAAACGAAAATCGCCGGCTCACCGTTGCTGCTTCGCATCTTGTTAAAGAATTAAAGAAGGGCGACAGCATTGCGGTGAGCGGCGTCTGCCTCACCGCCGTGGAAATCACAGCCAACTCCTTCGGTGCTGACCTCGCTGAAGAGACGTGGAATCGCACTTCATTCTCACGTATTAAATCGGGAGCGTTGGTCAACCTCGAACTGCCCATGCGTGCCGACGGACGCTTCGGCGGCCACATCGTGCAGGGTCACGTCGATGGCACCGGTAAATTTATCGCACTCGACGAAGTTCCCGGCGCCGACAACTATTGGCTGCGCATCGAAATCCCGCCTGAATTGACGCGCTACGTGATCTTCAAAGGCTCGCTTTCAATTGAAGGCATCAGCCTGACCGTGGCGAAGATCGAAGGAACCGAAGTGACGGCTGCCATTATTCCGCACACCACCGAGATGACCAATCTCAAGTCTCTCAAGGCCGGCGACCCGGTGAATCTCGAAGTGGATGTGATTGCAAAGTATGTGGAGAAAATGATTCGAGGCGACTCCGCGAACAGCTCGATTACGGTCGAACAAATGGTGGAGCAAGGATTCTAGAGACGCAGGATGCCTGAACTACACTTCTAACACCAGTTCATCCAGCGTCAAAAATTCCTGGATGATTGGCTCATCGCATTTCTCCATCTCTGCATACGTGCCGAAGAACAGCACTTTAGCCTCATGGAGAAATACCACCCGGTCCGCCAGTTTTTTGGCCAAGCGCATGTCGTGAGTAACAACCACGCTGGTCAAGTGCAATTGGGTCTTGAGCCGCTTGATCAAATCGCCCAGCAGTTGCGCCATTAGCGGATCGACCATGGTGGTCGGTTCGTCGTAGAGAACACATTCCGGTTGCGCGGCCAGGGCTCGCGCGATGGCGACTGAGCGCTTCATTCCGGTGGATAAATCCGAAGGAAGCTGGTCGCGCATTTCCTTTACTCCGACCATTTCCAGGAGTCCATCCACGATCTGGAAAATTTGGTCCTCGTGGAGGTCGCGGCGCTCGCGCAGCGGGAAAGCCACATTCTCGAGCACAGTCAGGGAGTCAAATAGCGCGCCGTTCTGGAATACCATGGTGACTTTCTTGCGAATGCGTTGCATGTCCGGTTCAGCATAATCAGTGATGTCTTCGCGGGCCACGATGACGCGTCCTGCATCCGGCTTGAGAAAGCCCATAATATTTTCCAGGGTGACGGATTTGCCTACGCCGCTTCTTCCCAGGATGCACACCGTTTCTCCGGCCAGCACTTCAAAGTTGACGTGGTCGAGTACGTGGTTCCCGCCAAAGGCCTTCGAGACCTCCTTGAATTCGATATAAGGTCCGTCTTGCCGGTTCTCGACTACACCGATTTGTGAACTGTCCGCAACCATTCCGTCGCCTACTAGCGATAGTAAATGAAGCTATGCAAGTTTTCCTCGCTCAGCGCTGGGTTCGAGCTGCGAACTCCGTGCTTTTTCCAAATCGACCGGGGTATTGAGATTACGGAACATTGCCGACGAGAATCCGCTGCGCATCAACTCCTCTTCCTCAATCACGCAAGTTCGGACTCTCGCAAATAGCGAATCGATCTTGTTTCTTCCATTTCGCAACGACTCTTCAGCGACCGCAGCAAATGCACGTTGATAAATTGCGCACAGCGGCTGCAAGTGTTGGGCTGCACGCGGCAGCGTCACCATCGCACCCGATTCCCGTGCACGGGATAGCAGATACCGGAGAAAGTTTGCCTCCACAAATGGCAGATCGACCGCGAGTATCAGATTTAACTCGGTTGACGAACCTGACAAGGCTGCATGGATTCCGCCCATCGGTCCTTGATCGCGATAGACATCTTCAACCACTCGCCCAAAGGCTGAGAATTTTCCGGCGTCCCCGACGATCCTTACTTCTTCAGATACAGCACCTGCAAGCTCCAATGCTTTTGCAAGGAGCGTCTCGCCTCCCAACTGCACGAAAGCCTTGTCGCTCCCCATGCGGGAACTCTTACCGCCTGCCAGCACAAACGCGGTAACGCCGATCGAATCCTTCACGCGCTGATCATACCCGTAATCGGACATGTCAAGAGATCAGAGAAGGACGAGTGTGATCCCCTTATTCCCGCGGCCGACATCGCTATCGAGCACTAACTCCGGAACTTTGGAAAAGATCAGCTTGCTGCGTTCGTCGAAACTCGACCAGCTTTCGCCGTTGACGAATGCGGCGATTTCACCGTTATCTTTTCGCTGTCGTAAGTAGCCGCGTATGGCAAAACGCAATACTCCGCCGGCGCCTGATGAGCCATAGCCGTGAATCACTTTCAGCGCGGCGATACCGTCTTTTCGCGCCTTGGTCAACGCCACTTCCAGCTTCTGATAAGCCTGATCGCGGCTAGGAAATCCCTCTTCGAGATTGACGATCCTTATGCGTGAGGGCATGGCATCGTTCGCGCCCAAGAAACAGTGTAAGCGCGTGGGGCCTCGCCCGTGCGAACCACAAACTCTTCACCCCGTTGAGACGCTGCTGGTCCCGCACGAGCGTGGACGCTCGCGCCCACACTTCGGCAACAAATTACACGAAAGTAACCTACACAAAATCACGCCGCCGTTAGATGATGTGTCATCCGGCGATTGTATGCCGGAACACCATCATGCCCCAGAAGTTATTGGATGTCCTTATGTTAGGCCGCTGCTCCCACGAGTTTTCCTGGCCCCGGCGAGGCGCTGACGGGCAGTTTTACCAGGTTTGCCTGCTGTGCGCCGTCGAGTACAGCTATGACTGGACGACCATGCGGCGTACCCAGCGCGTCGACCGCAACTCCGACGCGGCCGAGGCAGAGGGTACCACGCGCCGCAGTCGCGGCCGTACTCGAAAACCTACCTGGGTGCCACGCGCGCGACGGCTGAAGGTTGACACTCCAGTGCGTTACCGTGTGAAGAATCTTGGCAGTTGGTATGAAGGCACGATCGCAAATCTGAGCCAGTCCGGCGTGCTTCTTCTTGGACCACAGCGTTTTCCCGATAACACGCTGGTGGAAATGGTTTTTGAGATGCCGGAAGAGATTTCCGGCCAGAAAAACAGCACCGTACTATGCCAGGGTCGTGTTACCCGGACCAAAGAAGATTCGCCAGAGAAAGCTGCGGCAGATAAAGTCGAACTGGCGAAGATTGCAGCCAGCATCCTCGATTACAAATTCCTGCACCAGAATTAGTTTCGCCCAAACCGTCTCGGATAACTTCGGTAACCAAATGTATTCTCGCAATATTTTTCGGAAGTTTACATTTACCATGCATCTAATCGATTTAGACCCGATCAACAATCAGGAGTGCTTTATGAAGGCGAGGTTATCTCCGTACCTCAGCGCGTTGGTTTTGCTCACCATTCTGTCAGTGACGCTCGGCTGCTCGAAGGCGCCGACGGACACTCAGATCGCCAACGATATCCAGAACAAACTCAACACTGATTCCGGACTTCAGGGCAAGCAACTGATCGTGCAAGTGGATAAGGGAAGCGTCACGCTTTCCGGCGAAGTGGACAACAATGCGCAGCGCGATGCGGCTGCCCGCTATGCTTCTGGTGAGCCAGGTGTGAAGCAGATCGTAAATAATTTAGAAGTCGCGCCACAACCGCCGTTGCAGGCTCTAGCACCGTCGCTCGCGCAGCCCAAACCTGCTGCGACGGAAAAGCATCGCGGCAAGGAATCCAAAAACAAAGAACGAGATCCTGCTCCTGCTCCGGCGGAGGTCGCTCAGATACCTTCCGCGCCTGCGGCTCTGCCGCCTGCCCCCGCGGTGCCCGTAGCACCTCCTCCACCGCCGCCGCCGCAGAAGGTGACCATTCCCTCTGGAACGAGTTTGTCGGTGCGATTGGTGGATGCGATTGATTCAGAAACCGCAGCCCAAGGCCAAACCTTTCACGCAACTTTGAACTCGCCGCTAGCAGTCGACGGCGCCATGGCGATTCCTACCGGCTATAACGTTGAGGGCCACGTTGTGAGCGTGCAGAGTGCAGGCAAGTTTTCTGGACAGTCCTTGTTGGTGCTGCAGCTGGATCGCATCTCGGCAGCTGGAAATATTTATAACATCCAAACTGATCAGTACAAGAAGCAGGGAAGCTCGCGCGGGAAAAACACCGCTGAGAAAGTGGGCGGCGGCGCGGGAATCGGAGCCTTAATTGGCGCGCTGGCGGGAGGCGGAAAAGGCGCTGCCATTGGAGCGGTTGCCGGCGGCGGCTTGGGAGCCGGAGCACAGGGCGTCAGCCATAGCCAGCAAATTAAATTGCCGTCGGAGACGGTGTTGACCTTCACTCTGCAATCGCCTGTGACAGTCATTCCGACGACGGACGGGCCAAATGCAGATCGTCCGACTTTAAAGGCGCAACAGTAGCTCAGGGGTTAACTTCGAAAGGGCACTCGTAAGACCGAGTGCCCCTTTTCTGCTTCCATCTACGGGTTCCGTGGCTGCGGAAAGATCTGTGGCTGCGGAAAGATCTGGGCGTCGGAGTTTTGAAAGGGCGCGGCTTTCCAGTCGTGTGCGGCGCGGCTAAGCCGCGCCCTTTCAAGGCTCCAGTTGCCGACCGTCATCATATGGCCTTAGCCTGTGTGGTGTCGGGTGCGGTGGGTGCTTTGCCCTGTCTTCAGGGCGTAGGCCATATAGAAAACCACGGCGAGATTTATCAGCAGCAAAGATACGTGGAACAGATTTTGCCGGTGAATCACTTTGTAGATTTCAAACGGAAGATATAGAGTGCCGGAAATCAGTGCGATCCACTCCGCCCAGGCTCGGGCGTACCAGAGTCCGTAGGCTTCTATGAAGCGGAGAACAGAATAAGAAAGGGCAGCGGCGGCGACTGCCCATATTTTTGCGATGGTGAGCGAGTCGGCCCAGTCGAGGAAAACTTGCGCGAAGTGGTGATCGGGACTGATGTGCAGAAGTCGCAGCAAACCGTCGGCTATATCCCAGGGATCTTCGCGGCGCATCATCAGAAGAATGCCAACTGCGGCCAGCAGCACGATCATTCCTTTCGTAAGCTCGAGCGTCGCGATCCCGCGCAGCACCTGCAGGTTCGTATCATGCTTGTCACACGCGCCTACGATTTTGGTGTGCACGATAGAGCTCATTAAAACATTATCTCCCGGGCTGCAGGCTCAATTGTTGGGCTGCGGTAAAAATTCCGTCCCGAATCAGCAATGTACTCACTAGCGAAGTAAGGCCGGAGGCCGCAAAAATCATAGCCAATACCACGAATTGATAGATCGCCGCATACACCGGCCGGGCTCCTGAGAGTAACATCCCGGCCATCAAACCGGGAATCCAAACGATCCCGAGGGAGCGCAGCGAGTCGATCGCGGGAATCAGGCTGGATTCGAATGCAGCTTGCACGTACGGGGAGACGCTGTTTTTGGCGTCCGCTCCCAGTGCCAGAGCAGTCTCGATTTCGCCTGCGTGAGCCAGCACGTCGGCGCGAAAACGGTTGAGCGCCAATCCGTTGGTATTCATGGCGTTCGTAATCAACATGCTGCCTACCGGCACCAGCGAAGTGATAGCAGTGTCGATCACGCCGAGCCACGTCATGACCGCGATGACCGAGCCCGAACCGAAAGCAATTGACCAGGCGGAGACGCGAAATGCGCCCGGCATGTTTTTAGCGCGGCGGGCAGATGTGGCGCCGGCTGCGATCATCATTCCGGCCAGCAGGAAGACGCTGGTCCAGCGCGGCGCACGCAGTAACAGTAGCAAAATCGATCCCACAGCAGTGATTTGGATGATGCCACGAAGCATCGCGACCAGCGTTTCGCTCTCTAAATGTATTCCCCGCCTGCGAGCCAACAAAACCACGATCACGGCGCCAATTGCCGCGACCAGGGCTTGCGCCAAAACCAGATACAACTGATTGCTGAACAGCAGCTTAAGCATGCAACACCTCGTTAATGGGACCATTGCGGACGACGCGTCCGGATTCGAGCACCAGGGCGCGTGCGGCCAGGCGAGCGGCTTGGGCGGTGTCGTGAGTGACCAGGATGCAGGTCAATCCCTGGTCGCGGACGACCGTTTGGATCGAAGCTTCAACTTCACGTTTAGATGTTTCGTCGAGCGCGGAGGTAGGCTCGTCCAGCAATAAGATCAGCGGCGAATTCGCCAGGGTGCGAGCGACGGAGACACGCTGGGCTTCGCCTCCGGAGAGATTGGCGACGTTGCGGCTGCCGTAGCCTTTCAGCCCTACTTGGCTCAGGAGTCCTTCGACAGAATCTTTGGATAGAGATTCTCCGCGCTGCAGTGGGCCGAACTGCAGGTTCTGCGCCACCGTGCCGGGAAAGAGATAGGGACGCTGATTAACCATGCCCAGCTTGCGCCGCAATTCGCGGGGCGCAATTTCACGGTAATCAGTGCCTTCGAGGTAGACAGTGCCGCTGGTGGGTTCATCGAGGCGATTGAGCAGCCTGAGCAGTGAACTCTTTCCCGCGCCGCTAGGTCCGACGATGGCGAGGACCTCGCCGCTTCTCACTTCGAAGTTCACATCGTCGACCAGAATTTTTTCATTGACCACGCGCCCCAGATGTTCGGTTCGCAGGATGGGATCGGGGTTGGGCGAGCGGGTCACGGGAATGTTGTCCAATGCGCTCCTGCCTACGCCATATCGTGAGAATGCCTTTTTACTTTGTCTAGCTACTGGCTGCTTGGGGTTCCTCGACTCCGTGCGCCGCTTTGCGGCTCATTGCGCTCAGAATGACAGTTGGAGTCATTGGCCCTGGGCGCGGACGGCGGCGCGCAACTCTTCCACGATTTCGCTGGCGGCCTCGCGAGCTTCATTCTGCTGCGTGACTTCGAATGAAATAGCGCCGACGCGGGCGTGTCCGCCGCCGCCGTAGCGCTCGCAAATCTTCGCCAGGTTGACCACCGGCTCCGACGGCGCCCACGGATTCGATCCCACGGAAACTTTCACTCGGAAAGTGCTTTTGCTCAAACCAACACTGTAGATGGATTCAGGATGCAGATAGTAGGGAACGAATTTGTTGTAGCCCTCGAGTTCATGGTCGGTGACGTCGAAGAAAATCGTGCCGTCTTTCGATTCGATGCGGTCCTTGAGAATGGCCATGGATCGCTGATGCCGTTCGAGCAGCGGCGGCAACAGCGATGCGACAAAAGGCTCTTCGACGATTTCCGCCAAAGATTTGGTCGCGAGCAGCGGAATCAGCCTGGGAACAAATCCGTGGGTCTGATTCGACTCGATGACCATGGTCAGTTTCATAGCCGGGGCTTTCATTTCCACTGCGGTACGAGCGTCGGCGTACATGGCGCCATCGATGATGTCGGTCCAATGCACCAGATCGGCTACAGGCTTGGGATCGAAGCCAAAGCGTTCCTCGGCAATGGTGGCGATGAAGCTGGTGCAGGATTTGAAGTCC
>Ga0182024_10021051_pt1 | contig 11869 bp, 14 predicted proteins | sample P32metaG_FD_120480 | JGI IMG/M metagenome (GOLD analysis project Ga0182024, IMG submission 120480) | Permafrost microbial communities from Stordalen Mire, Sweden - P3-2 metaG (Illumina Assembly) | ecosystem: Environmental > Terrestrial > Soil > Wetlands > Permafrost | place: Sweden: Stordalen... | reverse complement strand
GACGCCGCGAAGAAGCAGGCGGTCGGGCTGTTCCCCGATAACGCGGCGCATGCCGAATTGGCCGCCAAGCTGTTCAAAGACCTGGAAAAGGATATCGTCCGCGGCGCGATCATCCGCGGCGAGAAGCGGATCGACGGCCGCGACACCAAGACGGTTCGGCCGATCATCGCCGAGGTCGGCATCCTGCCGCGCACGCACGGCTCGGCGCTCTTCACCCGCGGCGAGACCCAGGCGATCGTCGTCGCGACGCTCGGCACCGGCCAGGACGAGCAGATCATCGACGCGCTCGAAGGCGAGTATCGGCAGCATTTCATGCTGCATTACAACTTCCCGCCATATTCGACCGGCGAGGCCGGCCGCATGGGTTCGCCCGGCCGCCGCGAGATCGGCCACGGTAAGCTCGCCTGGCGCGCGGTGCGCCCGATGCTGCCGAGCAAGGAAAGCTTCCCCTACACGATCCGCGTCGTCTCCGAGATCACCGAGTCGAACGGCTCGTCGTCGATGGCTTCGGTGTGTGGCGCCTCCTTGTCGCTGATGGACGCGGGGGTGCCGCTGGCGCGGCCGGTCGCCGGCATCGCGATGGGGCTGATCAAGGAGAAGGAAGGTTTCGCGGTCCTCTCCGATATCCTCGGCGACGAGGACCATCTGGGCGACATGGACTTCAAGGTCGCCGGCACCGATCGCGGCGTCACCGCGCTGCAGATGGACATCAAGATCACCTCGATCACCGAGGAGATCATGCGCATCGCGCTCGATCAGGCGCGCGACGGTCGCGCCCATATCCTCCGCGAGATGGCGAAGGCGCTGACCGGGGCGCGCGACGACGTCAGCGAGAACGCGCCGCGCATCACCACGATCCAAATCCCCAAGGACAAGATCCGCGAGGTGATCGGCTCGGGCGGCAAGGTCATCCGCGAGATCGTCGAGACCACCGGCGCCAAGGTCGACATCAACGACGATGGGGTGATCAAGATCGCCGCGACCGATGCCGACGCGGCGAAGGCGGCGATCGACTGGATCCGCGGTATCGTCGCCGAGCCGGAACTGGGCGTGATCTATACGGGCAAGGTCGTCAAGGTCGTCGATTTCGGCGCCTTCGTGAACTTTCTCGGCGCCAAGGACGGGCTCGTCCACATCAGCGAGCTGGCGCAGCAGCGGGTCGGCAAGACCGCCGACGTCGTCAAGGTCGGTGATGCGGTCAAGGTCAAGGTCCTCGGCTTCGACGATCGCGGCAAGGTCAAGCTCAGCATGCGCCAGGTCGACCAGGCGACCGGCGAGGATCTCGGCACGCAGCGCCGTCAGGAGCAGTCGGCCCCGGCGGGCGCCGCCGCGAAGTGAAGGCATAGGGCGCGGCCCTATGTCCCTCATCCCGGCGAAGGCCGGGATCCACAATGCCAGCGCTGGTGCGCTGAAGAATGGGATCCCGGCCCACGCTGGAGCGGTGGCTGAATTGCTAAACCTTCCGCCGATCATCGGCCATCGCGGCGTGGCGGCGCATGCGCCGGAGAACACCTTGGCCGGGTTCCGCGCCGCGCGGGCGCTGGGCTGCGCGTGGGTCGAGTTCGATGTCCGCCTGACCGCGGACGGCGCGCCGGTCGTGTGCCATGACGATCAGCTCGAGCGGACGACCAACGGGCGCGGACGCATCTCGACGCTGCCGCTCAGCGCGATCCGGGGGCTCGACGCGGGAAGCTGGTTCAGCGCGTCGTTCGCCGGCGAGCGGATTCCGACGCTCGACGAAACGCTAACCCTCTGCCGCGAGCTCGGCCTGGGCGCCAATATCGAGATCAAGGCCGAGCACGGCCGCGGCCCGAAGACCGCCGTCGCGGTCGCCGCCGCTCTCTCTCGCCGCGCCGGCCACCTGCCGCCGATCCTGGTTTCGAGCTTCCTGGCCGGCGCGGTCGCCGAGTTCGGCCGGCTCGCGCCCTCGCTGCCGCGCGGCATGCTGTGGCGAAAAATCCCGCGCGACTGGCGAAAAATCGCCGCGGGTCTCGGTTGCGCGACCATTCATGTCGGCCAGGATTCGCTGACCGAAGCGACGGTCGGCTTGATCCGCGATGCCGGTTATCCGGTCCTCGCCTACACGGTCAACGACGCCGCGCGGGCGCGGCAATTGTTCGAGTGGGGCGCCGCTTCCGTTTTCTCCGACGCACCCGATATAATAGGCGCCGCGGCGGAAGGTTTAACCGGCGCGCGACGGGGAGCACGTTAGTGAGACCGCTTATTCCCCTGATAATTTCGGGGCGCGAGGTGCTGCCGCTCGTCGAGGGCGGCAAAGGCATCTCGGTGTCGAACGGCGAAAGCTCGGGCGCTTGGGCGGCATCGGGCGCGGTGGGCACGTTTTCCGGCGTCAACGCCGACAGCTTCGATGTCACCGGTCATCCGATCCCGCAGATCTATCACGGCCGCACCCGGCGCGAGCGGCATGAGGAGCTGATCGCCTACGCGATCGCCGGGGGCATCCATCAGGCGCGCGTCGCGCACGAGCGCTCGAACGGCGAAGGCCGCATCCACATCAACGTGCTGTGGGAGATGGCCGCCGCGGAAAAGGTGCTGCACGGCGTGCTCGAAGGCGCGCGCGGCCTGATCCACGGCGTCACTTGCGGCGCCGGCATGCCCTATCGCATCGCCGAGATCTGCGCGCGCTACGGCGTCTACTACTACCCGATCGTGTCCTCGGCGCGCGCTTTCCGCGCCTTGTGGAAGCGCGCCTACCACAAATTCAGCGAATGGCTCGGCGGCGTCGTCTACGAAGACCCGTGGCTGGCCGGCGGCCATAACGGGCTCTCGAACAGCGAAGACCCCGAGGTGCCCGAGCCGCCCTATCCGCGCGTACGCGAGCTGCGCGCGATGATGGCCGAGTTCGGCGTCGGGTCGACGCCGATCCTCATGGCCGGCGGCGTTTGGTATCTGCGTGAATGGGCGCATTGGATCGACGACCCGGAGGTCGCGCCGATCGCCTTCCAGTTCGGCACCCGCCCGCTGCTGACCCAGGAAAGCCCGATCTCGGACGCGTGGAAACGCAAGCTGCTGACGCTCAAGGAAGGCGATGTCTTCCTCAATCATTTCAGCCCGACCGGGTTCTACTCCTCGGCGGTGCGCAACCGCTTCCTCGACGAGTTGCAGCAGCGCGCCGAGCATCAGGTGGCCTATACCGTCGAGCCGATCGGCGAGCATGTCGCCGAATTCCACGTCGGCGCGCGGGGCCGTTCGGTGTACCTGACCGCGCATGATCGCGATTCGGCCGAGCGCTGGGTCGCGGCAGGCTTCACCGAGGCGCTGCGCACCCCGGATTCGACGCTGATCTTCGTGACGCCGCCGCAGGCGTTCGAAATCCGCACCGATCAGATCAATTGCATGGGTTGCCTCAGCGCCTGCCAATTCTCGAATTGGGCGCAGACCGAGCAAGGCACCACCGGCAAGAAGTCCGATCCGCGCAGCTTCTGCATCCAGAAGACCCTGCAGCAGATCTGTCACTCGGACGATATCGAAACCGAGCTGATGTTCGCGGGGCACAACGCCTTCAACTTCGCGTCGGACCCGTTCTACGCCAACGGGTATATCCCGACCGTGCGCGAGCTGGTCGAGCGCATCGTCACCGGCGACTGAGAAAGTCGCGCCCAAACGCCGTCATTCGGTGACGACGCGCGGCGCGCACCGGAAGCCGATTCCCGATGCGAGTTATTATCAGCATAAGTCCGCGCTTTATTTCGTTGGCCATGCTTACTATATCTCACTGATGGACATCGCCTCGACTATCCCGACGATTCTAGCGCGCCTGCGTGGCGCCGGCCTGCGGCCGACGCGGCAGCGCCTGGCGTTGGCGGGGTTGCTGTTCGATAACGCCGACCGTCACGTGACCGCCGAGCAATTGCACGGCGAGGCTGCCGCCGCCGCGATCCCGGTGTCGCTGGCGACCGTCTACAACACGCTGCACCAGTTCACCGGCGCGGGGCTGCTGCGCGAGGTCGTCGTCGAGCCCGGCCGCTCGTATTTCGACACCAATATCGACGATCACCATCATTTCTACTGCGAGTCGACCGGAATGCTGCAAGACATCCCCGGCGCCGCGGTCACTGTCGGCCAATTGCCGCGTGCGCCAGCCGGCACCGAGATCAGCCGGGTCGACGTGATCATCCGGGTGCGCCGCCAGAGCGGCCGCGCAAACCCCTCTAATTTAGAATAATTCCAAAACTCGCTTGACTCCGCCGAGCCCCCAACCCATAAAGGGAGGGTGGGCAACGGATCGGCTTTGTCCCCCCAACAGACCGCAAGGAGGGTAGGATGGCTTCCCTGAAAGGTTCCAAGACCGAAGATAATCTGAAGGCGGCCTTCGCCGGCGAAAGCCAAGCGAACCGGCGCTACCTCTATTTCGCGCAGAAGGCGGATGTCGAGGGCTACAACGACGTCTCCGCCGTGTTCCGGTCGACCGCCGAAGGTGAAACCGGCCATGCGCACGGCCATCTCGAATATCTCGAGGAAACTGGCGACCCGGCGACCGGGCTGCCGATCGGCGAGACCTCGAATAATCTGAAGGCCGCCGTCGCCGGCGAGACGCATGAATACACCGATATGTATCCCGGCATGGCGCGCACCGCCCGCGAGGAAGGCTTCGACGAGATCGCCGACTGGTTCGAGACGCTGGCCAAGGCCGAGCGCTCGCATGCCGGCCGCTTCCAGCGCGCGCTCGACACGCTCTGACCAAGACGTTCTAGCCAGCTGACGGGGGCGCGGGAGCCAATCTCTCGCGCCCTTCGTATGTGAAGGCCTAGGCCCAATAAAAGGTGTAGCCATGCGCGAAGGCAGCCTGGAAGCGCCGACCCGTCACGTCATCGACTGGGAAGATCCCGACTTCTCCGACCGCGCGAAGACCGAGGCGGAAATGGAGCGGGTGTTCGACATCTGTCACACCTGCCGGCGTTGCTTCAACCTGTGCGACTCGTTCCCGCGGCTCTTCGACCTGATCGACAACTCGTCGACCGGCGAGCTCGATGTGGTGCCGAAGGCCGATTACAAGCAGGTCGCCGACGCCTGCACGCTCTGCGACATGTGCTTCATGACGAAGTGCCCCTACGTCCCGCCGCACGAGTTCAATGTCGATTTCCCACATTTGATGCTGCGCTACCGGGCGGTGGAGCATAAGGAGGGCGGTCCCCCGCTGCCGCAGCGCGAGCTGATCCGCACCGATCGCAACGGCAAGCTCGCCGCGAAGATCGCGCCGCTCGCCAATTGGGCGAGCGACCGGCACAACCGGCTGACCCGGCCGATCCTCGAGAAGATCGCCGGCGTCGACCGCAACGCCGCGCTTCCGGAATATCACGGCCGCACCTTCGCGATGCGCGCCAAGCGCACCGCGCCGCCGATCGACCGCTCCGCGCCCTCCGCCGGCCGCAAGGCGGTGCTCTACGCGACCTGCTTCGTCAATTACAACAATCCCGGCATCGGCGAAGCCGCCCAGGCAGTGCTCGCCAAGAACGGCGTCGAGACCGAGGTGGTTTACCCGCAATGCTGCGGCATGCCGCAGCTGGAAGCCGGCAATCTCGCCGCGGTCGCCGCGGCCGCGAAGAGCGTCGCGACAACGCTCGGCCCGTGGATCGACAAGGGCTACGACGTGATCGCGCTCGTCCCGTCCTGCGCGCTGATGCTCAAATTCGAGTGGCCACTGATCGTGCCCAACGATTCCGCGGTGGAAAAGCTGGCGACGGCGACCTTCGACATCAGCGAATACATCGTCGCGCTCGCCAAGGACAACGGGCTGGCGCCGGGGCTCGGACCGCTCGATGGCGGCGTCACACTGCACATCGCCTGCCACGCGCGGGCACAGAATATGGGCCAGAAATCGGCCGAGATGCTGCGCCTCGTGCCCGATACCGCGCTCAAAATCATCGAGCGCTGCTCGGGCCACGGCGGCTCCTGGGGAGTGATGCAGGGAAATTTCGAAACCGCGATCAAGGTCGGGAGGCCTGTCGCGCGCCAAGCGTTGAACGACAAGCAGCCATACATCGCCTCGGAATGCCCGCTGGCGGCGCTGCACATCGCGCAGGGGATGGAGCTGATGGCCAAAGGCGAGCCGGCGCCGGGCCGCGCCATCCATCCGATAGAGCTGTTCGCCCGCGCCTATGGCATCGCCGCCAAGGGCGCGCCGACAGCGGAAAGGTAGCCATGGCCGAGACCAAGACCAAGCGGGCGCTGACCCGCGAACACATCATGCCGATCGCCGATTACGGCAAGATCCGCCGCGAGCGGCGCCAGGCGGTGAGCGAATTGAAGAAGCGCCGGCGCGTCGAAGTCGGCCCGTTCGCGACCTTCTATTTCGAGAATTACGACACGATGTGGCAACAAGTCCACGAAATGCTCTACGTCGAAAAGGGCGGCGAGGCTCAAATCGTGGATGAGCTTGCCGCCTATAACCCGATGATCCCGCAAGGCAGTGAGCTTATCGCCACGGTGATGCTGGAGATCGACGACCCGGCCCGCCGCGCGACGGTGCTGGCTCGGCTCGGCGGCGTCGAGGACCATATCTTCCTCGAGGTCGACGGCGAGCGCATCGCCGGCAAGCCCGACCAGAGCCGCGAAAACACCAGTCCGGACGGCAAGGCCTCCTCGGTGCAATTCGTGTGGTTTCGGTTCAGTCCGCCGCGGATCGCGCATTTCAAGACGCCGGGCGCGCACATCGTCGTCGGGTTCGATCATCCGAACTACGCGCACATGGCGGTGATGCCGGAGCCCGTCCGCGCTTCGCTGGCGGAGGATTTCGATTAGGGCTGCCGCGAAGCCGTGCCGCTTGCCGCCGAGGCATCGCAGCCACTAGCCCGCGCCTCGCTGGGCGAACTGTTCTATGAATTCCTCAAAGTCTCGCTGCTCGGCTTTGGCGGCGGCATCGTCCTGGCGCATCGGGCCGCGGTCGAGCGGCGTCGCTGGCTCACCGAGGGCGACTTCGCCGACGCGCTGACGCTCTGCCAGTTCATGCCCGGCCCGAACGTCGTCGGCATCGCGATCTGCGTCGGCGCAAAGACGCGTGGCGCCCTCGGGGCGCTGACCGCGTTCGCCGGTTTTGTGCTGCTCCCCGGCGCGATCGGCTTTGCCTTGGCGCTCGTCTATCTCGGACAGACCCGGGTTCCGCTCGTCGAGAACGTCTTGCGCGGCATCTCGCCAGCGGCGGCCGGGCTGATGATCGGCACCGGGTTGCGCTTGCTGAAACCGCATCGCCGCGATCTGCGGACGATCCTCTTCGCGGCGCTCGCCTTCGCCGGGCTGGCGATCGTCAAATTCCCGTTGCTGCTCGTCCTCGCGACCCTGGCGCCGTTGGGCGTCGCGGCCACCCTGTACAACCGCGCGAGCCTGCGTTGAGCGCGCTCGGACGCCTCACGCTTTATCTCGCGCTGATGTCGTCGATCAGCTTTGGCGGCATTCCGTCGGTGCTGCCGGGAATCCACGATTTCGTCGTTATCGCCCATGGCTGGCTGTCCGATCGCGATTTCGCCAATTTTTTCGCGCTCGCTCAGACGATACCCGGGCCGAACATGATCTTGATGATGAGCCTCGTCGGCTGGAAGGTCGCGGGCCTCGCAGGCGCGCTCGCGGCCGCCGGCGCGACCGCCATCCCGCCGTGCATGATGTACTTCGTGGGCTACCGGCTGTGGGACCGGTTTCGCGACGCCGCCTGGCAGAAGATCGCGCGCGCGAGCCTGGCGCCGCTCACCTTCGGGCTGATCGTCGCCGGCGGCACGGTGATGGCCGAGACCGCGGACAAAAACTGGCAGGCGATCGCCGTGACCACAGCCGCCGCCGCGTTTCTGCTGTCGACGCGGATCAATCCACTGTGGATGCTCGGCGCGGCCGCGATGTTAGGTGCGCTCGGACTGGTGTAACGCCTGCCTCTTACGGCACGCTCTCGTTCGGGTAGACGCCCCAGATATCCGAGCGCTGCACCCAGCCGGTCGTGTCGCCGGCGATGATCCGGCACCAATCGCCGCGGCATTCGTCGAGCTTCGCCATGACCCCCGGCTCGGCCCGGGCGACCAGCGCGCCGTCGGGATCGGGGCTTTGCCGCAAGGCGCGCAGGCCGCCGGTGACGATCACCTCGCGCCGCGGGATGATCATCTTTTCGTGCACCCAGCCTTCGGTGCCCTCCCAGTCGCGCACGCGCCGCCAATGGTCGAACTGGGCCAGCACCTCGACCGGCCAGTCGCGGCGGATATAGACCCATTCGATCGGATAGCGGTCGCCCGGACCGGCCCGCAGGTTGACCTTGTCGGCATGCAGCGCGGCAAAGCGCGGCACCACCGCCTCGGCACCGCTCGCGGCGCAGGCTGGCGTCTCCCAGCGAATCCACAAGGCGAGCGCCAATACCCCGCCGGCGACCGCCCTCACCCACCGTCTTCGGGCCATGATTTCCCCCCAGGCCCCTCGCGCCCAAGGATGGCGCGACGCGGCCGGCGGTCAAGCCCCCGGCAAATTATTGAATCGCAACAATAACTAAGCGGACGGCACGAGGGCCGCGTCCCGGCAGGTTGGGCAGTCCGGGTCCTTGGCGATTCGGATACGATGGAAGCGCACGCGCAGCGCGTCGTAGATCAACAGCGTGCCGTCGAGCCCGTCGCCGAGCCCCAGCAGCTCCTTGAGCACCTCGACCGCCTGCAACGTGCCAACCACCCCGGCGACCGCGCCCAGGATGCCCGCCTCCTCGCAACGCGGCACCATGCCGGGCGGCGGCGGCTCGCGGAACAGGCAGCGATAGCAAGGGTGCCCGTCGCCGAGATAGGCCTTGAAGGTCGACAGCTGCCCCTCGAACGGCGACAGCGCCGCAGCGACCAGCGGCTTCCGCAATTGCGCGCACAGATCGTTGAGCAGATAGCGGGTTGCGAAATTGTCGCTGCCATCGGCGACAAGGTCGTAGCGCTCGATCAAGGAAGCGGCGTTCTCGGCGGCGAGCCGCAGCGGATGGGTCTCGATCCTGACCCCGTCATTGATCCGCGCCAGGCTTTCCGCGGCGCTCTCGACCTTGAGGTCGCCGATCCGCTTGGTCGCATGCACGATCTGGCGCTGCAGATTGGTGATGTCGACCCGGTCGTCGTCGACGATGCCGATCGTGCCGACACCCGCGGCCGCGAGATACATCAAGAGCGGCGAGCCGAGCCCGCCGGCGCCGATTACCAGCACCCGCGATTGCAGCAGCTTTTCTTGCCCCTCCTCGCCGACCTCGTCGAGGATCAAATGGCGCGCATAGCGGCGAAATTGTTCTTCGCTCAATTCCATGCGGAAAGCCTCACAACCCCTCGAACAGCGCCGTCGACAAATAACGCTCGGCGCAATCGGGCAGCACGACGACGATCATCTTGCCCGCCATATCAGGCCGCGCGCCGATCTCCAACGCCGCCGCCAAGGCGGCGCCGGCGGAAATCCCGACCGCGACCCCGTCGAGCCGGGCGACCTTCTGCGCGGTGTGGAGCGCGGTGTCGTAGCCGATGCAGATGATCTCGTCGATCAACCCCGTGTCGAGGATGCGCGGGATGAAGCCCGCGCCGATTCCCTGGATGCGGTTGGGACCCGGCGGCCGGCCGGACAGCACCGCGCTGTCCTCGGGCTCGACCGCGACCATGCGCAGCCCGGGCTTGCGCGCTTTCAGCACCGACCCGACGCCGGTCAGCGTGCCGCCGGTGCCCACACCGCTGACCACGACATCGACCGCGCCGGCGGTGTCGGTCCAGATTTCCTCGGCGGTGGTGCGGCGATGGATGTCGGGGTTGGCGGGGTTGTCGAATTGCTGCGGCATGACCGCGCCGGGCGTGGTCGCGACGATTTCCTCGGCGCGGGCGATAGCGCCGCGCATGCCTCGGGTGGCTGGGGTGAGCTCCAGCTCAGCGCCGAGCAGCTTCAGCATCTTGCGGCGCTCGTCCGACATGCTTTCCGGCATCGTCAGGATCAGGCGGTAGCCCTTGGCGGCGCAGGCGAAGGCCAAGGCGATCCCGGTATTGCCCGAGGTCGGCTCGACCAGCACGCTGCCCGGCTTGATCCGGCCGTCGCGTTCGCCGGCCTCGATCATCGCCAGCCCGATGCGGTCCTTGACCGAGGAGAGCGGGTTGAAGAACTCGCATTTGCCGAGAATATCGGCCTCGATCCCGGCATCGGTGGCGAGCCGGCGCAGCCGCACCAGCGGCGTCGCGCCGATCGTGTCGACGATGCTGTCATAGACATGGCCGCGGAATTCCCCGCGCGGCGCGGCGGTGGTCGAGCCGGCATCCATGCCGCAACATCCTCCCGTCGTGCTGTTGATTTGATGTAACCCCGCGCGACCTCCATCGCAACGCGAAAGCAGCCTGCGAGAGGCGACCTATCCTCACCGCTCCGGCGGCTTCTGTTCTTTCTATTTTATCAGGCGGAGATCAGAAGCGGGGTGGGTCACCGTGAGGTGACGGATGATGAATTATTGGCGATTATGCACTTGCCAAACACGCCTTCGAAATCCCCTATCGCTTGATCGGCAAATCCTTTCGATACAGGCAAATACCGATCGCAAGCAGGCCCATTGAGACACCCAATCCCCATGGCGCGATCTTGCTTACGTGGAAGAGCCATTCCTGCACATAGACAATACCGCCCTTTGAACGGGGGATCGGGTAAATATTTCCAGTCGCGGGCATTGGCGCTAACGGAACCGATTGGCTACCGACTATCGCCTGCAAGAGAGCGAAACAGCAGACCGAGGCAAACGCCACGTTTCTGAACGCCCTGGCAAACTTCTCGAAGCGCGTAAGCGGTGGCTTCATTTTTCCTTAGATTCTTGCTGTGGCTTTCCCTTCACAATCCGCTTCAGGTTTTCATCGAACACCGCCTCATCCTCGCTCGCCCCAGCCTCGCGAGCGGTTTCGATGAAGCGCTGGCGTTGATCGCTTTTCGGCAGGACTCTCCGCCACCAAACGGCTCGTCCGCTCTCGGCGGCCGCAATAGGCGGGAAGCGGTCATTGGCAATGTGGCGTTGCAGCGGCGGAGAAGCGCCAAGAGCAGTCATTGGCACGCTCCCGGCTGAGGAGGGCCGCCCCAGAAAGGACGGCTCTCGTCAGCCTTATTGGGTAAAAATCAGCCTGCCGGACGAGCAACCCCGACGAGTTTATGACCGTCGGGATCACGAAGATAAGCGAGGTAAGCGCCATTCGGCCGGACGCCAGGGGGGTCCTCGATTGAAGCGCCGCCATTCGCGACGCCGGCCTTGTGCCACGCTTCGGCCTGCGCTGCATCCTTCATCGAAAACCCGATTGTGCCGCCGTTGAGGACCGACGCCGGCTTGCCGTCGATGGGCTTGGACACCATGAAGCGTCCGCCGTTGTGCGAGTAAGCCAGCCGGCCCCTGGCGTCCTCGGTGCCGGGCTGAGCGCCCATCGCGGCGAACAGCGCATCGTAGAATTTCTTCGACCGGGCGATATCGTTACTCCCGATCATAATGTGGCTAAACATTCCGTTATCTCCTCCTCAGGATCAGATGCACGCCCTACGGGCGCTTTTCCAGGATGCCGCAGCTCGACCGGAAAGGAAATCTCCAGGTCTGCCTAGAAGAAGACAAAGGACCGGACGACGACGTTCTTGCGGCATCGGGCGTTGGCGGGCGCGGTCGGGTCGATACAGGCAGTATGGAACGACCAGCGCGAGACGGAACCGTCGGTTACGGAATCATAGCACTTGAGCATCGAGACCTCGGTCGGCTTCTGCTGGGGAAACCAGTACCACTCGTGGTTGGGACGGTAGGTAAAGCGGGTGGTCTCGCCGACCCGGTCGTCGTAGATCCGGTAGTTGGTGATGTAGGGCTGGTCGGCGAAGGAGGGCCAGGCGCAGAGCACGAAGGGAAACTGCTCGACCGTCTCCATCGGCTTGG
>Ga0182024_10021050_pt1 | contig 11869 bp, 9 predicted proteins | sample P32metaG_FD_120480 | JGI IMG/M metagenome (GOLD analysis project Ga0182024, IMG submission 120480) | Permafrost microbial communities from Stordalen Mire, Sweden - P3-2 metaG (Illumina Assembly) | ecosystem: Environmental > Terrestrial > Soil > Wetlands > Permafrost | place: Sweden: Stordalen... | reverse complement strand
GGCACGATCCAGTTCAAGGACCTGCAGGAAGGCATCACGCTGAATGAAGAGGTGGATGAGGTGACAGGCCTGTCGCGTCTGGTGGTTGCGGAAGCACCCGACGAGAAGCGGCAGCCGGCCATTGTCATCAAGGGCGGCAAGGGCAACAAGCGTTATCTGATGCCCAGCCGGGCCCACCTTATGATTCAGGATGGTGACGAGGTCTTTCCTGGCGACGTGCTGGCCAAGATCCCGCGTGAGACCACCCGGACCAAGGACATCACCGGTGGTCTGCCCCGCGTGGTCGAGCTCTTCGAGGCCCGCAAGCCGCGTGAAACCGCGATCATCAGCGAGATCGATGGCGTGGTGAAGTTCGGTGAAGTGGCCAAGGGTCAGCGCAAGATTTACGTGACCGCGGACAACGGCGAGGAGAAAGAATACTCGGTGCAGCGCGGTGTGCACGTAAATGTGCAGGAAGGGGAACGCCTGCGGGCCGGCGAGCCGCTGATGGATGGGCCGCTGAACCCGCATGACATCCTGGCTGTCCTTGGCGAGAAGGAGCTGCAAGGCTATCTCGTCAACGAAATTCAGGAAGTCTACCGCTTGCAGGGCGTGGCGATCTCGGACAAGCATATCGAGACCATCGTGCGCCAGATGCTGCGCTGGGTGAAGATCGAGGAAGTGGGTGACACGTCGTTCCTGCTGGAACAGCAGATCGACAAATTCCGCTTCCGCGAAGAGAACGAGCGTGTGATCGCCAAGGGTGGCAGGCCGGCAATTGGCCGTCCGCTGCTGCTGGGCATCACCAAGGCTTCGCTCTCTACGGATTCCTTCATCTCCGCGGCATCGTTCCAGGAGACGACGCGTGTGCTTACCGAAGCCAGCATCAACGGCTCGGTCGACAGCCTGCGCGGGCTCAAGGAAAACGTCATCGTCGGTCGCCTCATCCCGGCAGGTACGGGCATGGAGTACTACCGCAACATCCAGCTCTCACAGGAGCTCGAAGAAGCTGCTGCCCGGGTACAGCAAGAAGTGACCGCGGCCTTCGAGGAAGCCGAGCGCGAGTTGGAGTTGATGCGCCAGGAAGGTGAAGCCGAAGAGATGGCAGCCGAGTAAGACTGTCCCTGGATTCCAATCAAACCAAAAGGCCGCGAGAAATCGCGGCCTTTTCCCTGCACAGTAGTCAGCGCAACAGCACAAGCGAGAAATCGTGACCTTTTCGCAGCACAGTAATTTGCGCAACAGCACAATGGGTGGGCGGACTCAACCGTTTTTGGTCAGATGTGGGAAACGCGAGCCTCTACCCTTGGTCTTTCAATCAGCAGAGGATGTTTCCTGGCAATTTGTCAGATCGCACAGCTCGGAGCGGGTGTCACCCCGTTTTTGGGTATCAAAGCCATTATCATCAGGATTCGATTAGAACAAGGCCGGAAGTACTACAACTTTTGGAGCATGTAGAACATTAATGGGTAATAGGTAAATTCACGCATTGAGGAGTTTCGTGAAGAGACCATATTACTTCCCCCGTCTTGTGGCTTCCTGCGTCTTCCTGCTCGGCGTTTTGCAGATTGCAGCGCTATTCGTGAGTTTCGAGCGGCCGGCACAGGCCTACGTCGATCCAGGTTCCGGCTTCGTCCTCCTGCAAATTGCCGGTTCCATGTTTGCCGGCGCAGTTTACTATTTGCGCCATCGCTTGAAGCTGGTGATCGCTTCCATACGAAGACCAACCCAACTTTCTTCGCAGACCAGTAAGTCAGAGGTCCCAGAGAATCGTCCATGAGTGCGGGTACGTCGCAAGACGTAGCGACGTTTCGCGATCCGGCCGGATCACTGCGCATCAGTGGCGACCATGTCCTGCGAACGGTCAACCCGCGCTACGCGGCTGAGGCTCTGCGCTTCCTGCAGTCGGACCTCGCCCGGCGCTGGACAGACGAGGGCCACCTGATTGCCAGTCAAGTGCTGTCAGCGGAAGAAGACCAGCCCTTGCTGCTCGAGCATCCGCGTGTTTTTTTCCCATCCTATCCGTGGGAATGGACGCCCGGGCAGTGGGTCGCGGCGGGGGAATTGACGCTCGAACTATGCAGCCAGCTGCTCCGCGAAGGCTGGATTCTTAAAGACGCAACCCCGCTGAACATCCTCTTCGATGGCGCGCGCCCGGTCTTTGTGGATTTGCTGTCGATCGAACGCCGTGATCCGGGCAGCCCGTTGTGGCTCGCCTATGGACAATTTGCGCGCACCTTTCTCCTGCCTCTGGCGGCCTACAAATACCTGGGCTGGCCCTTGGCGGCTACGCTGAATCGCCGCGATGGCTATGAGCCCGTCGACCTGTACCCTTACCTCTCGAGCATGGAGCGCTGGAGCGCGCCGCTTCGTTCGCTGGTGACGCTTCCTTATCTGCTGGAGACCCGGAAGCGCGGAGCCGGAGCGCCGGCTAAACTGCAGCAGTCCCCGGAAATCGCCACCGAGGTTCTGCAGCGAAACCTGAAAGCCTTCGCGAGAATGCTGCATGCGCTGGAACCAAAAGGAAGCGATTCGCGCTGGAGCGAATACCAGGCAGCCGCCGATCACTACAGCGGCCAGGACCGGCAGCAGAAGCAGGAGTTTGTCAGCCGGGGCATGCATTTGCTGCGGCCCGATTCCGTGCTCGATATCGGCGGCAATACCGGCCACTACTCGCGCATTGCTGCCGGCGTGGGCGCGCGCGTCGTTGCCTGGGACACCGACGTTGCTTCCTCCGACCGCAGCTGGAAGGAGGCCCGGGCGGCAGGCCTGCCAATATTACCCCTGGTCGCTGATGTGGCCCGGCCAACTCCGGCCACCGGATGGTGCAATGCCGAGTCTCTCACTCTATTGGAGCGGGCGCGCAACCACTTCGATTGCGTCATGATGCTGGGCATTCTGCATCATCTCCTGCTTGCCGATCAGATTCCCCTGGCTGACGTGGCCGCGCTGCTGGCATCGCTCACCCGCCGCTCGAGCATCGTGGAGTGGGTTCCCAAGACCGATGTGCGCTATATCGACCTTTGCCGCGGGCGAGACGAACTCTATGCGCATCTGGATGAAGATCTCTTCGTAAAGCAATTCACCCGCTATTTTACGATCGCGGCGCGCGAGGAATTGGCTAATGGCCGCGTGCTCTTTCTCTTCGAGAAAAGATGAACCTCAAACCAATCGTCCAGGGCGTCGGAGCAGCCATACTGATCTTGCTCCCTCGCGTCTGGACACTGCTCTCGCCGCGCCGTGCTTTGGTCTATCACAGCTTCTTACCGATGCAGAGCATAGTGTGGGGCATCCTGATCGATGTAATCTTCCTCACTCTGTTGCTGGGCGTGCTCTTCGCGTATCTGCAAAAAAACGAGACGGGGCTGCGCGCCGTCATCTGGGCTGTGATCGCTGCTAAGCTTGTCACGGCCTTGGTCTCCGACGCCGCGGATCTAGGGCAAAGGTCGCTTCCTGACCTCAGCACCGAGTGGCTGTTCTACGGCACTATCCTGGCCTCGCTGGCGTTGTACTGGCTGCGGCCCCTGGCCTACCAGCGCGCTGTGCGCGGAACTCGGTTGCTGCTCTTACTGGTGGGCTGCAGCATACTCTGGATGGTTCCGGAGCTCCTATATCTGGCTTTGCGAGCGCAGCCGCGCGACGCCCAGGTGCCGGTAACGCGGGCTCAACTGCACTCGGTCCGAGGAATCGCGCCGGGCGAGGGCGGACGGATCGTGTGGCTCCTCTTCGACGAGCTTTCCTATGACCAGGCCTTTGATCATCGCTTTCCCGGGCTCGTCATGGCCGCCTTTGACCAGCTAAGAAGCCAGAGCGTCTCGTTCAGTGATCTAAAGCCGGCGGGTACCAACACTGAGCAGGTTTTGCTCTCGTTCTTTCTCGGCCACGTCGTCGCCAGCGTCCGGAGCGATCTGGATGGAAACCCCATGGTTAAGCTGGCCGGGCAAAACGAATGGCAAACTTTCAATGCCCATGGCACGCTCTTCTCAGATGCCCAGCGCCTGGGCTGGACGACCGGTCTCGTCGGTTGGTACAACCCCTATTGCCGTATTCTTGCGGGAACCCTCGACTCCTGTTTCTGGAGGATGGGAGACGGTACGTGGAACGGAACCAGCCCGGATAATTCCGCCCTCCAGAATGCAATGGCGCCGATCATGCAAAGGCAGCGGCGCTTGGAGCATAAGACCGATTTTCCGCAGGAAGAAAAGCACGCGGCCGATCTGGCGGCGATCGTGCCGCAGGCCGAGGCATTGATCCGTGACCAGCGCATTGGCTTCGTTTTTATCCATCTGCCGGTGCCGCACCCTCCCGGCATTTACGACCGCAGGCCGGGACATCGGCGCGCCACTGGCACCTACATCGATAATCTGGCGCTGGCTGACCGGACCTTGGGCGAGCTGATGGAGACCTTGCGCGCGACCGCTTTAGCCCCCAGGACAACGGTGATCGTCTGCTCCGACCATTCGTGGCGGGTGAATATGTGGGAGCAAACGCCGCAGTGGAGTAAGGAAGAAGAAACTGCCAGCCTTGGCCGTTTCGACCCCCGCCCGGTCCTGCTCATCCATTTCCCCGGGCAATCAGTCGCGCATGACGTCACCGGACCCTTCGACGATATCGGGATTCACGACATTATCGAGCGCATGCTGCGAGGCCAGGCACCGGACTTTGATAAATCACTTCTGGTCACGGGCGCGCGTTTGCCCGGCGCATCAACGCCATAGGCGTAACTAAGCTTCGCATCGGAAGAGGCTTACTAAGCCCTCTATGTATTAAGATGTCTTATTATGAGAAAACCGGATACGTTGCAGCGCCGGATAGAGCGAATCCTCCTCAGCGTTCAGTACCTCGGCACAACCCGCTACGCACCCACAGGTCAAATCACAAACTGCGCAGGTCTGATGCGTGACGACAACGTAGCCGAGAGTCGGGAGCGGTAGAGCGTCAATCTTTTGGCGCAGGTGCATTGCGGAGCCTCGCGGCCATTTTAACCAGGTCGGGGAGAGACTCGGCCTTCATCTTTCGCATCACGTTGCCCCGGTGTGCCTTCACCGTGATCTCGCTGATGCCGAGCTCGCTACCGACCTGCTTATTCAGACGGCCGGTGACCACCAACGCCATGACCTCCCGTTCCCTCCCGGTGAGTGACGTGTAACAGTCCCGCAGCGCCCGCATCTTCGCCTCGTGACCAAGTGCGGTCTGGCTGCGCTCGATGGCGTGCCGGATGGCGCCCAACAGCACGTCGTCGCCGAATGGTTTGGTCAAGAACTCGACCGCTCCCGCCTTCATAGCCTGGACCGTCATCGGCACATCACCGTAACCCGTGAGGAAGATGATCGGCATGTCGATTCGATCGCCGGCGATGCGCTTCTGCAGATCCAGGCCATTGAGGTCCGGAAGAGAAACATCAAGTATCAGGCAGCTCGGAGCCAGCGCTCGCGGGTGGGCGAGAAATTCCTGTGCGGACGCGAATGTCGCCGGCTGCCAGCCTGCGCAGCGGATCAGCAATTCCAGCGATTCGCGCACCGAGATGTCGTCGTCAACAACGAACACGATCGGTGTGGTGTTCGACGTGGGGGATGACCCTCAATTCATGGTGAGGTGTGCTCGCTGAAATCATATTACCCCCTCAATTCACGCGAAGTGCGGCATTGAGCGCCTCGAGCAGGGCGGTGTCGCTGAATGGCTTGAACAGGCACTCCACGGCGCCCCGTTCGAGCATGCGTGGACGGACCGTCGCATCTAAGTGAGCGGTGATGAAGACGATCGGAATCTCCAGCCGGCGACGCGTCAGTTCCCGTTGGAGATCGGGTCCGGTCATGCCCGGCATGGCGATGTCGAGGATCAGACAGCTGGTCTGGCCGACGCAATCGGACGCGAGAAACTCTTCCGCCGACGAGAACGCCTTGACCGCAAAGCCGAACTCCCGCACCAAGTCGGGGAGCGACTCGCGCACGGACTCGTCGTCATCGACGACCGATACCAGTGAACGTATGACCATCACGGATTCCTCATGACCTGCGCCGCATCCGTCACAGCAGGTGTCCGAATGGCGCCAAGACGGTGGGGGCCCGTCATACCCTCGAGTCCGCGAGGAATAGAAAATGAAAACGTTGCTCCCGGACCGTCATTCGCTGCTGCCCATAGACGGCCATGATGGCTCTCGATAATGGAGCGACAGACGGATAAGCCCATCCCCATACCGCCGCTCTTCGTGGTGTAGAACGCGTCAAAGAGTCCCTCCAGGTTCTGCGGGTCGATGACCACCCCCGTATCCTGCACGGTCAGGCGCACACGATCGCCTTCCTCTCGTTCGGTTCTGATCACCAGCTGCCGCGGACGATCGTCGACGCCGCTCAGGGCTTCTGAGGCGTTCAGGAGCAGGTTCAGGATGACCTGCTGCAGCTGGACACGGTCGCCTGTGACAGGCGGGAGGTCGCCGGCAAGTTCCGCCCGCAGAATCACCCGGCTTCTCTGAAGTTCATTCGAAGACAGCGCAATCACCTCTCGTGTAGCCAAATTCAGGTCAACCGGTTCGGTCGTCGCGCCCTTCTTGCCAAAGAGCGCGCGCAATCGCGTGATCACATCCGACGCACAGTTGCCATCGCGAATCGTGCGCCGCGCGGTTTCGCGCGCGCCGTCGACGTTTGGAGGATCGGCGGCCAGCATCCGCAGACAAGTGCTGGCGTTGGTGATGATGCCCGACAGCGGTTGGTTGACTTCGTGCGCGATCGATGCCGTCAAGGCTCCCAGGCTCGTGACCCTGGCCACATGGGCGAGCTCTGATCGGACCTTGCCGAGTGCCTCCTCCGAGAGCCGGCGCTGCGTCACGTCCTGAACCGCGCCGATGTACTCCAGTTGGCCATCCTTGTCTCGGTTCCCGTGAGCAACAATGTGGAGATGTTTCACCCCGCCACCTGGCATTAAGAAACGAGTTCGTAATCAATATCCCTCCCGTCCGTTCCCAGAGCCATCGCCTGTTTTATGAGCGGGATGTCCTCAGGGTGAGCTCGGTCCAGGATCAATTGCAGGGTGACCTTGGTGGAGGGGTCATACTCGAAAATGCGGAATGTCTCGTCGGACCAAAAGTGTTCGTCAGTGGAAACATTCCACCCAAAACTGCCCGTCAGGCTCAATTTCTCAGCTTCGGCCAGATAAGCCTCACTGCGCCGCAGCTCCTCCTCCGACCGTTTGCGCTCCGTGATGTCTCGCAGGTAGCCGGTGAAGGACGGCGGCCCGTCCAACGGGATGCGTGTGATTGCGAGCTCGACGGGGAATTCGCTCCCGTTGGCACGTACTGCCGTCAACTCGATGCGCCTCCCAAGCACTGACGCCTCTTCCGTAGCCAGGTAGCGGGCTAACCCCCGCCGGTGCTGCTCCCGGAGTGACGGCGGAATGATGATGTCGGCCAGCCGCTTGCCTATGACCTCATCCCGACGATAGCCGAAGGTGCGCTCCGCAGCCGGATTGAACTCAGTGATGCAGCCTTCGTGATCGATGGTCACAATGCAGTCGAGTGCCGAGTCCAGCATCGCTGCCTTGCGCGCCTCACTCTCGCGCATGGCTTCTTCGGCGCGCGTGCGCTCGATAGCAATGCCCGCAAGTTGTGTGAACCGCTCGATGAGGTTCTGGTCAAGCTGCGTGGGCGTTTTCGGCTCGCGGTGAAGGAACGTGAAGGTGCCCAGAACTTTCCCACTCTTGGATGATATTGGCGTTGCCCAGGCTGCGCGCAGCCCGTGCGACAAGGCCAATGGCCGCCAGGCTCCCCATCGCGTCTCCGAAGCGAGGTCAGCGCAAATCACTTGCTCATTCAATATTGCCGCCGCCGCGCATGGAAAGGAATCAAGGTTCAACGGTCGATCATCGACGCCTTCCGTCAAGCTGGCCGGAAGGCTTGGCGCAGCCCCATGCTGAAGATGAGTGCGGTTGGGATCGGCCAATAAAATACGGCAATGGCAGTCACCGGCGGTGGCTTCGACAAGTTCACAGAGGGTCTCGAGAACCAGCGTCAGCGAGCAGCCGTCCGCGAGCATTTCCAGAAATCGCTTCTCCCCAGCCAGCAGGGTCTCGGCCTGCTTTCGGTCCTCGATGTCCGTGTTCTGTCCATACCACTTCACGAGATGGCCGGCCTCATCGCGCAGCGGAACGGCCCTGATCAGAAACCAGCGAAACATCCCGTCGAATCGACGAAACCTGGCCTCGAACTCACCAGGTTGGCCGGATTCCAGCAGCGATCGCCAATGGTCCAGCAAGCGAGCGGAATCCTCCGGGTGAAGTGTAGCCGCCCAGCCCGAACCTCCTGCATTCTCCATGCTGACGCCGGTATAGTCGCACCACCGTTGGTTCAGGAAATCGACACTCCCGTCAGGAGCAGTGCTCCACAATAAGCCCGGAATCGCTTCAATGATCGTGCGCAGCCGGCCTTCCGAATTCTTGAGCTCATCGAGAGTCCGCGTGAGTGACATCTGAGACCGTTCGCGTTCGATGGCGATGCTCGCGATGTGTGCAAACTGGTCGATAAGGGCCTGGTGCTGGGGCGTGGGCGTTCTGGGCTGGGCGTAGTAGATGGCGAACGCGCCCAGGACCTTGCCGGCCGTGGACGAGATCGGCGTTGACCAGCACGCCTGCAGACCATGCGCCAGGGCCATTGGGCACCACTCGCACGCCGCCCATCGTGTCTCCGACTTGAGGTCAGCCGCAATGACCTGTTCGTTCAGGTATGCCGCCATCGCGCACGGACCCGAATCGACGTTTACGGGCCGGCCAATAATGGAGGTGGTGAAACTCGCCGGAAGGCTCGGCGCGGCTCCGTGTTCGAGACGCGTCCCGCTCGGATCGACCAATACTACGCTGCAGTAACACCCATGGGCGGCGCTTTCGACAAGTTCACAGAGCGCGTCGAGAATTCCCGGCAACGAATGGCCACCCACCACCATTTCGAGCAACCGCTTTTCACCGGCGAGCAGAGCTTCGGCCCGCTTCTGGTCGTCGATGTCCGTCTGCTGGACGCACCAGCGGACGACACGGCCTTCCGCGTTCCTAAGCGGGAGACCGCTCACGTGAAACCAGCGATAGATGCCGTCAGCACGCCGAATGCGGTGCTCGATGTCGTAGGGCTCGCCTGTGTCTACCGCTCGCGTCCATGCAGCTATCACCGCCGGAAGATCATCCGGATGAACCGTGTCGGTGGCCGCCCAACCTTTCAGTTCCTCGAGGGCCGCGCCAAAATACTCCAGGGCGTGGCGGTTGACGCTTTCGACCGCACCGGCCGGTGTCATGAGCGCGATGAGGGCCGGAATACCATCGGCGAGCGAGCGAAAATCGCCCTGGTGCAGGGCTTCCTCGGCCCGCCTTTGGTCCTCGATATCGGTGTTCACTCCGCACCATTTGACGACCTGTCCGGATGCGTCGGCTAACGGAGAAGTACGGAAGAGGAACCAGCGATACTCTCCATCGAAGCGCCGTAGGCGAGCTTCCATTTCACGTGGCTCGCCAGAAGCCAGAATGGATCGCCAGCGTTCGAGCAGCTCAGGCAGGTCTTCGGGGTGGACCGCAGTCTGCCACCCCCAGCCATAGGCTTGGTCAAGGCTAAGGCCGGTGTATTCGCACCAGCGTTGATTCAGGAAGTCAACGTGCCCATCAGGGAGCGCAGTCCATACCAGTCCCGGGAGCGCATCGACGAGGCGGCTGAGTTCGTTCTCCATTCCGGTCCTTTCGGGGCAGTCGCCGTGACTCTAGGATGCGCCACTCTACACACGGCCGTCCACCTATTCGTTGGTATCGGTTTGAACGCCGTCGTCACGTCGACTGATACCAAGGTATCGATCGATACCTTGGTCCAATAGATTCGCCTCCACGCTTCTGGTGTGATTGCGACTGTGTAACGGACTCGAGCTGATGGGATACCTTGTGTTATCGGCCACGTTATTTCCCAATTGGAGAGAGAGGAATGTCCGTAGAAATCGACTCTCATCGCCGCCGCTTTCTTGGCACAGCGATCATGACGCTTGCCGCCTCCCAGCTCGGAATCGGTTCTGCGAAAGAGCGGTCCAGCAAGACGCCCGCAGCGCTTCGATTACCCATTGAAGGTGAGTTGCCTTCTCTCGGCAGCGCGACCGCGTGGCTCAATTCACCGCCATTGACGGCCGCCGGCCTGCGCGGAAAAGCCGTTCTCATCGACTTCTGGACTTATTCCTGCATCAATTGGCGACGCACACTTCCCTATGTCCGCGCGTGGGCCGAGAAATACAAGGATCAGGGATTGGTGGTGATCGGGGTACACGCGCCTGAGTTCGCATTTGAGAAAAACATCGATAACGTTCGCTGGGCCGCGACGGACATGAGGGTCGATTATCCCATCGCGATCGATAACGAACATGCGATATGGCGTGCTTTCAACAACGAGTATTGGCCCGCCCTCTATTTCGTCGATGCACGCGGGCATATTCGACATCATGTATTCGGCGAGGGCGAATACGAACAGTCGGAAGTGATTCTTCAGCAACTGCTGGCCGAGGCCGGAGTCAGCGGCATCGGTCATGAACTGGTTTCGGTCGATGCCCGTGGTCTGGAAGTTGCCGCCGATTGGGGCAGCTTGAAATCTCCGGAAACTTATGTCGGCTATGAGCGCACCGAGAACTTTGCGTCTCCCGGTGGCGCACGCTTGAACAAGAATCGCGTCTATGCCGCCCCCGCGCGGTTGGGCCCCAATCATTGGGCCCTCTCCGGTGATTGGACGGTGGAGAAAGAGTCCGCTGTGTTGAACGCGGCTAACGGGCGGATCACGTATCGCTTTCACGCCCGCGATCTTCATCTCGTCATGGGACCGGCAGCGCGAGGAACCTCCGTGCGATTTCGTGTGCTCATCGACGGACAGCCGCCGGGCGCCGCCCACGGAATTGACGCGGACGGCCAGGGCAACGGCACGGTTACCGAACAGCGGCTGTATCAGTTGATCCGGCAAGCGGAGCCCATCGCGGATCGACAGTTCGAGATCGAGTTTCTCGATTCGGGCGTGGAGGCTTTTTCGTTCACGTTCGGCTGATCCACGGCAGAGGCTATTCCACCCCACAACCAAAGATTCCGTCTTGACACATGAAACGATACCGTTCAGTATTGTTATGCAGGCTCTCGAGGCTGGCATGATTAACGTTCAGCATCTGGTAAAGACCTTTGGAAATTTCACCGCTGTCCGCGATGTCTCCTTTGCAGTAGCCGAAGGTGAGATCTTCGCCTTTCTGGGACCGAACGGCGCGGGCAAGACAACCACCATCAAAATGCTCACCACCCTGCTGCAGCCGACCAGCGGAAGCATCGAGCTGGATGGTCTCGATCCGCGCACCAGCCAGAAAGAGGCGCGAAAGCGTTTCGGCATCGTCTTTCAGGATCCCAGTCTAGATGCCGAGCAGACCGCCTACGAGAACATGACCCTCCACGGCATCCTCTACCATGTCCCTCGCGAGCTGCGCGAAACGCGAACCGAGCACCTGCTCAAATTATTCGAGTTATGGGACCGCCGGGACAGCTATGTAAAAACCTTTTCCGGAGGCATGAGGCGTCGCCTTGAAATTGCCCGAGGTCTGCTGCACACGCCGCGCATCCTTTTCCTCGATGAACCGACACTCGGGCTTGACCCACAAAGCCGTAACCTGCTCTGGAATCATGTGAAGCACTTGAACGAGACGGAACGGACGACTGTTTTTCTCACCACGCACTACATGGATGAAGCGGAACGGGTGGCCCACCGCATCGCCATTATCGACCACGGCGCGATTGTCGCCCAAGGGACGCCCGCGGAGCTGAAGCAGCAAACCGCAACCGACTCTCTCGAAAGCGCATTTCTCGCGCTGACTGGCTCAACGTTACGCGATGAAGCCGCAAGCTCCGCGGACCAGCT
>Ga0182024_10021049_pt1 | contig 11869 bp, 21 predicted proteins | sample P32metaG_FD_120480 | JGI IMG/M metagenome (GOLD analysis project Ga0182024, IMG submission 120480) | Permafrost microbial communities from Stordalen Mire, Sweden - P3-2 metaG (Illumina Assembly) | ecosystem: Environmental > Terrestrial > Soil > Wetlands > Permafrost | place: Sweden: Stordalen... | reverse complement strand
TGAGCGTGCTCGACTGTCCGGCAATAATGGAGGTAGGATCCGCGCTTATTGTCACCGTGGGCGCTGCCAGAGGTGTCACTGTGACCGTCGCAGTTGCGGTTGCAGTTTGATTGTTGGTTCCGGTTGCGGTTGCCGTGTAAATAGTCGTGACCGTTGGACTCACGCTCTGCGTTCCGCCACTCGCCGGCAGGGGATAGCTGTTCGAATCCACTTTGTCGGTTATCACTACCTTGTTCGAATTTGTGGCTACCACGGTGAGCGTGCTCGACTGTCCGGCATTAATGGAGGTAGGATTCGCGCTTATTGTCACCGTGGGCATTCCCGGAGGTGTCACGGTGACCGTCACTTGTGCGGTGGCCGTCTCGGTCCCGGACCCACTCACGGTGATGGTGTAGGTTGTGGTCTGAGCGGGAATTACGGTGGTGCTCCCCGTCGACGCGACTGTCCCTACACCATTGTTGATCGTGGCCGACGCAGCGTTGGCGGAGGTCCATGTCAAGGTCGCGCTCGCACCGGCCGTAATCACCGTGGGCGAAGCAGCAAACGTGACAGTCGGCGCAGGCGGCGTACCAGGCATGCCCGCGCAGCCGGTTAACAAGCCGGTCGTTAAGCTCAAAGCGAGGGATATCAGCAGATGAGAAGTGCGCCGCCGAGGCCTTTTCATGTCTGCATTCAGGTGCTGAAAAGCACCCTGAGAGTTGCTTGTGCGGAAGCCCATCGTTCGCGGAAATGCAGCATGCTGCGAACTTTATTCCTCATTCCTCGGGGAGGAAACGCCGGAATGCCATTCTCTAGCGTAGCCAAGTTCACGTGTGGGGCAAGCCGCGGCCGAGGCTTCCGACCGCTACTGGCCAATCTTTGCATATACTTCCGAGTAATTCGACCCCCGTTTATCTGTGCATTCCAGTAAAACGACTTCGATCAGCAGTTTGGAAAGTGCACCCTCGTCCGGCTGCCGCAGCATCCGAGCGATGGCCTGCTGCACCCGCGGGTGCGTAACTTCGCTGGCCGTGCCTTCGACCAACTTGTGCCGCCGCGCCAGCAGTTCCTTCCGCAACAGTTCCAGTTTGTTCAAAAGCGTACTCGCAACCAGCGCAAGGTCAGCGCGGTCCAGCGTGCGCCGATGCGCTTGAGCACTTCGGCCAATGCGCGGTGACGCACCGCGGTTTCGAGCTTCTGGCGTTCCAAGTTCTTTCCGGCGCTGTTCGCGTTCCTTGGCTGCTTGCTCCGGGTTAGGAGCGCGGCGGTCGGCGAAGTGTACCGAGCAGGTTGGCTCGGCGCAGACTTTTAGAGATCGCCCGCGCTCGGTACCGTCTACCACAAGGGCCTCGCTCATGTGCTTGCATGGTTTCTGATAGGGCGAGCGCGGCTTTTTGGATTTCGCAGACTTCGCGGTGAGATTCAAGGCGACGTATTGGTTTCGTCCCAGTACTGCGCTGTTTCCGGGAGTTCTCCATTCGTTCGTAATCTGCACCAACTCCGGTTTCGCAGCGATCTGACGCTCAACATTCTTCGTCAGCTTGTTGTTGTAGCAATTCTTATCGGTGCAGGAATCCTGCAAGGCCGCATCGAAAAGTAAGGTGTTAAAGCCGGTGCGCTTCGGGCAATTCGCGCAGCTTCCCGCTTCCGGCACAAGCGTGTCGTCGTCGTCGGTGCGAGCTTCATTGGCCTTGAGGTTGCAGCATCATTGCGCGCACGCGGGATCGACGTAGATGTGGTGGCGCCTGAGAGTCAACCACTCGAACGGGTGATGGGGAAAGACGTCGGTCTTTTCACAAGGGGACTTCACGAAGCGCGCGGTGTAGTCTTTCATTTGGGCGAGACAGCCAGTCGTATCGACGGACGGGCTGTCACGTTGAGCAGTGGGGCGATCGTCGATGCGGATTTAGTGGTTCTGGGTGTGGGTGTGCGACCGGCGGTGGCCCTGGCCGAGAGAGCTGGCCTGACAATTGATCGCGGTATCTCAGTCGATCAGTACCTCGAAACTAGCGCGCCTGGAGTTTTCGCGGCAGGCGATGTCGCGAGATGGCCCGATCCGCACTCGGGGAACCGGATTCGCGTTGAACATTGGGTAGTTGCCGAACGTCAAGGGCAAGTAGCGGCGAAGAACATCTTGGGCCGGCAGGAGCCATTCACCGCAGTACCATTCTTTTGGAGCCCGCACTACGATGTCGCTATTAACTACGTCGGTCACGCTGAGAAATGGGATGCTGTCGAGTTCGACGGCACTCTCGACGCACGAGACTGCGCTGTGACCTACAGGTGGCTTGACCGCACCCTCGCCGTAGCAACGATCTCACGCGATTTGCGAAGTCTCAAGGTGGAATTTGCGATGGAATCCGAGTAGGCGGAAGTGGCCATGAATCCTTCGAGTTTGTGGCGACCGCTGCGAGTACCAGTCTTTCGAAATCTGTTGGCTGCAGATGTCATTTCAGACATCGGCGCCTTCATGCAGAGCACTGGCGCTGCGTGGTTGATAGTGTCGCTCAATGCAGGTCCGACGTATGTTGCTCTCACTCAAACTGCGGCGTCACTCCCGTTCTTTCTGTTGGCGCTTCCGGTAACTACTGCGAGCGATAACAATGCCTTGGTCGTGGTAGGTGGAACAAGTGGGAGGGCGTTGCGGAGCGACTGTCAATGCTGCAGGACTTTGTGACGCCCTGGTAACGCACTCAGCATGACGGGCCACTAGCTGAACCTGCTGGCGCTTAGGCGCGAAAGGAAGATGGATCAGAGTTGCTGAGGTCTTAAAGACGCGCAAGGTCTTTCTGGATTCGGGCGAGGATCTTGTTGAGCGGAATTTGGCCTCGATAATAAAGGGGAGCCGTCTTTGAGTATTCCCTTTCGAATTGTTTGCGGATTGTTTCGTCTTCGATGGTGAAGGCCCCACTTTTTGCGACGTTCTGGTCCAAAGACTTGAAGCGCTTCCTTTTGTGCTCCAAATATTCCGGAGTCCCGATGAATTTCTGTACGGCTTCGACGTCGAGAAGTTGATGAATGTCATAGTAGTGTCTTAGGAAGTTCGGCGATAGCTTTCCCGTCGTTTTGAATTGTCCGAACTTTCTAACTACAGCCTGGATTTTTTCGACAAATGTGTATTCGGGGTTGTAGCAGGGAATGTCGAGAGCTTGGTTGTCTGTGTATTGAAGTTTCTTGGCTTGAGCGAACTGGACGACCCAAGAAGAGATTGTGACCGCGCGGTTCGGAGCCGTCTGATCAAAGCCGACTTCCAGGAGAATTCCATCCTTGAGACCAGCGATTGAGCCGAAGTGGGTTTCGTAGCCTAGCCTGAGGCCGGCATTTCTCAGGGTTTCGTCATCGTATGTCGTGTCCCTCTCGACCGCTGTGATTCCTGAGATCTTAATCTTGTCGCGCAGCTTCTCGAAGAATGGTCGTCGGGACTCGACGTGCTGAGGTTTTTCGTGATTTGGATTTGTGTCGACCTGCAATCCATCGAAGGGCTCAATGCGAATATCGATATCTTCGGAAAAGCGATGAATTACACCGAAGCCCTTTGAAAGCGAAGTGCCGCCCTTGAGCTCAACCGTTAAGCCAAGCTATTTCAGCCCAAAAACGGCATGCATGATCCAGTAGTCCTTTTCCACGAGAGCCGGGTCATTGATCTTCTCGCTGTCCGCAACGGTCTCGATAAGCGCCTTGAAATCGCTTCTCTGGTGCAGAAAAGATTCAGCCGGCATCTTGCAACATCTCCCGGAATTTTTTCTGCGTCGAATACTTGCCGTAGAGAGAAACCGCGCGGGAAAGCTTTCTCTGGTCCATCTCTTTGGCTCGTTCGCGAACGCGAGAAAGGACAGCGTCCCGATCCTCCGCGAGGTCGCCCAATTCGTTAACCAGATCGACGAGCAGGAACTCCGGAGAGAGCTGCTTCGGAACGTTCAAGCGCCGCTCGAAAGTGACCATTCGATTGCCGAGAGGAAATGTTCCATGCCGTTTTTGGTTGTAGACAACGCGTTTGTTGTAGAGCTGCGTCGTCCCAAGCCCCAACTGGTTGTAGACATTCGGCGAGGTAACGACAAAATGATCTGTTCTCAAGAAGGCTTTCACCAGCTCATGTTCGTCCGCGGGAGCCTCTCCAAATTCGAATTTGCGAGGGCTGTAGTACAAGCCGGCACGGAGCTTCTGGAGGGTCCCGTCGGCAGTGAGTTCTTTGAGGTGTCGATCGACACTATGGGACCAGGGCAGAAGGTCTTCTCTGCGGTACACACGTCCAGGTCGGAGATGTCGTCTCAAGTGCTCAAGTGTGCTCGTCCGCATTTTCCCTGATCCTCCACAGTTATGCTACTCTTCATGACCTCCGATTGTCAATTAGTTTAGTAACGTTTCATGCAATAGTATGAATAACTATTTATTATTCTACTCGGATCGAGTTGACGCAGCCGAACATAAGCGCGGACCAACGCAATACAGAAACGAATCGTTGAGCAGTCGTCGTCTATGTTATTGGGATCAACAGAGCTTACAGATTCTTCAGACAGTGTCTGTATAATCTTTGCCTCCGGCGCTGCGCGGATGGATGCTGTGTTCTTGCCCTTCTCACGAGTCACAGCGCCTCCATATATCCCAACTCAGCGGCCAGCGTTTCAAGTTCTACATTCCACTCCGGAGGAATGATCGTCTCCGGTGGAAACGCATGGGTCTTTCTCTCCGCGAAAGTTCGTTCCGCCGCCGCGCGTACGCGCACACGGTCCAGTTGGCCAAGCATATCGACGACGAGGATATCGAGTATGTCGCGTGCGCGATCTTGCCTTTGAGGTCCGGTACAGGCATGAAGCTTCTGCGCCACTTGCTCATTGATCCCAAGACAGCGTACTTGGTTGGTGATGGGCAGGCCCATTTCCGCCACACCTTCAATGGCGGCCCTCACCAGGTCTACCTCACGTGCTTCGCGGGTCCCGGCTGCAGAGACTCCGCCTCATTCATCTTCCACAGAGAGCGCACACGCCACGAGGACGTGTCGCCAGCCGCGACGTGAACCAGTGACGGAAGCAGGCGAACTCGACCAGGGAGTCGATTGGGTTGAAAAGGCGATCGAACAGCGTGACGCGCCCATGATGGTCTATCTCCGCTTTGTGGTCTGCAAAGGGCTGCGAGCCAGCCACCGCTGGCCGACGATCGCGCGAATGATCAACCTGCCGCAATCGTAATGACGGCCACAACGCGCCGTCACAAGTTGGCCGGATTGGTATCGTGATCGCCTTATCACTCACAATGCCGGAATCGGCTCTTCACTGGGCGGTTGGTCGGCAAACCTTCCTTATCGGTAAGGGAAGGTTTGCTCGTGACTGGGGCATAGCCGCGACAGGAAACGGTCTTCTGCCCCGGTCCACATCTTAGAACGGGAAGCGTATCGAAAGAATGGGAATGTGATTTGTGGGATGGAATGACGTTGTGGCGATTTCGAATCCGCCGCCGGCCGTGAAGGCGAGACGATGCCACAGGTTAAACCTGCCGAGCACGAGGCCCGGCGTTAGATATACCAATGTTTCGCCGGGGTGGGCGGTCGGGACAATATTGTTGTTCCCGCCATGATACTGGTTGAGGTTGACCTCGATTTCCGGCCAAATTTTCTTGAAGATTCTATACTGAAAGGTGTTATTCCACAGCAGATTGTTTCCGATAGCCGCCCCGTTTCCGGTGGACAGGCTGTACCCCAATGTTCCCTGGACGTCGAAATTCTTATAGCCCTTTCCGTAAGCAATCGTGGGCGTAATGATCGGGCTCAATGCTCCTTCCTGGTATTCGCCGGTGGGAAAACTCATCTGGTAGAAGACGGTCAGGATGTAGTTTCCGTGCTCCTCGTTTCCGGCGGCGATTCGATATTTCACCAGGAACTGCCAGTCGCCGAATCCATCGTGGGGGGAATCCGGGTTGTTCACGATGTAGGGAGGCACTGCGAGGATGACCTCGAAATTCTTTGCCGGGATGATTTCCAGACCCTTGCTTACGCCGTAGTTATCGGTAGTGACGCTGCTATTGTGAGTCTGCCATTGAATGTCGTAGCGGAATTCCTGTTCAAGCCGCGGAGTGGTCGTGGCGAGGGGGGTAATCCAGTGAGGCTGTTCGGCTTGCGTCTTGGATACCATGTTGAACCAATCGGCAAAGAATCCGTCCTGTGCAGAGGTGAATGTTGACGACAGACAGAAAATGAGGGCGGCCAAAAACAGAGGGGCTCGGCGCATGAAAGCCTCCAAGACTAGGAATTGAGTCCAAGAATTATGAAGTGTACATTAAATACGGTTATAGTGTCTAAGACTACACAGATCTAGAGCATTCGGCGACGGATTCCTGGATTATACTTGGCGGCGGGAACTCTGCGTGTTGACTGTGCCTGGCGCTGACTGTACGATTTCGTTCCGATGCAGAGAAACGGCAAATCCGGACGGAACGCTGAAGAGTTGCTGAAGCCACGTGACGCCGCCTTGCAGCTGGGGATCAGCTTCCCCACCATCAAGCAGTGGATTTACAAGAATAAAATTCGCAGTATCCAGACGGCAGGAGGGCACCACCGTATCCCGCGGAGTGAAGTCGACAAGCTACTTTTCAGAACACGCGGCGGGACGGAGAAAGAACGGAAACAGGTCGCCCGTCGCGTCAGTGGACGCAATCAGTTAGTGGGACGTATCGACTCTGTTCGCATCAGCGGTCTGATGGCGGAAGTAAAGATTTCAATTGGCGGCCAGCAAATCATATCAATTATCACGGCAACTTCGGCACGAGAGATGCAGCTCAAGCCGAGGCAAACTGCAGCCGCTCTGATCAAAGCCACCGAAGTGATGATTCTACGTGTTTGACATGAGAAATCGCCTTTTGTTTCCCGCTGCGCTCCTTGCTCTGACGCTTCAGGCTGGGCTGGCGTCGTGTCAGCAGCTAACTGTCCAAACCGAGAGTGGAAAGCAGAGTGTCTTGGCACGGGCCGATATCGAGGCTTTGCCGCACGTCAAGGTCACGACGGGTGCCTCTGCCGCGTCTACAACGTTTGAGGGCGTCCCGCTCAGGGCCGTGTTGGAAAGAGCGGGAGTAGGCTTTGGTGAGACTTTGAAGGGAAAGCGGATGGCTTCGTGTTTATTGGTGGAAGCCGCCGATGGATATCGTGTAGTGATTGCACTGCCTGAACTGGACCCGGCGTTCACTGACAAGCAGGTTATTCTAGCTTTCTTGAAAAATAGCAAGCCGCTGGATGACAAGGAGGGACCATACCGCATCGTGATACCCGATGAAAGAAGGATGGCGCGATGGGCGAGGCAGGTGACGACGCTGAAGGTCGTGGACGTGCCGTAAGGCAGGTCAGTCCTTCTGAATCATCACTTCGGTGGCTTTGACCACAGAGGTGACGGTGTCGCCCTTCTTGAGCTTGAGTTCGTCGGCGCTGCGTCGGGTTATGGCGCTCTCGATAAGATTGTCCCCGACTCGAACGACAACATGGGCCATAATATCGCCCAGCTGAACTTCTTCGATTTTCCCACGCAGCTTGTTCCTGGCTGAGATTGGCATGTGGTCATTATAAACGCCTAGGAGGCAGTGCATGAACATCCGAAGACTGAGCCTGATCGCGGTTCTGGCAGTCGCCTTTATTTGTCAGTCGAGTGTGGCCCAAGAAATAACTGTTGCAGTGGCAGCAGACCTTCAATTTGCCATGCAAGACATCGCCGTCCGATTCCAGAAGGAAACCGGGAAGACGGTGAAGCCTATTTACGGTTCCTCGGGAAACTTCTTCCAGCAGATTCAGAACGGTGCTCCCTTTGACTTGTTCTTTTCCGCGAATCTCGACTACCCGAAGAAACTGGAAGCCGCTGGGTTGACTGAGCCAGGAAGCTACTACCAGTACGGAGGGGCAAGATCGTGATCTGGGTTCCAAAGGAGTCGAAACTCGATCTGAGTTCTGGTATGCAGGCCCTTCTCGATCCTTCTGTTACGAAGATCGCTGTCGCCAATCCACAACACGCTCCCTATGGGCAGGCCGCGGTCGCAGCAATGCAGAAGGACCACGTCTACGACAAAGTGAAAGACAAGTTCGTGCTGGGCGAAAACATTTCACAGACAGCATCGTTCGTTGTTTCAGGCTCGGCTGATGTGGGCTTAGTGGCATTGTCGCTCGCCCTGTCTCCGAACATGGAAGACAGAGGACGCTATGCTGAAGTTCCGATTGGTGAATACCCACCCATTGAACAGGCGTGCGTGATCCTTAGCTCGTCGAAGAATAAGGAAACGGCAAAGCAGTTTTTATCATTCATCAAAACTGCTGAGGTCGCTGATACTTTGAGGACGTACGGTTTTGACGTTCAATCATCCCAGCGATGAATAAACAGGCTAGTGTCCTCTCGGCGAAAAAGAAGTGGAAAGCGAGTAGCCCGGCCCCGTGCATCTATACATCGTTGGGGACTGCAAGACTGCGAATTGCGGAACGGCTCACGTACTCACGTACCTTGGGGAAAAAGGAAAGACTCCGGCTAGCGTGGAGTACTGGATGTCGTACCCATTGATGATTGATTGTCCAACTTGCGGCCTGACCTACGATTACTCAGATTCAGAGGAGAAGTTCAGGCAAAAAGAGCTTCCGTTAGCTCCTCCCTCCGAATACTTCAATAGGCTAGGGTTGGCTGAGTTCCTGAACGGATCGACCACGGCAGGAAGCTGACGAGAGCCATGGTCGGCAACCCGCAAATTATCCGCGGCAGTCGGGTCATGTAGGTACTGAGAAGTCGGCTTTGCGCCAAAATTCCAGGATCAGATGGACGGGGAAATGCATGGCTCCATGCGCGTTTATCAGGACTTGGGGCGACGCCCGCATGGGCTACAGGCCGCGAGCACATACAACGGGATGGATCAAAGGGTATAGTGGCACAACGCTGAAAACAGATGACCGTATCAACGCCTAGTTCGAACCTCGGCCGTCATGTGTTTGGAGTGGCGGCTTTGGCCTTTGGCCTCATCACGCTGGCCTGGCATGACTACAACGACTGGCATCAACTGCGTTCCATTGTCTACGCCGCCGCCGCTGCCCAGATCTTCGGCGGCGCTGTGATTCAGGTCCGTCGGATCGCGAAAACGGGCGCATCCGTCCTTGGTGCGGCTTATCTTGTCTTCGCCTTACTGTGCGTGCCACAAATCGTCGCTGCACCGCAGATCTACAATAGCTGGGGCAACTTCTTCGAGCAGTTCTCTCTCGTGACCGGAGCGGCGATCGTTTATGCGCGCTTGTCATCGGCATGGTCACCGGAAACGCTTCATCGGATCGGCCGCATTCTTCTGGGCATCTGCGCCGCTTCCTTTACCCTCGAACAGGCGATTTATCTTGGCGCTACCGCCAATCTTGTTCCGAAGTGGGTTCCGCCAAGTCAGATGTTTTGGGCGGTAACGACGACGGTTTTGTTCGCACTCGCGGCTGTGGCTCTTCTTGCGAATCGAATGGCGCTTCTCGCGGCTCGCCTACTGACAGTGATGGTCGTGAGCTTTGGGCTACTCGTATGGGTACCGTTGATTCTTTCGGATCCCCACAATCATACGAATTGGAGCGAAAACGCCGAGACCTTCGCGATTGCCGGAGTAGCATGGATTCTCGCTGATCTCCTCGGCGAGTATCGGCCTTAATGACCATTTCCCGCGATGACGTGAGGTGGGCCAGGCTCACGTGAGGTTTATTCCGTTCAAGACTTATGTCCGCCGGATTGATCGCTCATTGGCGGGTCATTGAATATTCCAACATCTCAGCTCCTGGTAAGTCGGCTTGTAGGGAATGATCTCCGCACTTGGCAGCGCAGCAACCTCCTCCGCAACTGGGCGATGACATCGCCGGCCCAAAAGAAAAATCATGCCGGTTTCAAGTCGTTATGATCCACGGCGATTTGGCTTCCATAATCTGCGTCACAGCCTGGCATCGTTTCTGGTCCGCATTAGAACTGACCCAAAAAACGGTACAGACTCTGCTTCGCCACAGTGATGTTAAGTTGACCCTGCAGTGTTATACCCACAGTATCAGCGAGGATCGCATGGCTGCGGCAGGGGCAATGCTGACTGCGATTTTCAGCCACGCCGGAGACAGAAGCGGACTGAGAGCGGACTGGGAGGGCAAGACGCGATTCCGCTAAGTTGTTTAGAATGTGGTGGCCAGGGACGGAGTTGAACCGCCGACGCCAGCCTTTTCAGTAAGAGAATCAATCATTGCAACGACTCCGTGGCACGGGTGGCGCTAGAAGTTGTTGATAGTTCGGGATGGAAACAGCAACTGCGGGTAAAAAGTGCGGGGCAGCGGAACAACTGTCCTGTCATCGAATAAGGGGCATCGCGGCAGTCATTATTCGCCTTCGCGTAGTTTCTGTACACGTCTGGTTTCTGCGACAGGCGCTTTGATCTTGGCGTTGTCGTCGCGAAGTGTTGGTTCGTCCCAGTGCGGTACGGTCGTCCTACTTCTTCACTATGGCAGATCGGGTGAGCGCTCTGCTAAAGCACTTGGTCCGGCGACACAAACATAAGGCCCTGACAGGTGCGGACGCCGCTCACGATCAACAGGTCGGGCAGTGGACTTCCCTGCGCCACTTAAGTTGAAGCAGGTTGAAGAGAATGCTGACAAGAAATGCTAGACCAGTGATGACTAATCCCCAATAGTAGCCATGTCGCGCTCCTAGCGCCTTATTCGAAGCAGGCTCCGCTGGCCCTACGCGGCCTTCTTCGCTTGCGACTTTACCTTTGCCCACCGTGCCCGCTGAGCGGCTGCGATCTTCCTCCGGGCTGCCACCGACATGGTGCGCTTGGGTTTCTGCGCATGACCGTTCGCTTTTGCCCATCGGGCTTTCTGTGCGAGGCTGATGCGTTTGCGAGCCGAAGCTGACAGGGTGCGCCTCGGTTTGGTGTAATTACTCCCACCGCCCAACTTGCCCAGAACCGAAAGAGCTGCATCCACGTGTTTAAGGTCATTTACCAGATTCGTTCTCTCGACTCTCAACTCCTTCACTATGCGGACCAATCCCTCTAGATTTGCCATGAATTCCCCCTCGGCAAATGATTGTAATCGATGGAGTCTGTTTCCCGAGGGACTGGAGCCGCGTGAGCGATGGGGGGGGAAGTGCGGACGGACAGGAATGTCGGGTAAGCTATTCCGCTTTGCCGTAGTTGCCGTCTTCAATCCCGATTGACGCCCAGATGAACCCCTGCACGTCGATCCGGGAATGTGGCTTCAGTTTTCGGTCTTGTAACTCCAGTTCGACACGATCAGCCAATTCCTGAAGCTTTGAATACGTGAGCCAATTCGGTTCCGGCTTGTAGTTCAGTGCAATCTTGAGCGACTCAGCCATTGAGCGGATGGAGAGTCCGACGCCAGTTCTCCCACGTCGCAAAAAGCCGCCAGCGTAACGAGCCTGGCGGCTTTGAAGCCAGAATCACTTCGATGTTTATCAGGAACTTTCTGATATCGATTGGAACCGCCCTGAGGCTTAAGCCTGCTTTTTCTTCTCTTGATCGTGTTTTCTTGTTCCGACTGCGGACTCTTGGGCTGTCCGCTCGGGTCCTGCTGTTTGTACTGTGTTGGCTGGTTCGGCTGGTTTCCAGGTTTCTGCTCCGAACCGGGCTTCTGCGGACCACTATGTTGTGGGTTGCGATTTTCTTGATCTGCCATCTTAATGTGTAGTCCGTCGTCTATTCCTCCGGAAGTTTGTCTTCGAGTTCACTGGCCAGCTTGTCTACGTCTGTCGTTTTACTAAATGACTGAACCTCTTGCTTAGAGGAGTCTACACCTCAGGGGTCACCCAAAAGCGGCCAATGAGGGTCACCTCAAAACCGGCCAACGGAAATGAAGCTCGGGGACGTTGATTCCGACGCAAGGCAGTAGCCTTCGTTGGTATGAGCAACGTCTTGA
>Ga0182024_10021048_pt1 | contig 11870 bp, 5 predicted proteins | sample P32metaG_FD_120480 | JGI IMG/M metagenome (GOLD analysis project Ga0182024, IMG submission 120480) | Permafrost microbial communities from Stordalen Mire, Sweden - P3-2 metaG (Illumina Assembly) | ecosystem: Environmental > Terrestrial > Soil > Wetlands > Permafrost | place: Sweden: Stordalen... | reverse complement strand
TCTGCTATATAATGTCATCTGGCGTCACGTCCGTCCGCGTCACGCGCGGGCCCGTAGCTCAATGGTCAGAGCCAGCGGCTCATAACCGCTTGGTTGGAGGTTCGAGTCCTCCCGGGCCCACCATGAATTCACTAGGTTTTTTGGCGGTTGTTGCGCCGATTTTCCGGCTCAACCAATGAAACAACCAATGAAACGTTCTGCGATTGTTTCGAAGTGATCGCCTGGGCGGCGCCGCGCATGTAGTCAGGATGGTGGTGGCCGTACGTGCGCTCGATCATCGCGGCCGACATGCCGAGGTACCCGGCGGCCTGCCAGATCGGCACGCCCCGCTGCATCAGCCAGGTCGCAGCGGTGTGCCGCAAGGTATGGGGCGTAACGCGGCCCCAGAGCCCAGCAAGAACCACGGCGTGCCTGAAGCCCGTCTTGACCGATTTGACCGGGGCGCCCTGCCATTCCACGAAATGCGACGTGATGATGCTGCGGCGAACCCACCGCCGCATGTGGGCCAGGAGCCGCGGCGGTATCGGGGCCGGTGTCTGGCGCTTGTTGGTCGCACGCGGCCAATTGCCAGCCGATAATAAATGCCGTGGTCGAGATCGACGAACGAATGACCGGCATTGCGGTACGGCGAGGCCGCCGCGATCGCGCTGGCCCGCGTGCCGGTGTACAGACCGATCAGGATGAACCGAGCCAGATGCTGGAGCGGCCGCTTGTCGGTTTCGACCGGCTGCCCCTTTTTCTTGCCGCGGTGAACTGTCTGCGTTTCGCGATACCGCCAGCAGGCCAGAAGGATGTTGAGGATGTGGAGTCGGGTGCGACAGCGGCTAACCCGGCTACGCGCGCTGCGCGCCACGCTCGCCCAGCGCGGAAAGCAGGGAGCCGAGATGTTTCTCGTAGACGCGCCAGCGCCCGATGGCGCTTTTGTAGATCGGCTGGCGCACCTGGGTGGCGCTCGCGGTACGCACCGGGCGATTGGTCTCGTGGAACGACAGGCAGCGGTCGTCCCAGGGCAGGCCGCAATAGGCGATGATGCGGCGCGCCTGGGTTTCGAGATCGGCGACGACTTCCTCGTATTGCACGTCGAGCATGCGGTCCTTCGGTAGCACGCGTCGCCAATGCGCCATCAGCCGCTCGTAACGCTTGTAGTAGCGACCGAGCTCGGCGAGATCGTAAGTGTGGCTTTGTTCGTCGGCGAACAGCTTCGAGAAACAGGAAATGCAGGTGTCGACCGGATCGCGCATAGTGTGAATGATCTTCGCGCTCGGCAGCGCTAGGTGAATGAGCCCGGCGAAATAATAATTCGACGGCATTTTGTCGGTCACCCGCTCGCCGGTCTCCGCGAGCTTGCGGACCTCGCGCAGGTAGCTCGCGCCGAGCTGCCGGAACGACGCGCCGTTCGCGGTAGCCACGAATTCGGGATAGGGGAGGGTGTCGCCTTGCGGGCCGCGCACTGTGAGCACCACCTCGTTCAAGGTCATGAGCTCGCCGGCGCCATAAACCAGCGGATGGCTGGCGATGATCTGCTCCACCAAAGTTGTACCGGACCGCGGCATGCCGATGACGAAGATCGGCATGGTCGAAGCATCGCCGCCGCCCGATTTTTGCTCGATCAATTGCCGGGTGTAGGTCGCCTCGATGCGGTCGAACAAGGCGAAGGTGCCGCGTTCGTCGTAATTGACCGTCGCCCGCTTGGCGGCATTGCCGGCGAGCAGATGCCGGAACGAGCGGCTATAGTCCTTGAGGTCGGAATAGGCCTTGCCGAGCGCGAAATCGAGCTGCATGCGGTCGTTCTTCGACAATCCCTCGGTCCTTGCCGCCAGCGCCTCCATTGCGGCGAGATGCCGGTCGCCGGCTGTGAATTTCTTCGAATCCGCGAGGTTGACGTAAACCCCGGCAATGTCGGGATCGATCCGCAGCGCTTCGAGAAAAGCCTGCTCGGCCTCCTTGAGCTGCCCGAGCTCCTTGAGCACGTTGCCCATATTGTTATAGGCGTCCGCGAGATCGGGCTTGAGCGCGATCGCGCGCTGGTAGTTGGCCAGCGATGCTTTCAGGTCGCCGCGCTCAAAGGCGACGCGGCCCGCCACATTGAAACCGTCGTGGCTGTTCGGGTTGATCGCCAGCGCATTGTCGGCCGCCGCGCCAGCTTCGCTGATCTTTTTCTGGTCGAGCAATACAGTGGCATAGTGCACGAGGTACTTGTCGTTGCGCGCATCGACGACTAGTGCGCGCCGTAACAAGTCCGCGGCTTCGTCGAGCCGTTCGAGGTCTTTGAGCGCCAGCGCCAGATTGTCGAGAGTGTCCGGATTGTTGGGATGCGGCTCCAGCGCCTTGCGGTAGGCGGCCTCGGCTTCTTCCGGACGTTTCAGTTCGCGCAGACAGGTGCCGAGATTGTTCCAGCCGTCGGCGAAACCCGGCTGCAACTCGATGGCGCGGCGGTAGGACGGTTCGGCGTCGGCAAAACGCTTGAGCCGTTGCAGCGCGTTGCCGAGATTGCTGTGGGCTTGCGCGAAATTGGGTTCGAGCGCGATGGCGCGGTCGTAGAGCGCCAGCGCCTCCTCGAACTTGCCCTGGTCGAACAGCGCGATGCCAAGATTGCTGTACGCGCCGGCATTGTTGGGGCCGAGTTCGACAGCGCGCCGGCCGGCGACGATGGCTTCCTCAACACGGCCGGCGAGTCGGCACATCTCGCCGAGATTGGCGTGATAGAGGGCAACGTCCGGCTTGATCGCAATGGCGTGGCGGATGTGATCGATCGCTTGCGCGGTTTTGCCGGACTGGTGGGCGATGATACCGAGCATGTGCGCGGCCTCGGCATTGTCCGGCTCGGCGGCGGCGGCGTGCCGCGCCAGTTCCTGGGCGTCGGCGAGAAAATTATGGCGGCGCTTCTGTTCGGCAAGGATGAGCGCCTGGCCGGCAGGAATCGCCGCGTTGTAGAGCTCGCGCCCCGTCGGCGGCGGCATGCCGGCATGCGCGGCTTCCGCCTTGATGATCGCGGCGGCTTGCGCGGCGCGGCGTTCGCCTTCGGCCTTAAACGGCGTAAGCTGTTTGGTGTCGCCCCGCGCGACGGCTTTGAGTTCGCCCGCAACGCGCGCGATGACCTCGGCCATGTCCTCGCCGCGCATCTGGCGGAACAGGCGCATGGTCGGATACCAAGGATTGTCCTCGCGATTGAGCAGCCAGCGCCAATCGGTCACCCACGGCAGCAGGACCCAGACCGGCTTGCCGAGCGCGCCGGCCAGATGCGCGACCGAGGTATCGACCACGATGACGAGATCGAGCGCGTCGACGGCGGCGGCGCTGTCGGCGAAGTCCTCGAGCTGCGCGCCGAGATCCTGGATCGGCGGTTTTCGCTTCAGCTTTTTCAGGTCGGCGCTGCGCGGGCCGTATTGCAGGCTGACGAAGGATGTTCCCTTGACGTCGAACAGCGGCGCAAGCGCCTTCAGATCGAGCGAGCGGCGGTTGTCGTTGACATGGTCGGGATTGCCGGCCCACACGATTCCGATTTTGAGGCCCTTGAGCGCGGCGAGCTTGCCGCGCCAGCGTTGTGCCGCGGCCGGTGGGACGCGCAGATAGGGCACCTCGGCGGGAATGGTTTCGAACCGGGTGCGGAAGGTGCGCGGCAGGCTCAACAGCACGGCGTCGCATTGATACGGCGCGACGGCGCCGCGGTCGCCAAGTATTTCGATGCCGGGCAGGCTTTCGCGCAACAGCGCGACGAGCTGCTGATGCACACGCAGCGTGACCTTGCCGGCGCGCGCCGCGAGCAGTGGGATGTAGCGCGCGAAGTGCAGTGTGTCGCCGAGGCCTTGCTCGGCCTGCACATAGATGTGCCTGCCGGCGAGGCTCTCGCCCTGCCACGGGATTTCCGGAAATCTTGGGCCGGTACGCTCGGTCGAGCGCAGCCGCCATTCATATTCTTCCCAGCCCTCGCCGAACTCGCCGCGCATCAGAAGCAGAATGCCGAGGCCGGAATGGGCGTTGGCGTGAAGCGGCGCGAGCGCAATAGCCCGCCGCAACGCCGCCATGGCTTCTTCGAACTGTCCGTTGTGGTGCAGCGTTGTGCCGAGATTGGCCCAGGCGTCGGCAAAGTCGGGCTTCAACTCGATGGCGCGGCGATAGCTGACGATCGCCTCGTCGCGCCGTCGCGTCGCCTGCAAGGCATTGCCGAGGTTGCAATGGCCTTCGGCGAGTTTCGGCTCGGCGGCGATCGCCTTGCGCTGTGCTGCCGCCGCTTGCTCGTAGTCCTTCAGCTCAAACAAGGCGACGCCAAGATTGCTCCAGGCAATAGCCATGTTCGGCTCGATTTCAGTGGCGAGCCGCGCCGAGGCGACGGCAAGGCGAGGACGCCCAGCTTGGCGCAGCATTTCGCCGAGATTGGCATGAAAGAGTGCGACCTGGGGCGCGAGCCTGGTCGCGCGCTGCACGTGTTCGATCGCCTCGCCGAGCTTGCCGCTCTGATGTGCGATGACGCCAAGAAGGTGCTCGGCTCCCGGAATGTTCGGCTGCGCCTGGAGGATCTGGCGGCAGACCGCTTCCGCCTCCATCACCCGGCCTTCGGTGCGGCAACGCTCGGCATACATCAAAGCTTCGCCGAGCGGCAAAAGGGCCGCTTTGCCCTGGCTGGCGACCTGGTTCATGGCGGTGTTCCCAGGCGTTCGGATATCACGGTGTCATGGCGGGGCCAAGGCACTGCAATTTAGCGGGAAATGGGGTTCACTGGCCCGTCGCTTGAGGGATCGGCGTCAGTCATAACCTTCTCTGCAAGGATTGGTTTGGGGAACAAAAATACTCAAAGGTCCGGTAAATCTTCCATCCCGTTTCCTTGCAGGCCGTGCGCCAAAGCCAAAATTGGACTGGTGGTCTTTCCGCCACACCCCGCAAAAATCGCACATATCCCACAGCATTCACCGCCGTTTTGTTGGTCGCCCCGCTGGCCGGTTGTAGAGTTAGGGCAGGCATACCGCGGGGGCTGGGGAAACAAACCCTGCGGCGCCAAGACGGGGACGAAGCCACCGGATCGTCGCGTTCGCGATCCGCGCCCCATCAGCGATGGCTGATCCCGGTCAGAAATGACTTGGCGTGTGTCATGGACAGGACGACCCGCCGCGGTTGCGGCAGATTAGCTATTTTGCTGGCGTCGAGTTCGGTCGCGGCGCTGCTGATCGGCGGCGGTGCGCCGGCATGGGCGGCTTGCTCTACGATTCAGAACGGTGGCATAACGCCCGCGGTCACCAACAGCACGGCCGCCGGCATCTGTATTCTGGTCGAGAACGGCGCCAACGTCACCGGCAACGTCACCAATACCGGCAGCGGAATCCTCACAGCTACGGGCGCCGCGGCGCCGACGCGAACCGGCATCACCATCAACAACGCCACCGTCGGCGGCGCCGTCGTCAACGCCGGCAAGATCACCGCGTCGGGATCCGGCAACGGCATCATCATCACCAATAACGCGCAAGTCGCGGGCGGCATCAGCAGCAGCGGAACGATCTCGGCTCCAGCGGGCGCCGGCATCATCGTCGGCGGCAATGCCTCGGGCGCCGTCACGACGGTTTCGGTTTTGACCTTCGGCGGCGGCATCACCAATACCGGCAAGATTTCGGGAACCGGCAACGGCATCGTCGTCGGCGGCAGCGGTACGGGTGGCGCAAAGTCGATCACGGTTTCGAATTTCTCCGGCGGCATCACCAATCTCGGTACCATTGCGCTCGGCATCGAGAACGTCGGCATTCTGGTCGGCGGCAGCATGACCAAGGCCGGCAACACGCTCGCGGTTTCGACGTTCACCGGCGGCATCACCAACTCGGGCATGATCACCGGCGGCGCCCGCGCGAGAGGCATCGTCGTCGCCGAAACTTTTGCCACGGGTGCCGGAAGCAGCGCGAAACTGCTGACCTTTACAGGCGGCATTACCAACAGCGGCACAATCAATGTCGGCCGGACCGGCATTGCGGCCGGCGGTGCCGTTACCGGTGCCGGGGCGACACTGACGATTTCCACCTTCGCCGGCGGCATCACCAATACCGGCAATATTACTTCGGCCACCAAGCGTGGCATTTTCTTCGGTATCAGCGCCACGGGCGCGGGCGCCAGCGGAACGCTGTCGACCTTCGCCGGCAATATCAGCAACAGCGGCACGATCATCGCCGGCGGTCACACTGGCGTGTTCTTCGGCGGCGGCGCCAAGTCCGGCGCGACCGTCACGATCGGTACCTTCGGCGGAAGCATCGTCAACACCGGCTCGGTGAGCGGCGGGCGTTTCGGCATTCAGGTCGCCGTCAGCGCGAGTAAAGCCGGTTCGAGCACGGTGCTGTCGACGTTCACCGGCAGCGTCGTCAACAACGGTACCATCACCGGGGTAAGTCGCACGGCGGTTCTGATCGGCGGTGCGGCGCTCAGCGGCGGTCACGCCACCTTCTCGGTTTTCTCCGGCTCCGTCGTCAACAGCGGCAGGATCAACTCGCCGGGCAACATCGCCATCGGCGTCGGCGGCACCGCGTCCGGCGTCGGCGCCATCTTCGGTTTTTCGACGTTCGCGGGCGGGGTGACCAACACGGGAACCATCGTGGGGCGCACCGCCGTGTTTGTTGGCGTCAACGCCGGCAGCACGACGACGAAGTTCGGCAGCGCGACCTTCGGCACGTTTGCCGGTGGCATCACCAATGCCGGCACTTTCAACGACATCCGCAGCGGCATCATCGTCGGCGCCGCGGCGGTCTCGGGCGGAACGGTGCTGTTCCAGAGCTTTGGCGGCGGCATCACCAATCTCGGAGCGATCAGCGGCTCGCGCACCGGTATCGCCGTGGGGGTCACGGCAACCGGTCTGGGCTCGACGGCCACGCTGTCGAACTTCAGCGGCGGCATCGCCAACAGCGGCACGATTATTGCGACCACCCGCACCGGCATCAACGTCGCCGTTGCCGCGGTGGCCGGCGGGTCCGCAACGCTGTCGACCTTCACCGGCAGTATCATCAACAGCGGCAAGATAACGGCGCCGAGCGGCAACGGCATTTCGGTGGCCGCCAGCGCCAGCGGGGTTGGGTCGACCGCGGCCATTTCGACATTCAACGGCAGCATTACCAACTCCGGCGCAATCGTCGTGGCCAAGTCCGGCATCTTCGTCGGCGCCGGGGCCGGCGGCGCGCCGCCGGCGAAACACACGGGCGGCCTCGCCGTGTTTCAGGACTTCACCGGTAGCATCGTCAACAGCGCCACCGGCACCATCGCCTCGGCCAGCGGTAACGGCATTTTCGTCGGCGCCGGCGCCAAGACCGGCGGCACGGCGACGTTCTCGGTGTTCGGCGGCAGCATCGTCAACGCCGGCAGCATTTCGACGACAGGACCCAAGGGGGGCATTGGCATCGTCGTCGGCGTCAGCGCCACCGGTCTCGGCGCGACCGCCACGCTGTCGACGTTTGCCGGCGGCATAACGAACAACGGCGGAATCGTCGCCTTCAATACCGGCGTCTTCGTCGGCGCCAACGCGAAATCCGGCGGATCGGCCACCCTGGGGACGTTCGCCGGCGGCATCACCAACAACGGCACGATCACGTCGACCACCAAGACCGCCATCATCGTTGCCGCGGTGGCGGCAACCGGCGGAACGGTGACGTTCGGCACCTTCCTTGGCGGCATCACCAACACCGGCAAGATCAATGCGCCGGTCGTCGCCGGTATTTTCGTCGGCGGCACCGCGACCGGCGGTTCGTCGACGTTCAAAACCTTCGGCGGCAACATTTCGAACAGCGGCACGATCACCGTGATTGACGACGGCATCTCGGTCGGCGTCTCCGGTGTGTCGAGCACCAAGGGAACGGCCGGAACGGCGGTGTTGTCGACCTTCGGCGGCAACGTCGTCAACTCCGGCACCATCGTCGCCGGCACCGATTTCGGCATTCAGATCGCCGCCACCGCCACCGGCGCCGGCTCGACGGCAAAGCTGCTGCTGTTCTCCGGCGGCATCACCAATACCGGCAGGATTGTCTCCGGCGGCAGCGGCATCGCGGTCGAGGTGGTCGCGCTGTCCAAGGGTTCCGCCACCATCTCCAACTTTGCCGGCGGGATCACGAACAACGGCACGATCATCGCCGCGGGTACCGGCGGCGGCGTCATTATCGGCCGCAACGGCATTTTCGTCGGCGGCATCGCCACCGCGGGCACTGCGGCCATACCGCTAGGCGGCGGCACGGCGATGTTGTCGACCTTCGCCGGCGGCATCGTCAATTCCGGCCTGATAAGCGCGAAGACGGGGAACGCCATCCTAGTTGGCGGCACGGCCACCAAGGGCGGAACCGTCACCATTGTGAGCTTTGTCGGCGGCATCACCAATAGCGGCACGGTCGCGGCGACCGGGGCTGCCAACAACGCCATTTTCATTGGCGGCAAGGCCACCGGCGCCGGATCCACCGTCGCCATCACCAACTTCCTCGAAGGCATCACCAACAGCGGGGTGATCACCGCCGTCGGCGGAGTGGGCATTTTGATAGGCGGCCTCGACAAATCCGGCGGTGTTGTCACGATCGCCAACTTTCCCGGCAACGTGAGCAATTCCGGCATCATCGCGGGCAAGACCGGCATCGTGGTGGGTGCCAATGTCGGCATGACCGGTCACATCGTGACCAGCGGCATCATCATCGGCACCGGTGGCACGGCGATCGACATCAGTGCGTCGACGGTCCCCATCACCATCGACGTCACCGGCGGCGCCATCAGCGGCAACATGCTCGGTGCGGGCCTGCTTTCCGGCGACACATTGAATTTCACGCTGCCAGCCGGAACGACCTTCACCTACAATAATAATTTCACAAACTTCGACACGACGAACATCAATTCCGGCACGGTCGTACTCAACGGCACCGACAGCACGACCAATCTCAATGTCAATGCCGGCGGCATTCTGGCCGGCACTGGCACGATCGATCCCGTCACGGTCATCGCCGCGGGCGGCACGCTCGAGCCCGGCACGCCCGGCGGTTTCGGCACGCTGACTATCAACGGCAGCCTGACCTTCACCGATGCCACCAGTATTTATGAGCTGACCATCGGCCCCGGCGCCGGAAATAACTCCGCCACTTCGGTCGGCGGCGCGCCCGGGACTGCGGCGCTCAACAACGCGACTGGCGACGTCACGGCCAAACCCGGCCGCTACGTCGGTGCGACCTATGTCGTTCTGAGCACTGGGGCTCCCAACGACATAACCGGCACGTTCACCGGTCCCAATCATAATGCCAGTTTCACCGGCACGATGGTGTTCACTTATCCGGGCCCTGACCAGTTTGTCGATCTCACCGTGAATGGCGTCAGCCTGGTGGCGGCGCCGGCCGGAACGTCGCTGCCGGTCAATCAACAAAATGCGCTGACTGGAATCAACAACGGCATCGCGACCGGGCCGGCCAACACGCCATTACCCGCCGGCATCACGAACCTGCCCAATCTTTCCGGCCCGGCGTTCCTCAACGCGCTGACGCAACTTGACGGCGAAATGCACACCGACGCCGAGAAGGGCGCATTCCAGCTGATGGACCAGTTCCTCCAGCTCATGCTCGATATGTCGCTCGAGGGGCGTGGGGGCACCGGCAGCGGCGCCATCGGTTTTGCGCCGGAGGATCAGGCGAGCTTGCCGCCCGACATCGCGCTCGCTTATGCCGCGATGCTCAAGAAAGTGCCGCCGCCGCCGCCAAACTTCGATCAGCGCTGGAGCGCCTGGGGCTCGGCGTTCGGCGGCTCGAGCACGACCAGCGGCAATCCGGTGATCGGCTCGAACAATGTCACCGCGAGCGACTTCGGCTTTGCCGCCGGCATGGATTATCACGTCACGCCGCAGGCGGTTTACGGCTTTGCGCTGGCCGGCGGCGGCACCGGTTGGAATCTCGCGCAAGGCTTAGGCAGCGGCCGCAGCGACGCATTCCAGGCCGGCGCTTACGGCGCGATGCATTGGGGACCGGCCTATCTGTCCGGCACGCTCGCCTTCGCCAATCATTGGTTCACCACCAACCGCATCGCACTCGGCGATCAGCTCACCGCGCGCTTCGACGGACAAAGCTACGCCGCGCGCCTTGAAGGCGGCTATCGCTATGCATTGCCGGTGAGCACCGCCGTTGTCGGCGTTACGCCCTATGCCGCCGTGCAAGCCCAATACTTCCACACGCCGAGCTTCAGCGAGAACGATCTGACCGGCGGCGGTCTTGGGCTCAGCTTCAATGCCATGAACGCGACCGACGCCAGAAGCGAGCTCGGCGCGCGCTTCGACAACCTGCAGATCGTCGACAACATGCCGCTCATTTTGCGCGGGCGTCTGGCCTGGGCGCATGACTGGGTCAGCAACCCGTTGCTTGGCGCGGTGTTCGAGACGCTGCCGGGGTCGAATTTCACGGTCAACGGCGCGACGGCGCCGAAAAATTCCACCCTCACCACCGCCGCCGCGGAACTGAAGATCACCGCCAACTGGTCGATGTTGGCCAAGTTCGACGGTGAATTCGGCTCAGGGTCGCAGACCTACGCCGGCACGGGAACGCTGCGCTACACTTGGTGAGCGTTCGCGACTTCCATTCGCTCGCAAACAGCGACACTATGTCGGGCATGCGTCTGAGCCGACCCTTCGTGATGAAAATCCGACATAACACGACTGCCCTGCATTTCGCCGCCGCCTTGCTGATCGCAGGCGCCGGTGTCGCGATCGCGCAACAGCCGCCGCCGGCGCAGCCCCGGCCGCCGCAGATTGAAACGCCGCAAAGCACGACCGCGACCTATGGCGACTGGGTCGTGCAATGCCAGACTGTTCCCGGCCCCCCGCCGAAAGAAGTCTGCGATATGGCCCAGGTCACCCAGCTGCAAGGCAAGAATATCCCGTTCTCGCGTATTGCAGTCGCCCATCCGGAGAAGGGTCAGCCGGTGAAGCTCGTTGTCCAGGTGCCGGTCAACGCCTCATTCAAGACCGACGTTCGCATCCAGACCGCCGATAGCGATCCGGGCGTGACGGCGCCGTTTGCGAACTGCACGCTGAATGGCTGCTTCGCGCTATTCGATCTCAACGAAAACGTCCTCAGGAAAATGCACGCGTCGACAGGCGTCGGCAAGCTTCTGTTCGCCGATGCCGGCGGACACGACGTTGCGGTCCCGATCTCATTCAAGGGCTTCGGCGAAGCCTTCGACGCGCTGGCCAAGAAGTGAAATGCGACGGCGATCCGCCTCACCCATGTCCCGACCAATATCGTGGTGTTTTGCCAGAACGACCGCTCGCAGCACCGCAACCGCGCGCAGGCCTGGCAGATGCTGCGCACGCGCGGCGAGCGGCCATGCCACCGTCGCTCCGCCAAGCGCGGCAATGAATTTCCGCCTTGCGATACCGATTGCCATTTGACCCCTCCCCAATAGGATCATGCGCCGCATCAATAGCAACCGCCTAATTAAAACACCGGATCGGATTTCGGAGAGACCCCCGCGAGGCGGTCTTTCTGTTTTGTATCTCGCGATCATGTTGCATTGCACGAGGCCGCTTATGGCCCTTAGCGGACGCGCCGGTCGGCGACAGCCGCGGCAGCTTTCGGGGGTAAAGCGGACACTGGGAGTAGGCGGACTTACAGATTCTGCAGACACGTTGGGGAGGGGGAGCCCAACCAATAGATAACCAATAATACGCCGCAACCAAACGCGAACAGACGTCACCGAACGTGCACGAAAATGCCAATAATTACTGACTTTTTCGGCTAATGCAGCGCGCTCATAACCGCTTGGTTGGAGGTTCGAGGCCTCCCGGGCCCACCACGCATTTACGTGCTAACAGAAATTTCTCGGCTCTCCGCGTATTGCCTCGATTTGGCGGGGATCAGCGTGCGCGGTTCGTCTCCGCAGCAGGCTGTTCGGGACTTTGC